>Ga0308169_10005713_pt1 | contig 11196 bp, 9 predicted proteins | sample PhyBR1_2_FD_202139 | JGI IMG/M metagenome (GOLD analysis project Ga0308169, IMG submission 202139) | Phyllosphere microbial communities from UC Gill Tract Community Farm, Albany, California, United States - DLSLSB.R1 | ecosystem: Host-associated > Plants > Phyllosphere > Unclassified | place... | reverse complement strand
TACACTTTCGGCCACGGTCAAACAGAATCAGCAACTACCTGAAGATTTGCCACTAACTCAGCATTTGGGCACGATTATCTTAGAGTCTTTGGGTCAGCATCCCTTGTTTTTATCTGCGGCCATTCCTTTAGACATCATTCCCCCGCTCTTTAACCGTTATGAAAACAATGAATCCTTCGGTTTTCATGTCGACAATTCCATTCGCCGAATCCGTGGAACCCATGAGCGTTTACGCACAGACTTGTCCTGCACGGTTTTTTTAAGCGACCCGGAAGAATATGAAGGTGGCGACCTGGTGGTTGAAGACACCTATGGTTACCATGAAATTAAACTTCCTGCAGGCGATATGATTCTCTACCCTTCAACCAGCTTGCATGAAGTTACACCCGTAAGCTCTGGCTGTCGTATCGCTTCCTTCTTTTGGGTGCAAAGCATGATTCGGGAAGATGCTGAACGCCACATGCTATTTAACCTGGATCAGTCGATTCAGAACCTGCGCATGCAACTGGGTGATCAGCATGATGAAGTGATGAAGCTGACCAATCTTTATCACAATTTAATGCGCAAATGGGCTGAACTCTAATTTTCTAACCTAATAAAATAAAAGGGCTGCTGAAACCTTATATCAGCTAGCCCAATCAACAAATTATAAGCATTTGAATCTTTGATTATTTTATCTTTTAGTCAAATTCAACTGTCATCGTATCGTTTTCCCTTTAAACATGATTGTTTTATCTAATTAACAAGCCCGAGTTAAGTCGTATTTCCATCCATTTTCATCACAATGAATCACTTATTACTATTGTTAATGATAATAATTATCATTAGAATTCGCATCAATTGTTACAGGCCATAACAATAACTCCACTTTTGCTGCTATTTTGCCGACTTTAAAAGTTGTAACGCAGTAATGGAATTCTGTCATATACGAAACCAGGGATTACCTACCATGGCACAGATTAAAAGCCGTAAACACAATCGAAATGCTCAACTGGTTGCATTCGCTGCATCTTTCCCGCTCATGACTCATGCCGCAACAAGCAATGGTGTAACCCAGCTTCCAACCATTACCGTAGAATCTCAAGCAGAAAATAAATATAAAGCCGATTCGGTCAGTTCCCCCAAATATACTCAACCACTGGTTGACACCCCTCAAACCGTTTCAGTGATTAAAAAAGAATTATTAAAAGAACAAGGTGCAACCTCATTGGTCGAAGCCTTAAGAAACACACCGGGAATTACCCTGCAACTGGGTGAAAATGGCAATACCAGTGCCGGTGATGCGTTTCAAATGCGCGGTTTTTCTACTCAAACTTCGACCTATGTCGATGGTATCCGCGATTTGGGTGCAGTCACCCGCGATGTCTTTAACCTGGAACAAATTGAAGTGGTCAAAGGCCCTTCTGGTGCGGAAGCCGGTCGTGGTGCTGCATCAGGTTATATCAACCTGGCCAGCAAACTGCCGCAGACTGAAAATAGCCGTGAAGTTTCTGCTACTTACAATACCGCAGAGCATGCACGTCTGGCTGCTGACATTAATCAGGTGATTAATGATGGCGTGGCAGTTCGCTTAAATGCCATGGGACAGGACGGCGGCATTGAAGGTCGCGATTTTATTGAAAATAACGGCTGGGCCATTGCACCCTCGATTGCCTTTGGTCTGGATAGCGATACGCGCCTGTATCTCTATTCACAGCATATTCGTCAACGCAATATTCCGGATGGCGGCATTCCCACCATTGGCATGAAAGGTTTCTACAATGCCGATTCTGCTTTAGCTTCAGCGCCTAAAGTCGACCGTGAAAATTATTATGGTCATGCCAATGACCATGAAGATGTCGATGCAGATATGTATACGGCGAAAATTGAAAGTGATCTAGCTGAAAACGTCAAACTGACCAACATCACCCGTTTGGGTAAAACCAGTATGAATCGCGTTTTAACTGGGATCAATACCGGTTCAGCGGGCTTAAGGACTAATGGTTCAACTGATCCGAAAGACTGGGAAGTTAACCGTTCACGTCAGGGTGTCGATCAGGAAAACAAGATTCTGGCTAATCAAACGACTCTGAACCTGAATTTAAAAACCGGTGCGGTTGAACATGATGTAGTCGCAGGATTAGAGTTTTTAAAAGAACAACTGCATACAAAAACCATGGCTACGCAAATGCCGGGGCAAGCGACGGTAGCAACCTCTTGGGCCAATCTTTATGATCCAGATCGCAATGAAGCAATGCCTAGCCTGATGTATAACGGTGGCTATACCCATGGTGAAACCGATACAGCTGCCGCCTATTTATTCGATACGCTTAAATTTGGTGAGCGCTTCCAGCTGAATGGCGGAGTTCGAGTTGACTATTATGATACCGAATATGATGCTTTGACCTTGCCATCGGGTAGCAGCAGCTTGGTTCCTGCGAGTTTTGGTGCGAATGACACCTTGGTCAGCTGGAAACTGGGCGGCCTATTTAAACCTACCGCTAAAAGTAGCGTATATGCTTCTTATGCCAAATCTCTGACTCCTCCTGGAAGTGCCAACTTTAGTCTTTCAGCAGAAGGAATTAACAGTGCGGCTGCAAAACCGCAAGAAACCCATCACTATGAAATTGGCACCAAGTGGGATCTGCTTAATGATCAGTTGGCGATCAATGCTGCTGCGTATTACACTGAAAATGAAAACCAGTTTACTCAGGATGCGATTACGCAAGAATCCATTCAGCAAGGTAAAACCAACGTCAAAGGTGTAGAACTCAGTGCTGTGGGTAAAATCACGGATGCATGGAATGTATCTGCCGGGGTTGCGCATATGAAAACCGAGCAGGAAGACCAGCTCAGCGTGAATTCAACCACCGGGGCAATCACCCGAACCAACAATGTGCGTTGGTCTCCAGAATGGACTGCAAGCTTATGGTCTACTTATGATGTTGCTGGCTTTAAGCTAGGACTAGGTGCGCGCTATGTCGATGAGCAAAAGCGTGTGATTACTGACAGCACTGCAGCGGCGAATATGCCAAACATTCCAGGCTATATAGTGTTTGATGCCATGGCAGGTTACAGCTTCAATCAGAATGCTTCGGTCAACTTGAATGTCTATAACCTGGCAGACAAGGAATACATCAGCACCCTGAACAATGGCGGTGGCCGTGTGATTTTAGGACAACCGCGTTCAGCAGCTTTAACTTTTAACTATAAGTTTTAAGCAATTCGCTAAGTCTGAACAGATTGAGTATAAATATGTAGTGGGTTAGATCTAGTGACTGTTGATACTTCATCGATGAAATAGCAATAGCCCCCTAATGCACTACATTATTTTTTGGATTCAAGCCATTTAAGGGATGCAGATCAAGCTGATGATGTTACATATTCCTGAAATTCTGAGCAAACAGCAGGTTGCTGATTTACGCCAACAATTAGATAGCAGTCAGGCCTGGATTCAAGGTCAGCACAGCGCCGGCTTTCAGGCTCAAAAAATTAAGAATAATCTGCAAATTGATCCCAACAGCATTGCTTATCAAGCCTTTGCAGCCAAAATTCTTCAGGCATTGCAACACAATATCCTGCTTAAATCGGCAGCATTGCCCAAGCATATACTGCCCCCTTTGTTCAATTGCTATCAGGATCAAGGACATTATGGCAATCATGTCGATAATGCCGTGCAATATTCCAGGAGCATAAATCAGGTTATTCGTACTGACGTTTCCATCACCGTGTTTTTATCTGAACCGAATGAATATGCAGGCGGTGAACTGATTGTTGAAGACAATTATGGCAGTCATGAAGTCAAGCTTGATGCCGGCGATGCCATTCTCTACCCTGCGACAAGTTTACATCGGGTCGAACCGGTGACCCAGGGCAAACGAATGGCGGCCTGTACCTGGATACAAAGCATGGTCAAAGATGACTGGCAACGCAGCATGCTGTTTAACCTCGACATGAACATTATTAAATTACGCCAGCAGATTGGCGATAGCGAAGAAATTCTGGGTTTGACCAGTCACTACCATAATTTATTGCGCCAATGGGGCGATCTATGAAAGCCGTTGCTCCCCTTGCTCCCCTCTCCCAGATTCCGGCTTATTTACAGACCCTTGCCGATTATGAAATTCAGGCAAAAAAACACTTGTCAGATATGGTATGGCAGTACTTGCAAGGCGGCTCCATGGATGAAGTCAGTGTTCACGACAATCTGAATCAATTTCAACAGATTCACTTATTGCCCAGAATGCTCAAAGACCTCACTCAAGGCCATACCCGCTGTAAAATTTTAGGGCAGGAATATCCGCACCCGATTTTTCTGGCCCCGATTGGGCATCAGCAGCAGTTTCACCCTGAAGCTGAAGCAGCAACGGCGCTGGCAGCAGAAGTGCTCGGCAGCAATATGGTACTTAGCACCTTTAGCAATACCGATATGCGTAGCCTAAAACAGGACAATCCGTACAAATGGTTTCAGCTGTACTGGCAAGGCGACCGGGACAAATCGCTGGCTTTGGTGAAGCTGGCAGAACAGCAAAACTTTAAAGCCCTGGTGATTACCGTGGATTCACCGCATACTGGCATCCGTGACCGTGAACGACGGGTATTTTTCCATTTACCGCAAGGCATGCAGCATCCACATACCCCAGCGCATATTCCCTTACCTAAACTGCATGAAGGTGATCATCCCGTATTTAATGGTTTAATGAAAATTGCACCCACCTGGGAGGATATTGCCTGGATGGTTCAGCACACTTCATTACCGGTCATTTTAAAAGGCATCGTCAATCCGCATGATGCCCTGCTTGCCATTCAGCACGGCGTACAAGGTCTGATTGTATCCAATCATGGCGGTCGTGTTTTAGATACCTGCATTTCCCCACTCACAGCATTGCAACTGATTAAAAAAGTGCTGCCAGAAGATTTCCCCCTGTTATACGATGGCGGGATTCGTCGTGGTTCAGATGTCTTTAAAGCGATTGCCCTGGGTGCTTCGGCAGTTTTCATCGGTCGACCTTATATTTATGGGCTGGCAACTGCGGGGGCATTAGGCGTGGCGCATGTGATTAAAATCCTGAAGGAAGAATTTGAAATTACCATGGCATTAATGGGAACAGCCACGTTAAATGACATCAACAATGATTATATTTTCCACCAAAAATAAGATTACTGAAAAATATTTTCTTAAGTCTTGTTATGGATGCAAAAATAGAAAAATATTTTCGGAATAAGTGGATTAATATTAAGTTATAGATTTACAAGCGCTGCGGTACAACTAACTTATAAGAAAGCATTGGTTTTATTACAACTTTCGACTAATGTCTTCCAGTCTCAGACTTGTAAATTGCTAGAATAGACACAATCTATATCAGTAGCAGGTTGCCGTTATCCACGACCTCAAGCAACCGGTGCTACACAAGGAGTTACCTCATGATGTTGGCTGATCCAAGTAAAAAATATCGTCGCATGTACCAACGTGTAGACTTGCCAGACCGTCAATGGCCAAATAATGAAATTACCAAAGCGCCAATGTGGATGAGCACCGACCTTCGTGACGGTAACCAAGCGATTTTTGAACCGATGGATATGGATCAAAAATTCAAAATGTTCCAGATGTTGGTGAAAATCGGCTTTAAACATATTGAAATCGGTTTCCCTTCTGCATCGCAAATTGACTTTGACTTCACCCGCAAATTAATTGAAGAAAATCATATTCCGGATGACGTTTATATCGAAGTATTGGTTCAGGCGCGTGATCATTTGATCCAACGTACTTTTGAATCTTTAGTCGGTGCAAAACGTGCCATCGTGCATATCTATAACTCTAACTCTCCAACTTTCCGTCAAAAAGTCTTGAACGTCGATGTGGAAGGTGCACGCCAGTTAGCGATTAATGCTGCTCAAAAAGTGAAAGAATACGCAGCGCAATATCCTGAAACTGATTTTATTTTTCAGTACAGCCCGGAATGTTTTTCTGCGACTGAATTAGAAGTGGCAAAAGCGGCCTGTGATGCCGTGACTGAAGTTTGGGAAGCATCACCGACAAACAAAGTGATTTTAAACTTGCCAGCAACTGTAGAAGTGTCGACGCCAAACGTCTATGCCGATCAAGTGGAATGGATGCACCGTAATATTGAACGTCGTGACGGTGTGATTATTTCTGTGCACTGTCACAATGACCGTGGCTGTGGTATTGCAGCTTCTGAATTGGCGATTATGGCCGGTGCTGACCGAGTCGAAGGTTGTGTGTTTGGTAATGGTGAACGTACCGGTAACGTCGACGTTGCAGCAATTGCATTGAACATGTACACCCAGGGTGTTGCACCGAAATTGGACTTCTCTAACATCAACGAAATTATTGCTACTGTTGAAGAATGCACAGGCTTGCCAGTGCACCCTCGTCATCCATATGCAGGCGACTTGGTGTTCACCGCATTCTCAGGTTCGCATCAGGATGCCATCAAAAAAGGTTTTGAATACCAGAAAAACGAAGAAATCTGGGATATGCCTTACTTGCCAATCGATCCTAAAGACTTGGGCCGTGACTATGACGCGGTGATTCGTGTGAACTCACAGTCAGGTAAAGGCGGTATTTCTTACTTGTTAGAATCGAACTACAACGTGGTGTTGCCGCGTCGCTTGCAAATTGAATTCTCGCAAGTGGTTCAGCAAGTCACAGATGAGCAGGCGAAAGAAATTTCCGCTCAAGACATCTGGGCATTGTTCAAAGACACCTATGTTGCCGTGAAAGATGCGCATTATTCTACCAAAAACTATAAGTTGTCCGATGAAAATGGCAATCAGGTGATTGAACTTGATGTTGAAATCAATGGTGAAACTCAACACTTGCGTGGTGAAGGAAACGGTCCGATTTCAGCGATCTTGAATGCATTACAGTTACCAATTGATGTCTTGACTTATGAAGAACGTAGCATCAGCTCAGGTGCACATGCCAAAGCCTTGGCTTTGATCGAGCTTCAAGTGAAAGGTACCGGTAAATCTGCCTTCGGTGCCGGCGTTCATGACAACATCGTGACTGCATCTATTGACGCGATTATTGCCTGTACCAATCGCTTGATTGAGCAAGGCGTATTAAGTACTGATCAGGTCGTTGCTGCCGCCGTATAAGCGATATCAAATAAAAAACTTTAGAAAGGATACCCTCAAGTGGTATCCTTTCGTCATTCATTCTAAAGATTTAAGGCGAAAATTTCCTGTGTCTTTTCCAGCTGACTCAGTGGGCCTAGTTACCCCGCAAAAGTTTATTTTCGAAGAGCCGTTAGAGCTCGAATGTGACCGAATTCTTCCACGTTTTGAGCTGATGGTCGAAACTTATGGCGAACTCAATGCCGACAAATCCAATGCCATCCTGATTTGTCATGCCTTGTCTGGCCATCACCATGCAGCCGGTTATCACCATGCAGATGACAAAAAACCGGGCTGGTGGGATGCATGCATTGGACCAGGTAAAGCCATTGATACCTCTAAATTCTTTGTCGTTGCCCTGAATAATATTGGCGGTTGCAGCGGTTCTACCGGCCCGATCTCGCCGAACCCGGAAAATGACAATCGTCCTTACGGTCCAGATTTCCCGCTGGTTACTGTGCGTGACTGGGTCAAAACCCAAGCCCTACTTTCTGACCGTTTAGGTATTGATGTCTGGTATGCCGTTATTGGCGGCTCTCTGGGCGGCATGCAGGCTTTGCAATGGTCGGTCGATTATCCTGACCGTTTAAAAAAATGCGTCATCATTGCCAGTGCACCGAAACTATCGGCACAAAATATTGCCTTTAACGAAGTGGCGCGTCAGTCGATTTTGTCTGATCCGGACTTCCATAATGGCCGTTATCTGGAAAATGACAGCTATCCAAAACGTGGTCTGATTCTGGCGCGTATGGTCGGTCATATCACCTATTTGTCTGAAGAAGCCATGAAACAGAAATTTGGCCGTGACTTAAAGTCGGGCAAATTTATGTATGGTTTTGACGTTGAATTCCAGGTGGAAAGCTATTTGCGTTATCAAGGTGAACAGTTCAGCCGTAACTTTGATGCCAACACCTACCTGATTATGACCAAGGCGCTGGATTACTTTGACCCATCGCGCGAGTACGAGCAGTCACTCAAAAAAGCCATGGCGAATACCAAATGTAAATTCCTGGTGGTTTCATTTACCACTGACTGGCGTTTCACACCGCAGCGCTCGCAAGAAATTGTCGATGCACTGATCAGTAACCATAAGCCTGTAAGCTATCTCGATATTGATGCAGAACAGGGCCACGACTCGTTTCTGTTCCCGATTCCGCTTTACGTTAAATCATTACGTGCATTTTTAGGTGGTGCAGAACACCTCCAAGCCACACCTAAGGAGACTGTGTAATGCGTATCGACCATCAACTTGCAGAAAAATGGATTAAACCCGATTCTAGCGTACTGGATTTAGGCTGTGGCGATGGTGAATTACTGGCGCATATGAGCAAAAAGCACAATATTCGCGCATATGGGTTAGAAATTGATCAGGAAAAGATTGCAATTGCAGTAAGTCGAGGGTTAAATATTATCCAGCAAGACTTGAACCTCGGTTTAAGCCGTTTTGCAGACCAGTCCTTTGACTATGTGGTTATGGCACAGGCTTTGCAAGCTGTAGATGCACCGGACGTATTATTGCGTGATATGGTGCGTGTGGGGAAACAGGCGATTATTACCTTTCCTAATTTTGCCCATTGGAAGACCCGTTCTTTCTTGGCTTTAAAAGGAATGATGCCGGTTTCGGAAGCTTTACCGTATATGTGGTATAACACTCCAAATATTCATTTATGTACTTTCCGTGATTTCGAAGCACTTTGTGCTGAAAACGATATCCGGATTATTAATCGACTCGCCGTGAATGGGGATCAACAAGGAAGTTTACTTAGTAAACATATCCCAAATCTGTTTGGTGAAGTCGCTATTTATAGAGTGAGCGCACTATGAAAAAAATATTATTAAGCACACTATTGGTTGGATTATTTAGCATTCAAGCTCATGCAGAATATGTGGCACCTTCGGCATCGATTTCAAGCCAGGCTGCACAATATTCTGTCATGGATATTAATAGCTTGATCAAATCTGCCAAAGCAGGTCAGGCAGCTGCACAATTTTATCTCGCCACCAAATATCAACAAGGTAAAGATATTCAAAAAGATGATCAGCAAGCTTTTTCCTGGTACAAAGCTGCTGCCGATCAAGGTCTGACTGCTGCCCAGTTGAATGTCGGCCGTATGCTGGCAGATGGTATTGGCACCAAGAAAGACGAAACTTTGGCACGTAAATATTTTGAAAAAGCGGCAAGTCATGGTGATAACCGTGCCAGCTTTAATCTTGCGATGATGGAAGAACAAAAGAAAAATTACATCGGTGCTTACCAGTGGTATGAACTGTCTACCCGTGACGGCATGCTCGACAATAAAGTGATTACTTTATCTGAAGGCAAGAAGATGGCATTGGCTGCCAACTTGACTCAAGAACAGATTCGCATGGCACGTGACCGTGCGGACAAATGGATTCAGGCACAGTAATTCTGCCTGATTCTAAAAAGCACCTACGGGTGCTTTTTTATTTCGTAAAAATAAAAAGTTAAATGAAAAAATATTTAATAATTTATAAAAATTCCTTTATGTTATAAAAAATCTAAAATATAAAATTAAGTTAACAATAAATGAAAATCATTATTCTGACCTGTCTAATACTAATGCTTACTGCATGTGAAAAACCTAACAGTAAACCAACTTATGGAGAAACTGGATTACCCAAAAATTGTCGTGCAATTGTACAAGTAAACATCGATGCTTGGCGATCTCATAAAAATACAGCAGAGGAAGTAATGAACTCTCTTGAACGTAATTGTGGCGCTAATGGTTATTCTTGGGAAAATAAATAAATTGTTAACTTGAAAACAATTTTAAAAAGTAAAATCCGCTAAAATAGTCTTATTCATTGTCACATTAAGATCGAAATAATGGCATCTCAAGATTGGTTATCTCAAGGAACACTCGTACTCGCAAGCAATAACAAAGGAAAAATTGCCGAATTTGAAAAAATGTTTGCAGAGTTAAATCTCCCTGTAGAGGTGATTCCCCAAGGCAAACTGAATATTGAAGATGCGGTTGAAGATGGCTTGAGCTTTGTTGAAAATGCCATTATTAAGGCACGTCATGCTTCTAAGATTTCAGGTAAACCCGCAATTGCCGATGATTCCGGAATTTGTGTTCCACTCCTAGGTGGTGCGCCAGGTATTTATTCTGCACGCTTTGCCGGTGAACATGGCAATGATGCAGCCAACAATGAAAAACTGTTAACCCGACTCAAACCATTTCGTAAAGAAGGTGAAAGCATTGAAGGCATGTTTGTTTGCGTGCTTGCACTGGTTCAGCATGCTGAAGATTCGCTACCTCAAATTTTTCAAGGCATCTGGAAAGGTGAAGTGCTAGAAGCAGCGCGCGGTGAAAATGGTTTTGGTTATGACCCGCTGTTCTGGTTGCCTGAACTGGGCATTTCCAGTGCCGAAATGAGTAAAGAAGATAAAAATAAAATCAGCCATCGTGGTCAGGCGATGCGTTTGTTTAAGGCAAGTTTGGAGAAGTAAACTGCTTTATATCCCCTTTCCTTAGGAGATGTGAGTATCCTCAGAATATATTCTGAGTGCGCAAGGAAGATATCCCCCTCCCTTTTTTAAAGGGTGAGGAACACTGTTCAGCAAGGGGGGATTTATTGTGAATAATGAATCCCCCTAAATCCCCCTTTTTCAAAGGGGGACTTTTTTAAAAACCCGGCAACAATGCATGCAACACTACGCCATAAATCCCGATCAATATCGCACTGGCCACAGTTCCCGACGCAATATATTTCGCTGAGTATCCTGTTCCTTGATAATGCGTTTCCAGCGCCACAATATTGGCTGCGGGAGGTAAACAAAAGAACATCAACATCACTGCATAAGTCAGCATTAAATGTGGAATCGGCAAAAGCAGATAAGCTGCTGCACACAATAAAACTGCCAATAACATACGGCTACTGATGATCAGTAAACTACGCTTTAAATCACGCCAGCCAATCCTGACTTTACTCAGCCACATGCCCAAAACGCACATGCCTGAAAAGGTTACCAGCACCTTGTTCAGCTGATACACCCCTTGCACGACAGGATGATATTCAAAGGGACTGAAATCCCAGAATGACAAAACAGCA
>Ga0308169_10005712_pt1 | contig 11197 bp, 11 predicted proteins | sample PhyBR1_2_FD_202139 | JGI IMG/M metagenome (GOLD analysis project Ga0308169, IMG submission 202139) | Phyllosphere microbial communities from UC Gill Tract Community Farm, Albany, California, United States - DLSLSB.R1 | ecosystem: Host-associated > Plants > Phyllosphere > Unclassified | place... | reverse complement strand
GTCGAGACGGCACCCGGCGAGCCCGCCGACGCCTCGGTCGCCGACAGCGACGCTCCTTCGACCGAGACGCCCTCCGCCGCCGCCGACGCTACCGCCGCGCCACCTCCTCGTCGACCCGAGCTCTTCTTCGACCCTCACTGGCTCGCCATCGTCCGCGCCACCGCTCCTTCCCTCTCCCTCACGCCTCGCCCGATCCCCTTTCCGCCGCTCTCCGAGCTCGCTCAGCGCATCGAGGCCGACTACGCCTGGGTCCTCGAGCACGTCGGAAAGAACGGCAACGGGCTCGTAGAGGTCGGCGAGGTCATGCGCTTCGCGAGGACGGCGCCGACGCAGGAGGAGTGGGAGGCCCAGGGGATGGTCCAGATGCGTGCGTCCGCCTCTCTCTCTCTCGCTTCTCCCTCGCTCCCTGCGGCGCGTGTGTCTGAGGTGGGATACAGAGCTGACGCACAGACTCGCACGCAGCTTCGTGGTACACCAACCCGCAGACGCTTGCCTTCGCCGCGCTCCTCAAGATCGAGAACAAGATCAACCCCATCCCCGAGGGCTACCTCCAGGCGCTCGAGGCCGAGAAAGCTCGCGCGCTCGCCGCCGCCAAGGCCGAGGCGCTCGCCGAGGTCGACCGCGCAGGCGACGCCGTCGACGAGGAGCCGCAGGGCGAGACGGCGCACGAGGTGGTCGACAAGGGCGTGGACGTGCCTGCGGGTCAGGCGTCGGTCAACCCGGAGGAGATCGCTATCGAGGACGACGACGAGTAGACGAGGACTTGTCGCGTCGTGCAATTGGCGTTGGACTAGGCACCTCGAGCTCGCGAGCTCGTTCTCGTCGTCGCGACGAGGTCCGTGCACTTATCTCGTCCGCGCTCGGCGGCCTGCTCGCACCGACGCACTCGTCACTCCTGTCGATCAGCTGCGGGGCACCTGTTCGCGCTCGACCCGTCGTCCGTCCGCTCTCCTCTCGTCCTCTCCGCGGAAGCTCCGTGCGCCCTCGCGCCCGGTTCGTCCTCGGCTCTCGGGCTCTCGCTTCTTCCCTCCTCTCTCGAGGCCCGCATCCACTCGTCGCACTTCGCGATCATGAGCATGCTGGTGCGTCCTCTCCTTCCTTACAGCTCGAGGGGTGCGAGCGCTCTCGGCCGAGGCCTTCTCAAGCTGACCCTCCTCGTCAACTCGGCTCGTGCAGGACCGCCCTCTTCGCGCCCTCTCCGTCGCGACGGGCTCCGAGCCTAGCACCGCGCACGACCATCCTGGCTCGATCAAGCTCGACCAAATCGACTCGTGGCACGACGAGCTCGAGCACGACCCGCAGTACACGCTCGCCAAGACGATCCTCGTCCGCACCAACATGAGCGTCGTCCTGCGCTCGAGGGAGGCCGCCATCTCGGACCAGATGCGTGCGTTCTTCTTTATCTTGTCGTCGACGCCGCGCACGCTCGAGCCGCCGCTGATCCTGTGCTCGCCGTCGTTCGCAGTCTTCAACGTCGAGTGCTCGCCCGAGGGCACGCCCGTCGCCAACCAGCTCGCCTCGGGTCGATGCTGGCTCTTTGCCACGACCAACGTGGCGCGGATCTTCACGGCGCGCAAGTTCCGGCTCGGCGAGTTCCAGCTGTCGCAGGTGCGTCGCCTCCTCAACTTGCCGTGCGTCTCTCCCGCTCGACGCTCGCTGACGCTTGCACGCTCACAGTCGTACCTCTTTTTCTGGGACCATCTCGCCAAGGCCAACTACTTCCTCGAGCAGATGCTCGACCTCGCCGACGAGCCCCTCGACTCGCGCACCGTGCAGTACCTCCTCGCCAACGGCCCGGCGCAGGACGGCGGCCAGTGGGACCTCGCCGTCGCGCTCGTCGAGGAGTACGGCCTCGTGCCGCAGACGGTCTACCCCGAGTCGTTCAACTCGAGCAACTCGGCGGCGCTCGACGGCCTCTTGACGAGCAAGCTGCGCGAGATGGCGCTCACGCTGCGCAAGGCGGTGCGCGCTCACGCCTCGACCGGTGCGCGCAAGAAGGATGTCATAACCGAGGCGCGCGTGCTCAAGGACCGCATGCTGCGAGAGATCTTCAGGATCCTCACGATCACCCTCGGCGAGCCGCCGAAGCCGGACGAGCCTGTGCGTCCCTCTTTCTCTTCGCGCTTCCTCCTCCTCGTGCTCCTCCTCCTCCTCCTCACTGTGAGCGACCTCTGACGCGTTCGACCGCCTGCAGATCGTCTGGGAGTTCAAGGACAAGGCGGGCAAGGTGCGGTCGCTCAAGACGACGCCGCTCGAGTTCGCCCAGGTCCACGTCGGCTACAACTGCAGCGACACGGTGTCGCTCATCAACGACCCTCGGCACCCGTACGAGCAGGTCTACACCGTCGAGCGCCTCGGCAACGTCGTCGGCGGCAGGTCCGTGCGCTACCTCAACCTCCCGGCCCAGACGCTCAAGGACGTCGCGATCAAGATGCTCCAGGCCGACTACCCTGTGTGGTTCGGCTGCGATGGTGCGTGCCCTCCCTCCTTCTTGCCCCTTCTTGCCCTCCTCGCCGACTCTGGACGCCCTCGCAGTCGACAAGTCGAGCGACATGAAGAACGGCATCATGGACCAGAAGCTCTACTACGACGACGCGTTCGGCGCCAAAAGCAAGATGGACAAGCGTCACCGCATGCTGGCGGGCGACTCGAGCATGACACAGTGGGTCCGTTCCCTCCGATCCTCTCGACCCGACTCGCCGAGTGCACCCTCCTCTTTGCCCGTCGCTGTCTCTGACACCCTTCCTCTTCCTCGCACGCAGCGCCATGATGTTCACGGCCGTCCACCTCGACGAGCGAGGTCGGTCGGTCCGCTGGCGCGTCGAGAACTCGTGGGTAAGCTCTCGTTCCTCGACTCGGGTCGGAGCTCGACGTCCTCCCGCTCACGCCGACCTCGCTCGCGCAGGGTCCTGAGGCGTGCAACAAGGGCTTCGTCGTCATGTCGGACGGCTGGTTCAGCGAGTACCTCTTCCAGATCGTCGCGCCGCGCCGGTTCGTCGCCGCGCACCTGCTCGACGTCTACGACCACGGCCATGTCACAACGCTTCCGCCCTGGGACGTCCTCGGTCAGTCCCTATCTCTCTTTCTCTCTCTTTTTCTCTCTCTCTCCCTGTCGCGCGGTGCATGTCCTGGAAGGCCTCGTCGCTCATGCCTCGAGGCCGTCTTTCCAGGATCCTGCGCTTAGGTGGGCGCTCTTTGGCCTTGCGCAATGCACTTTGTATTCACCCTCTTCTCTCTTCCTGCGTCTACAGTAAACTGAGAGTCTGGTAGCGTGTCGAGGTCTGTGAGCGGCTGCAACTCGACCTTCTCAAATGTCGTCCGAGAGAGGTCGCCGAGGCGAGGAGGGGAGGCGTGCGCGAGCCGCGCTTCGTTCCGCTTGCATTGCCGAGAGCACTTGCTAGCGCGCGTGCACTTTTCTCGTCGCTGTGCGGCGGAACAATCATCAACAGCTCGAGGGTGGGGGAGCATTCCGCTCTCCCCCGCATACAGTATCGGATCGCCCGGCTCGCCCTCGTCCTCGCTCTCTCGCCCTCGACGACCTCAGCTCACCATGCAGACTCAAGCCTACGTCCTAGCCGGTGCGTCTGCATCCAACCCGCCGCGAGCGCAGCGGCTCCTTGCTGACCTCCCCACCTTCCCCGCTTCCTCGCCGCGGCCCGCAGAGACCAACGCCGCTTTCACCCTCCAGGACATCACGGTGCGTGCAGCTCTTCACGTTCTCGATGCACAGCTGTTGATGCACGCCTCGCGCAGCTACTTGAACCCGAAGCCGACGAGGTGCTCATCGAGGTCGTCGCTTGCGGGTGCGTCGGCTCGCCTTTCACTCCTCGCGATGGAGCCGCAGTTGTTCGTGCGTGCGTTCGAGCTGACTCTGATCCACCTACAGCATCTGCCACACCGACCTGTCCGTCCAGAACGGCGCGTTCCCCTCGCCGTTCCCGAACGTCGTGGGCCACGAGACGTCCGGAATCGTCGTCAAGACGGGCTCGGCCGTCAAGCGCGTCCAGGCGGGCGACAAGGTGCTGTGCTCGTTCAACTACTGCGCAAGCTGTCGGCCGTGCAAGGTGCGCTCTCGCTCTCTCGGTCCCGCTCGCCTTTCGTCGCTGACTCTCGGCTTCTCCTCTTTCCCTCCCTCCTTTCGCCCTCTCCTCCTCCTCCATCGCGACCTTCAACTCGACCTCCACCGCTCCCTCGCTATCTCCTGCGCTCGACCTACGACCCGCACGGACTCGCAGAGCGGCCATCCTGCAGCCTGCGAGGGGTTCGCGCCCATCAACTTTGGTCGTCAGCGCAGCACCGCCCTCGGAAGCAAGCCCGGCATCCGCGGCGCAGGCGGCGAGGAGATCTACGGCGCCTTCTTCGGGCAGAGTGGGTTCGCTCATCACGCCGTCGTCGTCGAGAACTCGGTCGTCAAGGTGGCCGACGACGCCGACCTCAAGACGCTCGCACCGCTCGGCTGTGGCTTCCAGACTGGGTGCGTTCCTCGCTCTCTACGATTTGCTTGTCGTGCAGGCCCGAGCTGCATGACTGACCCGTCCCTTGTCTGTGCGCAGCGCCGGCGCACTTCTCAACAAGCTCAAGCCGGCCAAGAACTCGAGCGTCGCCATCTCGGGCCTCGGCGCCGTCGGCGCAGGCGCCCTCTTTGCGGCAAAGTACCTCGGCATCGAGACGATCGTCCTCCTCGACGTTGTCGACGGCAAGCTCGAGATGGGCAAGCAGTTCGGCGCGACGCTCACGTTCAACGCGCGCGACGCCGACGTCGTCGAGCAGGTGCGCAAGGCGACCGACGGCGGCGTCGACTACTTTGTCGAGTGCAGCGGCAACGTGCGCGCGCTCGAGGCCGGCTGGGCCATGACGGCCAACCTCGGGACCCTCCTCTCGTGCGGCACGCCGGGTCCTGGCGTCAACCCGCCGTTCGGCATCTTCGAGAACCTCGTCGCCTGCAAGACTTACATCGGCTTGTGCGAGGGCGACTCCGACCCGCCAAAGTTCATTCCCTTCCTCGCCGACCTTCACAAGAAGGGTCACTTCCCCGTCGACCTCGTGTCGCGCCAGTTCTCGTTCGACAAGCTCGACGACGCCATCCACGCCATGCACACGGGCGAGGTCATCAAGCCGATCCTCGTCTTCAAGAACGAGTGAGCGCGGCGAACGAGGCCGGTCGAGTCGAGGGAGGAGAGGGGCTCGAGCGCGAGGAGGACTCGGCCAGGGAAGCTTTATCTGGACCCGATCTGCAAGCAGTTTCTTCTTCACGTGCCGGTCGCACCTGCGAGAGCCTGTAGCGTCTGACGAGGTAGCGAGAAAGCGAGCGAGAGCAAGAGCAAGAGTCGAGCTGAGTTGGGCCGATTCCGCGGACGAGCCGTGTGCTCTACAGCCGTGCCAGCTGCGGCTCCCCAGACGCACTCTTCGACGAACACGGCCGTTTCGGCTCCGACGGCCTTCCTGCGCTGCGGCGGGCAAGGAGAGAGCGCACAGGTGCTGGCCGATTGCGATCCAGACTGGGAGAGCCGAACAGCGCGCGCTCTCTTTCTCCTCGAACGACAGCACCTTGGAGCAGCTCGACAGTGCAGACGAACTCGGTCCACTACAGATGACTACGAGCTCGGCTCCATGTACATGCCGAGACGTCGCAACTCGGCCAGCAAGCCCTGAGCTTGCGGAGAGTCCGACAGGTGGAGTGCGGACGAGGGGATGCAGCTGAGCGGGCCGAGGTGCTGCGGACGTAGAAGGGCGTCAGAGAGGTACAGAGAGGGCGAAGGAGGGCGACAAAAGCGGGACGCACCTGCTGCAGAGCTTGAGAGAGCGAGAGCATGCCGCGCAAGGCGGGCAAGACCCGCTCGAGGGCGATCAGCGCGAGGACGGCGCGCTCGCACGCTTTCTCCGACTTGGTCGACGTTGCCAAAGGCTGTCGCAGGAGAGAAACGAGCGTCAGAGCGGCAGCTCACAGGGAAGGCTGCGCGAAGAGAGGGACCGCACGCACCTCGAGCTCGTCAAGCCGATCTCGCTCTCCTCGGTAAGCCGCCCAGTCCGCCGCCGCACCCTGCACTGCGCCGTCGAGTTGCGGGAGCCGATTGAGCCACTCGAAACGCTGTCGGAAGCGGCCTCGAGCGGCTTGCGCGGGCGAGAAGGCGAGCGAGGGGAGGAAGGGCGAGGAGAACTTGGGCGGCGGAAGGGTGGAAGAGCGAGCGCAGGAAACCTGTAATGAATAGGGAATCGTCAGTGCATGCACAAAGAGAGCCAAGACCTCGACACGAAGGAGGAGGCGGACGCACCAGCCAGGTTGCGCTGCAGACCGCCTCGAGCGCTCGGGCCTCCTCCCTCCTCGCCTCGAGGTACTCCCTCCCCGGCTCTCCATCCTCCTTCGCACCGACGAGCGCGTCCCACAGCGTCGCCGACCGCGCTGCGACCCTCGCTCCGACCCACCACGCCTCGGCCCCGCCCGCTCCCCCGCTCGGACCGCCACCGCCGAAGAGCCCGACGCCGTCCTCGAACCCACTCAGGAGCGTCTCGAGCGCGAGCTCGTGCGCGTGCGCGCTCACCGCCATCCCGAGGGACCCCGCCGCCCGTCGCACGCGCGCCGCGTCGCCCTCGGGAAGGGCATGCTCGACGGCATCGAGAACCTCGCGCACGAGCCGGCGCGCGTCGCTGTCGGCCTCGCGCACGAGCTCGTCCCACGTCCCGAGGCTCTTGATGACCCATCGGCGCTGTCGGCCGCGGTTTTGGCCGGCGAGGGCGTGCGCGAACTGGGCGAGCTTGGCCGAGAGGCGCTCGAGGAAGGCGAGGAGGGCGTGGGCGGGCTGCGACGGGTGCGACTCGTGCGCGAGGAGGAGAGGGAGCGTGGAGGTGAACGAGGAGGGGAGAGACGTCGTGAGGGCGAAGAAGGAGGTGCCGAGGGAGGAGATCGGGTTGACGTGGAAGAGGTGCGTCGGAGTCGAGATGAGCGACTGCGGATCGACGAACAGGCAGAGGGGTAAAGGAGCGGCCCGATCTTATCAGTAACAGCATTCAGAAGTCACCTGCGCAGAGAGGAAAAGCGCAGGACGCACCTGCTGCACGGACCGCACGTAAGGCTGCGCCTCGACCCTCGCCCTCCTCCTGCTCCACTCGTGCAGCTCCCTCCACCCGCCGTCGCCCCTCCGCCACAGCTCCCACAGCGCCATGAGCTCGCCGAGGTCGCGCACGATGCCGCGCCACAGGTCGTACGCCGCGCCGAGCGGGAAGATGTCGACCGGCCGGGGCGGCTGCTGGGTCGCGAGGAGGGGCACGGTGGCCGAGGGGTGGAAGGCGGCCTGTAGAGCTGGTGGTGGCTCGTACGAGGTCGTGTCGAGAGGAGGAGGAGAGGCCGACGCAGTGGGGAAGAGGGACGCGTAGGACTGAAGGCGGTCGAGGTGGTGCGAGACGGCCGAGGGCGAGGTGTGCGCTGGGTGGGTGAGGAGCGCGATCGGGTAGAGGAGGTCCTGCACGACGTAAGGGATGATTGAGTCGGCCATTGCTGCCGGAGAGAGAGAGAGAGGATCGAGAGGCGAAAGTCGGACGTACGATCCGCAGCGTCACCCTCGCGATGAGCTTCTCCCTCGCCTCGGCGCTGAGCCACCCGGCCTGCACCTGCTCCTCGGCCTGCAGCCACCGCAGCGCGTCGTCGAGGTCGCGCAGGACGTCGTCGACCGAGATGAGGCGCTCGGGCGGCGATGGCGGGTCGTCCTGACCTTGGCCGGGCACGACGAGCGGCGAGACCGGCGCAGGAGGCGGGAAAGCCGGCGGGTAGCACGCCGACATGAGAGTGTTGAACGACAGGGACCCTCGAGACAGGTGGACGTCCTCGTGCTGCGCGGTGTTCGAGAGTCAGCGTCGAGCGTCTCTCGAAGCGGATGGGCAGGTCGGGTCGGCGGACGAGCGGGACGCACCTCGTACACCTGACTCTTGCCGAGCTCCTCCCAGACGATCTGGCTGCTCTTGACGACGCCGAGGAGGAGCGCGCGCAGGACGACCGTGCGCAGCTGCGATTGCTTGTCGTCGGCCGAGGCGGACGTCGAGGGCGCAAAGCCCGAGACGGCGGCGAGCGAGTCGGACCGGAGGTATTTGCACGCCCAGAGAGTCGATGCGAGCGGGTAACCGGCGTGGAATGTCGCCTGCGAGCGAAAGGACGAGTCAGCCCGTGTCCGGATGCGCAAGAGCTGGAGGACAAGAGAGGCGGACTCACCTCGAGTCGCAGCACCTCGTCGTGGAGCCAGACGACGTCCTGGGCGGACAGCGGTAGTGCAGGATCGAAAGGTGGTAGGGACGGCTGCCGCTGCCGCTCCTTTTGCGAGTGGAGGAACGTGTCGGTGCGGGCGTCGTTGATCTGGTGGGTTGTCGCCTCGGTCAGCGTCGCGTGCTTGCTGAGCGATCGGGCAGGAGAGAGGTGGGAGGACGCACCTCGATGGCGCTCATGAGGTCCATCATGGAGCAGCGGTCGTCGCGAACGAGTTGACCTTTGGCGAGGTCGGCCATGGCCTGCTCGAGGAGCGGGAGCGCGTCGGCGTACTCGGACACCTCCATCGTGGGCGTAGTACCTGTGCGACCAAAGAGGAACGTCAGCTCGAGGCCCGCTGAGTCGGGAGAGGGTGTGCTGAGGTCTGGGCCGAGCGAGACGACGGCCGCACTGATCGCGCATTCGACCTTTGACAGCCCAGAGCGCGCGAGGAGGCCAAAGAGTAGGAGAAGGGAAGAGTCGCAAGCACTCACCGAATGTCGAGCTGTTGCTGAGCTGGATGTTGCGAGATCGGGGACGGCGAGGAGGAGGACGACGAGCGGCGACGGCTCTGCTTGTTGCGCGCTTGTGCGAGTCGGGCGAGGGTGAGCCCAGCAAGTGGTAGCTCGGACCGGCTCAGCCTTTGAGCGTTCTGCAGAGCGTGTGACGAGGCCGGGCCTCATCTCCTCCTCCTCGTCCTCCTCCCAGCTCCCTCTCGCTCTCCCCCATTCGCCTCGCTCTTGCCACCCAGCGACGAGCGACAGCCACCGCCTCGCCCTGCCGACCACCGACCATCCTGGTTTGGCCACCGTCCTTGCCCGCTCGTCGAACAGCCGCACCGCTAACCCCCGCCCCTCCACTCTCGCCCGCCCGCCCTCACCCTCGCCCTCGCCTCGCCAATGTCCAGCCGCCAAGATGCCCGCCGCGCACGCCGAGCCGACGACGACCACGACGACGGCGCCCTCCCCTGGTGGGAGCAAGACCGCCGCGGCCTAACCCCCTCCTCCTCCTCCACCCCGCACCCTCACCCGCACTCGCACTCGCACCAGCAGCGCGGCTTCGACGACGACCGCCAGCCACCGCACCGGCCAGCCGCCGGCTACTACGACCGCGACGCCGCACCCGACCGCCACCACCTCGACTACCACGGCGGCAGCAGCTCGAGGGGCTATGATGGCGGGCGAGGCGGAGGGCCGTACGCTCGCGGTGGGTACGGCAGGGGGGACAGCTATCAGGGCAGGAGGGACGGTGAGTACGGCGGCAGGAGCGCCCGCGACAGCTACGGCCACACCTCGCGCCCGCAGGCACCCGCCCACCGGTCGAGCAACCCCTCCTTCGTCGCCGCCTCCTCGCAGCAGTTCCACCATTCGCCAGCACCGCCCTCAGCAGCAGTCCCGACAGCAACTTCCGCCACGCCGTCGTCATCTGGTCCGCCACCACCCAGTGCCGAGGAGGGCGAGTGCGTCCCCCTCTCTCACATCCGCGTCTCGCCGCCCTCGTTCGCCGAGCTGATGCCTCCCTCGCCGCCTCGCAGGATCAAGTCCGTCGACGAGCCCGAGCTCGACCTCACCCCGGTCGTCGAGCCCGACCCCGAGGCCATCCTCGCCGAGCGCCGCCGCAAGCGCGCCGAGATCCTCGCCAAGTACGCCTCGGCGACGCCGAGTGCGGCACCGTCCGGCGGCGCGACGCCCGACGTCAAGCGCGAGGCGCCGAACGACGAGTCGGCTGCGCCTGGTACGCCTGCGCCCGAGGTCGTCGAGCGAGCGGCAAAGCGTCTGCGCATCGGCACCGGTGCGTCGTCTCGCCCTCGTCGCCCTCCCCTGCCCAGCCGCACCTGCTGACCCGCCTCTCCTCTCTCGCTTGCAGACTCTCCCGCCATCTCGTCCAACGCCCCTTCGACCCGCGCCGTCTCGATCGAGCCCTCGTCCGACTCGACCTTCTCGCTCACCAAGGACGCCTCGACCTCGTCGGCCGCCTCGGCCGCCCCGCCCGCTTCGGCAAACCAGACCGACGCAGACGAGGTCTCGGCGGCCGACTACGACCCGGACGGCGCCGACGACGACCGGCGGCAGCGGCGCGAGCTCGAGAAGGAGCGCGAGGACAAGGACCGCGAGGGGGTGATCGAGGTTGAGGAGAGCGAGGAGGACGAGGAGGAGGACGACGACGATGACGAGGACGACATGTTCGCCATCGGGACCGACGAGAAGACGCCGAGGCAGAAGGGCGGCAAGAAGAAGAAGGCGGGCGTGCCGGTGCGTCGTCCCTCTCCCGCTCTCACCGCTCGAACCAGCCCTCCTCCACTCCTCGGCCCGACTGACTCTTCCCTCTTTCTCCTTGGTCGGTACAGATCCTCAACCGCGCCCTCCCGACGGGCACGACCGACGCGTCGCTCCTGGCCGACAACTACGACGACGCCGAGGGCTACTACCGCGTCATCCTCGGCGAGGCGCTCGACGACGGGCGGTACCACGTCGTTGCCAACCTCGGCAAGGGCATGTTCTCGAGCGTCGTCAAGGCGCGCGACCTCGGCGACAAGGGCTCGGGCAAGTACGACGGCGAGCCGGGCTTGGCGGGCAAGGGCGTCGGCGAGGGCGAGAGGAGGGACGTCGCGATCAAGATCGTGCGCAGCCAGGAGAGCATGTGCGTCACCGTCTCCCACTCTCTGTCTTGCTCAAGCTCGGCGGCATGCTTCGTCGCACGGCCGCCGAGGTGCAGCTTCCTCGAAGCGGCGAAGCTCGAGAGCTGACTCTCGCACGCACTCGTCACAGGTTCAAGGCCGGCCTGAAGGAGGCCCAGATCCTGCGCCGACTGCTCGAGGCCGACCCGGACGACAAAAAGCACCTCGTGCGCCTGCACCGCACGTTCGAGCACCGAGGTCACCTGTGCCTCGTCTTCGAGTCGCTCAGGTGCGTCGTCCTTGTCCCTCTCGCCTCTCTCACTGCTACTCCCTGCACCTTTCGATCTCAC
>Ga0308169_10005710_pt1 | contig 11199 bp, 22 predicted proteins | sample PhyBR1_2_FD_202139 | JGI IMG/M metagenome (GOLD analysis project Ga0308169, IMG submission 202139) | Phyllosphere microbial communities from UC Gill Tract Community Farm, Albany, California, United States - DLSLSB.R1 | ecosystem: Host-associated > Plants > Phyllosphere > Unclassified | place... | reverse complement strand
GATGGCACACGCTGACGGCCAGTACTAAATACCTCGCACCATCCGGTACCTCTTCCGCTCGAATCCTCCCATCCCGCCAATCAACTTATAATCTTCCCTTCTCTTGGGCGCACTCGTGTCCGACAATCATCCTCTATTGGAGAACAGCCTTATAATACCCTGGGTAGTCGTAGCAGGCGGAGGAGTATGTCTGTGGGTGGACCGGACACTACACACGTAGAAAGTCGTTGGGGAGACGGAAGACTGCGAAAGGCAAATCACATGTATTCCTAGATCCCTTCAGTACCTGGATATGCAATGTCGTCAGACAACCCCGTCACAGAATCAAGATTGAGCGAAAATCCCTGGACCCACGCTACGGCTGGCATATGCGGTATTTGAAACTGGCCCGACTGATAGGATTACCTGTGATGACCGCCACGATCCGAACTGATCACCCGGATACACGAAGTCGGATTTCGACCAGTACCCATCCAACCGTTCGTGATTCCCCTCCGTATTTGACATCATCTCTCGTCGATCCCTCCGTCTATCTCTCCCCACAAGCTAGCATTTTGTGTGCGGACCGATCAAGACGCCTCCACATTCCGGCAGTCCGGTCTTACGCGAGCGAGCATCAAAAGCACACGCGGCCTGCGCTTTGTCCGTCCGTCTTCCACCTCCATATCCACCGTCTGATCTCCTGGCCCGTTATACTCATCAGCCTCGAGGCGTCCACACTCTCTTCGGTTTTCGTACACGCCACCTCGCACGCTCGACGCACCGTCCACAAGTAGCGCACCATGTCGAACGCGAACAAGCTGCTTGACATGCTCAAGTCAGCAGCCACTCCCCCTGCTGCGTCGCCCTCTCAACCGACCATCCAGCACCCAACGGGACCTTCGTCGCTCCTTTCCCCGCCTGCGACCACGAGCGCATCTCCTCGTGAGCCGTCCCCCGCGCCGCCACCGCCTTCACTCCAGGCTGTGTCTCTCTCGGACCTCTTCGCGGGTCTGACGTCCCCGCCAACTTCAACCGTGCCAGCTGGGTCCACCACTGCGCCGCCGAAGGAGGAGAACCACCAGGCGAATTTGTTGGGCATGTTGAAGGGGATTAACACTGTCCCAAGCTCGGGACCTGGCTCCGCGGGGCAGACGCCCGGCGCTGGAAGGGACAGGACTGTGTCCGGAAGCAGTACCCCTTTCGCTACGGCGACCCCTACGACGGAGAAGAGCCTGAATGGCGGAGAGCACAGGACGAACATGCTCAACATGCTCAAGTCGCCGTGAGTCGCCGCAGGTCGATGTTCTCGGGCTGTCGGGCTGACGAGATAGACTCAGCAACGGAGGTGGCCTGCCGCAGCCGGTGATCGTGCACCGAACGGGAGGGTCGGCCTCGTCGGGCTCGGCACAGCCTTCGCCTTCACGACCCAGCCATGTGGTCTCGCCCTTGCCTGCTCAGCCGAGTGGAACTGTCGCAGCCAGCAATGGCGCGTCGGCTCAGCACGTCTCCATCCCGTCTGTCCCCACTCCTGCGGCTACTGCCTCGAATCGCCCGACGCCTCCGCCTGCGCCAGCGCCTGCGACCATCGTGTCTCCGCCCGCGCCCGCCGCATCGGCTGCGCAACCGACCAAATCCATGTTCGACTTCGTGTCTCCATTCGATGTGTTTGAGAAGCCTAAGCCGAAGCAGCAGCAGCAGGAGAAGAAGGAGGCGCCGGTGCCCGCACCCAGCTCAACTCCAAACGGCCGATCCACCGTCACTCCTCAGGACTCCTCGCCTGTGCCTCCCTCGCTGCCCAAGGCCATTTCTCCACCGCCTCCTCAGGCTACCAAGCCGCCGCAGGCCCCGCTGGGCGTGAAGAACGAGCCGAGACAGCGCCAGCCCAGTGCGAGCGCGCAGGGAGCTGACGGGAAGAAGGATCTAGGTCTGCCTTGGTTGACCAGCAAGGTGATCGAGAAAGGCGTGCAGGGCAAAGGGTCAGCATTGGAGTGATACAGTGTGGCATATGCTGACGATACAGGCCCAAAGATGGAACGAAAGACATCATTGTCGACCTGTCAAGGACGAATGTTGAGGGTCTAGTCAATGCTCCGGGCACGGTGCAGATCACGCCCATGACTATACTGCGGGCGGATAACCCGTCTTTCTCGAAAGGACGCTCGGTTGGAATTACCTCGACCTGGGTGGCTTACGTGTTGTCAAAGGGTGAGCTCGTCCTCCAACTCGCCGCCGGGGACCAGCTGACGCTAGGCCGTGTCCGCTTAATTGACAGCAACACCGGGTCCAGGCTCGTTCTGCAGATCCCCGGCGTCACAAATGGGATGGCGCTCGACATAGCTGTCATAGCCGACTCGATCGCTCTGGTCGGACCGGATCACTCGGTCTCGGTGTTCAAGGTTCCGGAGCATTGGGATAAGGACGAGCCCGCGACGGAGCTCATCACCCACATCTCGGCTGCACAGCCCGACGTCGAGGGTACTGGATCTCCGAACCGAGTTGAGTGGGTGAGGAAGGATGGAGGGTCGTATCTCGCTATTGGAGGTGATTCCGGTGTTATTGTTATCAAGCCCGACCAGCTCAAGGGGGAACGCGACCTTACCATCGGACACCTGGAAAGCCAAAACAAGGTGCTCAAGACCGAAGGGGTGAGCTTGCAAGCTTACTTGTTACTGCTGAGCTGATCACAGCCGCTTGCCGCCTTCTGTCTGAATCACTCACATCAAGCCATCGGGCTTGTGTCGACCAAAGGTCACTTCACGCTCTACAACGTCAACAGCCTCAGTCGAGTCTGGCACCGTATCCTTCCCGCCTCACAAAACAAACCGTCCGCGCCGTCCTCCGTCCACTTTGTTGAGTCCAATGTCCTTGTCGGACGAGATAATAACACCCAATTCGACCTCGTTCAGCTCACTGTCGATATCGCTGTTCTGACTACCATCAAGTTCACCTCTCCGCCGCCCTCCCCCGCTCACCTTCATTTCGCGCATGTCGCATATGATCCCAATCGCACCACGCTGTGGATTGCACCGTTCAGTCGAGGGAGTGTGTATGGGCTGCGGTACGCCCTCAAAGGACAGCCGCAGATCAAGGTCTCGGAGCGACCTGATGCGGTCGTCTTTGACAAGATTGCAGAGTACCCGCTTGAACCGGTCACCGGCCTGGTTGTCAACGCCAAGACCCCCGAAGACGATGCCGAGCTGTTCTTCGCCACGCCCAATGGATTTTCCATTGCGCAGATCGAGGGTTTCTCGACAGACGATGCGGCACGGGCTGTCGAGGCATCGGTTCCTACTCCGGCGGCGGCGCCTGTGTCTCGTAACGTGACACCTGTAACTCAGCCGACCCCGGCCGCGGGAACGCAATCGACGCCTGCGGTTGATGTGAAGAAGGAGAAGGGCGAGGGAAAGAAAGGTGGCAAGGGGCAGAAGAATGCCACGCCGAGTAAGGGCAACTCGCCCGCGGCCGTCAAGGCAGAGCTGCCGTCTGTGCCCCAGCCAGCTCTGGCCGCAGTGGAGGCGAGTTCTGCTGCTATCTCATCTGCGTGCTCGCTGATATCAGACCGTCCCGGACACCTCTGGGGATCTCAAGCGGCTTATCGAGGAGCAGTTCGCGCAAGTCAATGGCCGGATCGATGCGTTCCGCAATGGCGACTTGGCCGCGGAGATCGCGACAAAGGTGGAGAAGTCGTTGAAGTCGAGCTTGGCCTCGGCGGTGCAAGTCGATGTGAAGCGAAGGTGCGTGTTCTGATCACGGAATCGATCTATAAGCGCTGATGTCACAGTCTGACTGCTACGATCTCAACTTCGGTGCAGAACGAGGTCAAAAGCGCGTTAACGTCCTCGGCACCGCAGGCTGTGTCTGCCGCTCTGTCCAGCTTCCCAAAAGACCTGGAACGAGCGTTGACGCCGTGGATACAGCGCACGGTGGGCAGCGTCGTGCAGACCTCGGTAGGTGATAGACCTCGAACGAGAATTCCGCTGACAAGATAGGTGGACCGAGCGCTGGATGGTGTGCTCCAGGCGACTCTGCTTCCTGCCATCACGGCCTCGAGCGTCCGAGTCGCTGAGCAGCTCTCGGCCGAGTTCAAGTCAGAGATGGTTCAGTGAGTGCTATTTGATTCCTCATACTGAGAAGACTCTGACCTTCAGGATCAGGAAGGACTTTACGCATTCACGACAAGAAACTCCGCGCAACGATGACGCTCTGCGAACACTCGTCAGCCTCGTGACGGACTTGCAGCGACAAGTGCAAATTCTGTCCGAGCGAAGCGCGGCTCCTCCTGCTCCAGCTACGTCGCATCGTCCCGGCCTGCCGCAGAACCAGCCGCCGCAACCGCCCCAACCCCAACCCCAGCATGGGAGCGGGTCCGGCCTGCCCTTCGCTGCTCGAGCGATCGAAGACCACTTCATGGGTGCCCTGACCGCTTCTTCGACGCCGGCGACCCTCCAGCTGGTCGACGAGCACTTCTACATGACGGAAGACCTGCTTCCCCCGCCGCCCGGAAAGAGTCCCCTGAGCCAGCCGCTGCTTTTGACGCTCTCGCATCGCGTAGGTCGACTGTCACTGTAATCAGGACGCTGACGCCTAGCTCTCGGTAGCTCTGACGGAGTTGTCTCAGGCTCGACCTGGGGATACGCGCGTGGCAGTGATTGCCAACTGGCTAAAGCGGCTTTCGCACCTCGTTGACGTGCGCAACCCGGATGTCTCGGCGTATTATGGCAAGGTCGTCCCCATCGTGCTTGGCGCGCTCGAGAGCGCAGCGCAGCGAGTGGGCGCCGAGCCGACTGGCAGGTACGCGGTTGGCGATCTGAGGGAAGCGGCGGACGTCTTCTCGTCCAAGTTGTGAGCGGTGATGGGTTTTGTTGATAAAGAGGGAGGTACCCCGGGGGAGGAGGGAAGACGTGCAGACAGCTCTGTGTGGCGGTGTGGATTCCGTATGAGAACAAGGATGGGCGTCGATCGAGGTCGCGAACTAATGAGGGGCGGGAGCTGAATCGAGTCCCGGAAGAAGAACGAAGACAGTGACGCGGTCGATTACGAAGGAAGCAGGAACATCTGGAGCTGCGAGCGAAGTGACCGGTGTCGGGCCGAGCGTGGAAGATGGCTGTCGAAAGTATGTTCGTCGGAGCACGTCTCAGGAGAACCAGAGAGGGAGGTGTGCATTGAACGGGCCGACGGGGACAGCATTGTGGATCATTTGACGAAACAGCATGTGCGTTGGCGAGTCCGTTGGCGGTCAAGCGATATCCGTCATCTGTGTATGCATCTAATTTCCATGTGACGGCTGCGAAATGGTGGGCTCGACATCCACCGTCGTCATTCTCGCACCGTAGCCGCCTGGAGGAGTTGATTTTTGATTTCTCAAACGCAACGGTGAGATGCATGCAGATCAACGGATACAAAGGCATCATGCACCTTTTGACAGCTCGGCGGCCCCACGCCTCCTCCCAAACTCGGCCTGTCCCTCTCCATGAGCTCCTTACTGCCCATTCCTCTTGGACAGCACATTCGCCCTCCGCTTCTGCACGCCCTCCCGCAGGTTGTCCAACAATGGGAAAGTCTGCTCGAGCGAGATGCAAGCGTCCGTGACGCTCACGCCGTACTTGAGTCCGGCGGGGCCCTCGGGCGGCACAGACTGCTTGCCCTCGTTGATGTTGCTCTCAATCATGACACCCATAATGGACTGGGCGGTGGGTCCGCCGGACGCAAGCTGGGCGGCGATATCCTGCCCCACAACGATCTGGCGTTGGTGCTGCTTTGACGAGTTGCCGTGCGAGCAGTCGATCTGAGGTCAGCCGAGCCCATACTCGATTTGACAGAGTCATGACGGTGGTCCGGAAGTGGTCTCTTCAGATTCACCATGATCTTGACGGGCAAACCGGCCTTCTTCAGCTTCTCGCCTGCTGCCTCGACGTGCTCGGCCTCGTAGTTGGGTCCCTTGGACGAGCCGCGGAGAATTACGTGCGTAGAGTCGTTGCCGATCGTCTCGACAATGGCGGAGAGACCCTGCTTCGTGACCGACAGGAAGGTGTGCGAGGATGCGGCGGCCTTGATGGCGTCCACGGCGATGTCGATCGAGCCGTCCTGCCGTCAGCGCAAGCATCACACCTCAAGCAAGGGGTCGGCCATGAGGCGATTTCATGAACCGCGGTATCGGATAGAAGACACGTCGACACTCACGGTGCCGTTCTTGAACCCGACAGACATCGACAGCGCCGAGGTGAGCTCTCGGTGGACTTGCGACTCGGTCGTTCGCGCTCCGATAGCTCCCCACGAGCTCAAGTCGGCAAGGTACTGCGGCGAGATGACATCTGCCCGTCAGCTCGGGCGGCTAGTGCAGAGATGTCAACTGACCAAGGAACTCTCCAGCAGCCGGAAGGCCAATCTCAGTGATGTCCAGCAGCAGTTTTCGGGCAATCTTGAGACCCCGGTTGATCTGGTACGAGCCGTTCATGTCCGGGTCTGGCGTGAGCCATGCCCCAACCGCAAAGGACCGAGCTCACCGTTGATCAGACCCTTCCATCCGACTGTTGTTCTTGGCCTGCCAATCAGCTATAAGCCCCCAACAGGGAGATTATTCGACTGACTTCTCAAAGTACACCCGCATGACGATGACGAGGTCATCCTTTGCCTCCTGAGCGTACTCGTGCAGCTTCTTGGCGTACACGATGGCCTGCTCGGGGTCGTGAACCGAACATGGTCTACAGTGAGCTTGACCTCCCAAGTGGGCACAGAAAAGCTCACCCAACAACAACCAGCAACCTGTCGTCGTCGCCTTTGATCACCGCCTCGACCTGTCTTCGTCCATCAAGGACGGTCTGAGCGCCTCGAAGGGAGAGGGGCAGCCTAAAGATCAGCCAACTTGTCCCGGGTGACCCGGGCAGATAAAAGCTCACTCTTCAAGCAGGATCTGGGGACTGATCGTCAGCTGATTTCCGCCTCGAGAAGCTGCCAGCTCACGGGATCAGCGGTCGGTTCGACTTGACTCGTCGGTCATCGAGGAGGGACATAGCCTGTAGGCGTGAGCTGGATGCACTAGACAAGAAAGGCCGCGTCGACTCACGTCTTTGACTGATAGTTGAGCGGGAGGGGCGTACATGATGGCTATGGATGGTTGTCGAATGAGATGTGCTGAAATACGAAATGATGCTTGCTGCTCCCGCCGGCAACGGGTCATACCTCGTTAGACTTTTCAGAACCCGAGTCGGGCTCTCCCTTTGCCTTTGCGGAGGCCCCATTGTAAAGGCGGGTCGGATCTTGGTAATCCCAACAGGCACGCGCCTAGTCGCACGCCTCGCTCCCCCTAGCCGAAATAGGCGCTCCTTCCGTTCTCGGGCTGACTTGGCCGAAGCTGTCCATAGCCTGAGCGAGTGAGTGCATGGCCGCCGGTTGATCGACCTCACCACCTCATATCGCAGCACACGACACAAACTCGACAACTTGTCATCAGCCAACACACAAAGTGCACAACGACCTGACACAATGGCAGCGGGGCTCAAAAGTACGTCCATGTCCCTCTCACCCCGGCCCTCATTCATCCTCCTCCTCCCGGACGAAGCTGACCTCCGTGTCCCTCCACCTCGACCGCTCCGAACGCTCATTCCATGTGCTACCTCTGCTCGCGTCGCGCTCCCAACCCTTGCACGTCCCTTCACCCCCATGCTCGACCCCGACTTGCGCGCCCCAGCCGTCATCCTCTTAGCCTTCGTGCTGGCCATGGGCTTCCTGCTCGTCATCCTCTCCTGCGCTCTCTGGGGCAACTGGCTGCCCATCCTCGTCGGTGAGCTGCCTGATACTCTCCCTCCTGGATCGAACTGACGCGCAGCCCTCACGTTCGTGCTCGCCCCGCTGCCCAATGCGATATGCTCCAGGTGTGCACGGGCGGACGAGCTGTCGTCAGAGTACAACTCGGCTTATATCGATTTCGGGCGGTTCCTGACGGGCATGCTGGTCGTGAGTGGGCGCTTCGCAGTATTTGACGTGGGAGAGCTTGCGCTGACGACAGATGACCGGACTGTCCCTGCCCATCCTCCTCGCTCACGCAGCGCTCATCACCCCCTCGGCATGCTGGATGTCGATCGCGGGCGGTGGTCTCGTGTACGGCACGATCATGGTCTACTCGGGCTGGTTTGGCGGCAGCGCAGACGAAGATTTCTAAGTGGGAGGAGAAAGCGTATACATTGTTTCAGCATGAACACGCATTGGTTGTGCCCCAAGATGATCGCCCGGCGACTTGACCCGCTCATCCTACCGCAAAGAGAGTCGCTAAAGCGTCGTGGAAGTAGCATTCATCAGGTCGTTATGGCTTGTACACTCCTTCACTCTTCAACGCTGGGCTCCTCTAGACCTGTACCTTTCATCGCGTGTACCTCCCGCTCGGAGCAACGGGGTCCGCCCCCAGACCGCTGCCGCTCTCGCCCCTCGCCGCCGACAAGTTCTGCACCGTCTTCTGTAGCTCTATCCACTCGCTATCCCTCGGCGAGACCACCTTCTCCGCCACGTCATACACATACACCTTTCCGTCGCTCGAGCCGAGTGCGGCCTTTCTCGAAAAGCGCGCGCGGTCCCAGGCCAGCTTGTTGATCGCTCTTGAAGAGACCTGCGTGGACACAACCGGGACCTGACCATGAGCTCGCAGCCTCAATGATGGCCTTGCTAGCTCACCTCAGTGTCCTGATTCAAGTTCCACAGGTCGAACTTGCCCGCGCCGTCGACTGTGCCAAACACGGCCGGGTGATTGGGATGCCACTTGGCGTCGAATACGTAATCGTCTGACTCTTCAAACGAATGAATTGGCGCAATTCCCGCCGTGGATTTCTCGGCGGTCTTGGCTTGTGTCCCTTTCGTCCGCCAGAGCTTGACGGTCCAATCCACAGAGGACGTCAAGAACAGATCGGAGAAGTCGATTGACCCTGAAGAGGGATGGAACTGGATGCCTGTGACCGGTCCGGCGTGCCCGCGGTAGATGTCTTCTGGTGCAGAGCTCAGTCCCGCTTTGGCAGCGGCGCGGTCGTACCGGTTCGCCTGGTATATCGACCCTTCTTCCGTTCCGATCCAAAAGGTTGCTGTTTCGGTGTCGGGAAAGTCGAGGCATGTGATGGACACCTCGTCCGTTTTGTTGTGCGAGGGGACAGTGAGCGGTAGGGCCTCCTGTGGCGTCAGCTTGATCATGCGGGAACCATGTAACCCAGCTCACCTGAGGTTGAGCTAGCATGTCCGCAAGCCAGCTGCACACGAGCCCGTCGGTGCTGCTCGTGATCAAATTGTTGGCATTCTGCGTGCCGACCATCTTCATCGCGTAGATGGGATATGTGTGCCCCGCCGCCGACAGTGGCGTCTTGAGCACGGGGAGGTGTTTCGCTCGCGTGTCCCATAACAGGACTTGCCCTGAGTACGATCCGCCGAAGATAAGTGTTGGGTGGAATGGCGAGAAGGTAACGGAGAGCACGTCGGACTGGGGTCAGATCCTCGTCGAGAACGAAGGAGCGAGGGGACGTACAGGCGAATGGAAGACGAATTCTGGCCGTTCCAGTAGGTGCAAATTCCACACAGCGACAATTCCGTCTGGATCATTCGGCGCGGCGGGATTCTTGTTGTATGCGGCGACAGCTAGCTCCGGGAACTGGAACATCAGCTTTCCTTGCAGGACGAGAATTCAGAAGCTTACCTTGGGAGACCAGTCGAGGTCCGTAACCGATCGTCCAGCCGTCCATCTCTCGTCCGAGAAGGCGCAGAACAGCTTGACCCGTTGTCCCTCCGACTCGTCGCTGCATGTCAGTCAAGTACATCACGACTCGCCGTGTTCGACTAACAAAGCTCCCTCAACGCCAATCGTGTAGTCTCTCGTATAATCATAAGCGTCGCTGAGTGCGCGCTGGACGATCTTGCTACTGGACTCCAGGAACGACGTGAAGTCTGGGGCGGCGAAGATAGCCTGCTTCTGCTCGGCAGACAGGTCTGGCGTGAGCTTCTCATTGCACGGAATCGAGGATCGGGCAGCCTACCTGGAAGAGCTTGCACCTCCGACTTTGCCTTCAGTTCCTTCAGCTCCTGCTCCAGCGCCCTACGTTCGTCCTCTAGCTCTTTCAGTATCCGCTGCCGCATCTCGTCCTCCGTCTCCCGTCCGCTGCCGCCCGCTCGCCTCCTGTCGCCCTCGTCGTCTGGGTCGGGCTCAATGTCGGACGTCGAGGTGGACATGGAGCTCGTTTGAATCGCTTTCGAGTACGTCACGACGGCTGGCTTCACGGTCTTCTTTGGCAGCTCGTACAGCTCTACCGAATGATCGACAAAGTCTACTGGTCCGGGGAAAGGGGATGGCGAAGTTGCGCCGTCTCTGCTCGTGAGCTCTGGCATCCACATGATGAATGGGAGCTGACCGTTGGCCTCCTATACCGACACTAGCTTGCAACCTGGCCCCAGCACCTCCACTGCCTTCATTGCTCAGCCGGCTGGTTCGCCCTCCCGGCGTGCCCGGGATACTGCCCGACGGACTTTGCCTTCCACCAACCGAGGCTGACGGTGTCTGACGGGACGAGGAAGGGAGAGGCGATGCCGGTCGGCCGAGTAGCGAATCGACAAGGTCATTGACATCCTTACGAGATGTCGTCAAAGGCTGCAAGCATGAGCTCAAACAATGATTCGAAGTGGTAAACACACCTCAGCTTGCGCCTTCTCCCCCTGCGCAAGCAACGCTTTTCGCTCATCTCGCGCTCTCCTGAGCTCCGCGAGCCGCGCCTTCTTCTCTTCTATCTCGCGTCGATGCCGCTCGGACATGGTCTGGCTGATGCAGAATCAAAGAATGAGATGATGTGGAGGAATGGGTCCAGGTCAATGCTCATCCGAATCCGAAACACGAAACGAAACGCGTCGAGGCGCGGACAGCCCGCACGTGATCGACCGGCCTCAGGCTGTCTTGGGGGGGTTCTCTATCTTCGACGAGCCTGCATTGAAGGACCATCATAAGCGAAGAAGGTGTGCAGCAGGTCGTATCATGCTGAGGGATACTCTTTTGTTGCCATGCCTCTGCTTCGATGTAACACAGCTGAATTTGTGCGCGATGCGGAAATCAAATCCGCCCCGCCTCGTGGCGACGTGAGATCTTCGCTCCCCGGTCATGCGCGGCGTCAGCCCGAGGAGGACGGGCGTTGCATAGCGACCGAGCGACGATCGATGCACAATGCATCATCAGTCGGAGAAGCATATAACTGAGGGCGGCAT
>Ga0308169_10005709_pt1 | contig 11200 bp, 16 predicted proteins | sample PhyBR1_2_FD_202139 | JGI IMG/M metagenome (GOLD analysis project Ga0308169, IMG submission 202139) | Phyllosphere microbial communities from UC Gill Tract Community Farm, Albany, California, United States - DLSLSB.R1 | ecosystem: Host-associated > Plants > Phyllosphere > Unclassified | place... | reverse complement strand
CGCAGGCTCACGGAACGAAGGCGGCGGTGACGACGCAGGCTCGCGGAAAGTTGGGGGCGGCGAGCCGGCTGGGGGTGGTGAAGAAGGGGGTTCTTTGAAGGTGGGCGGGGGAGATGAGTGGGGCTCTCTGAAAGTGGGTGGTGTAGCGGTGCGAGACGGGATCGAGTCGCGCTCCACCTGCTTTCCCTTGTCCAGCCTGTCCTCCATGGGCAAGTTCATTCCAGCAATCTCCTCTGCGGGCGTCTCGAAATGTTCCTCCGGTTCTTCTGCCACAGCTGCCCCCAGCCCGAGGACACTCGATCGAGCCGTGGAAGATGGCGGGGTGTCGCCTTTAGCGGGATGAGCGAGGGCGTGCTGCTGCTCGAGTAGTTGTTGGGGATCGGACCCGCCGTTCAGCTGAGACCGAGATATGCGCTGATCGACCAGGGCGGTGCGCTTGCGCGTCGGCATGACTCGCTCAGCTTCCTGCTTCTTCTTCTCGACCAGCGCGGGGAAGAGAGCAGAGTAGTTGGTGATCAAATCAGCGACAAACAGCGAGGGCGTACGATCCCCGATGGTGATATCGGTTTCGTGCTGCGGGCGCAGAATGCCTGTCCATGAGTACAAGACCCTGTCGTCGAAGGCGGCACTCACATCGGCCCACAGACAGCGCAAGCTTGGTGACATACACCTCGTTGGCTTCTTCCGACTTGGTAGAGTCAATGAGGCTGCAATCAGCGTATAGTCAAGCTTCGATCGTGGACGACTGACTCCTTGAAGTGCTTCACAACTGCATCCAGCACAAACAGCTGCACACCAGGCAAGCGCGAGAGCACAGATGTCAACGCGCTCGTCACGTCGCGCTCGAGGTCAGCTCCAACTGCTCGTCAGCAAGGGTGCCCTCTCCCGGACGCCGTAGCTCACCAGTGGGATACACAGCCTTCGCGTCCTCCCACCCTTCCCAACCAATCACCGGCGGGTTCAGCTCCAGCAGGTAGAGCTTCACCACCCCGGCCACGACAGGCACATTGAATCTCCTGATCATATCCTGCTGTTCCTCCAACGAAGACCTCGACTTGTTGATCGAGTTTCGCAAGGTGTGCGTCTCCTGCAACGGGACCTCGTAGATCCATGACCTTCGCCGCTCTTCTTCGGGTAGCTCGCCGTAGAGCTCTGTCAAAGACGACAAGAGCGCCGCGAGTACATCGGGAATCGCCCCCCTCGGTCGTTTCGGCGCGTTGAGCATACCCTTCCAGCCGAACTCGCCGGACCAGCGGCGGAGGTCAATACCGAAGTTGACCTCGGGGACGTCAGACTCGAGAGACTCGTAGATGTGCGCCTGTGGGCGGAACGGTCCGGTCCGGTCTCCCTCGATGAGCGCTTTCAGGTCGGCATCTGGGTTGAAAGCTTCCACGGAGAGGGACGTGGACTGGACGAGGTCGTGCAAGCGCGAAGGGAGTCGGGCGAGTGCCTCGTCGTATTGCTTCAGCACTGGTGTGAGCGCCATCAGCAAGATCTCGGGACGACGCACCATTCTTGATGATTGCCAAGCGCTCTCGCTCCCATCGCTCCCATATGCGCATACCCCTCTCGATCCGCTCTTCCATCTCGAGCCTTTTCTCCTCAGCCGACCGGACACCCTCGCGATATGCCTCGTCCGCTTTGGTTGCTTCTCGGCGCAGGCGGATATGGGCCGGCTCGTCCGAGTTGCCGAGCGCAGAGGGCAGATACGATTTGAACATGCTTTGGATGTTGGTTGACGCCGCAGGCGAAAGGGGCGAACCGATGCTGCTGAGCGAGCTGAGCGAAGTCTGGGTCGAGGCATTCGGGTTCGTCTTGAGCGTGTAGTACGTGTCGTAGTGGGCGTCAAAGCCTCGGCCAACGCCCGTACGGCTGAAATAGCCCATCTTGTGCAGCTCCTGTGCGGCTTCGAGCGACCTGTCCCAGTCCCCGCCGAATCCCTCGACATTCTCTCTTAGCCATTGCACAACCTCTTCGCCGGAGAATGTCTTCTCATATGTGCCAATGATGGAGCTCCGCTGTCTGCTGGCGAGCGCGGCATTGGATCGAGATGAGGTGACGGACTCAGATGCTTCCGAGTATGGGGCCGGAGTGGTGAGGAGGTACGCGTCGAAGCGGTGAAGCAGCTCACGCAACGCGTGCGGGGAGAGGGATAAACCAGAGAGCAAGATGGGCTGGGAAGGGACCGGTAAAGGCGGGTTCTTTGTCTCGGTCGGAGTCTTGAGTGAAATCGTCTGCATCCTCTCGGGCTCCCGTTGCTTCGATGGCGGGACGGGTCCTTGCAGGCTGGGCTTTCCGCCAGACTCGGTGGGCGGGATGAAGGCGTCTTCGCGTGTGGGGCTCGACGGGTCGGCGAGGATACCTCCGACGGGCGTTGCTGGTCGAAGAGGGCTAGGTGGTGGGGGCAATGTCTTGCCATCGATGACGAGCGGTTTTGAAACGGCGGGCAGGGGCGATTTGTGCGCCGACGCCTGGCGGAGCTTCTCGTTGATCCTGTCCGCAACAGTGCCGGACCGTCTTAGCCCAGCAGTGCTGAGCTTGGCGTGTGCGGGCTTGGGGGAAGAGGTGTATGGGTCGGGAGAAGAGTGGGGAGGGGGAGACATTGCCGGAGCGAATTCGGCACTTATATTAGCGGAGTCGCTCATTCAGGTGCTTCACCACCCACTCGTCCTCGCTCTCATCAGCTGCACGCGACTTGATCTGATACGTCTGCTTAAGCTGCGCATCAGCCTCAGTCGCGAATGAGTATTGTATGCACTTACCGCGTTGAGACGCTGCACGTCCTTCTCCCACACGCTCACCACCCCGTTCTTGCTCAACATCTCATCCCGGGCCGCTTTGACCCGCACCTCATGCCGCTCCTTCCACTGCGAGAAGCCCGTCAGGATCCGCTGTTCGAGCTCCACTGCGAGTGCCTTGTGCGCTTCACCGCGGGCTGAGCTGGCACCTCGGAGGGATAGTAGGGTATGTTGAAGAGATGACGACGTCTGGTTGTTGGAGGAGGACAGAGGAGGCTCTAGCAGCGTGTTTGCGAGGGTGTGATGACCTGTGGCTTGCGACTGATCGTCAGCTCTGCTCTGCTCGGATACCAGGGCGTGGGCAGCTCACCTCGATGAATTCGGCGATGTCGTCGTCTTCCAGCACGCCCAGCTGTAGGTTGTTGAACAGTACATCCAGGCCTCGCCGGTAGTCGGGTGTCCAGAAGCTGTTGTAAAAGGAGGGTGGGAGAGTGACGGGCGCCATGATGCGTGACCGTGCTCGAAGAGCTGTTTCGTCTGTTTGAATCAGACGTTGGACGAAAAGTGCTGCTGCGTGTTGAGAAGAGTGTGATTTGAATGATAGCGCACCAGTCGTGCTCGACGGGTCTATGCGTTCCATCATCGTCATGCACCGCCCGCAACCCGCGCGGATGCGGGGGGATCCGGGGAAGACCAGAGAGGCTTCTTTATTACGGTATCCTTCTCTCGGCGCCTCTCTTGGAGAGACACCGGGATTTCTCCTGATCGTCGACTGTATTCTCGGTTCATTCCAACCATTTGACGCACGGAAAGGTGCGATTGGCACGCTGCATATGTGTGCACGACGGTGCCCATGCATACCGGCGTGTCGACCGGGCACGTCATGGGGGAGGGGGTATCAGTAAAGGTCTGTGCGCTGATGCGCCTGCCCCGCTCGACCTCGTGTTTCCGGCGCCGTCGGCCATCAGCACACCCGTCGCATGTTGATCTTTGACTAATCTATCACTCTCCCATATACAGCGCGGCCTCATCTCGTTCGCAGCTGACTCTTGTCGGCCGCCTCGACGTGCAGCGTCCAGCGAACGTTACGATGGTCCCTTTAGCGGGCCCAGGCGTGTGGACGCCTTCGCCCTCGGCGTTCTACTCGCCAGATCCCGAGTCTGCAAGAGCAGTTCCGACATTGCTGACGGCACAGCGCTCTTCTTCGGCTAAGCTCGACGCCGCGATCGCAACGACGTCGACGACTGCCGTGTCGCGGAAGACTGCGATCATTCCCGCAGCCCCCCTTCCCCTCCCACCACTCGAGACCATCATTGGCTACCACATCCCCACTCCCAGTCCCGAGCCCGAAATTTTCGAGCTGCCAAGACTCAATCCCGCCAAACGGAAGCGACCCAACTCCCATCGCCCTTCTCTTCCCCGAACCCATCGCGCCGACTCCGACGAGCCGGTCCTGCTCTCCGAGGCTCCTGGCTGGTTGCGACAACCTACAGCGACACCTGGAGGTTCCACGACCAGTGCCTTTATCGATCCGTCCAAGATCGTCTTCGACCCCTTAGCGCAGGCACCACCCCTTGGTGCCACCTGTAAGATAGTCCGATACCCTGGCAAAGGGCTTGGGCTTCAAGCTACAGGGACCATCAAACGAGGCGAGGAAGTGATCCGCGAGACACCATTCATCACCTTTGACCATCCTATCACCGGGATTGACCTCTACGAACGTCGCCGGAAGCTCGCATCCCGTGAACAAGCCCTGTTCTTGTCTTTCACCGGCACTGTCAAGGACGAGCCAGACCGTTGGGTGAACATCGCGGAGACGAACTGCATCGATCTTTGGAACGCGGACGACGATGACGGAATGTCATCGGGCGAGCCTATCGACATGACTAACGAAGAATTCATCGATGGCGTGAGTCAGAGGTCTACGGGCACAGGCTGTGCCGGTCTGTTCGAATTCATATGCCGGATCAACCATTCATGCTCCTCGAACTCGCGGTGGTCATGGGACAAGGAGGCCAAGCAGCTGGGTCAGTAAGATGGGTGTGAGCGGCCCAACTATCCGGCTAACGTGCAGTTCTGGTCGCGACCGAATCGATCGCTCTAGGCAACGAAATCACAGCCAGCTACAAGGGTGAAAAGGTGTTCCTGTCTCGAGTTACCCGACAAGCTATCCTCGAGAAGGCTTTCGGCTTCATCTGCGCATGCAGCCAATGCGTGCTACCCGAACCCTTTATCGCAATCTCGGACGCCCTACTCGAGCGGTACAGGCGTATCCGCGATCTCTGGCGAGACGATATCCGTGACTTTGCCTTCGATCGAAGAAAAGCTCTCGCACAGCTGCAGGAGGCGGAAGACATTCTGTTTAAGGAGGCAAAGGAAGGGTGGAAGAGTGAGTTGCTAGAGCAGCGCTTCTACGTCCACGCTTTATGGGGTCAGCGGGCATCGGCGGTCGAGGCGGGTAAATCCGCGAGGGGGTGGGCGGAGATGATGGACGGGAAGAAGAGGGCGTGGAAGACGGACATCGCACGCCTGGCGGATCGTCCGGAGGCCTACGAAATGTGGGGACTGGCGCTCCGAGACAATGGCGGTGTGTTAGTGAGTCGCTGCATGCTGTCGTGAAACATCGATGATTGACTTCGTAGTCAGAAGAGGAGGATGGAGAGTCAGACTTTGAGTGCCATCATGCCGCAAAATCAAAGAAGGGGCGCGGGACGCGATCCCGAACGGCGGGGACGCCGAGAACAAGTCATACTTGACGAACGAAGCGATAGCACCGCATATCGCGGCGACAGTGGGCAATGAAAAGTCTCGCCAGCCTGAGAGACCAGTTGGTAGGTGTTCGTGGTGGACACCTTATGTGGGAAGACACAGTTGCCACCGTTGTCTGTCGATGGTTAGTGTACCATGCTGCCTCGACTGTCCCACCGAAGCTTCTCGTATCGACCCTCGTTAGAACGCTGGCCAGGAATGAGCTGCATTCCCTGAGTGTCAACGATTCTACATCGATGATGCATACTTGATCATTCCCTTCTCCGCTTATCACTACCAAACCCCGTCCTAAAGATGCACACCACCCTCCACACCAGCGAGGCGGCACATTTCGAACAATAGACAAGGGAAATACGTATTGTAAGTCATGATCATACCACTCGAACCCTTGCTCATCCGTCAGACGTGAGATCCGGGGTCGAAGGATGCCAGACTTGTCGATTTTCCTACCGTGGTATCCTACTTTTCCGATTGACTAGCAACCGTAACGAACCAAACACCAAATATAGACCCAAACGAGCGGGAAAGACGGAAAGATTGCCGCGGTGGACAAGGCACCGAGTCGAGTCGAGCCAGGTTGTCGACTTTCATGCTTTAGGTACGGACCGAGTACCCGTGCGCTAGGCTTGCGGCATCGGTGTCATGTCGATGGTGCCGGGAACAGGAACGGGCATGTGCATGTCTCCCGCTCCGGCATTGTTCGCCGGGGCCGGCGCATGCGCGGGCGGCGGGCCGAAGGCGTTAGGGGCGAGGAGGAACTGCGACGGCGGGAGGCCGAAGCCAGGGTTGAGGTTGTCGTTCGTGGGGATGCCGGTATTACCGCCTATGCCATCGCCGCCAGCGACGGGGTGCGTATGCGCGACGGGTTGAGGGTACGCGTTCAGAGCCTGAGTAAAGGGCACGGCAGTACTGAGATCATTGGTGAAGGACGTGTGGGGCTGCGCGGGGATCATGACGCTCATGCCCGGAACCGTCCCGGGCGGGAAGCATAAGCCGAGCGATTGTGAAGACAGCGCGGACTGGCGGAGCAGGGACAAGGAGACGTAATCGTCGATCCAGGTCTTGACGAGTTGGAAAAGGCCGAAGGCGGGATCGCTGCGGAGGGTCTGGGGTAAGCGAGAAATCGAGGCAAGGAGGGCGCGAAGACCCACAAAGTCTCGCACAACCTGCGAGGTGATGAACCCCACTCGGGTGTTCAACTGTGTCGGCGTGACCCCAACGTTGATGACCTTCTCCAAGACGCTGTCGATCCATTTGCCGAGCTTATCGATCGACTTATTGCCCCTCGACGGCATTGACTCGACCTCTTGCAGCCACCCGAAGAAGTTGTTGAGCACATCACCCAGCAACTCGGGCTTGCAGTTGCACGATAGGGCGCATTGATCCGCGATTGACCGCGCGTCGAGATGATCCCATGAATGCGACATCGTCCGCACCTGGTCAGCCGACGACAGGATCGGCGCGAGAGCCGTACTGATCTGGTACAAGTCGAGGTACCGGCTGATAAGATGACCCGCGCGGACGGACAGTTCGATCTTGGGCTCGCAAAATTCGGGCGAGAAGTTGGTCGTTGACTGCTCGATTATCGCCTCGAGGTTGCTGGACAGCTTGCGAATCTCATTCTGCGCCGGCTGAGGCAGAGGGGATAGGAGTCGCTCGAGCAAAATTGAGAGGTAGTGCTTTTCGAGTCAGCCTCGATACTGTTCACGGAGGTCACAACGCTCACGTCGTAAGCCTTCGCGAGGCCCTCGTCGATCTTTGCCGATATCTGGCTGTTCTGGCAGACCTCCATATCGATTGGAGTGCGCTGCGCCCAGAACGTCCGGATCTTCGGTCAACTCGTTAAACGAGGCACGTTTGACAGCGGGCTCACCTGATACTCGAATTGATCAAAGTGAAGCGTTCGTACATAGCCGGCGAGCAGCTCCAGGTGCTGCACGTACGCCGTCCAGAACGCCTGCGTGTGCGTAGGAATATTTGGCACATCATTGATCGAGGGGAATCCTGGGGTATTGTACACGGGCGTGATCTCGAATGAGGTAAAAGGCATCGACGAGGTAGTGTGTCGTCGACCGAAAGTGGCGGGTCGGGACAAAGGCGCTGCTGTCAGCGCGGATCCCAAGCTCAAGCACCGACTCGCCTCGGACGTCAATGCTGGACGGAGTCCTTCGGATTGAGAACGTGTCATCCTCGTCGTCAATCTCCGTATCGTCGACATCTTCTCCTTCAAAGTCTATCCCCTGCTGCGGGTGGAACCCCATAGTCCCGTCCTCGGGCGCGACGTGCCATTGGCTGCCGTCAGTCGGAAACACATCACGCCGAACCGATGGACTTGCCCGCTCGAATCGCCATACTCGTTCAGTCTCATTGCCTCGAGCCTGATTGCAGGTCGGAGGGCAACATAGTGGTACTTGCTATTGCCCCGATGTCCGAGACGCCTGGTCCTGATGCTGGGATACGCGTTGCGTACCGCTTTGCCGAAGGAGGCTGAGTTAATAGCCTTGACGCCATACTCCTTGCACGAGAGCTCGTAAGAGGCATACAATCCCTGCCGCGGGACGGTGTACCCATGCGCTTCTTTATAGCAGAGGTGCAGCCTGAGCGTCAGCTTCGCTCGTCGAATCAAGGAGACAGCTGACCATTGCCTGACCCAAAGGGTCCGGAGTTTATCGCGTTGTGTGCCGGGCGGAGCGGCCTTGACACTAATGGCCTTGTCCGCAAGTAACGAACGGACGTGCAACTCGCGCTCTTCCGCCGAGCCGGTGATCTGATGCTCGGCAGAACGATCGACCGATAACGGCTTGGCTATGGCCAAGGAGCCACTGCGATGTGCGCGGGAGAGAGACGGGCGCATGGGACTGGTATTTTGCGAGAAGGCCGACGTGTTTGATGATGTGCTGCTATCAGCGCGGAGATCTTCGAGGCCAGTCAGCTTACCGGCGGTGATGCAGCGACATCTTGTTGAGACCGTTAGAGATTTGCGTCGACCAGGGCGTATGGGGGCCGTGCGTTGAAGTAGTGCTAAACAGGGCGCCGACTTCCTCATCCTCGAACCTGTCGTTAGCTACGAAGTCGCGGAGCGAGTATCATCTCACTGTAGGGACGTGGACCGTTCGCGCTGGTAGGGCATCGATCTTGACACGGTCCTATGTCTTCCCTCCGCTTTGCCCAGCCCCTGAGTCTGCAGCGCCAGCGCTGGGACCTCGCGGGACACGATCGAAGGAGTGGTGTTGAGTGGCATGGTCCACCCGCCCATCATCACCTCGTCAAAATCGGGTTTGCTCTCATACGAGAATGACGAGTGACGGGAGTGAGATAGAGGGCCCATGTGATCCGGAAGATCGACCAGGAGGCTGTTGTTCGACGGAGCCATCGAGAACAGAGAAGTAAGAGATGAAGTGGAGGATACATGGCTGAGAGGCTGAGAGGGCATGGAGGACTCGGGCCAATTGGCCGTGTTGGCGGCAGGAAGTCCTGCGCGTCAGCCAAGCCATTACCGCATAGCACGGATGCACACCCACCCGCAGACTGAGCAAAGTCCTTGGTGTCGATGTTCATGCTCATGTCCATTTGATTCGCCCACCCCTGCATCATCCCACTGCTGAAAGTCGGGTGTTCTGGTGACGGATTGAGGGGAGCGCCGTGGAGGAAATCGGTGAAAGTTGACGAAGCCGTCAATTTCGGGCTGACGACGGACTCGTCGTCTGGCGAGGTCGTCCTTTGCATGCTGTCGACTATCATCGTTCCCGGCGCGGCCTTGCTTGCTGTGCGGGATAGTGGTGTCGATCTGGAGCCAGTCCTAGATCGCAATCCCGCAAGCGATTGATGGGTGTAGAAGATCTTCCGAGCGTGATCAAGAACTTCTATACATCAGTGCACACCGGGCTTCGTGTCCTGCCACTGCACAGATAGAGACCTACAGACCCGGTGGTGGATGTTGAGCGCGCGGCAGATGCGGCTTCCCGTCTGCACGATCGTCGTCGCGTAAGAGGATGGGTCGCCGAGTTAGGAGGGAGTATCCCGGCAGCACCGGCTAGAAGACGCGGGACAAGTCTCAAGTGGATAGCAAAGCTGGAATCAACAAGGCGTGATGTATCACCAAGCGACCTGTGTTTGGGTGGCTGCGTCGTCCTCGTCGTCGTCGTGAATATAGAGGTCAGGAGGGAGGCGTCCGCAGCGGACACCGACAGGTAAAGATCGGCGAAGGGTGGGAAATTGACGAGAGCACGGTCAGTAAAGGATGAGGAGTCCATTCCTTGTACGCCGCCGCATCGACCTTTTTCACACAGCGACTCGACAACTGCACGAGTGTCGGTCGTCAAGTGTCCAGGACGTTTCAGCTCGAGGAACTGATATGATACCGCGCGGGACCGTGTGAACTTGCAGTTGGACCCGTTCCTTTCGCCCCTTGTTTGAGCTGCACTCGTCCCCCCATATCCGATGTGTACCGCGTGATTCATCCGGACTCCACCCGTTTCCAATGAGGGGACAGCAGCCCCCATGACCGCCGATGCGGACGGGGCCTCGGCACTCGGGCCTCGTTTCAAACGATGGTGATCGCGTTACGTAACGTGACGAGGCGTTTGACATCGAGCTACCGCACCAGCGAGAGCCGTCACGCTTTGATGGAGGGACCGTCCGGATCATCCGGAAAGTCGATTTGCAGATGAGACGTTTGACCTCGGGTGGTTGGATCGAGCCATTTGGTCGCCTGCGCCCACGCCAAGCGGTGATCGTCCTGTCTGATTGAGTCAGTGAGTGGCCGGCCCATCAAGGAGGCACGTACGCTACGGCGCAGCATCGTACCTGGCTGTCCATCATTTTGGCCATCGGATCCTCCGCGTCATAGCGCAGCATCAAGACGTCAATGACGGGGACTCCGGAGTGATCACATGTTGATCGCCGAGAGGGCCCAGACAACCGCATTCGAGGACCACTGCAGTGCAACGACTATCGCACATCACTTCAATCTCCCTCCGAGTCTGCACGTCTTCGTAAACCTATGTGATCGCGTTTCGAGTGTCTTCAAGAGGAGAGCAGGAAATGTTTGAATCCATCGTCGCCCCTGCCCGAGAGAACGCGTTTGAAATGGTCCCGCAGCGTTACTAGCCGTTTCATCCCCTATGTACGGGACATTTCCGGCGGACGTAGCAATGCAACCCCGATGACCCGGCGAGCAGACGGAAGGAGCCCGCTTGCAGCCGCCTGTTGAGCAATGCAAGCGGGATGCAGGAAGCATAAGGGTAAAGGATCAAGTGCTATTTCATAGTGTGATCTACAAACATCTAAGCAACGCTAGCGGACTTCTCGACGAGGGCCTGGCGTCAGCACGGTCTCAGATTCGGCGGTGCATGACACGTAACAAGCCAGTCGCCATGCGTTGAGGTGGGGGAGGAATTAGTGGGGAGGAACAAGACACTCACGACGAGCTTGGCAGGCACGGCACCAGTGACAGAGTCGATCTTCTCGCCCTTCTTGTAGGCGATGAAAGTGGGCATGGCCTTGATGCCGGCGAACTTGGCGACTTCCTGTCTGTCAGCCGACCCTCCTCATGCATTGCGCGGCACACGACCCACCTCTTGAGCATCGACGTCGACCTTGACGAACTCGACGCCCTCGGTCTTGCCGGCGAGCTTGTCAAAGTGAGGGCCGATCATCTTGCAAGGGCCGCACCACGTCGCCCAGAAGTCGAC
>Ga0308169_10005708_pt1 | contig 11201 bp, 9 predicted proteins | sample PhyBR1_2_FD_202139 | JGI IMG/M metagenome (GOLD analysis project Ga0308169, IMG submission 202139) | Phyllosphere microbial communities from UC Gill Tract Community Farm, Albany, California, United States - DLSLSB.R1 | ecosystem: Host-associated > Plants > Phyllosphere > Unclassified | place... | reverse complement strand
GGCGGCGGCGGCGGCGAGGGCGACGCGGCGAGCGGGCCCGGCTGGAGCGAGGGGCAGCTGTTCGGCGGCGCAGAGACGGCGGCCGGTCACGAGGGCTTCGTCAACGCGGTCGAGTGGACGTCCCAGACGGGCGAGGACGCCCTCGGAGGTGCGTCGCAGCTGCCGCCTCTCGTCTCGACTCGGGCGTCAAGTGGGGGCAGCACACAGCTCGCCGCCCGCTGCCGCCCTGCGTCGAGAGACTTAGGCAGCTGACCCTGTGCACCATGTCTCGCAGGCTACCTCCTCACCGGCGGGCAGGACAAGCTCATCCACGCCTGGCCGCTCCCCTCCCCCTCCACCCTCTCCTCGCTCGACTCGTCCTCGGCACCGCCCAACTCGCCCAGTCACACCCTCATCGGCCACGAGGCCAACGTGTGCGCCCTCCACGTCAGCAAGGACGGCAAGCGCATCGTGAGCGGCAGCTGGGACAAGTGAGTCGCGCTCGCCCCGTTCCCTTTCGACCTCTCGTCGGCGGGCGGCATGTTCGTAAGGGGTGCGCGGCGACTGACTCTCGCACTCCCTCCGCAACAGGACGGCCAAGGTGTGGAAGGACTGGCAGCTCGCGTACACGCTCGAGGGCCACGAGCAGAGCGTGTGGGCCGTACTCGCGCTCGAGAGCGACGGCTCGGCAGAAGAGGAGGACCTTGTCTTGACCGGTGCGTCTCTCTCCCTCTGCAGATCACTCTCTTCCACTTGGGGTCGTCGGCGTTACTGACGAGGAACTCGTGCGAGCAGGCGCCGCCGACAACCTCATCCGCCTCTTCAAGCGCGACAAGCTCGTCAAGACGTTCAAGGGCCACACGCAGGCGGTGCGCGCGCTCGCCAAGCTCGACAAGAGTGCAGGCGGCGGCGAGGGCGAGGGCTGGTTCGCGAGCGGCAGCAACGATGGGTGAGTTCGACGTCTCGCTTTGCTCGAGGTCGGGTCCTGGCCTCACCCGCCGTCGTCATTTAGAACGAGCGACGAGCTCACGTCCTCTCTACCCTGCAGCACCATCCGCCTCTGGTCCCTCCTCACGGGCGACTGCGTCCACACCCTGTCGGGCCACGACTCGTTCGTCTACTCGCTCGCGACCATCCCCGACTCGCTCGGCGGCGGCCTCGTCTCGGGCGGCGAGGACCGCACCGTCCGCATCTGGCGCGCAGAAGACGGCGAGTGCATCCAGACGATCGTCGTGCCGGCTGTGTCGGGTGCGTCCCCTCCTCGGCCAGGTCGTCGTCCTCTCCCTCGAGCACGAGCTGACCCTGCTCCTTCCTCTTCACCCTGCCCGCAGTCTGGTGCGTCAACGTGCTCGCCAACGGCGACATCGCAGCGGGCGCCTCGGACGGCAACGTGCGCGTCTACACCCGCACCAAGGAGCGTGTCGCGAGCGAGGCCGATCTGGCGGTGCGTCCCTCTCCTCCTCGTCTCCTCTCCCTCGGCTCGGGCTCAAACACGTACTGACGTTGAGTACGAGCAGGAGTACGAGGAGCAGGTGTCCAAGACGGCCCTAAACTCGTGAGTCAGCCTCCCGCTCGAGCCTCCTGCGCCTCATCGCGCGCCGACTGCAGGTTGGGGAATGCGCCGACGCTCACGCTTTCCTCTTGCCTGCAGGTCCCAGATCGGCGACCTCAAGAAGAGCGACTTGCCCGGGCCCGAGGCGCTCGACGAGCCGGGCAACAAGGAGGGCCAGGTCAAGATGGTCCGGACGGTCGGCGGCACGGTCGAGGCGTACCAGGTGCGCTCCTACCTCGCCCTTCTCATTCCCCTCGCACACATTCTGACTCTGGGTCCTTGCTCGCAGTGGTCGGCCGGCTCGCGCTCGTGGCAGAAGATCGGCGAGGTGACCGACGCCGTCGGCTCGTCGCGCAAGCAGCTCTACCAGGGTCGCGAGTACGACTACGTCTTCGACATCGACCTCGGCGGCGGCGCACCGATGCTCAAGCTGCCGTACAACACGAACCAGAACCCGTACGCCGCCGCGCAGGACTTCCTCAACGCCAACGAGCTCCCGATGGGCTACATCGACCAGATCGCCGCCTTCATCGAGCAGAACACGGGCGGCGTCAAGCTCGGCGGCAGCGGCAACGTCGACCCGTTCACGGGCGCGAGCAGCTACCGCTCGACGACGGGCGGCGGCGCAGGCGGTGCCGGCCGAGGCGGCGGCGGCGGCGTCGACCCTTTCACCGGCGGGAGCAGCTACCGCTCGGCAGGAGCAGGAGTGAGCGCAGGCAGCTTCTCGGGCGACCCTTACACCGGTGCGTCTGTTCTGCCCCCTCCACGGCGTTGTCGAGCTCGAGCTGACGGTGCTTCCTCCCGGACAGGTGGCGGCGCTTCCTCGGCATCTCGTTCGGGCGGCGTCCTTCCTCATGTACGTCCCTCGTCGCGCTGCTCCTCGCTCGTAAGCGTGAGAGCGTCGTGAACTGACCGAGATCTCGCTGTTCGCAGACGTCGTTCCTGTCCTTCACCCAGGCCAACCTCCCCGCCCTTCGGAGCAAGCTCGCCCAGCTCTCGGACCAGTTCGCCGCCTCGCCTTCCACATCCTCCCTCGCCCTTACCGCCGACGACCTCGCCTCGCTCGACCGCCTCATCGCCTACCTCCTCGTCGCGCTCTCGTCGCCGTCCACCCCTCCTCCCGCCGACTCGGACACCGCCGTCGTCGACAAGCTCCTCACCTCCTGGCCGGCCGAATCGCGCTTCCCCGCCCTCGACCTCGCCCGGCTCCTCGCCCTCTCGGCGCCGACCGCAGGCTCGTTCCCCGTCGTCCTCGCGACGGCGACGTCGTCGACCGAGAGCGACATCAACGCCATGCTCGCTCTCAGGGCGCTCGCCAACGTCTTCGTGCCGTTCGTCGGCAAGGCGACGATGCAGAGCGAGGCGCGGGACGTCCTCGCGAGCCTCAAGAAGCGGGGCGGGAAGGCGGCGCTCAACAAGAACGGCAAGGTCGCGTTCGCCACGGTCCTGCTCAAGTGCGTCTCGCCGTCTCTCTCTCTCTCCCTCTCCTCCAGGCTTGAGTACACGCCGACAGGGCTGACTCCTCCTTGTCCCTGCAGCTTCTCGGTCCTCGCCGCGCAGAAGCAGCTTGACGCCAAAGCAGCGGAGGATCTCGCCGAGCTCGCCGTCGAGGTGCGTCCTCATCCACTTCACTTGAGCTCGATGAGCACGTCGCTGACTCACTCCTGCACGCAGCTCATGAACGACTCGGACAGCGAGACCGTCTACCGCTCCATGATGGCCCTCGGCAACCTCGTGCGTCCTCCTCTCGCTCAGTACCTCTCCTCGTCGCCAGCGCTCACGCTCGGCTCGTCATGTGCGCAGCTCGTGTCTTTCGAGACGGCTGCAGCGCTCTCGGCATCGGCGACGCAGCGGTACAAGGCGGCGGCGAGGGATGCGGCGCAGCGCCTGCCCGAGGGCCGGATCAAGTCGCTCTCGCGCGAGTTGGCGTAGCGCAGGAAGGAGCGTGCATGTCCAGGAGTGCAATGCAAGCATGACTAGAACATCGTGTCTACGGGTCGTGCTCGTCGCCGAGGTCTGCACGCAGAGAGCGAGTGCGAGTCAGCGAGAGGCAAGGCCGACGGCTCGCGGCTGCGCCGCTGCATCTGTGCCGCGACAGCTCTCGCTCTTGGACCTTTTTGAAGCACGTAGCATGAGAGACTCGATTGCACTCAGTCGGCCATCTCGAGCTGCGCGGCAAAGTACCGAACCGTCTCCTCGAGCCCAGCCTTGACCGTCCAGCGCGGGTCCCACCCGAGCACCTCCTTGGCGAGCGTCGTGTCGGGCCTCCTCCTCGGCGGGTCGTCGACGACGGCGGGCACAAACTCGATCGTGCTCTCGGGCGTGCCGGCCGGGAGCGGCGCGACGTCGCCCGCGGCGCGCAGCTCGCGCACGGTCGACAGGATCTCCTCGGCCCACGAGAGGACCGTGCCCTCGTCCGACGAGCCGATGTTGACGGGCGTGAGCGAGTGCGACGACTCCATGAGGTCGATGAGGCCCGTGACGAGGTCGTGGACGAACTGCGGGCGCGGGGAGCGAGAGCGTCAGCGCGGGCTCGTGCCGGCGACGACGGCGAGCGAGAGAGCGCAGGACGCACCATGAGGGACCGTGTCGCCTGCCCATCGCCGTACACCTGGAGCGGCTCGCCTCGCAGCGCCGCCACGGCAAAGTTGCTCACGAGCCGGCCGTCGTCGGTGCTCATGCGCGGTCCTGCAAGGACAGCTCGACGACGTTAGAGCCCTCGCTAGCCGAGAAGAGAGATAGCTGAGGCGCAGCGCGAGAGGGACGCACCGAAGCAGTTAAAGATGCGCGCGACGCGCACGTCGACGCCGTCCTGCCGCGCGTACCCGTACGTGAGCGCCTCGGCGACGCGCTTGCCCTCGTCGTAGCACGCCCGTGGCCCATTCGGGTTGACGTTGCCCCAGTAGCTCTCGGGCTGCGGGTGCACCGTCGGCGAGCCGTACACCTCGCTCGTGCTGCTGAGGAGGAAGCGCGCCTTGGTGCGCTTGGCGAGCCCGAGCATGTTGAGCGTGCCGACGAACGACGTCTTGAGCGTTTTGACGGCGTTGAGCTGGTACGCTTTGGGCGAGGCGGGGCAGGCGAGGTGGTAGATCTGCAGTCAGGAGTCGAGGCGAGTCAGCTAGGGTCCGAGCGAAGAGGGGACGCGGCGCGAGAGCGAGACGCACCTGGTCGACCTCGAGGAGGATAGGCTCGACGACGTCTCCTCGGATGAGCTCGAAGTTGGGGTGCCCGCTGCAGGGAGGGAGTGAGGAGGGTCAGCCTTGAGCAAGTCGAAGCGGACGAGGTCGGGCTGGAAGGGGACGCACACCCAGTGGGACAAGGTTGTCTTGTTGCCGCTGAAGAATGAGTCGAGGACGACGACGTCGTGCCCGAGAAACATGAGGCGGTCGACGAGGTGGCTGCCGACGAAACCTGCGCCGCCCGTGACGAGGATGCGCTTGCGCTCTGTGCGGGCGAGCTTCTTGACGGGCGGGTAGCTCGTGCGGGTGGCGAACGCGACGGCCGAGGGCCAGCCGGCGACGACGTGGGGCGAGTAGCGGTCGGACGAGACGGAGGGGTGGCGGGCGTGGGAGGGAGGAGGCGGCGAGTCGGTCGTCGGGGCGCCGCCGGGGTTGAGGTAGAGCGACTGGAGCTGTTTGCGCGCAAGAAGGGCAGCGTCAGCCGAGGCCTCGACTCGTGCAGGAAGCAGGAGAGAGGACGCACGAGATCAAGCGGGACCTGCTCGCCCTGGGTGCCGACGTCGAGCATGTCGTTGCCGTCACGGTCCTGGACCGAGCGAGTTGAAGGTGCGCGCGAGTGGGCTCTTGGGGCGCGGTCGAGCGAGGGCAGCTGGCCGAGGAGCGAGTCGCGCTGGTGCGGCATGGCGGTGGCGAGGGCGAGGTCGGCCGGAGTTGGGCGACGGGAAGGCGAGGCGGGGATCCAGAGGAGTCGAGGGGAGCGAGGCGGCGTCGGCGGCGAGCGCTTGCGGGTCGAGCTGGGCGGGTAGCTGAGGAGTGCGAGGTGGAGGCTACAGTGCGTGCAGCCCTGCACGAGCGAGTGGTGGGTCGAGCGAGGACAAGGGGCGAGCCTCTCTTCATCAGCTCGACGCTCTTCCGCTCTCTGTCGTTCGCATCGCACCTGCTGCTCCGACTCGATCCACCATGGGCTCTGACTGGGGTCAGTCACGCTCCCTAGCCCCTCGCCCGCTCGCCGCACGCTGACCCTTGCTCTCCCTCCCTCCCTCCCCCTCCTCGTCCTCCTTCTTTCCGTTGCCTCGCCTCCTGCACAGACGCATCCTCCGACGAGGAGACCACGGCTCCCACCGCCGCCGCACCTCTCGCCTCCTCTTCGTCGACCCCGGCCAAGCTCGCGCCCGCCATCCCCGCCGTCAAGAAGGGCGGCAAGTACGCCGACGAGGACCTGTCGGACGACGACGTCAAGGACGACTGGGACGTCTCCGAGAGCGACGATGACGACAAGCCCAAGAAGCCCGCCGCCGCCGTCGGCAGCATGCGCAACAAGGGCGTCACCAAGCAGAAGATCCTCCAGAAGGAGGAGGAGGACCGCCGCAAGGCAGAGGAGCAGGAGCGCAAGGTCCGTCCCGCCCCTCCCCCTCTCTCGTCCAGCGCACTCCTCCACCTCGAGCTGACCCCGAGACCGCAACAGGAGCGCGAGAACGACCCGGCGGCGTTGAGGGCAAAGGCGCGCGCGGCCCAGCTGCGGTCCGACATGGACTCGGCGGCGACCCTCTTTGGCGAGTCGAGCCTGGCCGGTGCGTCCTCTTTCTCCTCGCCCCCTAGTGCTCTTACCCCCCGCAAAGCTGACCGACTGCCCTCCGCGCCGCGCAGACAACCCGCTCGACATGGAGTGCCGCAACAAGGACGACTTCACGGCCCTGTCGACCTCGCTGTCCGACCTCCTCATCCAGAAGCACTCGTCGTCCAAGCACTTTGCCGCCTTCGTCGACGAGCTCACCAAGGCGCTCGCCCAGCCCCTCAAGTCGGACGAGGTCGGCAAGGTGCGCGCGTCCATGGCGTCGCTCGCGATTGACAAGGGCAAGGCCGAGAAGACGGCGGCGTCGGGCAAGGGTCTCGGCGGCAAGGCGCCCGTGCGCATGGTCGCGAGGGGCAAGGAGGACCTGTCGTCGTTCGGCGAGGTCCTCGACGACGAGGCGGCGGCGGCCAACTTTGACCCGGACGAGGACTTCGTGCGTCCCTCTTTCTCTCTCGCGCGCGCTCTCTCTTCTCTCTCCAGTGCAGTCTCGCTGACTCTCTTCCCTCCTGCAGATGTAGATGCGCGCTTCGAGCTTTGCCGGGCAAGGCGGTGCTATAGATGCCCTTTCCCTCGCTCGACTGCTTCCGAGAGTGCACGGTCCCTTTGCGCTAGCGCTGCTTCTCTCAGCTCACCGCCGCGCCTCTTCGTCTGCACCTGTGCAGCCAGGCGTCGAAAAGGTGCGACAGGATCGCTCGAGCTGCGGCGCACAGCTCGCCGAGGCCGAAAGGAGGTCGGCGCCCGTCCGCGGACTCTCCGTCGTCCTCGTCTCGGTCCTCGTCGCCGCCTTGGCTCAGCTCCTGCTCGAACGGCGCCTGCCGCACTCGCTCGCGGCCCTGCAGCCCACCCAACCTGCGCACACGATGCCGCTCGCCGCCCCGCCTCGCGACGCGCTGTCGCTCGTCCACCGCTCGCGCCGGCCTCTCGACACGGCCCTATCGCCCTACTCGACTCTCCTGTCGCCCCTACGAGGCCTCGAGGACCACCTCATCTCGTCGGCGTCGGCCATGGAGGAGATCAAGGCCGAGCAGCTCGAGCACTTCCCCGACGCGAGCGGCGCGACCCACACCAAGCCGCTCTTGCCCAACCAGCGCAGCAAGGTCACGTCGGTCTACTACGCCGACATGAGCGTCGTCGCCGTCAGCGGGGACCTCGTCGCCGTCGCAGCGGGCGTGCGCGCCGAGCTGTGGAGCGCGAGCGACGCCATGGTCGGCTGTGCGTCGTCCTCTCTCCCTCTCCCCTCGCTCCCTCCTCTCCTCTCGCTCGATGCTGACGATATGTCTGGACCTTCGCGCGCAGGGTGCGAGGCGGGCACGCACGGCTTCGGCACGACCGAGATCACGGCGCTGTGCTTCTCGCAGAGCGGTCGGTGCGTCGCTCCTCCCCTTCTTCCCCGAGTAGAGCCGAACGGCGAGCTGACTTGGCTTTCTCCCGCCATGCAGGTACCTCTGGGTCGGCAGCCACAGCGGGCAGCTGTTCGAGTTCGACACGGCCGCCTTCACCTCTCGCCCCTCGCTCCTCTCGGCCATCTCGATCCCTGTCGTCGCGCACCGCACCGACGCCCACCCCGAGGGCTCGCCCATCATGCACATCTTCCGCTCGTCGGCGACCGAGATGTGCACCATCGACGCCGCCGGCACCGTCGTCGTGTGGCTCCCCGACCCGCACCTCGGCAAGCTCGCGTCGCTCCACTCGCACTCGAAGGTCCTGCGCATCCCGCACAGCGCGGCGTTCGTCAAGGTCGTCGCCGAGCGCATGTGGGCGAGCTGGAACCTGTACCCGTCGGCAACGGGCGCGCACAAGACGTGCGCGCTGCGCGCCTTCGACCTGAGCGGCCCGAGCGCCGTCTGCGAGGGCGAGCGCAGCTGGACGGTGGACGTGCGGGACGGCCTCGGCAAGGTCACGAGCAGCTGCAGCGTGCCGTCGCACCCGAACCTGCTCTTCTTCGGCCACGAGTACGTCCCCCTCTCTCCCCTCAGGACAGCTCGTTTTGGGGGTCCGAGCGCGCGCTGACTCAGGCTACCACTCGCAGGTCCGGGCACATCTCGATCTGGCGCCGCGTCGACGTCAAGATGGTCGACGGCAAGAAGGTGTCGCTCGTCGCCGTGACGGCTCTGTGCGGCCCGTCGCGCTTCCTGTGGGCCGGCTTCGACAAGTGCGTCCCCTTCCTCTCTCGAGCTCGAGGAGATCCTGAGCTGATGCGCCTCTCTGTACGCAGCGGTATGATGGAGATCCTGGACGTCGCAGGCGCAGAGTGGCGCGTCGTCAAGCGGTGGAGAGGGCACCGTGGTACGATCCTCTCGCTCGGGCTCGACCCGAGCTCGCTCTGGACGGTGCGCTCTCTGTCTCTCTTCCTCTCAATGCCCCTCCTCGATCAAAGGCTGACGATCATCGGTAGGCCTCCTGCTTGCGTGTCTACAGCGCCGGCGCCGACCTCACCGTCCGATTTTGGGTGCGTCTTCACCTTCTCCTCTCTACACTCCCTCCTTTCGAGCGGGCGCTGACGCTCGCCGACCTTCTTTCTCTCCGTGTGCTCGTCGACAGGACGGCCTTTTGAGGCAAGACTGGCTCGGCAAGTCGACGTTCACCGACCGCGCCTCGTTTCGACCTTCCTAACTCGCCCCACCCGCTCGCAGTCTCGCACATGGCACGCTCGACCGACTCGTACTGCAACTTTTCGCCCCTCAAGCTCGGCATCTTTACCTGGAACGTCGACGGGCAGAACCCGGACCAGCTCGAGAGCTCGGGTCCGGTCGACAAGGAGCTCCTCGGCAGCTTCCTCACCTCGCTCAAGGCGCCCGACCTCGTCGTCTTCAACTTTCAAGAGGTGCGTCGCACGCTATCTCAGACGATGCACGAGCGCAGAAAGCTGACTCACCGCCCTTCCAGCTCATCGACCTGACCGACCTCACCCTCGCGGCCCGTGCGTCCTCGCTCACTCGCAACTTCACTGCCTGCGAGTCCGACGCTGACGTGCATGCCCTGCAGGTACCGTCCTCTTTGCGACCAAGACGCACGACGTCACGGGCCGCTACCGGCACTGGCTGCGCGTGCTCGAGAAGGCCGTCAAGCGGTATCTCGGGCCCGGGTTCGAGCTCGTGTGCAACGAGAAGCTGGTCGGGGTGCGTCCCCTTCCGCTCGCCTCTCAGCCAATCGAGGTCTTCACGAGAGGCTGACGTACGAACTCGTGCGTGCAGCTCTTCACCGTCGTGTTCGCCCGCCGAGCCGTCAAGTCGCGCATCCGAGACCTCGCCGCTCAACACATCAAGACCGGCTTCGACGAGGCGTACGGCAACAAGGGCTCGATACTCGTCCGCCTCGTCCTCGACGACAGCTCGTTCTGCTTCGTCAACGCGCACCTCGCGGCGGGCAAGACGCACCCGGCCGAGCGCGAGCGGGACCTCGTCGAGATCCTCGACGCCAACCCGGTCTTTCCTCGTCCGAGCGAGTGCACGCACGAGGCGTACGTCGGAGGAGGAGACGGCACGCAGGTGTCGGACGCCGAGCTGACCTTCTTCGCCGGTACGCTCACTCTTTCTCCTCGCTCGACCTCGATCTTCCGCAGCTCGAGCTGACCTTATCCTCCTCCTCCCCTCCTCCTCACTCCTCTCGATCTTGTTCCCTCGTATGCAGGCGACCTCAATTTCCGTATCGAGCTTCCTCGCGACGAGGTCCTTCGCACCCTCTCGTCGTCCGACTCGCCCGAGGGCGCCTACAAGGCTCTCATCCCGCACGACGAGCTCACCCGCCTGCGCCTCACCTCCCCTACGTTCCGCCTGCGCTCCTTCACCGAGGCGCCGATCGCCTTTCCGCCGACGTACAAGTACGACCGCCGCTCGAGCAGGTACGACACGAGCGCCAAGCAGCGCACGCCGAGCTGGTGCGACCGGGTCCTGTGGCGCGCCGAACGACCCGAGAGCGTCGTGTGCGACAGCTACGGCCGCTTCGAGGCCGACTTGTCCGACCACAGAGTGCATCCCTTCTCTCGCTCGCCGTCGCCGGCTCTCTCACTTTCTCTTTCTCCTTGAGGCAAGGCGCTGACTCTCCTCGACTCGACCTTCGCCGCAGCCCGTCGCCGCAACATTCACGGTTCAGGTGCGCAAGGCGGATCCAGTGCGCAAGGAGGCGGCGTACCGAGCGGCTGTGCACGAGTGGGCCAAGGTCTCCGAGGGCTTGCTCGAGACGGCGAGGGCGCAGTATCCGCCGGGCATGTAGCTGAGCGCGCAAAGTCTGTCAATCACTAAGCACTCGGCGAGGACGACCGAAGCGCGCGAGCGAGAGCGGGTGCGGCGAAAGAGCTGGAGAGCAGCTCTCGCAGGGGGCCTGAGCGCGCGCTCTCGCCGAGCCATGTCGCGAATCGGCTTGCGTGCAAGTCGTGCTTGGACGGCGCAGGATGCATGGAGCGACGCTCGAGCTTGCGAGACGTGCTCGCAGCCGAGATAACTCGCTTTTGGCGTGCTCGCTCGGGCCGGTCGACTTGAGAAGGCAAGAAATGGAGAGAGCAAGCTGCCACCGACAACGTTGCAGAGCGAGAGCTAGAAGAGGATGAGCGTCTACTGCAAAGGGTACGAGAGCGCTCGACGAACCCGAGGAACTAGTAAGCGCGGCGAGAGCCTGCGCGCGAGCTCGAGCGGCGCATCGACGCCCGGCTGTTCGAGCGGCCGAGGCTCATGCCGGCGATCGCGTCGTCGAGGTCCCTCGCGCTCATCGACTCGCGACGAGCAGGCCTGCGCCCGGCACGGCGGCCGGCGTACTCGTCGTCGTCGTCCGAGGTCGAGTCCTCGTCCTGCGCGGCGTACGACCCGCGGCGGGAGCCGCCGCGCGCGCTGCGAGGGGCAGCGTACGAGTCGTCGAACATGCTGTCGCGGCGCGAGGTCGAGCCACGGCGGCGGCGGGACGAGGTCGGCGGGAGGTACGCCTC
>Ga0308169_10005707_pt1 | contig 11201 bp, 11 predicted proteins | sample PhyBR1_2_FD_202139 | JGI IMG/M metagenome (GOLD analysis project Ga0308169, IMG submission 202139) | Phyllosphere microbial communities from UC Gill Tract Community Farm, Albany, California, United States - DLSLSB.R1 | ecosystem: Host-associated > Plants > Phyllosphere > Unclassified | place... | reverse complement strand
GGGATCGTGGACGCCCTCAAGACCGCGCGCCCCGCACCGGCCCTGAACACCCCGCCGGCGTCCATCACCGAACCCTTCACCCGGATGCTCTGGGGCATCACCACCGAACAGGTCCAGCAGTGGCTGGGAGCCGGTGAAGAGGTGGAAGGCGGCGGACTGCGCGGCATGGCTGCCTCGCCGGGCGTGGTGGAAGGACTGGCCCGTGTGGTCACCGATGCCGACCAGCTCTCCGAGGTGCAGCAGGGCGAGATCCTGGTGGCCACCGTGACGGCGCCGTCCTGGGGTCCCATCTTCGGCAAGATCAGCGCCACGGTCACGGACATCGGCGGCATGATGAGCCACGCTGCCATCGTGTGCCGCGAATACGGACTGCCGGCCGTCACCGGAACAGGCTCCGGATCCACGACCATCAGGACGGGCCAGCGGCTGCGCGTCGATGGCACCAAGGGGACGGTCCAGATCCTGGACGCCGAGGACGACCTAGTGGTTGCCGGACCCGGCGCCCACAGCCACAGCCATGTCTGATCAAAGCATTCCTACTGAGGCATATTCTGCTGGCGGAACCCAGGAGAGAACCGTCCTCATCACCGGCGCCGCCGGCGGACTGGGCAGGGCGTTCGCGCTGGGCTTCGCCCGCCGGGGGTACCGCGTGGCGGTGGCCGACATCAACCTTGAGGGCGCCGAACAAACGGCCAAGCTGGTCCGGGAGGCCGGTGCCGGGGCGGCAGCCTTCACCGCGGACGTAACCGACGTGGACTCCACGGAGCAGCTCGCCAAGAGTTGCGCCGAATTCGGGAACGGACGCATCGACGTCGTCCTTAACAACGCGGCTGTATATGCGGGGGTGACCCGCAGCTTGTTCGAGGACATCGATCCGGCCGAATGGGACCTGGTGATGAACGTTAACCTCAAAGGCCCTTGGCTGGTGACCCGCGCCGCGAGCCCGTACCTTCCGGACGGCGGACGCGTCATCAACCTCTCCAGCGCCACGATCTTCAGCGGCTCTGAGCAGTGGGCGCACTACGTCGCTTCCAAAGGCGGCGTGGTGGCCCTCACCCGGGTGATGGCGAAGGAACTGGGGCGGAGGGGGATCACGGTCAACGCGATCGCCCCGGGCTTCACGCTCACCGAGGCCAGCTACGGACTGATGGAAAACGCCGAACACTACGGCGTGGACCGCGGGGCCATCAAACGGGCAAGCCAGCCCGAGGACATCGTGGGCGCCGCCCTGTTCCTCGCCGGGCCGGACAGCTCCTACTACACGGGCCAGACCATGGTGGTGGACGGCGGCCGGCAGTTTATCTGACCGCCGCTTCCAGCACTCCATCCATCCAACTTCAACCAAGGAGGACCACAATGCCAACGGTTCACTTCACCGACGCAGAAGGCACCGTCCGGGACGTCGAAGGCAATGCCGGCGATTCAGTCATGGAAACCGCGGTTCGCAACGGCGTCCCCGGCATCGTGGCGGAATGCGGCGGCTCGCTGTCCTGCGCCACCTGCCACGTCTTCGTCCGCGAAGACTGCGCGTCACAGCTGCCACCCATGGAGGACATGGAAGACGAAATGCTCTACGGCACGGCCGTGGACCGCGAGGACAACTCCCGGCTCTCCTGCCAACTGCGGCTGACCGACGAACTGGAGCTCTTCGTCACCACCCCGGAAACCCAGGTGTAGCCATGGGAACGCAGACAGTGGAACAGCCAGCCGCCGCTACTTCGCCGCAAACCCCTATCCGGACCGGGCTCCTGATCATCGGCGCCAGCCAGTCCGGCGTACAGCTGGCCGTATCGCTGCGGGCGCTGGGCTTCGATGAACACATCACCCTGCTGGGGGATGAGGACCACCGCCCGTACCAGCGGCCGGCGCTGTCCAAGGAGTTCCTGCAGGGCGCCGTGGAAAGCGAATCACTCATCTTCCGCTCCAACGAATACTGGGCCGAACACAACGTCGACCTGGTCAAGGGTGAATACATTGTCCGTATCGACAAGGACCCGGACGGATCCGGGGTGGCGCATGCCTCCTCCGGACGCGAGTTCCCGTTCAAGCGGCTGGCCCTCACCGTGGGCGCCAGGGCGCGGAAGCTGGACATCGAGGGCAGCGGCCTGGACGGGGTGCTGTACCTCCGCAACGCCGACGACGCCCTGGCGCTGAAGGCAAGGGTGGGCGACGCAACGGATGTCGTGGTGATCGGCGGCGGATTCATCGGCCTGGAAGCCGCGTCCAGCCTGCAGAAGATGGGAAAAAATGTCACCGTGCTCGAGTTCGGGCCCCGCTTGGTGGGCCGGGCCGTGGGGGAGGAAACGGCAGAGTACTTCCTGCAGGCGCACCGCTCCCGCGGGCTGGATATCCGCCTCAACACCAGTGCCGCGCGCTTCACCGCTGACCACGGCGGCGCCCGGGTCACCGCCGTCGAGCTCCAAGACGGAACGGTACTGCCGGCCCAGATCGTCCTGATCGGCATCGGCGTCATTCCCAACACCCAGTTGGCGGAACAGCTCGGCCTGGCGGTCGATAACGGCATAGTGGTGGACCGGTTCGCGCTCGCCTCGGACGGCACCACCGTTGCCGTGGGCGACGTGGCCAACATGCCGAACCCCGTTCCGGGCTCCGCACCCGGAGAACGGATCCGGCTGGAAAGCGTCAACAACGCCATCGAACACGCCAAGGTCGCCGCCTATTCGCTGACCGGCAGGCGCGAGGAATACGCAGGCATCCCGTGGTTCTGGTCGAACCAGGCCGACCTCAAGCTGCAAATCGCAGGCCTGTGCAACGGCTACGACCAGACCGTGGTCCGGCACGACCGGGAACGGGGCAAATTCAGCGTCCTGTACTACCGGCAGGGCCGCATCATCGCCGCCGACTGCGTCAACGCGCCGCTGGACTTCATGGCCGTCAAGAATGCGCTCGCCAAGGGGCAGAACATTCCTGCTGACGCCGCCGGAGACACGGCCACACAACTCAAAACCATCACCACGGACAGCTAGCCGCACTCAGACAGTAGGCTGGCCCACCCGAAGGAGCACTATGAGCACCCCCAACACGTCGGTCGCTTCGGCGGAACCGGGCAGCACCACGGACACCCCAACCGGCACGGAGGCTGCCGACCCGCTGGCGGATGCCTTCGCCGCTGAGTTCAGCGTCCGCCCCATTCCCGCCGCCGGCCCCGTGGACACCACCCCCATCACCGGTACCCCTGCGGCCCTGGATTCGCTCGACGCGCTCTGGAAAGCCGTGGTCCACGAAACCAGGACCCGCGGCAACGACATCCACCTGCCCATCTCCCTCGCCTTCGCCGAGCGGCTGTGCCGGGCGTACCCGGACGCGGATGCTGAACTGGTGCGGGTCGCCACGCTGCTGCACGACACCGGCTGGGCGCACGTGGACGAATCGCGGATCCTCTCGGAAGGATTCACCGGGGACTGGCGCAAGGCCACCATCCGTTACGAGCACGAAAAGCAGGGCTGCGACGTTGCCCGCCGGGTCCTTCCCGGCCTGGGCTACTCCAAGGGTTTCGTCGAGCGGGTCTGCGACATCATCGACGGCCACGACACCAGGCCCGTAGCCCGCTCGCTGGAGGACGCGCTGATGCGTGATGCTGACAGGCTGTGGCGGTTCGACCATGCCGGCATTGCCCTGGCCTCCTCCTGGTTCGGGATGGACCCGGCCACCTACACGGACCGGCTGGCCACCGAAATTGTCCCGGAACTGATTACCCAGGCTGCCGTCGAGATGGCCACGGCGGACCTCTGCCGGTCCAATGCCCTGCTGAAGACGGCGGTGATCCGATGACCTCCGCCACGCACGATGCGCCCGCCCTGGCCTCACGGTCCGGCCTGGCCCTGCCGCACACCCACGTGGACACCATCTACGTGGAGGGCGCCTGGCAGCCCTCCCGGGGCACCGGACGGAACCCGGTCACCGACCCCGCCACCGGAGAAGTCTGGGGCTCTGTCCCGGACGGTACGCCGGAGGACGTGGACGCCGCCGTCGGCTCCGCCCGCAAGGCGTTCGACGGCGGGTGGCCCCGGCTGGCACCATCCGAACGGGCCGCCTACCTGCTCCGGATCGCCGACGAAGTGGAGAAGCGCGCCGACGAACTCTCCCTGACCAATTCCCGGGAGAACGGATCCCCGGTGGCCGAATCCTCCGGCGCCGCGGCCAACGCGGCCGGCATCCTTCGCTACTTCGCCACCCTGGCCGGGTACCTGGAACAGGAAGATGTCCGCCCCTTCCCGCGCGGCGGCGGCGAATCCCTGGTACGGCGGGACCCCTTAGGCGTGTGTGCGCTGATCGCGCCGTGGAACTTCCCCATCAACCTGGTAATGATCAAGCTGGCGCCGGCGCTGCTGGCCGGCTGCACCGTGGTGATCAAACCGGCGTCCCCCACCCCGCTGTCCATCCGTGTGATCATCGATGCGGTCGCCGCAGCAGGTGTCCCGGCCGGCGTCGTCAACCTGGTCACCGGCTCCGGCCGCCTGGGCGACGTGCTGGTCAAGCACCCGGGCGTGGCCAAGGTGGCGTTCACGGGGTCGACGCCGGTGGGCCGGAAGATTGCCGCGGCCTGCGGTGAGCTGCTGCGCCCGGTCACCCTGGAACTGGGCGGCAAGTCCAGCGCCATCGTGCTCCCGGACGCAGACTTGGAAGCCATGTCCCGGGTGCTGATCAAGTCCTCCATGCGCAACACCGGGCAGACCTGCTACATCTCCACCCGCATCCTGGCCCCGGCCAGCCGCTACGACGAAGTGGTGGACATGGTCACGGCCACCATCGCCGCCGGGAGGCAGGGCGACCCGCTGGATCCGGACACGGTGTTTGGCCCCTGTGCCACCGAATCGCAGTACCGCACGGTGCTGGAGTACATCGAGTCAGGGCTGGCCGAAGGTGCGCGCGCCACCACCGGAGGGCGCGCGGCGTCACTGTCCGGGGGGCTGGAGAACGGCTACTTCGTGGAGCCCACGGTGTTCGCCGATGTCACGCCCGACTTGAGGATTGCCCGCGAGGAGATCTTCGGGCCGGTGATCACCATCCTCAAATACAACGACGCCCGCGGCAGTGTCGAGGAGGCAGTGGACCTGGCCAACAACACCGAATTCGGCCTGGGCGGAGTGGTGTTCGGCAGGGACGAAGACGCGGCGCTCGCCGTGGCTGACCGGATGGACACGGGCTCGGTGGGCCTGAACTTCTTCGCCTCTAACCACGCAGCACCGTTCGGCGGCCGGCACGACTCCGGCCTGGGCACCGAGTACGGGATCGAGGGCCTCAACGCCTACCTGAGCTACAAATCGATCCACCGGAAAAGGTAGGGCAGTCTGCGTCACGCGGGGCAGGTTTTCAGACAGCGGACGACGGCGGGACCCCGGCTTTCCGGGGTCTCCCCGCCCCAGGTGCGCCGAAAGCGTGCCGTGCGTGACGCCGTCGTACGTCCCACTAGGGGAGCCGGGCTACGGAAGCCGCGACGGCCGGAGGACGCTCGCCTCGCCGGCCAGCGCAGGATCCAGCGGCACCGGGCTGACCAGCACGGCCGGCCCGCGGTGCAGGAAGCCGCTGGACAAGGCGCGGCAGCGGATGCCGCCGCGGCCGCGCATGGCGGGGTGCGCGCCGGGTGCCAGCATTTCGTTCATCCACGCGCACGGCTGCGCGTGCCGGCCGCCGTGGAAAGTGACCGAAGACCCGGCCGACTCCAGTGCGAAGTCCTGCCCCAGCAGCGGAGCCAACTGCGCGCCGCGGAGCACCACATTGCGCCGGGTCAGCAAGGGATTGAACGGCGCGGCGCCGAGTTCGGCGGCAATGGCTTCGAGGGATTCGACGGCGAACAGGGTCACGGCCGCGTCCATGTGCGCCGCCTTGCCGAAGAACCGGTCGCCCACGATGCCCTTGCCGGCCACCACCTCCGCCTGGTCCGCATCAGTGGTGGGGACGTCGGCGGCACCGTCCCGGGCACGGCCGAAGTAGGCGTGCGCCGGGGAGACCAGCAGGTGCAGGATCTCGACGTCGTACCGGAACTTTTCGGGCATACGGCCAGCGTAGGTCAGCCCGGCATTGAAATCCCGCCGCCGGATGGAAGGATCAGAAGCCATGGACACCTTCCCCGGCACCCAAACCAGCGCGCCGCCCAGGAAACGAACGGCCCTCTTCTGGGTGTCGGCAGCCTGTGCCGCCGCCCTTGCAGGCGTTGCGGTGTGGATGCTGGCCGGCAACCCCGCGGTCTTGGCCGGGCATCCGCTGTTGCCGGGTATCCTCCTGGCGGCCGCCGCCGCGGGCCTGGCCTGGGCGGTGCTGCTGTGGCTCCGCCGTGACGTTCCCCGGCGCCGCTCCCGGCTCCGGACGGTTGGTGCCTGGGCGGGCCGGCTGGCCGTACTGGCGCTCGCTGCCGGCCTCGCCTGGCTCAGCCCCTTTGCCTACCAGGCCGGAGCGACGGCGGAGGCCGGGCCAAGATCGGACCTCACCCTCACCGAGACGAACACCGCCGTCACCATGTCACCCGACGGGGTTAAACCCACCAAGGGACTGGTCTTCTACCCGGGAGCACGGGTGGATGCCCGGGCCTACCAGGACATCCTGGCGCCCGTCGTGGGAGCTGGATACCGGGTGGTCATCCTGAAGGAACCGCTGGGGCTCAGCCTGCTGGAGGGCAACCAGGCCCGCAGTGCTATCGAGGACAACCCTGACATCACCACCTGGGCCGTTGGCGGCCACTCCCTGGGCGGGGTGTCCGCATCCTCATTCGCCCTCAACAACACGGACATCACCGGGCTGGTCCTTTACGCGTCATACCCCGTGGAATCGTTGCGGGGACGGGGCGGCCTGTCAGTCCTCTCAGTCTCCGGCACCATGGACGGACTGAGCACCCCGGCCAAGATCCAGGCGTCCCGCGACCTGCTGCCCGGGGACACCGAGTTCATCGCCATCCAGGGCGGCGTGCATGCGTTCTTCGGGGATTACGGCAGCCAACCGGGCGACGGCGAACCCGGCATCGGCCGCGGGGCCGCGCAGCAGCAGATCGCCGGCGCCACGGTCAGCTTCCTGGAGCGGCTTTAGCCACCCACATACGTTGCCAGGTGCCGCCCGGTGAGCGTCGCACGCTGGGCCACCAGCTCAGCCGGAGTGCCCTCGAAAACGATCCTGCCGCCGTCGTGCCCTGCTCCGGGACCGATGTCAATGATCCAGTCTCCGTGCGCCATCACCGCTTGGTGGTGCTCGATGACGATGACGGACTTTCCCGAATCCACCAGCCGGTCCAGCAGGCCCAGCAGCTGTTCCACGTCGGCCAGGTGCAGGCCGACGGTGGGCTCGTCCAGGATGTAGACGTCCCCGGCTTCGGCCATCTGGGTGGCCAGCTTGAGCCGCTGGCGCTCGCCGCCGGACAGGGTGGTCAAGGGCTGGCCGAGCGTGATGTAGCCCAGTCCGACGTCTGCCAGGCGTTCAAGGACCTTGTGCGCCGCGGGTGTCTTGGCCTCGCCGTCGGCAAAGTAGGCCAGCGCCGCGTCCACGGACATGTCCAGCACGTCCGCGATGTTCTTCCCGCCCAGCGTGTACTCCAGGACGGCGGGCTGGAAGCGGCGGCCCTCGCAGTCCTCGCAGGTGGACTCCACGGTTGCCATGACGCCGAGTTCGGTGAAGATCACGCCGGCTCCGTTGCACGTGGGGCACGCGCCCTCGGAGTTGGAGCTGAAGAGCGCCGGTTTCACGCCGTTGGCCTTGGCAAAGGCCTTGCGGATGGGCTCCAGCAGGCCCGTGTAGGTGGCCGGATTGCTGCGCCGGGACCCTTTGATGGCACCCTGGTCGATCACCACCACGCCCTCCCGCTTGGCCAGCGAACCGTGGATCAGCGAGCTTTTCCCGTGACCACGCAGAGCACGCCCAGCGGCACATCAACGTCCACATTCTGCAGGTTGTTCGTGGAGGCGCCGCGGACTTCCAGCGCCCCGCGCGCTTGGCGGGCTGTCTCCTTGAGCCGGGCGCGGTCGTCCAGGTGCCGGCCGGTGATGGTGCCACTCGAACGCAGCCCGTCCACGTCGCCTTCGTAAACGATCTCGCCGCCGGCGGTGCCTGCCTTGGGGCCGAGGTCGACGACGTGATCGGCGATGGCGATCATCTCCGGTTTGTGCTCCACCACCAGGACGGTGTTGCCTTTGTCGCGCAGCTGCAGCAGGAGCGTGTTCATCCGCTCGATGTCGTGGGGGTGCAGCCCGATGCTGGGCTCATCGAAAACGTAGGTGACATCGGTGAGGGAGGAGCCCAGATGCCGGATCATCTTGGTGCGCTGCGCCTCGCCGCCGGAGAGGGTGCCGGCAGGCCGGTCCAGGGAGAGGTAGCCCAGGCCGATTTCGGCGAAGGAGTCCAGCAGGTCGCGCAGCCCGGCGAGCAGCGGCCGGACCGAGGGCTCGTCGAGTTCGCGGATCCACTGCGCCAGGTCGCTGATCTGCATGCTGCACAGGTTCGCGATGTTCTTGCCGTTGATCTTCGATCCCAGCACCTCCGGCGTCAGCCGGGTGCCGCCGCAGTCCGGGCAGGTGGCGAAAGTGACCGCGCGCTCCACGAACCGCTTCACGTGCGGCTGCATGGCCTCCACGTCCTTGGAGAGCATGGACTTCTGGATCTTGGGGATCACGCCTTCGAAGGTCAGGTTGACGCCCTCCACCTTGATCTTGGTGGGCTCGGCGTACAGCATCGTGTCCAGCTGCTTCTTGGTGAACTTGGCGATCGGCTTGTCCATTGGCAGGCCCATCCCCTCGAACAGGCGGCCGTACCAGCCGTCCATGGAGTAGCCGGGGACGGTGAGGGCGCCCTCGGACAGCGACTTGGACTCGTCGTAGAGGGCGGTCCGGTCGATGTCGCTGATGTTGCCCATGCCCTCGCAGCGCGGGCACATGCCGCCGAGGTAAGTCACCTGGCGGACTACGTTCTTTTCCACCCGGCCGCCCTTTTCCGTGCTCATGATGCCGCTGGCCTTGCGGGTGGGCACGTTGAAGGAGAAGGCGGTGGGCGGCCCGACGTAGGGCTTGCCCAGGCGGCTGAAGAGGATCCGCAGCATGGCGTTGGCGTCCGTCGCGGTGCCCACAGTGGAGCGCGGGTTGGCGCCCATCCGTTCCTGGTCCACGATGATGGCGGTGGTCAGCCCTTCGAGCCGGTCCACGTCCGGCCGGGCCAGGTTGGGCATGAAGCCCTGCACGAACGCGCTGTAGGTTTCGTTGATCATCCGCTGCGATTCTGCGGCGATGGTGGCGAACACCAACGAGCTCTTGCCGGAACCGGACACACCCGTGAAGGCGGTGAGCCGGCGCTTGGGCAGTTCCAGGCTTACGTCCTTGAGGTTGTTTTCGCGGGCGCCTTGGACCCGTATGCGGTCGTGGCTGTCCGCAATGTGCGCCGCCGTCCTGGTTTCCATGTCTGCGTCCGTGCTCAAGGTGTCCCCCTTCTTCTGGAGCGGCGCCGGAGGGGAGCTGCAACCGCGGCCCCTCCGGCGCCGTCCGTTATATACGTGTTTGTTTATATGCCTAGGGCTGCTGGTTGATGCGGACGGTGTTTCCGGCCGGGTCGCGGAAGGCGCAGTCGCGGATTCCGTAGGGCTGGTCGATGGGTTCCTGGACCACGTCGGCCCCGCTGGCCTCCACCTTGGCGAACGCGGCGTCCACGTCGGGGGAGGACAGCACGATGGTTGCGTAGGTGCCCTTGGCCATCATTTCGGTGATGGTGCGGCGCTCGTCGTCCGTGATGCCGGGGTCCACGGCCGGCGGGTGCAGGACGATGGAGACGTCCTTCTGGCCGGCGGGGCCCACGGTGATCCAGCGCATGGTGCCGCGGCCCACGTCGTTGCGGATTTCGAAGCCGAGCGCGTCGCGGTAGAAGGCCAGCGAGGCATCGGGATCGGTGGCGGGAAGGAAGGTTGAGGAAATATTGATGTCCATGGCAGTCATGCTAGTGACGGCTCGGCGGCGGGCGCTTCTCGATTCCTGACCGGTCTGGTGACCTGTTTCGCCACACAGGCCGGGATTCCCGCCGTCGATTCCGCCGCCTCCTGCTTGTAAACGCTTGGCGGCATGCCCACCAGTTCGCTGAAGCGGGTGCTGAAGGTGCCCAGCGAGGAACAGCCCACGGCGAAGCACACGTCCGTGACGCTGAGGTCGCCTTTGCGCAGCAGTGCCATCGCCCGTTCGATGCGGCGGGTCATGAGGTAGCTGTACGGCGATTCGCCATATGCGAGCTTGAAGCGGCGGCTGAAATGGCCGGCGGACATGTGGACGTCTTTGGCGAGGGATTCGACGTCGAGCGGTTGAGCATACTCGCGGTCCATCCGGTCCTTGACGCGCCTTAACTGGGTCAGCTCGCGCAGGTAGGGGTCGGTGTCGGGACTGCTGGTCACAGCTCTGATCGTGCTACGTGGCGGGGGACTTGTCCAGACTCCGGACGGCACTGCTTCGGTGTCAAATTGTCCCCCTGCGGCGGGGTATGATTATGCCGCTGACCAGCATGAGGTCCTCGCCCGGAACGGGCTCGAGTCAACCGGCGGCCGGCAAAAACCCCCCCCGTTTTACCCCCTCCTAAACCCTGCCTGGATACTGCCCGGGCACCCTTGAAAGGAAGTCATGAATCTGCTGTGGGAACTCGCCGGCTGGGCAGGCGCTGTTGCGATTCTCAGTGCGTATCTTGCTGTTTCCATGGGCTGGCTGAAAGCTGGCAAGGGGTTCCAGCTGGCCAACCTGTTCGGTTCCGTGGCCTTCATTATCAACGGGACCCTGCACGGGGCATGGCCGTCCGTGGTCACCAACGTGGCCTGGTTCCTCATTTCCGCGGTAGCGCTGGTCCGGATGCGTTCGGAGGAGGCCGCCGCGGAGCCTGCCGACGCTGCGCACGTCCAGTACCCCGGCGTTCCCGACTCGACCGGCCAGATGGCCGTCGTCGAGGCCCTTACCGAAGCCCTGCCCGTTGTTGCCTCCGGCGTTGGGTCAGGTGTTGGCTCCGTGCCCGCCGTTGCGGACGGGCCGCGCCTGGCGCTCTAGTCCGACTGCCTGACTTCCGCCTGCGGCACATGTCGGACGGCGGGTGGTCGCCGGGTTTCCCTTGGGGTCCTGCAGGTGGCCGCTAAGGTGCTGCGGGATGCCGACGCGGCACTGCGGGAATCGCTGGTCGCGGGGTAACCGTCAGGGGTGCCGGCCGCTAAAGCAGGGGATGGTCCTGATCCTGGTTTCCGGCACGGA
>Ga0308169_10005703_pt1 | contig 11202 bp, 10 predicted proteins | sample PhyBR1_2_FD_202139 | JGI IMG/M metagenome (GOLD analysis project Ga0308169, IMG submission 202139) | Phyllosphere microbial communities from UC Gill Tract Community Farm, Albany, California, United States - DLSLSB.R1 | ecosystem: Host-associated > Plants > Phyllosphere > Unclassified | place... | reverse complement strand
GTAACTTTACCAAACACGGCATAGCCTGCATTCATCTGGCTTTTATTTAAAAAGTCATTATCTACTGTATTAATAAAGAATTGGCTGCTTGCAGAATTTGGACTATTGGTACGCGCCATCGCTAAAGCGCCACGGATATTTTTCAAACCATTATACGATTCATTTTGAATAGGAGCTTTGGTTTGCTTCTCTACCATGTTGGCATCCATTCCTCCCCCCTGAATCATGAAACCCGGAATCACGCGGTGAAAGATGGTGCCGTTATAAAAGTTATCCTTTATATAGCCTTCAAAATTTTTCGCTGAAATAGGGGCTTTATCATTAAAGAGCTCTATTTCAATATTTCCCATAGATGTTTTCATTTCTACAATCGAGTTTGCCGCGATTGCTTGCAAACTCATAAAGGCAGCACTCACAGCGAATAGCGTTTGTTTTAACATTTCTTTACTCTTCTACTTCAAGTTGTAATTGTGAATGTCTATATATTAATCGTTCATTATAAATAAAACAGCATCTCTTTTTGAGATAAAACGAGAATGACAATGAATGAAGAATTAATTGCTAAAAATTTTCATCATCCTCCTTGGCATTTACATGGTGATGCCTTTATTTTGAATTATTGGTTAACACCGAACTTTATTAAATCTAATCAAGCTTTCCGGCTTGCTCCCTCTCCGATTGGACGCGTTATACAGATCATGTTGGTTCGTTATCATAAATCCCCAGTGGGGCCATATGATGAGCTGCTGATTCTCGATCATCCATTAATGAGCAAAAGACATTTATCTTCGATTCCTAAAATTTATGTATCTACCCAAGCCTCTGTGATAAATGGTCAACGTTTTTGGGGAATTCCAAAACAATTGGCTCAATTCGAATGGGTGATCAAAGATGATGTGGTGTATTGTAATATTTCATTTCAGCAGCAAGAAATGAGTTTGCATCTACAAAAGTACAAACATAGTCAGACTTTTTATATTAATAGCCATCACATACCTGCACAGCTACTCAATATTCATCAGACTTGGCAAGGTTTACATTATCAGTTCAGCCCGCAATTTCGTGGCAAGCTATGTAAACTTAAACAAGCCTCTTGGAAAAATACGCTGGATATCTTTCCAGATTTTTCTCAAGCTAAATATTTACAGAGTTTTTATGTTCCCGAATTTAAACTCACGCTACCTTCAGCCAAAATGAATAAAAAATAAAAAGGTGTTTCACGTGAAACACCTTTTACTTAGATAGTCGAATTTATTAAAAAAGCTTAAGCGTGTTTATCCCAAAACCTTCTATAGTTTTTACTGATTTCAATGAAGTACTTTTTAGCTCGATAAGAAACTGGGGTTAAATTCACGAAGCCATGCGCTTGATCACTATATTCCTGATAATGCACTTTTACGCCCCGATGACGTAACTTATAGGCATAAATTTCACCTTCATCATGCAATACATCATGACCCGCGGTAATCACAAATGCAGGAGGTAATTTTTCATGTTTGCCATAGGTCGGTGAAACCATCGGATCATCCAGTTCAACTTGATGAGTTTGTACATAATAGTGAGTTACAAAATCGACATCTTCACCGGTCAGAACCAAGCCTTCTTTATAAGCATGGAAGGATGGATGACGGCTTTTAAAATCTACCGCAGGATAGAGCAGCAATTGCGCTTGCGGTGCATAAACTTTGTTGGCACTGCGCTGGGCAACGACCGCACTAATATTGCCGCCGGCGCTATCCCCGGCGACCGAAATTCTGTTTTTTAAGATTTTAAACTGTTTTCTATTTTGATATACCCATGCCAGTGCATCTTCACAGCTTTGAATGACTTTTCTTGGGCTGGCTTCTGGTGCCAATGGATAGTCAATACTCAGTACCTGAACTTTTGCATGTACGGCAAGTAAACGACACACCTCATCATGAGAGTCTAGACTCCCCACCACAAAACCACCGCCATGGTAAAACACCACCATCGGAAGTTTTTTATTCGGTGCAGGATGATAATGCCGCGCGAAAATGGTGCCACTATGTAAAGGCAGCCGTATATCTTCAACCCGCTTTACTGGCGTGGGCTTACTCTTAATTGCCTGCATTTGTAAATCAAAATTTTTACGCGCGTGGATAACATCTTCACCAATGAAACCGCTATTGCCCTGTTTTAACTGAGCGGCCATCATGCATTGAATTAAAGGATCAAGTTCAGGATATTGGTGCGGATATCTTAAAATTTTAACTAAAGACTTTTGTGCAAAAACCGGTAACCGATCCAAGGTACGTGCTGCCGTGCCTTGCCCTTTTTCTATCATTGTCTGTAGCGTTCGATTAAAAGCAACCATCGATATTCCTTCCTTTTATTATATTCTTCACATTTTCTACATGATCGGCAAATAAGTGACCATACTCTTATATAAGTCTAATCATCTGTATACACAGTAAAAACATTCATACGCTAATCTTCTTTTTATATCTTGTCATTGACAATTTCCATGTATATTTCGGAGTTTTTTGCTACTCCTTAAAAGAAGAAGGGTGCAAACCATGACTAAAAAACTGATTATACTCGGTTTAACCACTACATTTTTAGCTGTAGGTTGTGTGGCATTTCCCGAAGATGGCGGTTATCACAATGGAGCTTATGATAATCGCTATGACCGTCGCTATGATCGGAATTCTGATAATCAATATGACCGAGAGCGGGACCGTCAACGTTGGGAATATCAACAACGTCAAAATCGAATTGAGCTTGAACGCAAAAAACGTGAGCTTGAACGTCGCCAGTGGGAACAAAATCGTCAAAAGCAGTCTGATTGGGAGCGTAAAAAACGTGAACAGCAACATCAACTAGAACAGCGTAAGCGAGCTGCTGAACAAAATCGAAATAACCAGTCGAATTGGGATCGCAAAAAGCGTGAACTTGAACGCCAACGCTCAGAGCAACAGCGTAAAAAAATTCAACAGCAAGGTAAATCTCAAGAAAAACGTTGGGATGATCATCGTCGCGATACTGATAAGCGCGTTCGAGATCGTCGCGACAATTAAAAATTCTGTTATTTACTCAATGCCCTTTTAACAAAGGGTTTTTTTATAAAAATCATGAGCATCAACATATAATGCTGTAAAGATTTAATTGTTATACAACGGCAGGACAATAATTGACTTAATATCGACTTAAAATAAGTCATGAACAATAGCTTGCTTTATTTTAGGCAAAAAAAAGCTTACCCATAGGTTGGGTAAGCTTAGAAAACAGATTTCACAAATACCAATAAGAAACTACAGCGATAGAATCTGTGTGAGATAATAATTAACCTGTGCTTTTTTGTAAAATAGATAATTTATTTCATAATGATCGTTTTTAAGTATAAGTTGGGTATTCCACCTCACAACATTAATTTCGCTTGGTATTTCCTATCTCTTCCCTATCTTATTTCAAACACTATCCGATATACAGATTGATAGAGCGCGACAAAACTTGATTCTTCCATTAATTGATAATCAAGTTTTCACATAGGCTGCTTTGTTGTTTTATCTATTCGCTCATTATTGACCTATAAAAAAGCTCATAATTTTTACCTGAATGTTCGAAAAACCCTGTTTTTTTGATAATTTTACTCAAATTAAACAGATTTAATTGATTGTCTCGCTTGATTTTTTATCGCCTGCCCCGACCTTTGTATTAATCATGAATTTTATCACTCATGGCAGTTCAGGATTAACCCAGTTAGCACTGAAGCCAAAAGGACTGTACATGTTTAAGAACCCATTTAAACGGAGTAAATCTATGGCGGCTGAGCAAAATCAACAAGCTCAAGATCTAGGACAAGAGCAAGCTGATCAACAAACCACACAAACTCAAGCTGAGACACAACAAGTTGAAGTTGCAGTTGAAGATTTACAAGCCCAGATCACTAATTTGCAAGAAAGTTTAAAACTTGAGAAAGCACGTACAGCCAATGCAGTATATGAAGCGCAAAAAAGCGTGGAACGCATTCAACGTGATGCTGAAAAGCATAAAGAAACTGTGATTGAGAAGTTTGCCAAAGAATTACTCGACACTGTCGATAATTTAGAACGCGCCATTCAAGCTGCAGGAGATATTGAATCTCCATTACTTGAGGGTGTGCAACTTACATTGAAATCACTGTTAACTACACTAGAAAAATTCGGTGTAGTTGAAGTGGATATGAATAATGGTTTCAATGCAGACTTGCATCAAGCAGTGGGTATCGCACCTGATGTTAAAGCAGGTGAAATTGGCACTGTATTGCAAAAAGGTTATACCTTATCGAACCGTTTACTTCGTCCAGCAATGGTCTTAGTCGGTCAATAAGGTAAAGAAATTCGAGAGTTTTTCACTTTTTTTAAGGAAATAAACTTGAAAAATTTTGAATGGCTCTCATATCGGATAACAAGCAAAAAACATTGCAAAAAATAATTTTGAGGAAGCATCCAAATGGCTAAAATCATTGGTATTGATTTAGGTACTACAAACTCTTGCGTAGCAGTACTTGAAGGCGACAAAGTTAAAGTTATCGACAACGCTGAAGGCACTCGTACAACTCCATCGATTATTGCGTATAAAGATGGCGAAATTTTGGTCGGTCAATCTGCTAAACGTCAAGCAGTAACCAATCCTAAAAATACATTATTCGCAATTAAACGTTTGATCGGTCGTAAGTACCAAGATCAGGCGGTTCAAAAAGATATCGGTCTTGTACCTTACAAAATCATTCAAGCGGACAATGGCGATGCTTGGGTTGAGGTAAACGATAAAAAATTAGCACCACAACAAGTTTCTGCTGAAATCTTGAAAAAGATGAAAAAAACTGCAGAAGATTATTTGGGTGAAACTGTAACTGAAGCAGTAATTACTGTTCCTGCTTACTTCAATGATGCGCAACGTCAAGCCACTAAAGATGCTGGTCGAATTGCAGGTCTTGATGTTAAACGTATCATCAACGAACCAACTGCTGCGGCACTTGCGTTCGGTATGGACAAAAAAGAAGGCGACCGTAAAATCGCGGTTTACGACTTGGGTGGTGGTACTTTCGACGTATCCATCATTGAAATTGCTGACCTAGATGGCGACCAACAAATCGAAGTATTGTCGACTAACGGTGATACCTTCCTGGGTGGTGAAGACTTCGATAACGCTTTAATTGAATACCTGGTTGAAGAGTTCAAGAAAGAACAAGGCTTTAACTTAAAACAAGATCCACTTGCGTTACAACGTTTGAAAGAAGCTGCGGAAAAAGCAAAAATCGAGCTTTCTTCTTCTAACGCAACTGAAATCAACCTTCCATATATCACTGCTGATGCGACTGGTCCTAAACACTTGGTGATCAACGTAACTCGCTCGAAACTTGAAGGTTTGGTTGCTGATTTAGTTGCTCGCACCATTGAGCCTTGCCGTATCGCGCTTAAAGATGCCGGTCTTTCAACAAGTGAAATCTCTGACGTAATCTTGGTGGGTGGTCAGTCTCGTATGCCACTTGTACAACAAAAAGTACAAGAATTCTTCGGTCGCGAGCCACGTAAAGACGTGAACCCTGACGAAGCTGTAGCAATGGGTGCTGCAATTCAAGGTGCTGTACTTTCAGGTGACAAAACTGACGTATTGCTGCTAGACGTAACTCCGTTGACTCTTGGTATTGAGACTATGGGCGGCGTGTTAACAGCGATTATCGAGAAAAACACCACGATTCCTGCGAAGAAATCTCAAGTGTTCTCAACAGCTGCTGACAACCAACCTGCTGTAGACATTTCTGTGTTCCAAGGTGAACGTAAAATGGCGCAGCAAAACAAATTGCTCGGTAACTTCCAATTAGGCGACATCCCACCTGCTCCACGTGGTGTGCCACAAATTGAAGTATCTTTCGACATCAATGCTGATGGTATCTTGAAAGTGTCTGCGAAAGACAAGAGCACAGGTAAAGAACAGTCAATTCAAATTAAAGCAAACTCTGGTTTGAGCGATGCTGAAATTGAAGCAATGATTAAAGATGCTGAAGCGAATGCTGAAGAAGATCGTAAGTTCGAAGAACTGGCTAAAGCACGTAACGAAGCAGATGCACTTGTATCGTCCGCGCAAAAAGCAGTGAAAGATCTTGGCGAACAAGTGACTGCAGACGAAAAAACTGCAATCGAAACTGCGGTTTCAGAGCTTGAAGCTTCAACGAAAGAAAATGACGTTGAAGAAATTAAAGCGAAAACTGAAGCACTTCAAAACATCATCATGCCAATTAGCCAACGTGCTTATGAAGCAGCTCAAGGCGCTCAAGGTGGTGCTGAAGGTTTTGACCCGAACGCTTTCCAAGGTGATGCAGGCCAATCTCAAAAAGCGGACGACGGCGTTGTTGATGCTGAGTTTACTGAAGTTAAAGATGACAAAAAATAATTTGTCGCTTTAATTTGGCTTTAAACAGTTAAAAAAGACCGCGCGAAAGCGCGGTTTTTTTATTTTTATAATTCGAATAAATGTTATACAGTCATTAAAATAAATAACTTTTTAAGCCCTTATGCGCTTGGTTGTACTCTGCCTTTTGGTCATGTTCTTTTTGCTCATGACTTATCAAACTCGAACTCATCCCCAAATTCGGCATAATAATGTGTTGGATCGTATTCAGCACCCATTCGACACACGTCTGCGTTATCGTATTGCAGAAGTCGATCCGCGTTTTGGTTTAACTGAAGATGAAGTGCAGCTCATTAGCCAACAAGCCACGGATATTTGGAAACAAGGTACAGGCAAAGATTATTTTGTCTATGATCCAAATGCCAAACTGGCGATTCATTTAATTTATGATCAACGTCAAGATGAATCTAATCAACGCCGCCAACAACTGGGCAATATCGAACAAGAGCAGCAGATCTGGTCGAATAAAAATCAAAATTTCAAACAATTTAAACAAGAAATAGACCGTGCTAATGCCCTGCTCGAGGCTAAAAAAATCCAGCTTGATGACCAATTAAGTCAATATAATCAGAAAATTGCCGTGATCAATCACAATGGTGGTGTAAAGCCTGCACAACGCGATCAATTCATACAACAACGTCATCAATTACAACAACAAATTTTTGCCCTAGAACAGGAAATCAATGTGTATAACCAAAAAATTCAGCAATTGAATAGCCATGTAGATGAACTGAATCAAATTAACCGTCAGTTAAATCAATCTGTTGAGCAATTTAATCAGCGCTTTCGACCGCATTTATTCGATAAAGGCTTATTTAATGGTAAGCAAATTAATATTTATGAGTTCGTGTCAGCAGACGATTTACGTTTAACTCTGGCGCATGAATTTGGACATGCACTGGGCTTAAAACACAATCAAGATCCTCAAGCGCTGATGTATCCGCTAATGAAAGATCAACAGATGCAAAATTTCAGTTTATCGACAGCGGATTTGGCCCTATTTCAGGCACGTAAGGCCAAGACTGAGATACAATGCAAAAATCCCTTACTTTTTATAAGTATATGCATAGTAATAGAGCGGTAAATAGGCTCATTTCATGTTATTGTGATGTCAAGAAATGACAACATAAAATCTCTGGAGACGCGTGTGAGTTACTACCATATTCTGATTGAAATGAATGATCACATTAGTACAATTGAGCAAACACGTGAGATTGAAATCTTTGATATTATTGAGATTCAGCCTTACCTCCATTCTATTTTATTGCCATTTTTAAACGAACAACTGATCGAGCTGGAAGATGAAAATCTTGAATTTAAAGATATTCTGCATTTGGAAATAAAACAGACCTTATTACCTATTCAGCATCTGATTGAAGAAGAACAACGCCTACTGCCAAGCGATACAGATGTCACTATTACAGCGCATGAAATTTTTAACAATCGTGATTTAAGCCAAGACGTGACCACTGTTATTTTTGATATTTTAGAAGCGGCTAAATTAGAACCCTAATAAATTCTCTATTTCATAAAAAAAGTCCTCCAAATCAGGAGGACTTTTTAATTTTTTTATTAAATTGAGAAGGAAGAACCACAGCCACAGGTCGTGGTTGCATTCGGGTTCTGAACCACAAAACGTGAACCTTCTAAACCTTCAATATAATCTACTGCTGAACCAACAAGATATTGGTAGCTTAGAGAATCAACCAGCATCTTCACGTCGCCATTGACAAATTCCGCATCATCTTCGTTCATACTCTCGGCGAAGTTAAAACCATAAGAAAAGCCTGAACAACCGCCACCTGTAACATAAACGCGTAACATTAATTCTTGGTTGCCTTCACTATCACGCAATTGGCGTACTTTATTCGCAGCATTGTCGGTCAGCACCAGAGCTTGGGCATTCATGTTGGATTCCTCTGTTCAATTCAGTTGCCTTTAAAAGATAAAGACCATATTTGAAGTATAGCATACCCAATATATGGTCAGTATTTGAAGATTTAAAGTCAAATCTGAGTATTTTTCTCAAGATTGTTTGTAGTTCTCATCTTGAAGACTACATTCAAAATTCTTCGGATCTTCCTTACAGCGGAATTGCCATAATAATTTCATCATACGCTTATCATATACACCACGTTTGGTTAAATCGACACGCGATTCGCGCATCATTTTTTGATAGCCTGGCTTATCTACTGCAGGAATTTGCATCCAATATTTTTGTGGAATATCTGCTTTCATTTTACCTAAAATACCAAATGCACGCGGTAACTGACTTCTTACCCATTCACGTGATTTTTGTCCATAGCCTGCTGGAAATTTATCTGGACGGATAATAATATTACCAGTCACTTGTAAAATTGGATAATTTACAATTGCGCCTTTATTACCTAAACCTTTATATAATTCTAGAGGTTTAAATACGGCAGCAGGTGCACCAATTATATCGACCTGACCATTGTTAAATTTGGCCCCAAAATTGGTAACATCCGCACTGACCGCCTGTGCACCAATTTGCTGAACCATGATTTTTTGTGCTTCATCATAATCTAGCACTGCAATTTTTTTACCGGCAGCCTTAGCGACTGTGTTAATGCTACGGTCATTGACCATTAAAAAAGCATCTCCAACTGGAATGACACCCACTACTTCATATTTTCCACGTAGCATATGTTTGGCAAAAGTCGGGCTGGCTAAACCTTGCATCACTTTAACCGCAAGTTTTAAATCAGGAATCGCACCAATAGCATCTAGAGAACCGGTAAAATCGTTAAACTGGCGACCCCGCATACCTGTGACACTAATCGCATCGCATTTACCTGCTTTAAAGTCTTCAGCAATAACTGCTTCGTTTTGACCGACACGTAATTCAATATCAGCCCCCCAATTTTTGGCTGCTAATTGATAATCTTTCATTAAGCTAAAGACATCACCACTTTTACCCACCAAATCGAATACGCACATCACCTGTTTTGCTTGACTAACACCCGTTACAGCACACAGACCTACACCAAGTAATAGCGCTTTAGACCATTGCATCATGAATTTTTCTTCCTTGTGTCTTTGTTTTTATTCAGTTAAAAAATGAATTGTTTTAAGTTTTTATTCATCCTAAATTACATGCTTTCTAGGCTTGTTCTTCTTTTTCTGATAAAAATTTTTATCATTATTTTTTAAGATTACGCCTTTTTTGACTGACAACAATGGCAAAAATGACATATTCAATTCAAAAAAAAGCCTAGATTTAAGCTAGGCTTTCTTTTTGAAAATCAAGATTATTCGCCGCCAAGTGAACATTCGAAATTCGCTTTATCGACAGAACAGCGTGCTTTTTTCAATACCGTCATCATGCTTGCATCGTAAACTCCACGTTTGGTCATATCCATACGGCCTTCGCGCAACATTTTTTGATATTTGGTTTTATCATCTGCGGTTAAGTTCATTTTAAATTTGGCTGGAATACTGGCTTCAAGACGATTAATCATCGCAAAACTTTTTGGCAAGTTTTTCACGAACCAATCACGCGATTTTTGTCCAAAACCAGCTGGGAATTGATCGGGACGAATCACAAAATCTGACGTCACTTGCAGTACCGGAAAATTGAACATTGCCCCATTTGTACCTAGACCTTTGTAGATTTCTAAAGGTTTGTACGCATAGGCAGGCGCACCAACCATATCGACCTGACCATTATTAAATTTCGCCACAAAGTTCGATACATCCGAAATTACTGCCTGTGCCCCTACGCGTTGCACCATGATTTTTTGCGCGTCGTCATAACCCAATACTGCAAATTTTTTGCCTGCTGCTTTTTCAATAGAATTGATACTCTTATCACGTACAAAAATAAAAGCTGAACCTAAAGGTGCAATACCGGCAACTTCATATTTTTTACCGCTTAAATTGCTGACCATTTTCGGTGCATTACGCTTATCAAGCGCAAATGTAATTGCACGCTGCGCAATGGCATTGCTTGGTGCGCCGCCGAGAGCATCAATAGAACCCACAAATTTATTGTATTGACGTGCACGCATTGCCGTCATAAAAACGCCATCACATTTGCCCGCTTTAAAATCATTATCCGCAACAGCTTCATCTTGACGTGGAATTAAATTGATATCAACGCCCCAGCCTTTGGCAGCCAACGCCCATTCCTGTGCCATTTGATAAGACTCACCAGATTTACCCAGTAAATCAAATACGCAAACATCCACTTTTTCTGCTTGTGCTGTGGTCGCTAAACCAATAGCAGACAATGCAGCTACTGCCAGAATCGTTTTTTTCATTAGAGTGGTCCTTTTAGAATCTTGTTGTTTGACGAGTTTCCATCCATGGCACAAATATTATGCAAATTTATTAAAAAAAAATAGAGCATTTACTCCATTTTTTTTCAGCTTAAATGTCAATTGATTTATATTTTTTTAATTTAATAATAAAATCAAAATGTTATATGAAAATTTTATACACTATTAATAAGTAAATTTTAGATATTTTACAAATTACTACAGAACATTATTTTTATTCTCCATTCAAAGAACACTCAAAATTGGTTCGTTCCACAGTACAACGGGCTTTTTTCAATACTGTCATCATCGCTGGTTCATAAATTCCTTGTTTGGTTAAATCAACCCGTCCTTCACGCAGAATTTTTTGATATTTTACTTGGTCTTCTTTGCTTAAATTTATGCGGTATTTTGCCGGAATTTCAGCTTCCATACGTTTAACCATCGCAAAACTTTTCGGTAATTGTTTGACGAACCAACTACGAGATTGCATGCCAAAACCTTCGGG
>Ga0308169_10005702_pt1 | contig 11203 bp, 11 predicted proteins | sample PhyBR1_2_FD_202139 | JGI IMG/M metagenome (GOLD analysis project Ga0308169, IMG submission 202139) | Phyllosphere microbial communities from UC Gill Tract Community Farm, Albany, California, United States - DLSLSB.R1 | ecosystem: Host-associated > Plants > Phyllosphere > Unclassified | place... | reverse complement strand
TCCACGTCCAACAACATGGTCAATGCAGGAGAAAGACAAACCAACGACTCGATGGACGAAGACGGGGCTACTGTGGAGAACGCAACCATCGGCACACCTTATGAAGGACTGCATAGTCTGGTTCATTTCGGAGTGACCCCTTGGTTTGACGCTTACATCAGCTCGAAAAAGGTCGGGGTCAGCATGGAGGGTGTTGGGGGCAAGAAGGCTGGGGAAGCACAAATGGGCGAGTCCTGACGATCTAATCCGTGGAAGGGTATCTGGCTGACATGGCACATCCAACTCCCCAGGCATTCCCGTTGCAAAGCGCAAGTTTGCAGAGCTCGAACTCTCGCTCTTGCACTTGCAGCAAAACGTGGAGATCCCTGACACCCACCTCATCATCCACCCCGCCATACAGCGTGCTGTCGAGAGTGCCAGGACATCGGGAAACAGGTTGACAATCGACTCGATCCAGCCAGCATCGTTGTTGACCGACGATGCGTTCCTCAACCGGCTCCAATCCGACGTCAACCTCTGGATCAAGGAGATACAGTCTGTTACCAAACTGAACCGTGATGTTGCTTCCGGGACCGCATCCCAGGAAGTCAATTTTTGGCTTTCCATGGAGAGAGCGCTCGAGGGGATCGAGGCACAATTGGCAGGTGACGAGGTTCAGCTTACGCTCAGCGTGTTGAAGAGTGCGAAACGATTCCATGCGACGACTAGTTTCGTCTCGGATACTGGACTCAAGGAGTCGACCGATACCGTCACCAAATACAACGCGTTGATGAGAGACTTTCCTCTGAACGAGCTTTTGAGTGCGACCGAGCTAGACAAGATTCGAGAGTCGCTATACCTTGTATTTGGGCATCTCAACAAGAAACTCAAGGTTTCGTAAGTTCAATCGAGTGCTTGCTTTAGGCTCGACGACTTATGGCCTTGTGCAAATCAATCTACAGCCCTTACCCGCTACGCCGCACTCTGCCACTCGTCGAGGCCATCTCGAACGATTTCAACGATCAGTGCGTCAAAGTCCTCGCTGCTCAACGTTTGATGTATATGGACTACGCATCTTTCGAACGAACAATGACGGCTGCGATGGACGTGTTTGCGACATGGGATGAGAACATCAAAGAGTTCACCAACGTGGCAAGGGAAGGTGCGTCGGTCGAGCCTCCAGATGGAGGCGATTCATGACCCTGATTCGTCTTGCCTTCCAGTCATGCGCAAGCGAAACGAAAAGTTCATTCCCGTCAAAATCAACTCCGCTCATACCAAAACGCAGGAGCGAGTTTCGTATCTTCGCGACTTTCGTCGAACGCACGAGCAATTGAGAGTCATGACCGGCAACCAAGGCGGACTCAAGGGTCTCGGTAGCGAAAACATGCTTGACGTCAACATGGAAGAAGAGGTCAGGCTGGCTTACGAAGGATTAAAGCCAGTCCCGGTTCTCGACACTTCCCCGGGTGAGTCCGGTGCTGCCATCGAAGGCGCATATCACTTGCGAGCGTGCTTGCTGATAGTTTCGCTCGCAGAGGGCACTGAGATATGGATCAATGGGGAGAGCACGTACAACGAGCGCGTGGCCAGGGTCGAAAACCAGATCATATCTCGACTTCGAGACCGACTAGCAACCGCTCGCAACGCTCACGAGATGTTTAGGATCTTCTCCAAATTCAATTCATTGTTCGTCAGGCCCAAGGTCAGTCCTGACAATGTCTCGATAGACTTTGTTATTCAATGCAATAACTCTGCCTTCATTTTCTCATACATTAGATTCGAGGTGCTATCCAGGAATACCAGACTCGACTCATTGATTCGGTCAAGGAAGATATCAAGAAGCTGCATCAGAAATTCACAAGCAATTACCGCAACTCGGAGGCTTTCCACATGTCTCAACTGCGTGACCTACCTCCAGTCGCCAGCGCGATCATTTGGGCCAAGCAAATCGAGAAGCAGCTTTCAGCCGATATGAAACGGGTTGAGGATGTCCTGGGAAGGGGCTGGGAGATGTATGCCGAAGGCGAGAGGCTCAAAGCGGAGAGCGACTTCTTCAGGAAAAAGCTCAATACGACCCCAATTTTCGAAGCTTGGCTTCAAGATGTGACTCGGCGGGAACAACGAGTTGGGGGAAGATTACTCGAAATCATCCGTCAGCGTAACGCTCCATTGCAGGCCAACGGGCAACCTGCTCTCGAACTAGCTGTCAACTTTGACCCTCAAACCATCACCTTGTTCAAAGAGGTCCGCAATCTGTCGTGGCTGAATTTCTCCGTGCCGCATACAATCATCAACTACGCCAAGGAGGCAAAGCGTATCTATCCTCACGCCGTCAATCTCATGGAATCCGTCAGGATATATAACCAGCTCGTCGGAATCATCGATGGCAGCGAGTCCATCGGCATGTTAGTGGCAGATTACCGCACCCGAGCTCAAGAGCTGATTGCAAAGGGTGAGACTCTTGCTGGCTTGTCCTCTTGCATTTCTGATCGTCTTGCTTACAATTTCAGGGATGAGTATACGCTGGGAAACCGTTGCCTACTCTTATGGTACCCCAAGGACACCGGCAAACGGCGTGCGAGGAGAGGAAGATGTATCAATCACTTTCTTCCGAGAGTTCGCAAGCGTGATTGCCATACTCCAAGAGAAGACCACAGTCGTGATCGAGGTTGATGAGCAAATTCGCTCGTCGCTGAAAGAACTGTCAGACTGCCCATACGAGCAAGACGCCTTCACACGAAACATGACCAACTTGCAAAGAATCGTAAGCGTCTTAGCCCTCTTCTCACATATGGTTCACCAGCTAATGCTTTTCAAATTCAAATGAACGGACCTTCACAGGCTGATAGATTGAACTTGGAAGGCTACACGAATCTCGAAGAATGGGTGACCGAGTTGGACGAAAGGGTCATGAAGATCTTACGGCAGCGCCTTACCGAGAAGATAGAAGAGTGGTGTAAGAACATGGAGACCCTGACCAGAGACCCCAGTGCTGTCGCGCAAGTAGAAACGGTTGCCGGGACCACTCACGAGCTTCACATAAAAAACCAGGTCATCTATCTCGATCCACCTCTCGAGATGGCCCAGGCGGCTTGGATGAAGCAGCTACAACGGCTGATGGGAGTCACCTGCGGGCAACAACGATTGAAGAGCGCCCGATACGAGATGACCTTGCAGAACGGCGATCAAATTGAGGATAGCGGAACCTGCTCCGTACTCTTGTCGTCTCTGCCAGAGTCGATACTGGAAAGGCCTTTCCGCCTCATCCAAGGAAAGTTGAAGCACGTCCACGGATACGTTGACCGGTGGTTACAGATGCAAGCATTGTGGGATCTTGAACAGGACGTTGTGTACGGACAATTAGGAGATTCCCTTCCGAAATGGTCTAAAATCCTTACCGAGATCAAGCAGTCAAGGGCGACATTCGATACATCAGAAACGCAAAAGGATTTCGGCATATGTGTCATCGCTTATGCCAATGTTCAAGGCAAGGTGGCAGCAAAGTACGACGCCTGGCAGCGAGATATCCTCAACCGATATGGAGGAAAGTTGGCGGAAAGGATGAGGGACCTAAATGCCAATGTCACAAAGGCTAGACAGGAGCTCGAACGGCAAACGATAAGCGGATCCTCTACCGCTCAAGCAGTAACTTTCATTACTTTTGTCCAAGATCTCAAGCGGAAGGTGCATCTCTGGTCTCCCGACGTAGCAGCATTGGAAGAGGGACAGCGTACTTTGGAAAAACAAAGATACGCCTTCCCTGACGATTGGCTGCATGCCGACCGAATCAGTGGCGAATGGGGCGCATTTCACGAGATCCTCAAGCGAAAAGATGCTACCATCCAGGAGCAGATCGCTGGCCTGAGGCTTAAAGTTGCCGCTGAACATAAAGTCGTATCGGAGAAGATCTCTGCATTGCAAACGGAGTGGGAAACGCACAAGCCAATTCAGGGCGGTATCAAACCAGAAGCTGCTATCAACTCCATCCAAACGTTTGAAACTCAAGTGACCAAGTTGAATGACAACCATGAATTGCTGAGGAAAGCACAAGACGCTCTCAACATCGCTGTGTCCGAAGACAAGCGCCTCCAACCTGTGATCGCCGAGATCAAGGATTTACGTGCTGTCTGGATCGCTTTGTCAAGCGTCGCTACTCAAGTGAACGAGGTCCGCGATACTCTTTGGAACCTCGTACAACCGCGAAAAGTCCGACAGACTCTCGATGGCATAGTTTCGAATATGCGTGAGATGCCTAGCCGAATGAGGCAGTACGCTGCCTACGAATATGTCAGCGAGAGTCTCAAATCACTGCAGAAGGTGAACACCACGATCGTTGAGCTGAAAGGAGACGCTATGCGAGAAAGACACTGGCGAAACCTCTTCCAGGTCCTCCGCGTATCCCACCCCTATCGGGAGAGTACCTTGACCCTCGGGCAAGTCCTCGATCTCGATCTTCGTGCCAATGAGAAGCCAATCAAAGCGATTTGCGAACAAGCTAGAGGGGAACGCAATCTCGAAGACTACCTCCGGACCGTGAAGGACTTTTGGACAGATTACAATCTCAGTCTGGTTCAATACCAAAACAAATGTCGCTTGATCAAGGGCTGGGATGACCTGTTTAGCATGTGCGCGGAACATCTCTCTTGGTAGCTATGAAAGCATCACCCTATTACAGAATCTTCGACGAGGAAGCCGTCTCTTGGGAGGGCAAGCTTACCGCGGTGCAGACGCTATTCGATGTTTGGGTTGATGTTCAAAGACAATGGGTGTATCTCGAGGGCATTTTCAGCAACAATGCTGACATCAAACAACTGCTGCCAGTGGAAAGCGCGAGATTCGGAAATATTGACTCGGAATTCCTCGCAGCTATGCGGAAGGTCTACAAATCGCCTCTTGTCCTTGATGTCCTAGGGATAGCAGGGATCCAGAAGACATTCGAGCGCTTGGCCGATGCGTTGAGCAAGATCCAAAAGGCTCTAGGAGAATACCTCGAGCGCGAGCGCTCTACATTCCCTCGGTTTTACTTCCTGGGAGACGAGGATCTGCTGGAAATCATTGGCAACAGTAGTGACGCCCTACGAGTGACCAAACATCTCAAAAAGATGTTCGCAGGCCTTGCATCGCTCGAGACGAATTCGGACAACACGATCATTACTGCCATAACCTCCCGTGATGGAGAGACCGTCCCGCTCAGTAACCCGATCGTATTGGCAGACTTCCGAAAGGTCAATGATTGGCTGGCGAGCTTGGAAAACGAGATGAAGACTACCCTTGCACAAACCCTGCTTCCGACCATGACGGGGTTACAGGCGCTCTATACCACAGATAAGCAAATCGATTCAAAAGCTATTCTCTCCTGGATCAAACAATATCCAGCGCAACTGGTCGTACTGGCGATCCAGGCGTCTTGGACCCAGATTGTCGACGACCGTCTAGTCAGCGGTCAGAGTATTCAAGGCGTGCTCGAGCTCGTGCAATCGGTACTCGAAGCACTTGCAGACGCGGTGGTAGGGGAGCTCGATGTGATCACCCGGCGCAAATGTGAACACTTGATCACGGAATTGGTCCATCAGCGAGATGTCACTAGGGATCTGATCAAAAGCAAGGTCTTTTCTGCAAACGATTTCGAATGGCTTCGACAGATGCGCTTCTACTTCGACCGGGATGCACCCCAACAGTTGGCCTGTTGTCGTGTGGAAATGGCGGACGCACAGTTCGACTATGGTTTCGAATACCTCGGTATACCAGATCGCCTTGTTCAGACACCCTTGACGGACAAGTGTTTCCTTACTTTGACGCAAGCCCTTCACACGCAGCTCGGAGGCTCCCCTTTCGGTCCTGCAGGGACAGGTAAGTGGTCGGCTTCTAAGGGCCCGCGTGACAGCGCCTGATCTTTCCCGATCATGTTTTGTGTTCCTAGGGAAAACGGAATCCGTCAAAGCACTTGGTGTTAGCCTCGGCCGGTTCGTACTAGTGTTCTGCTGCGACGAGGCTTTCGATTTTCAGGCGATGGGAAGGATTTTCTCTGGCGTTTGTCAAGTTGGCGCGTGGGGTTGCTTCGATGAATTCAATCGTTTGGACGAAAGGATGCTATCGGCCGTCTCATCGCAAATACAAGCGATCCAGCAGGGTTTAGTCTCCACAGGCGGCCAGAGTGCCACTGAAATTTCACTGGTGGACAAAAAAGTCCAGCTCAACCCACAGACTGGTAAGACGCCGGAGGCTTCCGCAGAATAGTAGCGCCATACTGACCTGTCCTACAGGGATATTCGTCACCATGAACCCCGGATATGCTGGGTAAGACTGATCTCCCAGCCTGCCAATGAACTCCTGCTGATAGCCTTCCCCTTCTTCCAGGCGATCGAATCTGCCTGACAACTTGAAGAGTAAGCGACAAAGCCTTTGCATCTGGCCTTGACGAGAGACTGACGGTTTTGTTTTGCACTTCAATAGAATTATTCAGGGTAAGTAGCCTGTCAGTCGGTCGCACCTTTCTTGCTGACCGAGCGCGATCTTCGTTTCCAGAGCGTTGCTATGTCCCAGCCAGATCGCGAGCTCATCGCTCAGGTTATGCTATTCTCACAGGGTTTCCGGCACGCGGAAATCCTGGCTAGCAAGATCGTTCCGTTCTTTGAGATGTGTCAGGAGCAGTTGTCTGCCCAATCGCATTACGATTTTGGATTGCGGGCCCTCAAATCCGTTCTGCTGCGAGCTGGAATCTCAATCAGAGAATATCTGGCCATTGGGACTGGCAATGATAACGCAGAGACGGCCGGGCAGCGGGCACAGACGGAACTTGCGCTCATGGTTCGAAGTCTGGAAGAAACTCTTGTTCCCAAGCTCTTGGGTAACGATGTTGCGTTAATCAAGAGGTGAGTCCCTCGTGATAGTCATCACAATCTTCAGATGGCCTGACATTGATCACAACGCTTTAAAGTATCGTCACTGATGTCTTTCCGGACGTCGTGCGCGAGGACAACAAGATGGAAAGCCTCCGAACGGCGATCCATCGCGCTTGCGAAAAACGGCATCTGGTAGAAGATGATGCCTGGGTCGAAAAGCTGATCCAGCTCTATCAGGTACAGCAAATATCTCATGGCGTCATGCTTGTTGGTCCATCGGCTAGCGGAAAAAGTGAAGCGTGGCGCGTCCTTCTGGATGCGCTTACTGGGATAGATGGAGTCGAAGGCGTCTCCCATATTATCGATCCGAAAGCCATCAACAAGGATGATCTTTACGGTACGCTCGATAACACAACACGCGAATGGACGGACGGTCTCTTCACCAGTATCTTGCGCCGAATCACTGACAATGCACGCGGAGAAAGCGGGAAGCGGCATTGGATAGTGTTTGACGGAGACGTTGACCCGGAGTGGGTCGAGAATTTGAACAGGTAAGATGCTTCCATAGGCAAGTTCTCGAAGCTGAGCTGACAGCCGTTCCCCGTCATTAGTGTTCTGGACGACAACCGCCTACTCACTTTGCCAAACGGAGAAAGGCTGTACTTGCCATCCAATGTCCGGATAATGTTTGAGGTGGACACACTCAAATATGCTACACCAGCGACTGTCAGCCGATGCGGTATGATCTGGTTCAATCAGAGTTTGATAACCGCGGAAATGCTGTGCACCAGAGCAATGATAGTACTTCGGAAAGTTGCTCTGCGAATCGACGATAATCTTCAATCGGGCGACACCAGTTCTGCGGAAACGCAACTGCGCCTTCAGGAGGCAGTCGTCCAGACCTTAGAGCCCTTCTTCAAGAGTGACGGATTGGTCTTTAAAGCCTTAGCTTTTGCTCAAACATTGCCGCACATCATGGAGTTTTCCACGTCGAGAGCATTATCCACGTTGTTTTATGCGGTAAATAAAGGGTTGCGGACGATACAAGCCTACAACGACAAGCACGTCGACTTTCCTCTCGCTGCAGACCGGGTGCAGGGCTATACGCGGAGTCGCTTGCTACTCGATCTGGTCTGGGCTTTCGTGGGAGACGCTGCAGGCAAGGATCGTTGGACTTTTGCTCAGTATCTGCAGCAGGAGTCTGGCGTACAATTGCCGGGTGACACCGCTGGCCAGGAAGTCTCGGTCATCGATTTCGACGTGGACCTGCAGACCGGGAACTGGGTCAATTGGCAAAGCCGAGTGCCTACAATCGAGATTGAAACTCATGCTGTCACTGCCGCCGACGTGGTCATACCCACTATCGATACAGTGCGACATGAGGAAGTCCTGTACTCCTGGATTGTCGAGCGCAAGCCACTCATCTTGTGTGGTCCACCAGGGTCTGGAAAAACTATGACCTTGATGAACGCTCTGCGCAAACTCCCTGAAGTGGAGATGGCCGGGCTGAATTTCTCTAGCGCTACCAGTCCAGAATTGGTGCTTAAGACCTTTGAGCAATATTGCGAGTACAAGAAGACGCCCAACGGTGTCATTCTCGCTCCAACATCCGCGACCAAGTGGCTCATCATCTTCTGTGACGAGATCAATTTACCAGCGGAAGACACCTACGGGACACAACGCGTCATATCATTCATCCGGCAGATGATCGAACACGGTGGATTCTGGAGGACGTCCGATTTGACGTGGGTCAAGCTGGATCGGATACAGTTCGTCGGGGCATGCAATCCCCCAACCGACCCAGGCAGAGTGCCCTTGAGCTCACGATTCCTCCGCCATGCCCCGGTACTCATGGTCGATTATCCTGGAACTGTCGCACTGAAACAGATCTACGGCACATTCTCTCGCGCGCTGCTCAAGGTCATACCGACTCTTAGAACTTACGCCGAAGCTCTCACGGATGCGATGGTCGAGGTCTATCAACTATCGCAGGGCCATTTCACGGCTGATCAGCAGGCCCATTACGTCTACTCTCCAAGAGAGCTGTCACGCTGGGTCAGGGGTGTATACGAAGCCCTCAAGCCGCTGGAGAGCCTCGATTTAGATGGTCTAGTTCGTCTTTGGGCTCACGAGGGACTTCGTCTATTTCAAGATCGCCTCGTGGAGGACCATGAGAAGGCATGGACCGACCAGCTTATCGATGAGGTGGCTTCGCGCTATTTCCCAACTGTGAACCGAGCGATGGCCCTACAACGACCGATCCTGTTTTCGAATTGGACGACCAAAGATTATTTACCGATCGAACGCGAAGCTCTGCGCGAATACGTCAAAGCTCGCCTCAGGGTATTTTACGAAGAAGAGCTGGACGTCCCATTGGTGTTGTATGACGATATTCTAGATCACGTCCTCCGCATCGATCGGGTTTTCCGCCAAGCGCAGGGCCATGTTCTGCTTATCGGAATCAGCGGTAGTGGCAAAGTAAGTCCCGAGCGGAACAGACCCTGAAATGGCGCTGATCTTTTGATAAATGTTCTCTAGACCACCTTGTCACGTTTCGTGGCATGGATGAATGGATTGAGCATCTTTCAGATACAGGTATCAAACAGATACACAGCTGCGGACTTTGACGAGGATCTGCGAACGGTCCTTCGGCGTGCCGGATGCAAAGGAGAGAAAATGTGTTTCATCATGGATGAGAGCAACGCTCTCGACTCAGCGTTCCTGGAGCGCATGAATACGCTACTAGCCAACGCAGAGATTCCCGGCCTATTTGAAGGCGACGAGTTTACTGTACTTATGAATGCCTGCAGGGAAGGCTCGCAGCGCGATGGCCTCATGCTCGATTCTACGGACGAGCTTTACCGTTGGTTCACGCGGCAGATCGCCAGGAATTTACATGTGGTCTTCACGATGAACCCACCTTCAGAAGGGATTGCAGGCCGAGCTGCGACTTCACCGGCTTTGTTCAACCGATGCGTCTTAAACTGGTTCGGGACATGGTCCAGCCGCACTTTGTTCCAGGTTGGAACGGAAATGACCGCCGAGTTGGATCTAGAGGACCCGGAATACGACGTTCCTAGTACGCTGGCTCCCGCTTATCCTGAACTGCCAAAGAATCCGACTTATCGCCAGGTCGTCGCCAATGCGATGGTGACGATGCACGTGCGAGCGGCCAACGCCATGCGGAATCTACAACAGCAAGGACGAAATGTCCCGCACATCACACCTAGGCATTTCTTGGACTTGTAGGTGATAACGCCCTTCGTCGCACTTGAAATTAGTTCTAACCGCCCTATTCTTCAATCAGCATCACGCAGTATATCAAAATCGTCAGCGAGAAGCAAGACGATCTGCAGGAACAGCAACGACATATCAACACGGGTATCGATAAGCTTCGCGAGACTGTTACACAGGTCGGAGATCTGAGGCAAGAGCTTTCTATCAAAGAGCAGGAACTGAACGAGAAGAATGCACAAGCCAACGCTAAACTGAAGCAGATGATATCTGATCAGCAAGAGGCGGAGGCAAAGAAACTTGCCTCTCTGCATATTCAAAAATCGTTGAATTCTCAAGAGGAGATGACCAAAACTCGGCAAGCCGAGGTCAATGCGGAGCTCGCAGAGGTGGAACCCGCCGTTGAAGCTGCAAGTAGCGCCGTGGGCAGTATCCGGAAGCAGCAGCTGGCCGAGTTGCAGAAACTTCGGGTACCTCCTGCCGCTATCGTAATGGCAGCCGAAGCCACGTGCGCATTGCTGGGACATCAGAACCTTAAAGACTGGACCGCGATTTCCGCCATCGTCCGTCGAGACGACTTTGTATACAGCATTCAACACTTCGACACCTCGAAAGTGGACGCGGCCCTCTGCCGCCGTTTGGAGCGCGACTACTTGAGTAGGGAGGACTTTACCTTCGAGGTAGTCAATCGTGCCAACAAAGCTATGGGGCCCCTAGCGCTTTGGGTCATGGCGCAAGTCAAGTATGCTACGATTCTAGACAGGATTGAACCCCTTCGAAACGAGGTCCTCCAGCTCGAATATCAAGCCAATACCACCAAAGAGCAGGTCAAGCTAGTCCAGGAAACAGTGGAAAAGCTCGAACGTAGTATCGCGACCTACAAGGACGAGTATGCGGCACTGATCAGTGAAACTCAAGCTATAAAGATGGAAATGTCACGAGTTCAAGAAAAGGTTGATCGCAGTTCGAAGCTCTTGGCGAGTCTTTCCCAAGAAGAAACCCGCTGGGCACAAGATTCAGAAGAATTTGCTCAAGAGATGGTGACACTGGTGGGAGATGCGTTATTGTCTGCTGGATTTCTCACGTACCTGGGATTTTTCGATCAACGACATCGTCGAAGCATCTGGAGCGATATGTCGAGGCAC
>Ga0308169_10005701_pt1 | contig 11203 bp, 9 predicted proteins | sample PhyBR1_2_FD_202139 | JGI IMG/M metagenome (GOLD analysis project Ga0308169, IMG submission 202139) | Phyllosphere microbial communities from UC Gill Tract Community Farm, Albany, California, United States - DLSLSB.R1 | ecosystem: Host-associated > Plants > Phyllosphere > Unclassified | place... | reverse complement strand
TATCCACACCGACAACGTTTATCAGGAAGCCCATGTCCTCGTCCCGCAACCTCCTGCTCGCCATCGCCGCCGTCAGTCTTGCACTCGTCGGCGCCGCTCTTTATCTGCAGCACGCGAAGGACATGCTGCCCTGCCCGCTGTGCGTGATCCAGCGCTACCTGTTCCTCGGCATCGCCATTTTCAGCCTGATCGGTGCCTTCGCGAACAAGATCAAGGCCGGTGCCGGCCTCGCGCTGCTGTGTGCGCTGGGCGGGCTCGGCGTTGTCGGCAAGCATTTATATGTGCTGGCACACCCGGGCTTTTCGTGCGGTATCGATCCGATGGAAACGGTCCTGAACAAGATTCCGACTGCCACGCTGATGCCCTGGCTGTTCCGCGCCGACGGCCTGTGCGAAGCCGCGCAGGACACCGTGTTCGGCCTGAACGTGCCGCAGTGGTCGGCCGTCTGGTTCGTGATCCTCACGCTGGCGCTGATCGCGGCGCTCGTGCGGCGCGTGCGTTGATGGCGATCCAGCCCGGCGCCAGCATCGCGGCCGTGCGCGCCGCCCTGCCCCTCGATCCGCTCGAGAACCGCATCCTGCTGTGCCACGCGACGGGCCTGTCGCGCGTGCAGCTGATCACGCAGAGCGACCGCGTGCTCACGCCCGAGGAAGCCCAGCGCCTGGACGCGCTGGTGGCGCGCCGGCTGCAGGGCGAACCGATCGCCTACATCGTCGGCCGGCGCGAATTCTTCGGCCTCGAATTCCAGGTCGGCCCCGCCGTGCTGATTCCGCGCCCGGACACGGAGCTGATCGTCGAACTGGCGCTCGAACGCCTGCCGCAGCGGGAGGAGACCCCGCCCCGCCTGCTCGACATGGGCACCGGCAGCGGTGCGATCGCGGTGGCCGTCGCCGTCACCCGGCCCGATGCCGCCGTCACGGCGCTCGACGTCAGCCCCGACGCGCTCGCCATCGCGCAAACCAATGCCGCCGCCAACGGCGCCAACGTGCGCTTGTTGCACAGCAGCTGGTTCGATGCGCTCGACGCCGGCGCCACGTTCGACGTCATCGCCTCCAATCCGCCCTACATCGCGGCCGGCGACGAACACCTGGCGCAGGGCGATCTGCGCTTCGAGCCGCCCGGCGCGCTGACCGATCATGCGGACGGCCTGTCCGCGCTGCGCATCATCGTCGCCGGCAGCGGGCGCCACCTCGCGCCGGGCGGCTGGCTGCTGCTGGAGCACGGCTACGACCAGGCGGCGGCCGTGCGCGCGCTGCTGCTCGACGCCGGCTTCGCCGAGGTGCAGAGCTGGAAAGACCTGGGCCATATCGAGCGGGTCAGCGGCGGCCGCATCGGCTAGACATATATCCCCTGCGAAGACAGGGCCAATGTTTTTCGCGACGCACCTAAAACTTGGCGCCCCGCCTGCGCGGGAGTAACGGTTCAAGGTTCGCCGCCCTCCCCGGCGCGGCGTGGACGGCCGCTTTGTTACAATTTGCCGTCCACCCCCCGGAGCCACGGAATGCGTCGACTGTTCGCGACCCTCGTCCTGCTGGGCCCCCTGGTCGCCCTCGCGGCGGACGTGACGGCACCGCCGCCGTCCGCCCCCGCCGAACAGGCTAGAGCCCTGTTCGAGCGCGACTGGCAGTGGCGCCTGAAGCACCAGCCCGAATTCGCCACGAGCGTCGGCGAGCACCGCCATGACGCCCGGCTGGCCGATACCTCGCTCGCGCATGCCGCCGACGCCGGCGAGCACGCGCGCCGCATGCTCGATCTCGCGCGCCAGGTCGACCGCGCCCAGCTCACGGGCCAGGACCGGCTGTCGTGGGACCTGTTCACCGCCGACCAGGAGCGCATCCTCGCGCGTGCCGGCTTCGTCGCATTCGACCCGCAGCCGATCAGCGCCCAGGACGGCCTGCAATTCCGCCTGCCGCAACTGGTTGCCCAGATGCCGTTCGTGACCGAAGACGACTACCGCATCTACATCGCGCGCCTGAACGCCCTGCCGCGCCACGTCGACGGCATCGTCGAACAGATGCGCGAAGGGGTCCGTACCGGCTGGACCGCGCCGAAAGCCATCATGACCGCCCTGCCCGCGCAGCTGCACGCGCTGCGCGAGCACGTGCAGGACGGCGCCTTCGGCGCGCCGTTCGGACGCCTGCCCGCCACGATCGACGCCGACACGCGCAATAAACTCGCCGCCGACGGCGCCGCGGCGCTGCAGACGGCGGCCGGCGCGCTGCAGAAGCTCGAAGACTTCATCCGCACCGATTACTTGCCGGCCGCGCGCACGACGATCGGCGCGGCCGGCCTGCCCGGCGGCGCGGCGTGGTACGCGTATCTCGTGAAGACGGCGACGACGACCGCACTCGCCCCGGCCGACATCCACGCGCTGGGCGTGAAGGAAGTCGCGCGCATCCGCGTCGAGATGGAAGCGACGGCACAGCGCACGGGTTTCAAGGGAACGTATCCGCAGTTCGTCGCGTTCGCGCGCAGCGATGCCCGGCTGTTCCCGACGAGCACGGTCGCGCTATTGGAACGCTACCGGCGCACGGTTGCACGCGTCTACGCGCAGTTGCCGACGCAGTTCGGCATCATCCCGGACGAAGAGCTTGCGGTGAAGCCCGTGCAGCAGGTCGGCGCCGACGCGCAGGGCGGCGCGTATTACGAAGCGGGTACGGCCACGCGCACGGCGGCCCTCGTCGTCAATACGAGCCGGCTCGACACGCGGCCGCTGTGGGAAGTCGAGACGCTCGCGCTGCACGAGGGCGTGCCCGGCCACCATCTGCAGGTCGCGCGCGCCCACGCCATCGACGGCCTGCCGGCCTTCCGCCGCCATGCGTGGTATCCGGCGTTCGGCGAAGGCTGGGCGCTGTACGCGGAAAGCCTCGGCCCCGACCTGGGCCTGCTGCGCGATCCGTTCTCGCAGTTCGGCCGCCTGGCGGACGAACAGCTGCGCGCCGCGCGCCTCGTCGTCGACACGGGCATCCACGCACTGGGCTGGTCGCGCCAGCAGGCTGTCGACTACCTGAACGCCAACACGGCCAATCCGCCGGCCGACAACGAGATCGAAGTCGACCGCATGATCGCCCGCCCGGGCGAAGCGCTGGCCTATAAAATCGGCCAGCTGCGCATCGCCGCGCTGCGCGCGCGGGCGCAGGCGGCGCTGGGCACGCGCTTCGACGTGCGCGCCTTCCACGACGCGGTGCTGGAGAACGGCGCCCTGCCGCTGGACCTGCTGGAACGGCACATCGACCACTGGATCGCGGCGCGAAACACGCCCGCCGCAACGCCGGTTCCGGCCCCCGCGCCGCCCGAGCCGCTGCTGTTCCATTAACGGGAAAGTCATATTGAGGACTGCCCGGCGCGCTTGGCCGTTTTCGGTTACTCTCTGCGTCTTACGTCTCACGGCAGTATAAGAAAGGAAATCCCGTGTCGAACCAACTGACCCGCCGCCTGGCCCTGCTGGACGACGATGCGCACCGCGGCCTGCTCCTGCAGGGCCTGCGCGGCATCGAGCGCGAGACTTTGCGCGTCGACAACCAGGGCCATCTGGCCCGGACGCCGCACCCGGTCCAGCTCGGCTCAGCCCTCACCCACGCGCAGATCACCACCGACTACGCGGAAGCGCTGCTCGAATTCATCACGCCGGCCGAGCACGACATCGCGCTGGCCCTGCACCGCCTCGACGCGATCCACCGCTACGCGTATTCGAAGCTGGGCGGCGAGATGCTGTGGAGCCAGTCGATGCCGTGCGAGCTGCCGTCCGAGGAAGACATCGAGATCGCCTGGTACGGCAAGTCGAACATCGGCATGCTCAAGCACGTGTACCGCCGCGGCCTGGCGCTGCGCTACGGTAAGGCCATGCAGTGCATCGCGGGCATCCACTACAATTACTCGCTGCCGGAAGCGCTCTGGAAGCTGCTGGCCGAGAACGAAGGCATCGCGGAAGAACGCCGCCACGCGCTGCGCGACTTCCAGTCCGAGAGCTACATCGCGACGATCCGCAACTTCCGCCGCTACAGCTGGCTGCTGATGTACCTGTTCGGCGCATCGCCCACGTTGTCGAAGGGGTTCTTGCGCGGGCGCGAGCACAATCTGGAAACGCTGTCGGACGACACGTTGTACCTGCCGTACGCGACGAGCCTGCGCATGAGCGACCTGGGTTACCAGAACGACGCCCAGTCCGGCCTGCGTCCGCACGAGAACAGCCTGGAAAGCTACGTGACCTCGCTGATGGATGCCGTCAAGCGCCCGTACCCGCCGTACGCCGAACTCGGCACGAAGAAGGACGGCGAGTGGATCCAGCTGTCGACCAATATCCTGCAGATCGAGAACGAATACTATTCGACGATCCGCCCGAAGCGCGTGATCCGCACCGGCGAGCGTCCCGTGCAGGCACTGTGCAACCGCGGCGTGCAATACATCGAGGTGCGCTGCCTGGACGTCGATCCGTTCGAGCCGGTCGGCATCGCGCTCGAAACGGGCCGCTTCCTCGACGCCTTCCTGCTGTTCTGCGCGCTGGAAGACAGCCCCATCATCAACGCGATGGAAGGACAGATCCACGCTCGCAACTTCGCCCGCACCGTGAAGGAAGGCCGCCGTCCGGGCCTGACCCTGACGCGCAACGACCACGAAGTGCTGCTCAAGGATTGGGCGGAAGAGCTGCTGGAACGCATCCGCCCCATCGCCGAGCTGCTCGACAGCGAGCACAACTACAAAGGCTCGCACGTCGACGCGCTGGACGCGCAGAAGGCCAAGGTCGCCGACCCGGACCGGACGCCGTCCGCGCGCGTGCTGCAGGAAGTGCGCACCCTTGGATCGTTCGCGAAGTTCGGCCTGCGCCAGAGCGAGCTGCATGCGCAGACGTTCCGCGCCGAACCCCTGATGCCGGCCGAGACGGCGCTGTTCGACGAGATGGCGCAGGCGTCGCTGGCCGAGCAGGCGCAGATCGAGGCGATGGATACCGGCAGCTTCGACGACTTCGTGGCGGCGTATAACAGTAGTACACTGTGCCGTAACAGCTGACCATCCGATAGGGCTGATCATCCGATAGGGCGATCATCCGGTCCAGCGGATCACGTCGTCCCTGGACTCGTCGTCCGCCTTGGCAGGACCCAATCGCTGCGAGCCACGCGCTGAACTTGGGTCCCCGCCTCCGCGGGGACGACGGTGGGTGGCGGAACCGAGGCCCCCTTGCTCACTTTCTTCAACGAACATCACGTCCAGCACGCGCCGCCCTTCGAAACCGTGCGCGGCGAACGCGTCCCCGCCTCCGAGCGGCCCGACCGCATGGACGCCGTCGCCCGCGAATTCACGCGGCGCGGCCTGGGCCGCATCGTCACGCCGCACGGCGTGCCGCTGACGTCGCTCGAACGCATCCACACGCCGCGCTACCTGCACTTCCTGCGCAGCGCCTGGAGCGAGTGGCTGGCGCTCGATCCGGCGAACGCCGAACGCGAGCCGCTGCCGGCCGTCTGGCCGGCGCAGGGCATGCGCCGCGACATCGAGCCGGACGGCTTCGTCGGCCGCCTCGGCCTGTACGCGTTCGATGGCGGCACGCCGCTGACCGCCGGCACCTGGATCGCGGCCAAGACGGGCGCCGACTGTGCGATCAACGCCGCGCACGCACTGCGCCTGGGCGAGCGCAGCACGTTCGCCCTGACGCGTCCGCCCGGCCACCACGCCGGCCCCGATTACTTCGGCGGCTACTGCTTCCTGAACAATGCGGCGCTGGCCGCCCAGCACCTGCTCGACGACGGCCTGCAGCGCGTGGCGATCCTCGACATCGACTACCACCACGGCAACGGCACGCAGCAAATCTTTTATGCGCGCAAGGACGTGTTGTTCGTGTCGATCCACGCCGACCCGCGCGGTGACTACCCGTTCTATGCCGGCCACGCGGACGAAACGGGCAGCGGCGCCGGCGCCGGTTGCAACCTGAATGTGCCGCTGCCGCGTGGCACGAATGCGGCGCAGTGGTTCGCCGCGCTGGAGACAGCCTGCCTCAAGATGGCCGGCTTCGCGCCGCAGGCGCTCGTCGTATCGCTCGGCGTCGACGGGTTCCAGGGCGATCCGCGCTCGCATTTCGGCCTCGGCAGCGGCGACTTCCTGCGCATCGGCGAGCGCATCGGCTTCCTCGGCCTGCCGACCGTCTTCGTGTTCGAAGGCGGTTCGCCCGTACCCGAACTGGGCATCAACGTGGTCAACGTGCTCGAAGGTTTCGAGACGGCGGCCTGATTCTACCGACAAACAACTGAACAACTGGAATGACGATGATCGAATGGCAGTGGAGCGGCTTCGCCGATTTGGCGGTGACCGACCTGTACGAGATGCTGGCGCTGCGCCAGCAGGTGTTCGTGCTCGAGCAGACGTGCCTGTATCCGGACATCGACGGCCTCGACCCGGCCGCGCACCACCTGCTCGGCTGGAAGACGGCGGACGGCAAACGCGCACTCGTGGCCACGCTGCGCTGCCTGGCGCCCGGCGCGAAATACGACGAGATGTCGCTCGGGCGCGTCGTCACCAGTCCCTCCACGCGCGGCACGGGCCTGGGCCGCGAACTGGTCGCGCAGGGCATCGCCTGCGCCGAGCGGCTGCACCCCGGCCATGCGATCCGCATCGGTGCCCAGGCGCACCTGGAAGCGTTTTATGGAAGCTTCGGGTTCCGCACAGTGTCGGCACCGTACGACGAAGACGGCATCCTGCACATCGACATGCTGCGGCCGGCCGCCTGATCGAACTTATTTGAGCAGCCCGGCCTTGGTCGGGTCCGGCATGCGGATGGCGACGATGCAGGCTAGTGCGCACATGACGCTCACGTACCAGTAGAAATAGGGCTCGTGGCCGGCCTGCTTGAACCACAGCGCCACGTATTCCGCAGAACCGCCGAAGATCGCGTTGGCGACCGCATACGACAGGCCGACGCCCAGCGCGCGCACCTCGACGGGGAACATCTCCGCCTTGATCAGGCCGCCGATCGACGTGTACAGGCTGATGATCGCCAGCGCGCAGATGATCAATGCGCCGGCCGCCACCGGGCTCGACACGGAGCCCAGCGCCATCATGATCGGCGTCGTGAACACGGTGGCCAGCGCGCCGAACCAGATCATCGACGTGCGCCGGCCGATGCGGTCGGACAGCGCGCCGAACACCGGCTGCAGCAGCATGTAGACCAGCAGGCATACCGTCATCACGCGGCTCGCCGTCTCGGTGCTCATGCCGGCCGTGTTGACCAGGTATTTCTGCATGTAGGTCGTGAACGCGTAGAAGATCAGCGAACCACCGGCCGTGAAGCCGAGCACCGTGACGAACGCACGACGGTGATTGCGCAGCAGCGACGCGACGCTGCCGGCGGCCTCGCTCTTGCGCTCGGAAGCGGTGGTCGTCTCGTGCAGCGAGCGGCGCAGGTACAACGACACGAGGGCCGCGGCGGCGCCGACGACGAACGGAACACGCCAGCCCCACGCCTTCAGCTCGTCGTGCGTCAGCAGTAACTGCAGGATGCCCAGCACGAGCAGCGCCGCCAGCTGGCCGCCGATCAGCGTGACGTACTGGAACGAGGCGAAGAATCCCTTGCGGCCCGGCTCCGCCACCTCGCTCATGTAAGTGGCGCTGGTGCCGTACTCGCCGCCCACGGACAGGCCCTGGAACAGGCGCGCGACCAGCAGCAGCGCGGGCGCGGCCGTGCCGATGCTGGCATAGGTCGGCAGCGCCGCGATCATCAGCGAGCCGCCGCACATCATGAGCACGGAGATCATCATCGCGTTGCGGCGGCCGTAGCGGTCGGCGATGCGGCCGAACAGCCAGCCGCCGATCGGCCGCATCAGGAAGCCCGCCGCGAAGATGGCGGCCGTGTTCAGGAGCTGCGTCGTCGGGTTCCCCTTCGGGAAAAAGGCCGACGAGAAATACAGCGCGCAGAACGAATAGATGTAGAAGTCGAACCACTCGACCAGGTTGCCGGACGACGCGCCGACGATGGCGAAGACACGCTGGCGCGAGGTGAGATGTGAAATCGCTTGCGCGTCCAGTGTGTCCGTTGCGTCCTTCGTCGTCATTGCGGTCTCCGAGGTATCCGATTGCCATGGCCGCGGCAGCACGGTGCCTCCCGGAGCGATCCAGGCGTCACCGGCCGGCACGGCCGGAGACCAAGAATAGCAGTTTCTCAATTTTGACGGCGCAAGCGCCGTCGGCGCCACGCCAGCACCGGAATGCCCGCCAGCAGCAGCAAGGCGGCGGCCGGCTCCGGCAGCGGCGTAAGCACGACCGGCCCGCAACCGCCGAACGTCGTGCAGCCGTTGGCCACGATCTGGCCGGCGTCGTTGATGCCGACGGCATCCGTCAGCACGAAGATGCCCAGGCCGTCCGTCACGCTGTTCAGGTCGGTCAGGCCGGCGTCGGCGTATACAAAGGCGTGCGACAAGCCGAATTCGGCGAAGCTCGAATAGCCGACCACCACGCCGGCCGCATTGATGGCGTGCGCTTCGCTGTAAACGCCGCCGAACGAGCCGAGATCGGTCATCTTGCCGTCGCTGTAGAGGAACGGATGCCATGCGGCGTTGCCGGCGACGAGGCTGTTGCCGACTACTTGGCCCGCATCGTTCACGGCATAGGCCCAGCTGGAGCCGCCGCCCAGCGTGCCGAGGTCGTGCATGGCGCCGTCGCGGTACAGGAACGCGTGGGCGCCGTCGTCGGGAAACTCGGCACCCGGCTGCGAGCCGCCGACGATCATGCCGGCACTGTTGATGCCGCGTGCCCCCGCGTCGGCACCGCCCAGCGTGCCGATGTCCGTCAGCGTGCCGCCGCTGTACAGGAAGGCGCGGTTGTTGCCGCTCGTATCCGTCGAATCGCCCACGACCTGGCCGCTCGCATTGATGCCGTAGGCGATGCTGTCGCCGCCGTACAGCGTGCCGACGCTCTGGATGCCGCCGTCGCGGTAGATAAAGCCGCGCGTGAAGTCGCCCGACAGCGAGGCGCCGATCACGGCGCCGCCGGCCGTGCCGGTGGCGTAGGCGGACGGGCCGCCCAAGGTCGGCAGGAAGGTCGTCGCGCCGTCGCGCCAGACGAACGCACGGCTCTGGCCGTCCGCATTGGTGCCGCCGCCGACGACGCTGCCGTCGCTGCCGATGCCGTAGGCGGTGAAACTCAACGGCAGGAACGTCGCGCTGTACAGCGGCTCGGCCAGCACGGCCGGTGCGGCCAGCGCCAGCGCCACGCCCAGCGCCCGCGTCATGAACGACCGGGTCACGACTGACCGGGTCACGACTGACCGGGTCGCGCCAGACCGGGTCGCGACGGACAGTGTCGCGCGCGACCGCGCGAGCGGCGGCATACGGCGCCGGCGCGCACGCCAGGCCAGCAGCCCGAGGCCGGCGCACAGCGACGCCAGGCCCGCCGGTTCCGGCACGGCCGGCACGAGACCGAGGCGCACGTCCGCGCATGTGCCCAGGCGGCAGGCCCGGCCCAGGATCTGGTCGGCGTCGTCGATGGCCGACGATGCGAAACCGGCCGGCAGGAAATCGATGGTGTAGAGCGGATCGGCCCGGACGGGCGCGCCGGCGAACAATGACAACGACAACGACAGCGACAACGACAACGACAGCGGCAACAGCAGCGTGGCGCAACGACGGCGTAGCGACATGGCAGGCTCCGGATTGAATAGGCGTGCCAACGATACGGCGGTGTGCGCGCGGCGGGACTGAGCGAAATCAGTCGTGCACGCACCTGTCCGGCGGCGTGGGCGGAACATTCCGCCACGCTCTTTCCCATGCTCTAAGGTGTCTCGTCAGCAGACTGCGCTGCCGCACACTTTCACCAGTTCGACTTCGAACACGAGGCCCGTATTCGGCGGCACGTAGCCGGGGATGCCGGAGGTTCCGTAGCCGAGGCTGCTCGGAATCAGGATGGTACGCTTGCCGCCGACCTTCATGCCCTGCACGCCCTGAGTGAAGCCGGGGATCACGGATTCGTTGGTGCCGGTGGCGCCGATGACGAACGTAAACGGTTTGCCGGGCTGCGATGCGTCGAACTTGGTGCCCTTGAAGCCGGTGGCGGCGGCGCTCGCGCTGTACAGCCAGCCCGTGTAGTTGACCTGCACGCGCGCGCCGGCGACGGCTTCGGCGCCGGTGCCGATCGCGCTGTCGGTCTTCGTCAGCGCGGCGGGATTGTTGACGACGGGGCTGGTCTTGTCGCCCGAATCGCCGCCCCCGCCTCCGCATGCGGACAGGCTCAGGACGGCGGCGCAGACGACGGCAAGCGGGAAGGACAGTTTCATGGGGCTCCTGTGGAATGGGTTACGGATGGAAACCGAACCTTACCAACGGGCCCCGCCAGCGTCTGTCGAGGATTTGTATGGCTTTGTCGCCGCGCTTCGTCGTCTGTATCGCCCGTCAGATCTCGACCTGCGTGCCGAGTTCGATCACGCGGTTGGCCGGAATCTGATAATAGTCCGCGGCCGTGCGCGCGTTGCGCTGCATCGCGACGTACAGGTGCTCGCGCCACGGCATCATGCCCTGGCCCGGCACCGAGATCACGGTCTGGCGCGCGATGAAGAACGACGTCTCCATCATCTCGAATTCGAGGCCCTTGTCGGCGCACAGGCGCAGGATGTGCGGGATGTCCGCCTCGTCCTTGAAACCGTAGGTCACGTTCAGCTGGAAGCAGTTGTGGCCCAGCGGGACGACCTCGACCTGTTCGCTTTCCGTCACGTACGGCTCCTCGCGGATGCGCACGGTGAGGAACACGACGCGCTCGTGCAGCACCTTGTTGTGCAGCAGGTTGTGCAGCAGCGCGTGCGGCACGCCGTCCGTTTCGCCGCGCAGGAAGATGGCGGTGCCGGACACGCGGTCGGGCGGCGCCACGAACAGCGACTGCAGGAAGTCGTCGAGCGGGATCGCGTGTTTTTCCAGGTTTTCGAACACGAGCTCGCGGCCGCGCTTCCAGGTCAGCATCGTCGTCAGCAGGATGGCGCCGAGGAGCAGCGGGAACCAGCCGCCGTGCAGCAGCTTGAGCGTGCTGGCCGAGAACAGGAACACGTCGATCACCATGAAGAAGCCGGTGGCGCCGATGCAGAGCCACAGCGGCAGGCGCCAGCGGTAGCGGATCACGAAGAACGTCAGGATGGTCGTGGCGAACATCGTCGCCGTCACCGCAATGCCGTACGCGCCGGCCAGCTTGTCGGACGAACCGAAGCCGACGACCGCGATCAGCACGACGATCAGCTGCA
>Ga0308169_10005699_pt1 | contig 11204 bp, 14 predicted proteins | sample PhyBR1_2_FD_202139 | JGI IMG/M metagenome (GOLD analysis project Ga0308169, IMG submission 202139) | Phyllosphere microbial communities from UC Gill Tract Community Farm, Albany, California, United States - DLSLSB.R1 | ecosystem: Host-associated > Plants > Phyllosphere > Unclassified | place... | reverse complement strand
CGCGGGGGGGATCGCGAGGAGTACGCCGGTAAGTCCGCCGATCACGAAGGTGACGATGAACCCCATGCCCCAGAGCATGGGTACTTCGAACCGCACCCGGCCGCCGTACATTGTGAAAATCCAGTTGAAGACCTTCACACCCGTGCCGACGGCGATAATGCTCGACGTGATACCAAAGAACGTATTGACGGCAGCACCCGTCCCCATCGTGAAGAAGTGATGTAGCCACACCGTCAAAGACACAACGCAGATAAATAGTGTAGCGGCGACCATAGACCGGTAGCCAAAAAGCGGCTTGCCCGAGAACGTGGAAAAGACCTCCGAGAAAATACCGAAGCATGGCAGCACCAAGATATAGACTTCCGGGTGCCCCCATGCCCAAATCAGGTTGGTAAACATCATCGGATTGCCGCCCAATATGTTAGTGAAGTAGTTCCAGCCCAGGTACCGGTCGAGGCTGAGCATGGCGAGCGTGGCCGTCAAGATTGGGAAGGCGGCTACGATCAGCAGGCAGGCAGCAAGCGACGTCCAAGTGAATATCGGCATACGGAAATAGCTCATCCCGGGGCAGCGCATTTTCAGAATTGTCGTAACGATGTTTATGCCGGTAATGAGCGTACCAATTCCCGAAATCTGTACCGCCCAAAGATAATAGTCGACCCCGACGCCCGGCGAGTAGGTTGTCTCGCTCAAAGGTGCATAAGGAATCCAACCCGTGCGGGCGAACTCTCCGACGACGAGCGATACGTTGACGAGCAACGCGCCGCTTGCGGTCAGCCAAAACCCGACCGAGTTGAACGTTGGGAACGCCACGTCGCGTACCCCAAGCTGAAGCGGTACCAGAAAGTTCATGAAGCCTATGACCAGCGGCATGGCGCCGAAGAGGATCATGATGACGCCGTGCGCACTGAAGATCTGGTTGTAGTGCTCCGGAGGAAGGTAGCCGTCCGCATTGATTGCTACCGCCTGCTGGGTGCGCATCATGATCGCGTCGGCAAAACCACGGATCAGCATTAGCAGCCCCAGCAGGCAGTACATGACGCCGATCCGCTTGTGATCGACGCTCGTGATCCACTCGTTCCAAAGATAGGGCCACCATCCCTTTACAGTGATCAGGATAATAACGGCGATGCCGATAATGATGACGGCGCCTGCCGCGATTAGTGGTATCGGTTGCTCTAACGGGATGGCCGATAGATCGAGCTTTCCTAGCATCAGCTTTTCTCGCCTGTCGATTTCGGGCGCCCGCCAGACGGGGAAGTGTGGGGGGCTGGCCCGGGCTGAGGAGGAATGTGCTGCATGGCGACCGCATGGAACAGTCTTGTGTCTACAGCGCGGTACGTCATTGGAGCGACCCGCTGACTCGGCTTCATTAATTCACCATATGCAGCTCTGTCGAGCATCAGGCCGCCGCTTCGTACGCCTGCGGCCCAAGCCGCGAAGTCCGCAGAGCGGATACTTCGCACCCTAAAGTTCATGTCAGGGAATCCATCGCCGGAGAAATGAGCCGACGTGCCCCAGGTCTGACCGGGTTGGTCAGCCTGCAGGTGTAGCTGCGAGATCATCCCAGGCATGGCGTACACCATCGAGCCCATGCGAGGCACAAAGAACACGTTGAATACGCTTGCCGATGTGATCGAGAAGTGCACGGGGCGTCCGGCGGGTACGACAAGCTGATTGACTGTTGCCACGCCCTGCTGAGGATAAATGAACAGCCATTTCCAGTCGAGCGAAACCACCTGGACCTCGAGCGGCGAAGTTTTCGAAAGTGGTCTGAACGGATCGAGCCTATAAGAGCCTATCCAGATCAATCCGCCAATAAAGACGATTGTCAGGATAGGTATGGACCAGACTACCGCCTCGATCCGTCCTGAATAAGACCAGTAGGGAAGATACTCGGCTTTGGTATTGGAGGCCCGGTACCTCCATGCCATCCAGAAAGCCAAGAGTATCGTTGGAATTACTATCGCCAGCATAATTATGGTAGCGTTGATGAAGATTGTAGCGTTACCGCGGCCGACCGGGCCAATAGGATCTAGCACGCCACCCGAGCAGGAAGACAATACTACGCCCACCCCGATCAGCAAAGGACCACGATCCATCTGGAATAACGCCCGTCTTGAATCCTGCACTGTCATGCGAGGCACTCCGCTTGATCGTGAACACGGCCATTTTGTTGCGAATGTAAGCCGTTATGAGTTGCCGCACCTTCATCTACATTTATGCTTCTCGGGATGCTGAGGCAAAAATGCGAGTATGAATCTCTTGAAAATCAGGTTGGGTTGGATATGTCTCTTGTGCTCCTGCTTCGGCCAACGGTTACCCAATCGAGGCCGATAACCGCTCGATCGGCCTGGAGCGGTTTCTGGTGAGGCTGCGTCGTAACCAGCGGCTGCGAAGTAGTTTGAGCATTCCTGAGGCGAGGAGAGGTCGCCGATACGGTTGATGGCAGTCAAGAGTCCGCGGACGGTCCGCTGGGCCGCTTTTCGCGGATGTGCTTTCAGCTTGAGGAAGGCCATCTCGGTGGGGTCGAAATCCGGGCTGTGGAGCCGGCGAACGTCGGGGGCGGAAGGAACAGGAGCGCGGCACCGATGTTGCGGAGGCGGCACGCACGGGCGGCGCCATATGGTTGGATAAGTTGTCCATGATGACGACGTTGCGGCGAAGGTTCGAGCACGAAGGCGCTGGCGACGTAGGCAGTGAAGGCGTCCCCGGACCCGATCCCCGTGGCATTATGCCCCACCGCGATTGTCGCTCGCAGCACGACTGCATCTTCTCGGACTAGAGAATGCGGCTCAGAGATGGCTACAGTCTTGAAGGAAATCGCACGATCACGTCATAAACGGTATAGCCTGCCGGACGTGGTAGATTTTACTGAACAGGCCCCATTTTTACCCGGGCAGGACCATCGAAGGGACGGCCTCCGCCGTGCGAGTCAAGGACCGGATGTCATTGAGGGCACACCCAGTGACCGCCCTCAATATTAATTTTACCTCAAGAGTTAGGGCGTCGATCTAAATGTCGCGGGACAGCCGGACCGGCTTTTTGACAACACCGGCTCCGTTCTCCTTTGCTAGCGCCGAAAGATGCTCAGCTGCTCGGATGTGAATGGCTCGCACTTCCTCGATGGGCGAAATTACGGCAGCTGCAATATGCCTCGATATCTGATCGAGTGGATCGTCGAGGAACGGAGAGCGTGACATCGTATATCTCCCGATGCGCTACGATTGCGGACATAACCTTTGAACGCATGACCCGGATATTTCGCTGCACTGACGCAATCTAGATTTACATATAAACATCCGGATCGGTAGTACCTTACTAGTTTATCCCTATACCCCGCGCTTCCGTTCGTTATGAAAAGGGCCGACAGGCCTTTTAATCATCTAACATAACCGTATATCTTGTTAACATACCTTAAACTGCGTCAATCGTGCTGGAACCACATCAAGAACGAGGAATTCTATGCTTAGAAACGTCTGTTCTGAGTAAAAATTCGATGGCTACAACGGCGCTTAAAAATGCGAAGCCGGCAAGTACTTATCTACTTAATCTCCGCGCGGCGCTACGGCAGTCCGATAAACCGCTCGTAGAGTTTAGTTCGGGTACCTTGGCCATTGAAGTAAGAGCGTCCTCGGATTCTATATTCGCAGTCGTTCGTCGGCCCGGCAAGGGCGGCGTTGCGGTGCGTGCGGCCTTTGTGACGGGCGTATTCAGCTGCAGCGTCGTGCGCGCCGAACCAGGCGAAGCGGCGCGCATCGTCGTCAACAGCGATGCGGGTGCATACCTGATCTCCTTTACCGCCGAGAAAGATGCGTTGGAGCGGCTGCGGATCCTTACCGAGTTTACGCCAGCGGTGACGATGCGGATACCGTTCCTGCCGCGTGACGTGTATCCGATGGATCCGAACGACGATCCGATGGGCGCACACGGCGAAGTCGCGGCGCAGCAGCGTGGACTGAATGCCGGGCTTATCTTTTTCCGTATTGATGAGCCAGCTTTCGGCAACGTCTTATACTTGCAGAACCTGACCAGATTGAACGAGTATTTCAAGGCAACCGGAACCGCTCCGAAGGACGCTGTCGGGGGGAGCTGGCCGGAACTCGGCTACGCTGCGCCGACGGCCGAGAAGGGAACGGACGAAGCTTTGCAGGCGGGCCAGAAATATACGCTTTCCGACGCCATCCTCGTCTTCCGTCACGAAGAACGGTCTCATGAGCGCGAGTCCGCACGGCAGTTCATCCAGATGCTCGGCGCCGCATACCAGATGCTCGACCTTCCGCCAGTCGAGTATCGTGACTGGGTTGGCCGAGCCCAAAAAGCCGTGCGCGATCTCGATAGAGCGCCGGAAGCGACGATAAAGCACTATGGTCATCGATACGTGCACCCCTACACGGCTGCCGAATATCCCGACTTCATGGTGCAGATGTCCGTCGTCGCCGCGCTGCACGACTGGGGCAAATGGCAGGGCGAGCCGGTGCCGCTTGAAGCCGAGCTCAAAGCCGGCCTGCGGCGGTTCTACGATGCGAAACTAAGCACGTTCCGCCGCTACCTGCCCAATGTTGGCGACGACAAAAACGCAGATGCGGTTGACAGCTGGTACCTGTATCACCCGCTGGTCAATCTTGGCATCTTGGCATCCTGGCACTGGACGGCGACGACGAGGCGCGCGACATGTTCCTCGACGGCATCGACTATGCCGTGCGCGCGGCGCAGCACTTCGAGTATCGCTGGCCTATCCAGTATGACGTCACCGACTTCAGTGTCGTTGATGCGACCGCAGCGGCAGATGGCCGCGGTCAGACCGACGTCGGCGGTATCTACGCCTGGGTCATGCTTCAGGCGTTCGAACTGACCGATGACAAACGGTTCCTGGACGAAGCGCGTGCTGCGATCGACGCAGCAATGGGCCTGCGTTTCAACGTCAATTACCAGGCCAACCTGACCGCATGGGGCGCGGCCGCCTGTCTTCGCCTGTGGCGTATCACGAACGACAAAACATACCGCGAGCAGAGCTATGTCTATCTCGCCAGTTTTTTCCACAACAGCGTCATCTGGGACAGCCGGATCGGGCACGCCGAGCATTACGAGACGTTCCTTGCGGTCACCTGTCTGCAGGATGCGCCGTACATGGCAATGTACGAGTGCTTCGATACGTTCGTCGCGTTCGAGCGCTACTTCAACGAGAGCGGGCCGGACCTCGAGCCGGCCGCGCGGATGCTAATCGGCGAGTACTGCAAATATGCGCTGTCACGCGCCTGGTTTTACTATCCCGACGTGCTTCCCCATGAAGCCATCTCAGACGAGCAACGCGAGACCAATGGCCATATCGACAGGGCGTTGTCGTTTCCTCTCGAGGATCTTTACCCCGACGGTCAGCCGGCGGGTCAAGTCGGACAGGAGGTATACGGAGCGGGGGCTGCCTTCATATTCGCTACGCGCGCATTCCATCACGTCAAGGGGGCACCGTTCCGACTGTACTGCGATCAGTTCGTGCGTGCCATGGAGCGCACGGGCGACCGGGCGCTGACGATAACGCTCGACGGTGGAGAAAATCGCATTGCTAACCTCAGGATCGTGCGGCTGAAGCGCCACAAGCTGACGCAATGCACGGTGACAACGGCAGGCGGAGACGTACTGCGCCCGTATGCCAGCTCCGAAGACCGCATCGATTATAGCGTGCCTGCCTCGGGCAGCCTCGTTCTGACCTGGGAGTAAAGCGATGCCGCAACTTGCTGACGTCCTCAAAGCAATCGGGCCCAATGCAGCGATCGTGTTTGCCGCGTGGATATTCATGGGGTTCTTGCAGCAGCGCTACGACAGCGCGATCGACCGTTACCGCGAGGCGGTAGGTGACTTTCGTTCGAACGAGCACGAGAGCGGTCGAGCCGATAACCTGAAGGACCAGATCCTAACCTATCGGCAGCGCTGCAAGTTGATGGGACAGGCCACGATCATCGGCTTGGTTGCTGCGATCCTTCTGATCGCATCGCTGATATTTGGTGCCCTCGACGTGCTAATTCCAAGAACGCCTCTGATCATGGTCGCCGGCACGGCTACCTCGATATTCGGCTTTGTCTTGGTAATCGTGGCAGCCGCGATCGTGATTGCGGAAGGTCGGATCGTCCATCGGCAGCTTGACGACGAGCTGCGCGATGTCGACGATCTTGCTTCGCAGGCGGGGCATGGCGCCGGGGGCCTGGACCGATGACAGCGGGCCAGAACACGGGCCCCCTTGCAGGAAAGCGCGTCCTGATCGTGGAAGACGAATGGCTGGTCGCGGAGGCAATCGAATTCGCGGTCGAAGCCGCAGGAGGAAAAGTCGTTGGACCGTTCCCAACGATAGCCCAGGCTCTAGCAGTGCTCACGGGCTATGGCACTGTGCCGGACGCCGCGACGCTCAACATACGTTTGGCCGACGGTGAATCCTATCCCATCGCCGACCAGCTGGAAGCCATGAACATACCCTTTCTTTTCGCAAGCGCCAACGGTGCATCGTCACTACCAAGGCGTTTTGCTCGTAAGGTTCTGCTCGACAAGCCTGTCTTGCCGAGCAAGATAATCGAGGCACTCACCGTGATTACACACGCGTAGCGCCGCTACGATAAAACATAGTGTATCAGGCGAACTGGCAAGCAACTTAGTAGCCTAAGATCCCTTTAAGTCGCTCCATAAGGCAACTGGCAAAACGTCGTCCATCTTTATAGACGCAATCACCTCATCCTGATCATTGGCGATATGGAAACTGTGCATTCCGATATCGCGCTGGTCGAGAATAGCGGCCGACCACAGCTGGCGAGCCGCGCCAAGCGCCTCGTCCCTTGCTGCTGCCAGATCTGGCAGTTCGCTCCCCTCCTCATCGGCGATCCGCTGTGTCCCGTCATCGATATGAAGAAAAAAACGAGGCATGCAGGGGTTCCGTAACTCGACGAGGTTGAGTGCTGGCTCAGCGTAGCGGGCCGATCAAGCGATCATATTCGGCTTCAGGCACGCCGTAACTGGCGCCTGCGAACTCTTCGAGGTTGCCGCGCTTTCGCATGGTTACCAAACCGCGCGTTGCCTTGATAAGGCCAAGGCCTTCAAGCGAATGAAGGGCGATCGTTACGCTTGGTCGGCGGACCCCTAGCATTAGCGCCAGAAACTCGTGCGTCAGCGGAATTTCGTCGTCATCCTGGCGGTCGTGGCTCATCAAAAGCCAGCGCGCCAGTCGCTCTTCGACCGTATGCACGACGTTCGACAGCGCGGTGTAGGTGGTCTGGGTTGCGTATGCCTGAACGTAGCGAAGCAGCAACTTTCGGATGCTCGGCTGCTCGTCCAGTATCTGGCGAAGAACATCCCCGTCGATGGTGTAAGCAGTACCTGCGACCTGCATGAAGATGCGATGCGGAGTACGATCGGCATCGAGAAGGAGTGGCATGCCGACCAAGCCATCGCGACCGGCAATGCCGACCTCGACGCCCTGATCGATACCGGATATCGCGACGATCGAAGTCAGGCCGCTTTCGAGAAACCATACTTGCGTAATCAGCGCATTTGGCGGGAAGAGAACCGTTCCCCGCCCTAGTTCCGACCACCTTAAATGCGGGCGTAACACGTCCTGATCAGCAGGTGACAGGGCACGAAGAAGACGATTGGTATAGGCCATAATATGCTCTGGCGGGATCTTTCGTGTCTGCTAACCGACGTTTTTGTCGGCAACGTTGGAGTTCAGTCAAAGGGTAGGTACTGATTCCCACTTGCGCGAGAGCGCAGGCGGGTTTGGTTCGATAGCTTACAAAGTCATTCGGCTTAAAACACGCGAGGGGGAGGGCGCCGTTAAGAAGGCGCGAACCAAGGAGCGGCAGTTTTGATAAATCCGCGCTTGCCTGACGGTTCGTATTTTTCGTGACGCTGGCGCAGACCAGGACCAGATGGCATGCAACCCCAGGATTTTGCTAAGCTTCCGCGATTGCGTCTGCCGCTCCGTATAGGGCGCAACGATGCAAAGATAATCGTCGAACGGAATGCGGGGCGGATTCTGCAGGGTAGCTGATCACGATCCTGACGTTGCACTGGGTTGCGACGTCGGCCAGCGCGCAAATATCTCCTTTTACGGTATGACTGAAGACGAGCGCGTTCCGGGACGAGGCCTGCTGACGGACGCGCTCAATGGCCTCGTCAGCGCTTCTCGCTCGGTCGACGATATTCGCCCCAGCCATCCGGGCTGCTTGTTCGATGAACAACGCTTCCTCATCTTTTTCATGTGCAACGAACACAGTTACGCTATATAATCTATGTACCAAGGGTATTGATTTGCTATGGGCAATCATTTGGTAGCACTCGATTCAGCCAGGATTGAGCATATACCATGAGTAATATTGGAAATATTCTTATATTACCAGATATAACCTTATGCTTTAATGAGGTTCTATTTAATATCAGTTACCGCAACTATATTGCATATATTTATGATTTCAGAATAAGTCGGTATAGCTAATATTTCTCAATGTCCCTGAGTCACTGCGCCGCGCCGGGGCGGCATCTGAACCTTTGTTCTGGCTTCCAGCAGACGACACAGATGCCTCACAACCTGAGAAGCCGCGAACGGTACTGGCAGCACGGTGTGGCGCATCGATGATGGCAGGAGGCGGCACTGAATTTTTCGGATTAGCAGCACCGGCAACACGAGCCGGGTAAGGTCATTGCTCACTGTGCCGCCCTCGGCATCGAACAGCGTCATACTTACGATAGCCGCCAGCGGTTTGGTGCGTAGATGGACCAACAAAGCCCTCGCTTCAGCCACGGTACGTGCTGGACCGATAATCTGCGCCCCAGCGTCGGTAAGCGCGTTGCCCAGGTGATCTGCAAGAAGCGGTTCTTCCTCAATGAGTAGCACCAGTCTGCCGATGAGCGGCTTGTACGTTTCCTTCATTCAGTCGCCGTTACGCGCAATCGCCAGCACATATGATAATCCAGAGTAATGCTTAGCCGAATTGCGATGCTGCCGTCCCGACAGGCGCGAGGTTAGGCTACCTGCGCTTACCCATCTGAAGCGAAGCCCTATTTAGAAATACCGACAGTGATGATGTTGGTGGGACAGCACCGATGCCGATCCGCCCCGAACATGTCTTCCTGTACCCGATCGATTGGCGACAGCTATCGCATCTGGTCCGCTTCGTGCGGGCAGGCGGACGCTGGTGGGATAAGAGCCGCTAAAAAAAGACTTTCTTATTTTTGCGCGAACGTTCTCGACCTCAAAGCCGTCTGGATCAAATGCCGATACGGTTGTGAGATATGCCAATCCGGCATAAACGGACTTGAAGGCCCGATGTCTGGACTACGATTGGGACGAACCGTGCACCTAGATTGGAGGCGTCGGCTCGACTGGATCCGGCTCAGGTAACCGTAGATGTAGAGCTTGAGCAGATCAGCCGGATCGTAGCCCGGGTGGCCCGTTGCCTTGGGCTGTACACGGACGAACCCGGCCGCGCCAAGGTCGAGCCCGTCGACAAAGGCCTCGATGAACCGGACCGGATTATCCGGTCCGACATAATCATCTACTGCCTTAGGCAGCAACAGGAGCTGCGAGCGGTCCGTTCCAGACAGATGCGCCATGCCACAAACATACCATGCGCCGCGATCTACGGAAATCCTCAGACCGGGTTCTCACAAAGTCTGCGTTGGTTTTGCGACATTAAGACCGAAGACGCCCTCGGTCGTGGTGCAAAATCAGCCGGGCTCCCAAGTCCATAACAGCCTCCAGAGGACAGCTGACCGGCAGGAGCGCGATTATATTGCGGCCACGCTAATGTAAGTTAGCTATTCCCATCGGAACCAAGCCGGAGTCAAGCACTTCTATCCTCAGTATATTGTTAGGAGAGAGAAATGCGCATTCTGACTTCGATCGCTGCTATTTCACTGATCTTCCCAGGCGTTGCCCTGGCTCAGACGGGTGGTACGTCCGGTGGTGCCGGTGGCACGACGTCCGGTGGCAGCATGGGTCGTTCCACCACCGGCGGCGGTATGGGTGGCGACCAGATGGGAACATCCGGTTCGACGGGCCAATCCGGCACGTCGGCAAGCGGTTCCAGCACGACCAGCAAGAGCACGACCCGTTCGTCGCGCGGCAAGTCGTCGAGCAGCCGTACGCGCGGCACCGCGGGCGTTGGCAGCAGCACGAGCGACACCGGCAGCATGGGTACCGATAGCACGGGCGGCACGTCGGCGACGGGTTCGATGGGCACCGGCACGGGTGGCGGCACGATGGGGGGCTCGGGAACGACTAGCTCGACCACCAGCGACAGCACGACGCCGAACTGATATAGTCTAACGACTGTCCGAGGGGCCGGGCGAGCGATCGGTCGGCCCTTTCTGTGTTTGTCCGGCGCGTCGACGGTCAGCCCGTTTCGTGCCGTTGCACATCATCACCAAGCGAGAGCATAACACCTCTCCGACTCTGCGATGGAGAAAGCACAGAGAATGTCGGCTCGCCACGTTCAATGACGAAACCGATCAAGGCAAACGTGCATCTAGCGGCGAAGAACGACACTATGAGACGACGTCACATAGTGTCCTGCGGTTTTTTCGACATTTCGATTGAGTCAGATTGCCGTTCAATGAGGCTTTGATGTCGCTTCCGACCGTCGGCGACAACAAACATGTGTTTCGGGCACTCGAGTTCCGTATAGCTGATCGAAGCGTCGCAGATCTCCACCCTATGGAAGACTACAGAACCAAATACGAAACCACTATTCTAGGTTAACGACAGGAAAGCGCAGCCGAGGCACCAGTGCACGATATGATAGATGCACCCCAGGTCGCACCGCAGCCCGCTCCTGTTCCCGAGCCAGAGGATATTCCCTACCCTGGAATTCTGCGCCTCATCGTTGACGCTACGGACGTGACTCGGCGCATCTACCAAGCGCGAGAGATCATTCCGGTGCAAGGCGCCGGGCAGATGACGCTGCTTTACCCCAAGTGGCTGCCGGGTTTCCACGCGCCGCAGGCGCCGATCGAACTGTTCGCTGGGCTGAAGATAACGGCGGGCGGTCGGGACATCGGGTGGAAGCGTCACCCGGTCACCATCAACGCTTTTAATGTGGAAATTCCCGACGGCGTCGAGGAAATAGAGGCTGCGTTCCAGTTTCTATCGCCAACGGAACCGTCCCAAGGCCGGGTTATTGCCACGTCGGAGATGCTCGCGCTCCAGTGGAACACGGTTCTTT
>Ga0308169_10005698_pt1 | contig 11206 bp, 7 predicted proteins | sample PhyBR1_2_FD_202139 | JGI IMG/M metagenome (GOLD analysis project Ga0308169, IMG submission 202139) | Phyllosphere microbial communities from UC Gill Tract Community Farm, Albany, California, United States - DLSLSB.R1 | ecosystem: Host-associated > Plants > Phyllosphere > Unclassified | place... | reverse complement strand
AGGGAAGTCGGTTCAGTCATGACGATTGGCGCTTGCGGTCAACAGGTTGGCGTTTACGGCTACCACCCCATGGGACAACGCCCGGCAGGATGAGCACATCTCTAACAGAGGATGTAAGCCATGCACGGCACTTGCGCAAGCCCCGAGCGATTGAATGCACAACAGCGATCCGCCCATATTCGCCAGGTGGTATTGGCGCAAGGCGAAGAGCTGCGCCAGCGCTATCCGATCTTGCGCCACCAGGATGCGCTGGGCGCGGGCATCCTGGCGTTCGCCCTGGCCGGGATGTTCGGTTCGGCATGGTTGTATATCAACGGTGATCTGCCCGGGTGGGCGTGCCTGCTGCTCAACGCCTTTTTCGCGTCCCTGACCCACGAGCTGGAACACGACCTGATCCATAGCATGTATTTTCGCAAGCAACGCCTGCCCCACAACCTGATGATGGGCCTGGTCTGGCTGGCGCGGCCGAGCACCATCAACCCGTGGATCCGTCGCCATTTGCACCTCAACCATCACAAGGTGTCCGGCAGCGAAGCCGACATGGAGGAGCGAGCCATCACCAACGGCGAACCCTGGGGGCCGGCGCGGTTGCTGATGGTCGGCGACAACGTCATGTCCGCGTTCATTCGCCTGTTGCGGGCCAAGACCTGGGCCCACAAGCGCAGCATCCTCAAGCGCACGCTGAAGGTGTACTTCCCGCTGGCGCTGCTGCATTGGGGCGCCTGGTATGTGTTCCTCGGGTTCCACGGGGCGAACGGCGTCGCGAGCCTACTGGGTACGTCGATCGATTGGTCGGCGAGCACGCTGTCCATGATGCAGGTGATCGATATCGCGGCGGTGGTGATCATCGGGCCGAATGTACTACGCACCTTTTGTCTGCACTTCATCAGCTCGAACATGCATTACTACGGCGACATCGAGCCGGGCAATGTCATCCAGCAAACCCAGGTGCTCAACCCTTGGTGGTTGTGGCCGTTGCAGGCGTTCTGCTTCAACTTCGGCAGCAGCCACGGGATTCATCATTTCGTGGTGAAGGAGCCGTTCTATATTCGCCAATTGACGGTGCCGGTGGCGCACAAAGTGATGCGGGAGATGGGCGTGCGGTTCAATGATTTTGGCACCTTTGCCCGGGCGAATCGGTTCGTGCGCCAAGAAGAGAGGGTGCGCGATAGTGGGGATACGGTAAGGGGTTGAGAAAGCTGCTGGGGGGACCCCTCGTCGGCTTGTCCTACAAAATGCTCATTTTTTTTGGGGACTGGCCGACAGAGTGGTAAGCGTGCACCAAAGTGGAGCAGACCTCGCGTCTCGCCCGCGCTGTTACATGGAATGTTGCAACCGGAATGCACCCCCACTCCCTGCATAAGAAGTCCCGTCGATGAATCTAAAATTCAGTCATAAAATCCTTCTGGCCGCCTCTGGTGTGGTGGTTTTGGCTTTCGCCTTGTTTACGCTCTACAACGACTACCTGCAGCGCAACACCATTGCTCGCAGCCTCGAGTCGTCGATTGAACAGTCCGGCGACCTGACGGCCAGTAGCGTCCAGAACTGGATGAGTGGCCGGATATTGGTGCTGGAAAACCTTGCGCAGAACATCGCGCACCAGGGCACCGGGGCCGATCTGCCGGGGCTGGTCGACCAGCCGGCGTTGACGTCGAATTTCCAGTTCACCTACGTGGGTCAGGCCAACGGGGTCTTCACTCAGCGCCCTGACGCGAAAATGCCCGACGGCTATGACCCACGCCAGCGTCCTTGGTACAAGCAGGCGGTCAGTGCCGATAAAACCATGCTGACCCCGCCTTACTCGGCAGCGGTCGGTGGCCTGGTCGTGACCATCGCCCTGCCGGTGAAGCACAACGGGGAATTGCTGGGTGTGGTGGGCGGTGACCTGAGCCTGGAAACCCTGGTGAAAATCATCAACTCCGTGGACTTCGGTGGTATTGGCCATGCGTTCCTGGTCAGCGGCGACGGTCAGGTGATCGTCAGCCCGGACAAAGACCAAGTGATGAAAAACCTCAAGGACATCTATCCTGGAACGCCGGTACGCATTGGCAAAGGCATCCAGGAGGTCGAGCTGAACGGGCAGGACCGGATTCTTTCCTTCACCCCGGTCACTGGCTTGCCGAACGCTGAGTGGCACATCGGCCTGTCGATCGACAAGGACAAGGCCTACGCGCCGCTGAGCCAGTTCCGCACGTCTGCGCTGATTGCCATGTTTGTCGCGGTCGCCGCCATTGCGTTGCTGCTGAGCTTGTTGATCCAAGTGCTGATGCGTCCGTTGACCACCATGGGCCGTGCCATGCAGGACATTGCCCAGGGTGAAGGCGACCTGACCCGTCGCCTGGTCGTGCAGGGCAAGGACGAGTTCGCTGTGTTGGGTGGTTCGTTCAACCAGTTCGTAGAGCGGATTCACGCATCGATTTCGGAAGTGTCTTCCGCCACCCGCCAAGTGCATGACCTTTCGCAGCGGGTGATGAACTCGTCCAACGCTTCGCTGGTTGGCTCCGATGAACAGAGTGCTCGCACCAACAGTGTCGCCGCGGCGATCAACCAATTGGGCGCTGCTACCCAGGAAATCGCCCGCAATGCCGCCGATGCTTCGCAACATGCCAGCGGCGCCAGCGAGCAGGCCGATGATGGTCGCCAGGTGGTGGAAAAAACCATCCAGGCCATGACCGAGTTGTCGCAGAAAATCAGTCTTTCTTGCACTCAGATCGAAACCCTGAATGCCAGCACCGATAACATCGGGCACATTCTGGATGTGATCAAGGGCATCTCCCAGCAAACCAACCTGCTGGCGCTGAACGCGGCCATCGAAGCGGCCCGTGCTGGGGAAGCAGGACGTGGTTTTGCGGTGGTGGCCGATGAAGTGCGCAACCTGGCGCACCGCACGATGAACGCCAGCCAGACCTCCAGCGAAGAAAGCGTGGAAGTCGCCAACCAGGCCGGCTTGCGATTGGTCAGCGTGACCCAGCGCATCGGCGAGATCGACGGCATGAACCAGTCGGTGGCTGCCGCAACCGAAGAACAGACCGCCGTGGTGGAAACCCTCAACATGGACGTCAGCCACATCAACCTGCTGAACCAGCAAAGCGTGGCCAACCTCAACGAAACCCTGAAGGACTGCGATGCTTTGTCGCAACAGGCCAACCGGCTGAAGCAACTGGTAGACAGCTTCAAAATCTGACGCCCAGCCGCCAATCGACCCACCGCCATCGCGAGCAAGCTCGCTCCCACAGGGGATTGGCGGTGACCCGGATCTCGGGCCCACCCAGGAACCATTGTGTGCGAGCTTGCTCGCGATGGCGTCAGCCCAGCCAACATCACCGGCACAGGACCACCGCTTTCGCGAGCAAGCCCGCTCCCACACCGTGGATGGGCTATGCCTTAAGCGAACATCACTTGCACATTCGCCATTGCTTCATCGGCGAAGCCCTGGAGGAAATCCCTGAAGCCCGAGGGTGTGTGGGCATCGGTGTGGTCGGCGATGATGGTCCAGGTGGCGCGGCAGCGGTTGTCCGCCAGGGGTTCGACGCGCATGGCCGCCCACAGGTTGTCGATGCCCAGGGTGTTGTAGATCAGTGTCCAGGTCATGTGCATGGCTTGGTCGTCCCGGCTGTTGAGCTGTTCCACCACTAGGTTCTGGCCGTCACGGAAGAATTTCTTGCGCAGGGACCTCACCCCATCACCCGTCATTTCGATGTGCTCAAGCGCCGGAATGAATCGATCGAATCGGCCAAAGTTTCCCACCACGTCCCAGACGCTTGCCGCGTCGGCGGCTACTTCCACCGAGGTTTCGACTTGGCAGGCGTGGGGATTTTTGATCAGGGTGTCGGGTTGAAAAGCACTCATGGTCTTGCTCCTTGCTTTGGGTTGAGTTGGTTCAAATGAAGTCGATGGCTTTGAGGTAGTCGGCGCCGCGGCGTAGCAGGGCCGGGGATTTTTCCGGGTAACTGGCGCCCATTTGCCGCACGCCGGCGCGGGCGTTGTCGTGGCTGATCAGCGAGATGTCGCCAATGTCTTCCTCGAAGCCGTTGAGGTAGAAACCCAGCACGCCAAACAGCGCATTGTCGGCATCGACCCGGGCCAATTGCCGCTGCCACTCGGCGATACTGACCAGGGAAAACTCCCGGCCGCTGTCGCGAAACGACGCCACGTAAGCGTCCCAGCTCAACGGCTGGGGGTTATGCAGGTTGAACACCGCTTGCGTCGGCTGGTAACGGCTGGCGTGGAAGGCGATGAAGCGAGCCAGGAAGTCCACCGGCATCAGGTCGAAATTGAGCGACAGTTCCGGCACCTGGCCGAGCTGGATCGAGCCTTTGAGCATCAGCATCAGACGATTCTTATGGGGCTGGCAGACCCCGGTCAGGCTGTTGAAGCTGATGTTGCCCGGGCGAAACAGATTGACCCACACCCCACGATCCCGGGCCCGTTGCAAGATCCGTTCGCCGACCCATTTGGACAGGTTGTAGCCGTTCTTGATGTAGATCGGCGGTGTCGGCGCGGCGGGCTGTTCCAGCACCTGGCCAGCGGCGTCCATGGCGCTGGAGGCGGAAAGCGTGGAAACGAAATTGAAAATCTTCTTGCTGCGCCCCTCGCACAAGCGCAGGCACTCGAAGATCGGCTCGACGTTGTCCCGCGCCAGGGACTCGTAGTCGAGCACATGGTTGACGTGGGCCGCGTTGTGCACCAGCGCGCCGAAGGTGCTGTCGATGCGGGCGTAGACCTCGTCCGGCAAGCCCAATTGGGGTTGGGTGATGTCGGCGGCGTAAACGCTGACGCGGTCCAGGTCCAGGTGGGTCAGGTGATTGTCCTGGAGGGCCTGGGAGAAACGCTCGGCCGCGCTCTGCCCGGCGCTGGCGCGCACCAGGCAGGCGACTTCGGTGGCGCCCCAGGCCAGCAAGGCTTCGACGATGTGCACCCCAAGAAAACTGTTGGCGCCCGTCACGACTACCTTGTGCACATCGCCGCACTGGCTGGTGGGCAACGGCTCGAGGTTGAGTTCGGCCTCGGCATCGATGAAGGCCTGGGGACTGAGGGTCGAGGCACTGTCTTGCTCCGGATCGCCCAGCAACTTCGCGAGGGTGATCAAGGTGGGCGCTTCAATGAAGCGATTGATCGACAGGCTGCGACCGAACGTCTGGCGAATACTCAACAGCAGTCGCGACAGCAGGATCGAATGCCCGCCCAGGTTGAAGAAGCTTTCGTCGGTGGCGATGTCTTCGACCGGCAGTTCCAGCAGTTCGGCCCACAGTTGCTGCAGCTGTGTTTCCAGAGCGTTCTGCGGCTGGCGTCGCTGGCTGCCGATGTGGACCTGCACCGCCGTTGCCAGCAACGCCCGACGATCCACCTTGCCGTTGCTGGTGTAGGGCAGCGCGGGCAACTCGACGTAGGCCACCGGGTGCATGTAGCTGGGCAATGTGTTCTGCACGTGCTCGCGCAACGCCCGGAGCGCGGCGCCGGGCAGGTCCTGCTCGGGATGAACCAGGAACGCCAGGATCCGCCGCCGCTCATCGACACCCACCGCCACCTGGCGAAACAACTGGCTTTCGCGCAGGCAATGTTCGATTTCCTCCGGCTCGACCCGGAAGCCGCGGATTTTCACTTGGTTATCACGCCGTCCGCTCAGCTCGATGCCGCTGTCGGTCCACTGGCCAATATCACCGGTGCGATAGACGCGCAGCGTTTGCCCGGTGGGCAACGTCAGGTTGAGGTAGCGGCTGGCGGTCAGCGCCGGATCGTTCAGATAGCCCAGGCCAACCCCCGGCCCAGCGATGTACAACTCGCCGGGCGCGCCTTGGGGCACCGGTTGCTGTTGTTCATCCAGAATCAACACTTGGCCATTGGTGATGGGGACGCCGAGGTTGCGATTGCTGTCGCCGACGCCGAACAGCCGAGTGGTCGCCAACACCGTGGTTTCGGTCGGGCCGTAGATGTTGTGGAATCGGCATTGTGGCGCGAGCTGTTCGATCACGAAGGGCTCGCAGACGTCTCCGCCGGTGATCAGGTGCGCCAGGCCCAACGGCGTATCCAACGGCATCACGCTTAGCAGGGCGGGCGGCAGGAAGGCGTGCGTGACCTTCTGTTCGCGAATCAACGCCACCAATTGCTGTGGATCGCGGCGCTGGTCTTCGCTGGGCACCACCAGCAGGGCGCCATGAATGAAGGTCGGCAGGACGTCCAGCAGTGATGCGTCAAAGTTGATGGTGGAAAACTGCAACGCCCGGCTGTCGCGCTGTAAGCCAACGTAGTCGCCATACCAGGCGCAGAAATGGCTGAGGTTGCGATGGCTGAGCAAGACGCCTTTGGGCTGGCCGGTGGTGCCGGAGGTGTAGATCGCCACGGCCGGTTCGTCGATGTCCAGCACGCGGCGGATCAACGAGACTGGAATGCCTGGCTTGGACGGCGGCAGCCGATGCACATCCAGGCTCGGCAACAGAAGGTCGCCGAGGTCGCTGTCGCCGTCGTGCAGCAGCAGGTCGGCCTGGGCATTTTCGAGGATGAAACGCCGACGTTGCGCCGGATGCTGCGGGTCCAGCGGCAGATACACCGCGCCGCAGCCCAGCACTGCCAGGATCGCCGCATACAGCTGCGCGGATTTGGGCAGGCATACGCCGATCACCGTTGGGCGGCCGCTTGCATCCTGGAGTTTTTCCAGCATTGCTTGTTGCAACCTCAGGGTCAGGTTGCGCAAGGCTTTGTAGTCGGTCAGTTGCCCATCCACCCACAGGGCCGGTTGCGCAGCGTCGTCCAGCATGCGCTGTTCGATGCGGTGCATGACCGGCACTTCGGCAGCGGCCAGGAGCCAGGGCACCGGTGGCCGATTGAAGCGGTGTGCAAAGGCCAGCGGCTCCAGCACGTCGAGCCCGAGCAGCGGCTGTTCGATGAGATTGGCCGGTGGCGAAGGCCAATTTTCGAAACAGTGTTCATCCCGTGACAGCTCGCTGACCAGCCGCGCGCCGATCTCCACCACCGCCGCCAGTGTTCGCAGGCGCAAGGATTGGCCGTTACCGCAGCTTTGCTGGGGGATAACCTCCCGGGCCAGGAGCCGCTGTGGGCCGTCGTGAAAAAACAGCACCGGTTGCGGCAGTGCCTCACCGGGCATCGGGCGCAGCGTCACGCGAATCTGTAGGCGTGTGTGGGCGTCAATGGCCCATGGCGTCGTACCGTCATCGATCAACAAGTCGACCGCCGGGTGATCGGCCGGCGACTGAAAGTTCACGACTCCATGGCCGTGCAGTTCCAGTTCCCGGGCCAGTTCGACCATTGCCTGGCTGGTACCAGGCACTGCAATTTCGAGGCGTCTCATCGCAAGGTCCTCATGGGGTCAGGTAATCGGCGAGGGCATCGCGCACGCAGGGGGACGCAAGCATTGAGCTGCTGCGAAAGAAACGCGTGATATTGCCCACCAACGGGTGGAAACGATTGATGGGGTAGGCCAGCGCACTGGCGTCTTCGCGCAGCGACTGGCGCACCGGTTCGTCGACGGGCAGGTGCGCGATCAGCTCGAAATCGAACGCCTGCTGCAGGTCGCTGGCCAGGTACTGGGCGATGAAACCGGGCATCAGTCGGGCGATGGTTTCCTGGTCTTCCTCGGGTGCGGTGCGCCAGTAGATCTGCACCAGTCGCGTCCAGAAACCGGAGTGCCGTCCCTCGTCCAGCAAGTGGTCGGCCATCAGCCCCTTGATCGAGGCCTTGACCGAGTCGTCCCGGGCGAAGGCGGCCACTTCGTTGGTCACGGTGTTCTCGGCAATGGCGATGCAGATCAGCTCCACGGCGCTGAGCAAATGTGTCGGTGCCTGGGCCAAGGTGGCCGGTATCGCGCGGCTGAGTTCGATTTGCGTCGGCAACGGGATCGGCTCGATGCCGGTCATGTCGATGGTCTGCTGCATGAAGTCCATCGCCACCAGGGCGTGGTAGTCCTCATCCACCACCACGGTCATCGCGTCGTAGCGGCAGGCGAACGGGAACTCGATGCCGAAGCGGTTCTTGGCGATGCGCCGAGCGGTGTGGTCCACCAGTTCGGTCTCGAAGATCACCACGTCGTTGATGAACTTGTAGAGGCTCTGCACCAACACGAAATCGCGCAGTTGTGGGCAATGGCTGAGAAAGGTCTGGCTGTGCACCAACGGCTGGCGGCTCATGGGGAAGATCAGCTTGTCGTCGTTTTCGACCCGGCGCCGTGGCCGGGTGCGGATGGTGGCGCGACTTTCCCAGGCATCGGCGAAAGACTGGTAGTGGATGGCGTTCATGGCATCACCTGCGCAACCGGCTGGGCCATGCTCTCGCGCAGGCCGTCCCACAGGGCCGCGCGGCTGTGGACGGCGGCGAGGGCGGCGGCCAGCACCTCGGTTTCGCGCTGCGGGTCGCCGTCGATCAGGCGGGCCAGCAGTTTTTCCGCGGCGGGACCGTGGTCTTCGGAATCGACTTCGATGTGCCGCTGCAGGTAGTAGCGAAAGGTCGGAGCCTGATCCAGGCCAATGCCCCAGGCGTCCAGCATGCGTTGGAACATCTGCGGGATGACGCTCTCGCGACCGTGTACGAACGCCGCAGCCACGCTGTGGGCCGGGGCGTGCAGGGCGGTGTGCAGGGTCTGGCGAACGAAGCGCGCCGCCGCCGGTTCCACCTCGACACTGTCCAGCGCGGTCTCCGGGCTCACGCCCTCCTGTTGCAGGGTGATGAATTGCTCGATGGCGCGGGTATCCGCACCGACCTCGCGCATCGCGTCCAGGTACAGTTCGAAATGGCTGCAATAACCGGCTCCGGGACGATCGTCCGACTCTTCGCCCAGCACGATTTCATTGATCAGGCGTGCCGCGTGCGGATCGGCCGGTGGCAGCCAGGGCAGGTGGACACAAGTGAGCTCGCGTTGCAGCCGCTTGGTCAGGGACATGAAGTCCCAGACGGCAAAGACATGGCTTTCCATAAACCGGCGTAACAGATCAATTGATGTAATTTCGGAAAAAACCGGATGGTGGCCAAGTTCATGTTTCTTCAGAAATAGTTGTTCTTTGGTTGGCTGCATTGGAACGTCCTCATCAATGATGTTGTGCCCGGCTAGTTGCCCGCTTTTTAGGAAGGCGAGCGGGCGCCTGAACCGGAATCCATGAAGTGCAAAGTCACTCTAAGGTGCGCTTATAAGTACCCACTTTTCGGCACGAAGTGCCGAATTCTGGTGGGTCTACGAAAGTCATAAGCGGTCGATAACCACTCGACGAATAAAAAACTAATACACCTGGCAACTAAGCAGCAAGTAATTTTTTAATTATTTAAAGTGCGGCTTTTATTGGGCGCGAAGAGGCTCTTTAAAACTTTTAATATAAGTTTTATTCAGGCGAAGAGGCTCCTTCCGACTGGGTGATATCAGAATCGAATAGTTCGAGTGAATGCCTCACTCGGAGCACTTCAAGGGACGGGGAGTTAGGGTGTGGATGTTTTTATGGGAGAGAGATCGGTCGGACGTCCGATCACCCCGCCGGTGCGCAAGCTCCTGCTTATTGGCTTCGATTCGCCGGGCTGTGCAGCTCGGCGCTGACTTCTTCAGGTCTGTTTTTGAATCGATAAACGCAAGAGTGAGCCCAAATCGATGGCAGTGCCATTGAACTGATTGTGGCGACGAGTCGCAGCGGCTGCTTGGCCGCGCCGGGTCGGCGAGAAGCGGCCAGGAAGGATATGTAAGAAGGTTTTACGCCGGCCGGGCGGCCGGCGTCGGATCACTGATGCGACTGCTGTTCCAGATAGCGGCGCATGGTGATGGAGGCTTTTTCCAAATGACGCTCGAGCAAGACAACCGCTGTATCGATGTCTTTCGCTCGTGCGGCGTCGAGCAGTGCACGATGGTCGTCCTGGCTCAACTTGCCCAAGCCCATGGACGACAGATGGAAGCGCAAGAAGCGCTCCTCTTCGTTGAGCTCGCGTTCGATCAGGTCCAGCAGTTTGCCATTGGGCGCCTTGTGATAAAGCGACATGTGGTACAGCCGGTTGAGCTTGCCGATCTCGGCATGGTTGGTTTCTGTTTCCAGCTGTTCGATATACCCGGCGGCCATCGCCAGGTCGTTGTCATCGAGTAGCGGGATGGACAGGCGCAAGGCGAAGGTTTCCAGTACCGACCGCAGGGCATAGGTCTCGAGCGCATTGCTGGTGATCAGCGGGGCAACCACGGCACCTTTGTGCTGGACCACATTAAGCAATGACTGCGCCTCAAGCTGGCGCAATGCTTCGCGCACCGGCATGCGACTGACGCCGAACAGATCCGCGATTTCCTGCTGGCGCAGGGCGGTGCCGCAGGGCAGGCGTCCGTCGAGAATGGCCGCGCGCAGGGATTCTTCGATGATCGCGCGGGCCTGGGCTGCGGGAATCGGCCCGTTGACCGGGATAGTGCTTAACGGTGAGGGCTTCTTTGTCACGACAGCGCATCCTGACTGGTAGTAACGAATTGGATCCAGGCGAACATTAGTTACAGATTACCTCGCCGTCAAAGTCTCGCGGCCCTGGGGCTGAACTAAAGTTTAGCGTGCCTAGGGTGATTGCACCTTGCCATTGTTTTTTGCCTGCCCAGGCTTCACCATCCAACGAATTTCCAACGGCCTCTTTCGGACGTATTCCCTTGGCTGCACCTTTCCCCGTTTCCAGGTCCTTGCGCTGGCTGTGTTCGGCATTGTTGCTGGCCGGCCTCATGCTGGGCGGGTTGCGGGCGGATTGGGACTTTACGCAGATCAGCCGGCGGGCGCAGGCGTTATATGGACCGCTGGGCGAAGGGCAACAGCGGATCGACGCCTGGCAGCACTTGTTGGCGACCCAGAAGCAGACGCCGGAGCTGGAGCAGCTCAAGGTGGTGAACCTGTTCTTCAACAAGCAGGTGCGCTACGTGGAAGACATCGACCTGTGGCATGAGGTCGACTACTGGGAAACGCCGATCCAGGCCCTGTGGAAGGGCGCCGGCGATTGCGAGGATTACGCCATCGCCAAGTACTTCAGCCTGCGTCATCTCGGGGTCTCCAGTGACAAGCTGCGCATCACCTACGTCAAGGCCCTGCGACAGAACCGTGCGCACATGGTGCTGACCTATTACGCCACGCCCGAGGCGATGCCGCTGGTGCTCGACAGCCTGATCGACGGCATCCAGCCGGCCAGCCAGCGAACCGACCTGCTGCCGGTCTACTCTTTCAACGCCGAAGGGTTGTGGCTGCCGGGTGCCAAGGGCAACAAG
>Ga0308169_10005697_pt1 | contig 11207 bp, 18 predicted proteins | sample PhyBR1_2_FD_202139 | JGI IMG/M metagenome (GOLD analysis project Ga0308169, IMG submission 202139) | Phyllosphere microbial communities from UC Gill Tract Community Farm, Albany, California, United States - DLSLSB.R1 | ecosystem: Host-associated > Plants > Phyllosphere > Unclassified | place... | reverse complement strand
CACAGCGAAGTACGTCCGACCAGGCAGGGAGGACAGGCACTTTGATCTCCTTTCGGTCGACGCGGCTCTCATCTTGTCCACAGACGTCTCGTCGCATAGGGCCTCAGTGACACCACAACTGGAAAGCTCGGCATCCTCAGCTTTGAAGCACGCTTTGCACTATGAACAGCTTGCGCACCAGTTCCCCCTCGCTCTGCACACCAGTACCACGCCTGATTGCGTCTACGAAGACTTCACTGGCACGGCAACGGTCCCTCTGTATCTCCAGTGGTGTGACTGCAGCGAGGAGCCTGAGAGCAAGTGGAAAGTGCGGCAACGATTCGAACTGAAGGTGCAGCCAACCGCGAATGGAGCGCCGTGACGCGCACAGTGCTACAGGGCGGTCCAAGCGGGTGGTTCAGACGATGTCGTGCGATCGGCGAAGAGGGACCCCTGGTGCTTTGGTCTCACTTCTTACTGCGAGACGCGAGTTCCCATACGTTGATGTTCATTATGTATAGTCTTGGCTCCTGCGCGGCTCAAGACCACATTGTTGCAGGTCTCGAGTCGAGAACTACACTGCAGCAGAAGATCGAGCACCATCTCATCACTGGTACCAGGCGTACGGAGCGACCATAGCTCACGCAAAAGACACACCGGCTCGCACCTTCCGCCCAATCAAGTCGCACGTCGCGGCTGTTGGGGGCCACAGAACGTGATGCCGGATGATCCCGGTAGAGTGACAAAGCAGCGCGACTCATATTGTTCATGTTGACCGAGCGCGGCTACTGTGCGTATGCCTGGTCGTATGCCCTCGGAAGCTCTAGCTCCTACCAAACCAGCCCCCACTGCTCCCATTCCCGCTTAGCTCGTTCGTTATGCTCTTATGTGCCGTCATCAAGTCTGGCGTCAGCGCTCATGTCACTCGATTCACGCCCACAGACACGCACAATCCGCATAGCTCAAGGCGTCATTATTGCTGTCCTCCACCAAGGCATTCGCAAACTCAATCTCCATCCCATCAACGTTTTGCCGGACCAGAATAACCGGAAGGCCGTGCCCGACGATACCCTCCAAGTGCGTCAGGATGTTGCGCACTTGCGTCGACAACAGTGTAGGAAGCTTGGGCAGACGTGTCTGTCATCAGCCGGGGTTCGATCAACCCAGGGTCTCCAGCGACGTACCATGCGGATATCGAGTTCTTCGGCCGACTCGACGCCGTACAGGTCGTCGATGATCTGCGGCGACACCGCCGAGCCAAACCAAATCATGGCGATCTCGCCGTTGACTGCTGTCAGCGCGGAGTTACCGCTGAACAGAGCAACCAGCTGACTCACCCATCAAGTACGCCCCGTCCGAGACCATCCAATTATAGCTGGCACGCATGAACCTACCCGTCTTGAGCCGGCCATTCGACGCGGGGAAGCCAACATCGTCTGCTAGATCGTGTATGGCCAGAAGGCGGGGATACAGCATCATCATCGTCGCGACGACGGACATCGACCTGAAATTACGCATGTAGTGCGCGCGAACGTCCGACGCGACGTTCCCGCCTGCTGTCAGCGGGAGTCCTCGTCTCCTGAGTGATCGGTGCTTACCCTTGAGCGGTTTTGATTTGAGCATGCAGAGCGTATAGAGTGGTAGCAGCTTGAAGCCCTCGGGAAGGATGAGCTGGAGTCAGCCCTGTACCTGCCAAAAGTGCACGGCTGACACACCTGTCCAGCCTGCACAGCAGGGGCACAATGACGTCGGTACATCAACAACAGACGGTTGCTCTTGTCCGTCAGGTTCTTCCGTATATCTCGTAACGGCTTGTTGCCCATCTGAGAGATCGCTGTGTGTCAGTATCGCCCATCAAAACGGGAGACTCGGCACTCACCCTCTTTCATGAACAACGTGACCGCCCCGTCCAGATCCGCGAACCGGAACACATTCCCAATCAAGCTCGTTACCGTGAAGCTCATATTCAAGCACCTGACCCTCCTCTCGCCCGTGCTACTAGTGTAAAGCACCGCAACCTGGACATACGCCGGCGCGCGGTCGTCCAGCCGCGCCTCGTGTCGCAAGACCGCCGCGATCGTCTTGGCATCGTCGATCGTGCCCACTTCGAGGTCGGTAAGTGACCGCTGGTAAAAGTTGCCGATATGTTCCGCCACGCGCAGGCCGTTGGAGCATCGGATTCGTATCGTCGCGTTATACGCCGTCTCGCGTGTGAGGACACGCTTGATTTCGTCGAAGAGGGTGTCGCGATCCCGGACGGGATTGAATTTGGGGTGGAAGAACAGCTCGCCGCCTGTCGTGGACGCGAGGGTACCGATCGAGGCGACGTCGGTGTATTGATCAGGGAAGAAGAAGACGTTGACGCCCACGCCTGACTCGGCCAGCTCGTCCGACACGGTCCGCCAGAATGGGTTTGCGGCTGTGAACAAGGCCTTTTCCTTGTCGGTGTTGTACACTGTCGGGTCGTCTCGGGGCGTGAGCCTGCCGAGGCCGACAATGGGCAACGCGGATAGGAAGAGGGTGATCTGCCCGCCCAGCATTCGCTACAGATAAGCGGGGGCGTCTGTCGAATTTGAGCCGACTCACCAGGCCAGCGAGTGCGCCTTTGATTGCAGAACCAGCTGCGACACGATTGCCATCAGGCTGATTCTCCATCAGGGTCGGCAGCGTATCCAACAGTTTCTCCACGTTTGCTCTGTGGGTCAGCCCTATTCGTTTGCCGGGTATCAGATGCCACTCACCTAGATTCGACCGGATCGATGAGGAAACCGCTATGCAGCGGGACGAACATGTCCTCTAAATCCGAGACCACCAACAGCGACGGACTTGCTGCTGTTGACTGAACCTGAGCATGCGTCATTTCCATATCGCCTGAACGACGTACCGACAAGTTCCAGAACCCGACACTTTCCGCGACGGTGACGATAGCAATTTTCTCTCCCGCGCCCAAGCCATCTTCCTCTTCTTCCTCGACCTCTTGGCCGCTTGATCCACCGCCATTGGTCTCCCGACGCTTGCTATATATGGCGGTTCGTATGCCCTCGCACACCTCGCGCAGCACCCCACGAGCGACGCTTCCACTTGACACATCCAGGACGAACACCCTTCCCAAGCCAGCGGGTTTTCGCAATCGCTTCTCCTTCTTCACCCGCTCCTTCTCCTTCTCCCGCGCATTCGGCATCGGGCTTGGGCCCCTCGACTTGTCACCCACAGCACTCTGCAGCCCGCTCAAGAGGTCTTGTGCCGTCGAGGCGAGGGCGTCGGTAGTGTTGTCCACCGCGTTGTCGAGGAGTGATCCAGTTGGAGGGGGTTGCGGCGCCCAGTATATTTTCGGCACGAGGAAGTCGACCGTCCCGTGCTGCAATTCCGGGCGCGTTTCGTGGTCCATCCGTTGGCCGTTGGCGCTTAAATGACTGAAATAGGTCTCCGGCACTAGTGTGAGAAATCATATGGGAGGCTCAGAGTCTGGGCTTACCAGGATTGGTAGTCCCACATAGATTGCAAGCCCATTTACGTCCGCCGTCCTGCCATCGCACCCAGGGATTGATATACCCTCGACAACTCGCACACCGCGGTGGCCCGCCTTCTTCCTCTTCGCCGAACGTAGGTGGGTCAAAAGCCGACCCACCCGCAGTGAAGTTCGAGACGACGGGGACTGGAGCCTCGTCGTATCGCAGAGGAGCGAAGGGCTGTATCAACAACCCAAACGGCAATGCAGTCGTGTCGAGGAGCTGCGAATTTGACTGGATGACAGGAAGAGTCGCTCTCAGATGGCGCGGCAGCGAGTTGCCTGCAATCAGCGCTCTGCGATGACCACATAGCCTATGAGTGAATCACCCTGGTCGACGCCTCGCCAATCGGTGCCGGCGAGCGGGATGACTCCCTTCGTGTGACAGCTCATGAAGTCCTCGTCGTCCCACAAATTCTGGTCCATCTCCTGCGCTTCGATCGGGTTGGGCATCTGGCTCGGGTCGATTCTAACGCGCGGACCTGAGAGACTCGGGCCAGCAGAGTGTGGCGGAGGTGGAATGTGATTCTGGGGCGGATGGAAGGGATTCGGCCCTTGAGCATGTTGGGGCTGGTGCTGTTGTTGTGGGTGCTGCTGTTGTTGTTGTTGTTGCTGAGGGGCTATAGCGGTATGTTGCTGGTATGCCGAGTGCTGGTGATGTTGCTGTGTTGGAGCGTATGGTCCCGAAGGCGCCGGTGACCGACGTTCCGACACATTGTGAAGTTGAGGCTCTTGTGTGGAGGTCGAAGGGGGATAAGGCTGTTGCTGCTGGTATGATTGTGTTGGGGCTGGACCCGAGAGACTCGGGTCAACGGCGTATCTGGATCGCGGCGGCATTTTCGAAGCCGAATCCTGGGGTATATAGAGAGCAATGGACTAGAATGATAGACGGGGATGAAGTGTCAAGCGCGCAGGAAGAGCGATGTAGGCCAACGGAGCCGACCACGGCGCGTGGACTGCCGGCGTGGACTTGGCTGACGCGATGTCTCTTACGTAACAGTGGCGAGATATCAACCACCCGGTTTACAGTGCAGCCGGTATGACGACGACGCCTTTATCTGCTGTGCATTCGGTGTAACATCACCATAGCATCCCATACGGACGATCTCTCCCAACGTCCACCGATCGCTGCATGAGATACCTCGAGTCGTTTCGAAACGACAACATGACAGCGACGCGCACGCCCCTAGCCGAAGTACGTTTCGGCGGGGCCTATAGGCAGCCATGGCGTTCAGCATGATGGGCAGCGCATGGGAGGCGAGACACGGGCTATGCTGACCCGCAGCCTACCCCGGCCACGTCTTCCTCATCTTCCACCTCGACAAACTCCCCTCATCCACATCCATCTCAGCCCTCTGACCCCGCCCCCAGCTCCCCGATCTCAGACTTCGAGCACGTCTCCCACCCTTCCTCGTCGACTTATTCAACCATGTCCACCAAGGCCCGCCTGCTGTACTGCAAATCGCATGTCTCGATACACCCCACGCAGTTCAACAAGGACAATATCTCGGGATACCTCGCCCTTGTCGAGGCAGACAGCATCAGCCCGAGCGCCATCAAGCTCGACTCAGAAGGCAATGTCGGGAATGCTCCGGTCGGGAAGACAGGCAAAGAGGTTATTGTCACTTGGGTCCCGGATGAGGTGTTGCAACGTATGGACCTGGAAGACCGGGAGGGGTACAAGAAGGTTGAAGAGCGCAGCTCGGGCAGCCAAGATGCGGAGGACGATGGTGAGGGACATTGGGACCTTGTCCCGATCATGGTTAACGGCAGGCTTTGTGTTTGTCTCGATCCCGCCGCCCAAAGGCGAGAAGTATGCCTTCTCGGTGCCGGTCTCTGGCTTGTATAGCATCCTAGTCTATCCCGTAAGCCGCCACGTCTTCTCTGGCTGCTACAACGAACTGAACATCAGCCAAGCTTGCAGCACTGGTACGGATCAGCGACATTCAAGTGAGCCACCCTCGTCTTGCCGCTATATGCAGTAGGGTCATTAGCTCACCTCAGCCTGACCGGCGGAATATCCCTACCAACACTGTTTTTCCACGACGACGAGTCGCCTCTCCTTCTCACGGGCGCTCAGACCCCACCGAACCCTCGATCTCAGTGGGGTTTCCCCCCCTTCCTGAACCTACTCGCCTCGCACTCGACGCTCCTTCGGTCTCGCTTGGTCAGCGGCCGGCCAAACTACGGCGCCGAGCTGTACCTTGTCAATCCGTCCAAGTCAGATCGCGAAGTACACGACGCAGACCTTGACGACGAAGCGGGCTCGAATGGGATTGGGAAAGCGTATCCGCCCAAAGCCGGATTCCCAGATACGAAGGCTCTTAACACCCAGCCCACGCCCAGGCAGACACTGTTGACCGGATTCTCGAACATCACCAACATCGCCCGCCGGGCATCCCAGCAGATCTTAAAACACCCGCTCGCGCAAGAAGTGGTCCCGCACCTGCCGCCGGCGGTACGCTCGCTCGTAAACGCCACGGGGGAATGGGAACAGTCCGGACGATCGACTATGCGGCGGAACGGCAGGAGCGACGTTGCAAGCGAGTTCGAGTCGGCGAGGCTATATCTGGCCAGATGGGCGCGGGTGGTCGCGGAAGAGGGCGAGCGGGCGAGGCGGAACGAAGTCGCCGGTCGCGCGAGTGTAGGCCAGAATGGGGATAAGGACGGGGATGTGGATGATTTGACGAGCTCGCTCGGGGTGTTCTCAATCCTTACGGCACCGGGGTCGAAGAGGGCCACGCCTGTTCCGACAAGGACGCCGGCCGAGCCGATCACAAGCCGCGACTGGGACAGCTTTGCTGCACAGGGGCGGGATGAGCGATTCGTCCGCCGTGAAATCTTCAAAAGGGGGTTCACCAACTCGACGGAGGAGGCTGAGAAGAGGACGAGGCGGGAAGGCTGGGAAGTCCTGTTGGGGATCATCCCATGGGCGGACGGAGGGCTGGGCGGCGGTGAGGAGGAGAAGACCCGGAGACAGACGGCCAGAGCAGCGCTGCGGGAGAAGAAGAGGGCCGAGTATGAGCGCCTGAAAGCGGCGTGGAGGGATGATAGAGAGCTCAAGCAGGCGGAGAGCTGGAAGGAGGAATGGCACCGTATCGATGTGAGTGCCAAGAAGTTCAGGTCACAAATGGTGGATGGTTGACACCAGGTCGACTGCCGCCGGACCGATCGTACACAGGCGATCTTTGCAATTCCCCCTGAGGCCGTCAAGCACCATAGCGGAGAGAAAGAGGCAGGCGGGCCGGAGTACGACTGGTCAGGTGCGGCCGAGGAGGAAGAGGGGGGCTCGACCCGATTGAATCGTGAGTGTACGATGTCGCTTTGCACACGCCAGCTGACGAGCAGCACACATCGCCGCGCTGCGCATGGTGTTGATGACGTATCATACTTATCTTCCGGAGTTGGGTTACGTGCAAGGTGAGCTTAGCGGGGTATGCAAGGGATGAAGTGTTGACACGCAGGCATGTCGGATCTTCTGTCACCGATCTACGTCGTCTTTGACGGCAACGAGGCGGATGCGTTCTGGGGTCTGGTTGGCTTGATGAAGATCATGGTAAGCTCAATCAGCATGGATTTGATGCGTTCCGTACTGACGACAGGAATCGAACTTCTTGCGCGATCAGAGTGGGATGAAGCGGCAACTTTCAACCTTGCAGCAGCTCATCGGAGTCATGGATCCGGAGCTGTACTCACATCTTGGTGAGTTTTGCTGGTCTTAACATGAGTTGTACGCAGCGAACTCACGCGCAGAACGTACCGACTCGCTCAACCTGTTCTTCTGCTTCCGGTGGATCTTGATATCGTTCAAGCGCGAGTTCAAATTTGAAGATGTAATCAAGCTTTGGGAGGTGAGATACCGATGTGCTTTTCACAGAGAGGTCGTTGACAGCAGGTATTATGGACGAATTACTACTCGGACCACTTCGTCCTGTTCATCGCGCTCGCTGTGCTCCAATCGCATCGGGACGTTCTGATCCGGTATCTCGCGGAGTTTGACGAGGTGCTGAAATACGCGAATGACTTATCGGGCACTGTGAGTCGTGCTCGACCGGCCGAGTCACCGCTGACTTCAGATCGACCTGGAGACGACATTGGCCCAAGCTGAGGTCCTGTTCTTGCAGTTCCGGGGGATGGTGCAAGACCTCGACGAGGAGAACAAGAAGGACGGTGGGAGCGAGCTGCGCAGACGCAAAGGAGCTGTATCCGGATCGACGACTGCGGCGGAGCCAAAGAAGGAGGTATCGGACGATCTGAGGGGTCTGCTGAAAGGTTTTGAGCTGGAGCAAGATGACGGAGAGCTGTTGTAATAGCCACCATTGAATTGAAAGTTGTAGATGAGGACAATACACGGATTGATGTTCCGGATCTGTAGCGAGCGATTACAAGATGTGATACGATGAGACAACGCCCCTTCCGCGCCTATACCCTTTTCTTGATCATCATTAGCACAAGTGGCCAACCGCCTTCCACCTCGTCGTCCTCCTCCATCTGGGTCCCGCTCTCCCGCAGACCTGCCGCGATGTCCAACATGAGGCGGTCCACCACATCCCCGTCCTTGCCCTTGCCCTTCTTCGTCGCATCATCGGGGTGCGCCTCGTGGTACGCGTGCAACGCCGACCACGTACGCAGGTACCCCTCCAGCGTGCGCAAAGTGAACTTCTTGCGCATGAGCCATTGGGTCCCGTCCAGCGACTTGAGCCGAACAGCCGAGTTCGGATCCCAGGACGAGAAGTCGAAAGAGTCGTTCTCCGGGTCGGGTAATGCGGGCTCGGAAATCAAGTCCCGCCCGAACGTCCGGCCGGATAGTGTCAGTTCGGGTTGAGAGGTCGGTGGGGTGGTCGGCGGTACGGGGAATGGGACGGGGTCGAGCAATGCCTCGACGATCTTGCGCCCCGGCTGCCAGTAACTTCCCAGGACCGTCGACGAGTGGTGCGTGATGAGGTTGTTCAGGTGCGGATGGGACGGGAAGACCATCTCGGCGTATCCCTTCGGTCAGCGGTCTGCCAGGAAGCTCCCGTCACCGCGGAGTGATCTCTGAGACTCACTATGAATGCGATGGTCCCGCCGGGGCGCACGGACCGGGTCAGCTGCCGCCAGACCTTGGGGTAGTCGAACCAATGTGCCGCCTGGCCTGGGATGAGAAGCACGTCGGCGGAACGAGACGAAGAGACACACCGGCCACGGCGAGGTCTACGCCCTGCTCTCCTGCTCCTACGCCGGCAGCTTGCAGATCCTCGGCGTTACCTACTTTGTAGGTGATGCGCGGGGCCGCAGGGTCGGACGGCTGCAGGCCCGATTCCACCATCTTTGCGGCCGGGTCCAGGGCCAGGACCTGCTTGAATCGGGGAGCGAGGTTGAGTGCGACGAACCCTGCGGATCAGTTACGGACTTGTTGACCAGAGCCTCGCAGTGTCAAGCGGTTGGTGCGCGCATGAGCCGCATGTCATCCGACTCTGATGATGCGGGAGGCCTGTTCCTTTCCCCTGGGCGCTACGTACCTGGGCCGCAACCTAGATCGACGGCTCTATCGAACCGACCAGTGGAGGAGTGGTGACCCAGTATCGCATCGTACACGGTCTGCGGGTATGTCCTGCTGCATAAAAGATGCACTGATAGGTCGAGTGACTAGGAGATGACGCACGGCCGGCAGGCCAGGTAGCCTGCTACGTCGAATGACTTCCGCGCAAATGTCGTCATGAGTCGAGGTGTTGACCGGGTCTGGACAGGTGGTCCGCAACGACGGAGATATAGCCCGTAGAAGCAAGTGCGGTATATACAGAGGGGCGGAAAGAGATCACAGACGGGGGGGAAGGGGTGGGAAAGAGGATTGGCGGGCAGGGTGTATAGAGAGTATAGAGCGCCGGCGATGGACGTGCAAAGTGGAGGTGAATCAATCGGCTCTACTCGGTCATCTCTACTTCGACTACCACACCGCTGTCATTTCATCATTCAAGCAACACACGACCGTTCGCAAAGCCGAAAACTGTCCGTGAAGCACCTACCATACTTGGTATACCCTCTTGTGACCGGAGCCCAAGCATCAGCGCACCATGCCGCGCGACCCGACGCGAAACCAAGTCTCAAACGGCCTGAGCTACAACAAGGTCGTCCCGTCCTTTCTCGCCAACTTCGGCAAGCCCACGGCCTCGCGGTCGCCTCCACCAGAGCACCACCCGTCATACGACCCCCGGATACATGGCCGGGACGCGGCTGGTCGAGGAGGAGGGCGGGAGCCTCTGCCTGAACGGCCCACCGAGGGGGAATGGGCTGGGGGAAGCGACGGCGAGGACGATGTGGACGGCAGAAAGCGGAGAAGAAGGGTGGCGCACGATAGCGACGATGAGTGGGGGGATGTCTATGGTGGAGGCGGCGAGGACGGCCCGCAGGTCGTTGTTTTGAAAGAGGGGAGGCATCTGAGCGAGGCGGAGGTGAAGCGCGAGAGGAGGCGGGGTGAGTCTGGCGCTGCAGATCTGCGACATGAACTGATAGGCAGCCGCTGGGAAGCCGTCAGTGTCGCCTCCGCCTGAAACGGCTAAGGGGGCCGTTGCGTCATCCGGGAAGGAGACGAGCGGCGCGTCCGCGCAAACGGCAGTGGGCACGCCGACAGAGAAGAAGGACAAGGTCGTCGTGCCGAAACTGGGAGCTGCATCGGCGAAGCGGAAGTTGGTCGGGCAGGATGAGACGAAAGGGGACAAGAAGGAAGAAGTACCCGGGCAGAAGAAGAAGAAAAAGTCGAAGCCAGCCAAGGGGCTCCTGAGCTTTGACGAGGCCGAGGGGGAGTAGATGGGGCGGACAGAGACATCCAAATATTCAACGTTGTACTCCTATCATGCATCGTGCCGACTTGCGAAGAACTCGGCACACTTCCGTATGGGCTGGTACATATACTGCTGAGAACCGAGATTGCGATTCGATCGAAGATGACCTGTCCGCAACCGCTCCCGAAAGAGAGGCTTGATAAGATAAGACACGTCCGAGGTGGAAGAGGTGGAGGACGTCAGCTCGTCTGTCAATGACGATCGAATGAAATTCCTCCTATATACTTCGTTTAGCTCAGCGCGCATCGTCATCTTGACCTGGAGCAACTTCGAGCTCTGTGAACGTTGATCGTTTCCCATCGTTCCCAGAGTCCAGCATGCGCACCTCGACGTCTACGCTTCTCCGCTCGGCGTCACGGTCTCGGCCCACCTCGATCCCCTGTCTCCGGACGTATGCCTCCAAACCGCCCATAAACGTCTCAGTGTCCGCGGGCGGCCCACAAGCCCCGGCAGAGTACTGCGCCGACCTTGTCAAGCGCCTCGATCCCGACGCATGGCTCACCTCGTACTTCTGGCCCCGGCGCGAGCGAGAATGGTTTCTCGCCTGGCGGGCGTTCAACGCAAGTCAGCCTGTGTCCAGGAATCCGCGCGCGCTGACGGGCAGCTGGAGCTGCACCACATCTCCGCTACGATGTCTCAGCCTGCGCTCGCGGCCATCCGGTTCCAGTTCTGGAGGGATGCGCTGTCGATCATCTGGACGGGCAAGACGGCCGACGGGGAGGAGAGGGCTGTCCCGCAGAGCCCTGTTGCGGTGCTCTTAGCTGACATGCGCCGGCATCGACCCGTGCAGCGGTATTACCTCTCGCAGATGATCGAGGCGAGGGTGGGTCTTGGCTTGTTCATCACCTCGCTCGCCAGGGAGGAGTCCCGAGGTGTCGCTTACAGCAGGCCAAGGCATT
>Ga0308169_10005696_pt1 | contig 11212 bp, 11 predicted proteins | sample PhyBR1_2_FD_202139 | JGI IMG/M metagenome (GOLD analysis project Ga0308169, IMG submission 202139) | Phyllosphere microbial communities from UC Gill Tract Community Farm, Albany, California, United States - DLSLSB.R1 | ecosystem: Host-associated > Plants > Phyllosphere > Unclassified | place... | reverse complement strand
TTCCCGCAAACACCCCCGCTGCAAATACCAGCAGCACCACGACCATGGCATTCGCGGCGTGAGCGAGCATTCGTTCTTTCTGTAAATCCAGGCGTGGGTAGTTCATGACCAGGGCGACCACGAAGCCCAGTAGAAAACTGACCACTGAATTCAATAGCCCGGTAACGAGGCAGACCATCACCGTCAGTACGAGGATCAGGTTGGGCACCACCCTGCCTGGTTTTTTATGTTCGCCATGGCCAATGATCGAGTCGATGTAGCAATCATCGCCACCACTGGACAGCGTCATGACGCCGATTCGCCGACGCTCGCGCCGTCCCAGTACGTATGCGACGTACAGCACCCCGGATGCGCCGGCGGCCATGGTGGGCAGTAGCGGGATGAAAAACTCTGCGGCATCGAGCCCCAGCACCGCGATGACGCGGGTTGCCGGCCCGCCCCATGGTGTCATTCCCCCCATCACACTCAAGGAAAGCACACAAATGCTGGCAAGGATCATGGGGTTCATCCGGATGCGCTTGTACAGCGGCAACATGGCTGCACAGGTAATCATGTAGGTGGTTGTGCCGTCGCCATCCAGCGCAGTGGTCAACGACAGGATGGCCGTGCCGAGTGCAATCTTGACCGGGTTGCCGTTCACGGCCTTCAAGATCATCTTGATCATTGGATCAAACAACCCGGCGTCAAACAGCACACCAAAAAACAGAATCGCGAACAGCAATAACGCTGCGGACGGCGCCACCATCTTGATGCCGTCGAGCATCATTTTATCGGTGGTCAGCGCAAAGCCCGCGATGATCGAAAAAATCACCGGCACCACGACCAGCGCAACGATGGGCGAAAGCCGTTTCGCCATGATCAGGTAGGTAAATACCACGACCATTGATAAACCGAGAAATGCCAACATGTCAGATACTCTTGTTTTTATTTGTGTGTGACGCCGGTGTGCGCGACCGTCAGTCAGCGACCGTGGCGCCGACGATGCCGTGACGCTTGATGGCCTCGGCCACGAAGCCGCTGGCCTTGGCCCACTCGACGAACTGGCGCAAGCGTTCAGCGGCTTCCCTGCCATACGTATGGGGAACGCCCATGGCCTGGCGGATCTGCATGAAGCTTCCTGGCAACAGACGCAGGCCGGGAAAGCGCCTGGCATCGAGCTCGAGCTGTTGCTTCACGCCCGCCGCTACATCGGCGCCCCTGGCCAGGAAGGTCTCGACGACGGTGGGCGATGTGGGTGAGCGAATAATCGCGGCGCGCTTCAGTTCGCGCGTCAGGTGCAGGTCGTAAGCACTGCCTTTGCCCACCACCAGTTCGATACCTGGGTTGTCCACCTGGGCTATGTCGCCCAGGGGTGAGTCATCTCGGACCAGGTAGCAGCCTTCGATCAATACATAGGGTTCGCTAAAGGCCAGTTGTTCGGCACGAAGCGGGTCGATGGCGAAGAAGCCGAAGTCGGCCTGGCCTTGCGAAACCGCTTCCACGGACCTGCCGGCGCTCTCGAACACATGCAGCTCAAGCTGCAACCCAAGCTGCGCAGCAAAGGCCTCGGCGAGATCGACCGATACGCCGGCCGCATGTCCGCTATCGTCCAGGCGCGCGAGAATGGGGTTGCCCACATTGATCGACGCACGCAGTACGCCGGTGGCGCTGAAGAGGGCAGCAAGGTTGTCTCTTGATGGGCTCATTTCAGGCCACCCGCTTGGCGTATTGGTCCAGGAGCCGTTCGGTGGCGGCATCCATCGGCACGCCATCTTGCAAATACCGCCGCATCTTCTTCAGTTCGATCTCCCCCGGTACGATCACCGGCGATGCGGCGTCGACCGCCGGGCTTTGATGCAGGATCGTGGTGAAATCGATCATCCGCGCCTGCAACCAGGCCGGGGAGCCAAGGCGTGCGGTGTCGATCAGAATGAAAAAATGCCCCAGGTTTTGTGGTTCTTCGGGTGCATCGACCCAGGACTTCACGTGGGTCAGATAGGCCGCGTTCGAGAGCAGACCGGCCAGCAGATCCACCACCAGGGCAAGCCCATATCCCTTATGGCCACCGATGGGTAACAGGAAGCCGTCCAACGCCGCACGGGGATCAATGGTGGGCTTGCCGTTGGCATCTGTGGCCCAGGTATCGGGAATACTTTCCTGGCGCGCGAGGGCATTGCGGATCTTGGCGCGTGCGACCACGCTCATGGCCATGTCCAACATGAAGTGATTGCCATCCGGGTTGGGTACGCCGAACCCCAGGGGGCTATTGCCCAGGCGCGCATCACTGCCGCCTGATGGTGCGATGGTGGTGGTCGCGTTGCTGCCGATGATGCTGGCGAAGCCTTGCTCGGCCGCGATGTAGGAGTACGGCGAAACGGGCCCGAAGTGATTGCTGCCGCGCGCCAGGACCAGGCCGATTCCATACTGCCTGGCAATCTTCATCCCGGCTTCCAGGGCCGTCATGCCGACCAGCGGGCCGACTGCATTGCGGCCGTCAACCCGTGCAATGGCGGGGGCCAGACTCTCTAGCGCCGGCTCGGCTGAGGCACTGATACCACCGGACGCCAAGCGCTCGCCATAGGACTCAATGCGGCTCAGACCGTGGGTGGTCAAACCGAACAGATCCGCCAGCACCAACACGTCGCAGACGAGTTCGGCAGCCTTTTGGGTCAGCCCCAACCCTTGGAAGGCCAGGCGCCCCAGTTGGCGCACATCTTCAACAGCAATAGCAGAGGGTTCGTTGTTGTTATGCATGGAAATGACTCATTGATTTCGACTGAGTTGACAGGGTGCGGGGCGGTGATTAAAAAGAGAAACGCAAATAAAAGATGGATTTATGAGGGAGACGCATGAATTTCGATCTCGCAGATCTGCGCGGTTTTCTCGCGGTGGCCGACCTGGGCAGTTTCAGTGCTGCCGCGCAGGCGCTGCACCTGTCGCAATCGGCACTGTCGCGTCGCGTCGAAAAGCTGGAACTGGCATTGGGGGTTCAGTTGTTCGAGCGCACGACTCGCCGAGTCGAACTATCCACCATCGGTCGTGGTTTCCTGCCGCGGGCGAGAAACGTATTGAATGAGCTAGAGAATGCGTTGATAGGTTTTCATGACTTGGCCTACCGGCTCTCGGGAGAAGTCACCATCGCGTGCGTGCCCTCGGCGGTGGCGTATTTTTTGCCAGACGTCATTCGGCAGTACCACGCCAAATATCCCGGTATCCGGGTGCGGGTCATCGATGAATCTTCATCTGCCATTTTGACCGTCGTGGCCAGGGGCGAAGCGGATTTTGGCTTGACGTACATCGGCACCCAGGATGCCGACGTGGTGTTCCAGCCTTTGCTGGAAGAGGCGTTTGTGGTTGCTCTGCAAGTCGGCCATCCGCTAAGCGAATGCGAGTCGCTGACCTGGGATGACCTGACCGGGACGGACTACATCAGCCTGGCGCAAGGCAGCGGCAACCGCTTCCTGATCGACCAGGCGCTGGCCAACCGAGATAGACGACCCAGGTCTTTTTGTGAAGTGAAGCATGTGCCCGCCCTCGTCAGCCTGGTGGAGGCAGGGCTCGGCGTTGGAGTGGTGCCCAAGTTAGCCATGCCGGCGGAGGGTCACGCGACCCTGGCCACGCGCCCGCTGACGAACCCGGCGATCAGCAGGACCCTGGGGCTGATATCGCGTCGCGGACGAGCACTCTCACCCGTGGCACAACTGCTATTTGACCTGCTGATAGCGATCAAGCAGTAACGACCTACCGGGCACCGTGTCCGACTCAGCGGTTTTCAACCACTTGCTAGGGCAACGTGTCGCGCGTGGCGAAGATACGAGTCATTTCCGCCATGTGCTCGGTTCCCCAGGTGCATAGCGGAACGATCGCTTCAGCCAAGCTAAGGCCGAGCGGTGTGAGCGCATAGTCGACACGCGGCGGCACCTCCTTGTAGTCGGTCCGAGCCAGCACGTGATCGGCCTCCAGATCCTTCAACGCCTGGATCAGCACCTTGTCGCTGACGCCCTGGACCAAGCGCTTGAGTTCGCCGTAGCGCTTCGGACCGTCGCGCAGGAAAAACAGCACCAGCGGTTTCCACTTGCCCGAGATGATGCGCAGCGTGGCGTCGAGTCCGCAGGAGAAACCGCCGGTACCGCAGGTTTGAATAGGTGTGGTCATTTGATACTTACCAAAAGGTGCATACTTGTCCGAAGGTTATCAGCTCTGCATAGTGGTCCTCAAGCAAGCGATTCCCTGCTTGCGCTCACTTTAGAGGATGTATGTCATGACCAGACTGAATGGAAAGACCGCGGTGATCACCGGTGGCGCTACCGGAATCGGCCTCGCCGCAGCAAAGCGTTTCATCGAGGAGGGCGCTTTCGTCTACCTCTTCGGCCGCCGACAGGAAACGCTCGACGCCGCTGTGGCTGAACTCGGGCCCAATGCACGCGCAGTGAAAGGCTCGGTTTGCGACCTGGCCGACCTCGACCGACTCTACGCGGCGGTAAAGGCCGAGCGCGGAACCCTCCATGTCGTCTTCGCCAATGCCGGGGCGGGAAGCCCGGTTGCGCTCGGCGAGATCACCGCCGAGCACATCGATAAGACCTTCGAGACCAATGTGAAGGGCACGATCTTCACGGTTCAGAAGGCGCTGCCGCTGATGGGCCAGGGCGGTTCGATCATCCTGACCGGATCGAGCGCCGGCACCACGGGCGCTCCGGCATTCAGCGTCTACAGCGCGAGCAAGGCCGCCGTGCGCAACCTTGCGCGGACCTGGGCGCAGGACCTCAAAGGCACCGGCATTCGAGTCAACGTGCTCTCACCCGGGCCGACGGCGACCGAACTGGCGAGGGCCGCGCTAGGCGAAGAGGGCATGAAGGTCTTCGCCTCAATGAATCCGCTCCAGCGCATGGCTGATCCGGCGGAGATCGGTGCGGTGGCGGCCTTTCTTGCGTCGTCGGACAGCAGCTTCATGACCGCCAGCGAAGTCGCCGCCGACGGTGGCCTGGCGCAAATCTGACGCACTCGCCGGCTGGTCGCTCCATTTTGGAGTCCCACCGGATCCGGTAGTCAGGCCGTCATTGAACGATTCGTGGCAACAATCTGTTCATGGTTGAACTGACTGCCTGGGGCCATGAACTTGTCCATCAGTGCGTCGCGGTTCAGAGGAGCTCGCACCTTGTCAGCCGCGTCCAGCGCCAGTTTAAGTTCGGGCAATGTCAACTCGGTGCAATAAGCCGGTGTGCCTGGCTGCTGACGCCACGAGTCTTCAAGGCGGCCGGCGGCCAGCGCGGCAAAGCCTGTATCCTCGACAAGGTTTTTGGCGATTGTCACTGCTTTGGGGTCATCCCCAGCAACTGGCAAGGCGATGCGCGTAGACGATCCGGCGGGTTGGCCGTTGTCGGCAAGAGTCGCTGCGAGGACGGCGTTCCATGCCTTGATGACTGGCCGACCAATTTGTTCGCTTACCCAGATGCTTTCGGGCTTACCGTCGTCGACTTCTTTGATCGCACCGTCACGTCCTGGATAGTAATTGGATGTGTCGATGACGACGGTTTGTTCGGCAGCATTACCTATCGTCTGCCTGAGATCCGGGTATTTGGCGAATGGAATCGACAGGATGACGGCGTCCACGTCGGACACGGCATCTTCCTTGGTGGCCGCCCGCACACCGATTTCGTGGGCAAGGTTCTGTAGGCTCTTGGGACCCTTCGAGTTGGCCAGTTTAACGTCATGGCCACACGCGGCGAGCTTACGGGCGAGGGTAGCGCCAATGTTGCCGGCGCCGATAATTCCGATCTTCATTTTTCAATACCTCAACAATGACAGCTTCAATTTCAATCCGCCGATGGTTTGTAACTTGCAAGCATCTCCAGAACTTCATCATGGGAACCGCTCGCCTCAGCGAATCGTAATGGTTTGGCGCGTTCGACGATGAGTTCGTGCGGAGTCGGAGAGATCTTGAGCAGTTCGAACACCTCATTCAGGAACTCATCCAAAGGCATCGCGTGCTCGTCATTTTCCTGCCCGAGCAGAGTGGTCCGCACACCCGGTGGCGCAAGTTCGAGGACCTCGATCGAGGAGGCCTGTAGTTGCACCCGAAGACTTTGAGTGAACGAATGGACGGCCGCTTTGGTTGCGCTGTAGGTGGGTGTCGCGGGCAGCGGGACGAATGCCAAAGCCGAGCTGACGTTGATAATCGTGGCGCTGGGTTGCTTGATCAGTTGGGGAGTAAAGGCATACACCATGCGAATCGTGCCAAGTAAGTTCGTGGCCACGGTGTCTTCGGCTGTGCCCAGGTTTTCCGGACTCGTTAGATCTTCCCAATGCATGATGCCAGCGTTGTTTATGAGGACGTTGAGATCCGGATGACTGATCGCAAGCGCCTCGCTGCTGCGCTGGATGGATTTTGGGTCGCAGACGTCCAGCAATACTGAATCGATGCCTGGATGTTCCGACACGATCTTGTCGAGCAGAGCCTTGCGACGTCCCGCGATGATGACCTTATTGCCCGCCTTGTGAAGCCTGAGCGCCAGGCCAAGGCCTATGCCAGAGCTTGCGCCAGTAACCAGAATCGTGTTGCCAGTGCCGTTCATAGTAAACTCCAGTGGAAATGTGCAAGCGGACAGTTGTCCATTTGCAGAACGTACCGGACAGCTGTCCGCTTTGCAATGTAAAAAGGAAAAACTTTGCTCATGACTGACGAAGTGGTGATGCGTTCTGATGCCAAGAAAAACCGGGAGCGAATTCTCGAGGTCGCTGTGGTAGAGCTGACTGCCGATCCTGCGGTACCGCTGAGCACGATCGCGAAGAAGGCTGGCGTAGGGCAGGGCACGTTCTATCGCCACTTCGCGACCCGGGAGAAATTGGTCTTCGAGGTTTATCAATTCGAGATGCAACACGTGGCCTCGTTGGCGGAGCATCTGCTGGCCACTAAGCCACCCAAAGAGGCTCTCCGAGAATGGATGGACCACCTTGCTGAATACGCAATGACAAAGGCCGGGCTCGCGGCTGCGATACGACAAGCTGCCTCTTCCTACGAGTTTCCGGGGAAGTCGGGATACGCACCCGTCCAGACAGCCGCCGAATTGTTGTTGAGGGCCAATGAAAAGGCCGGGACGATTCGTAGCGGGGTGACTCATGACGACTTTTTCCTGGCCATTGCCGGCATATGGCAAGTCGATTCCCAAAGCGAATGGCGCCCACGTCTCGCCAGATTGATGGACTTGGTGCTGGATGGCCTATGCGTTGGCAGCCCCGAAAGCCTGAAGAAAAACAGCGAGTAGCGAACCACCCGGGTCATGCCATGTTTGAAGCGCAATGACCCGAGTGGCTTGTGGATCATTTTTGCGCCAGCAAGGCCTTTCTTGCCGACTTTTGGTATTTCATTGCCGCGATTTCGCGCTCGCAGGCCTCGACGTCGAACGAGTTGTCCCACTTGGCGATGGCGATGGTGCCGATGCCGTTCCCGATCAGGTTAGTAACGGCTCGGGCTTCGTTGAGGAAACGGTCGATGCCCAGCAGCAACACCAGGCCAACCAAGGGAATTGAATGGATGGTCGTGAGCGTTGCAGCCAGCGTCACAAACCCCGCGCCCGCCACGCCTGCCGAGCCTTTTGAGGTCAGCAGAAATACACCGAGCAGAATCATCTGGTCCACAAACGTCAGTGGCGTATTGGTCGCCTGGGCGATGAAGATGGCGGCCATGGTGAGATAGATGCAGGTACCGTCCGCATTGAAGGTGTAACCCGTAGGCAACACCATGCCCACGACCGATTTTTTGCAGCCTAGCTTTTCGAGCTTCACCATCATTCTCGGCAGCACGGCTTCGGTTGAGCAGGTGCCGAGGGTAATGAGAATTTCATCTTTGAAATAACGAAGAAATTGCATGAGCGGCATGCCTGACCATCGAGCCACCGTACCCAGCACTATCACGATGAAAATCAAGGTTGTGAGGTAGAGCGCGACCAGCAACTGGCCGAGCGACAACAAGGTGCCGATCCCGTATTTGCCGATAGTGAACGCCATGCCGGCACCGGCACCTATCGGCGCCAAGCGCATGACCATCGCAACGATCTTGAACAGGCCTTGCAGGAACAGATCAATGGTGTTGATCAGCGGCTTGCTGGTTTCACCCATCTGGACCAGCGCAACTCCCATCAATACCGAAAGCAGAATGACCTGCAGCATGACGCCATTCGAGAAGGCGCCCATGAAGGTCTGCGGGATGATATTGAGAAAGAAATCAATGATGCCGCCTTGCTCACTGGCCGCTTGGCTGTATTTGCTGACAGCACTTCCATCAAGGGCACCAGCGTTGATGTTCATACCGACGCCAGGCTTCACGACGTTGACCACAACGAGGCCAATGACCAGGGCGATGGTCGACAGGATTTCGAAGTAGACCAAGGCTTTTACGCCAATTCGCCCAACCTCTTTAATGCTGCCCATCTTTGCGATACCCACGACGACGGTACCGAAAATAATCGGCGCCAACAGCATCTTGATCAGCTTGATGAAGCCATCGGCAAAGGGCTGGAGCTTGGCTCCGACATCAGGTACGAAGTAACCGATTGCAGCACCTATCACGATACCGATCAGCACCTGCACATACAGTTGGCCGTACCAGCGAGACTTGGAGATTTCCACGGAAGCACCTCATTTTATTTTTGTGATGGGCGTGTGGCGTGGCGTCAGTGGATGACGCCTGACGCTGCGGCCTCTTTCACAGAGACCGCAGGATGTGAGTGATCAGCCTTCGCCCAACTCACGCATTACCGCGTACAAAGCGGACTTGGCTTCGAAGCCAACGCCAGGGATATCCGGCAGGCCGACATAACTGTTCTCCACCTGGATTCCGTCAGCGAAGCCGCCGAAAGGCTGGAACACGTCCGGGTACGATTCGTTGCCGCCCAGATGCAGGCCCGCTGCGATGTTCAGCGACATCTGGTGACCGCCGTGCGGAACGACGCGGCGGGAAGACCAACCCATTTCTTCCATCACCTTCAAGGTGCGCATGTACTCCACCAATCCATAGGACAGCGCGCAGTCGAACTGGAGATAATCGCGGTCGGGACGCATGCCGCCGTGGCGCAGGAGGTTACGGGCATCCTGATGGGAGAACAGGTTTTCCCCGGTAGCCATAGGCAGTTCATAGTGATTGGCAAGCTCAGCCTGGAGTGCATAGTCCAGCGGATCGCCGATCTCTTCGTACCAGAAGAGGTTGTACTGCTTGATCGCTTCTGCGTAAGCGATACCTGTTTGAAGATCGAAGCGACCATTGGCATCGACCGCCAGGCGACGACCGTCCCCAACGACTTCCAGCACCGCTTCGATACGACGGATATCTTCGTCCAGTGGCACCGCGCCAATTTTCATCTTGACGACGTCGTAGCCACGATCCAGATAACTCTGCATTTCCGCTTTGAGCTTGGTCTGGTCTTTGCCCGGATAGTAGTAGCCTCCCGCTGCGTAGACCCAGACCTTGTCGTCCGCCACGCCGTCACGGTAACGGTCGGCGAGCAGGCGATAGAGGGGTTTGCCTTCAATCTTGGCAACGGCATCCCACACGGCCATGTCGATGGTGCCCACTGCGACCGAACGCTCGCCGTGGCCACCTGGCTTTTCGTTGGTCATCAGGGCTTTCCAGATGGCGAACGGATCCAGGTTGTTGTTCTCATGGTCGACGAGCGTATCTGGATCCGCTTCCGTGATGCGCGCCAGGAAACGATCACGCATCAATGCGCCTTGCCCATAACGGCCATTGGAGTTGAAGCCATAGCCGATGACGGGCTTACCGTCGCGAATAACGTCCGTGATGACAGCGACAACCGAGCAGGTCATTTTCGAGAAATCGATATAGGCATTGGCGATTGGGGAGGCAATCGAAACAGTTTTTTCGCGGATGTCTACGATGCGCATGACGGGTTCCTCTTGTTGTTGATGGCCCCACGTTATGCTTTGCGATGACACCCGCCCAATGCTATTAATGCCGCACCCTATGCACAGGAGGCATGGCCCTTGGAGCTCGTTTGGCTTGAAGATTTTTCGGCGCTTGCGGAGTACGGCAGCTTTGTTCGGGCGGCCGAGGCACGGCATGTTACGCAGCCGGCGTTCAGTCGCAGAGTGCGCTCGTTAGAGAGTTGGATGGGGGTGCAACTGTTCATTCGAACGCCTCAAGGCGCGACGCTTACTGAAGCAGGGCGGCAAATATTGCCAAGTGCCCAAGAGGCTGCCAGACGCTTGTACCGAATGCGCAATGAGGCCCAGGAGGTCGCTGGAATGGCCGCCAAGTCGCTTCAATTCGCGGCGACGCACTCCCTGTCATTTACCTTCTTCCCAAAGTGGCTGCGAAGCTCAGAGAGCGGCGCCCCAATCGAGGCTGTGCAACTGCACTCCGATAGCATGGCTGTCTGTGAGCAGATGCTTATACATGGCCAGGTTCAGTTTCTGCTCTGCCATCGCCATCCCGACGTTCCACCTCTACTGGCCCCTGATCAGTTCATCGGCAAGAAGGTGGGTGAGGACGTTCTCGTTCCCCTTGCGAGCGCTGGCGCTACTTTCGGCTCCTCGCCTGCGGCATTGCCATACCTTGCTTACACCCACGAGTCCGGCTTGGGACGCATCGTCGCTCACCGGCTGCGGGGCAAAGAAGAGTACCTTCACCTCAAACCGCTTTTCAGCAGCCACCTTGCAGCGGTACTGATGTCCATGGCCCTGGAAAGCAAAGGCGTGGCCTGGTTGCCCAAGAGCCTCACCGAGCAAGAAATACTGGATGGTCGCCTGGTCAGGGCGCTCGACGAAAGTTGGGATATACCGTTGGAAATTCATCTGACCCGTCCCTCTGCGCCACTCAGTCAATCTGCGGAAGAATTCTGGGGCAGGGTGGGGCAGTGACAGGTCGCTTCCAAGGGACTTGCCTTGCCCTGATTACGACCGTTGGAAAAGTGTTTCTTGCGCGCTGCTATGCGAAATCCGATCCCGGAATCGTCTGCTCAAATAAGACGCTTGCCGAGTTATCATTCCCGAACGGCGCTTTAACACCGATATGGTTTTTTCAGTTTTATCTGGTTTATGCGCAACAATGTACCGATAGTTGCCCTGTTAGCATAGACCAATGAGTAGTGCTACAGTCATTCCCTCTCTACGCGATTCTGCACAATTTTAGAAGGTCGACAAATGATAAAGACTGTCCCGATGTGGAAAATGATGATTGCCACCAAAGGTAATAAGGCGGGGTTTGCGGTGCTGGCGTCCT
>Ga0308169_10005692_pt1 | contig 11218 bp, 7 predicted proteins | sample PhyBR1_2_FD_202139 | JGI IMG/M metagenome (GOLD analysis project Ga0308169, IMG submission 202139) | Phyllosphere microbial communities from UC Gill Tract Community Farm, Albany, California, United States - DLSLSB.R1 | ecosystem: Host-associated > Plants > Phyllosphere > Unclassified | place... | reverse complement strand
GCGAGCGGGTACCCTACGAACGACGCGATGTCCAGCAGCGCGTGCGCGACAACGAGCGGTGCAGTCCGTCCCCAGCGGCGGTAGCACCAGCCGAACACGACGCCCATCGCGACGTTGCCGAAGAACGGCCCGATGCCCTGATACAGGTGATAGCCGCCGCGCACGAGGGCCGAGGCGACGATCATCGACCATGATCCCCACCCGAGCTGCCGCAGTCGCGCGAACAGGTAGCCGATCATGATCACCTCCTCCTGGAGTCCGGCGCGCACGGCGGAGAGGATGAGCAGCGGCACGGTCCACCAGGCGGCCCCGAGAGGCGACGCCTGCACGGCGACCGTGGCACCCAGGACCCGCCCGGCCGCGTACAGCGCGATGCCCGGCACTCCGATGCCGAGGAAGAGCAGCGCTCCGCCGCCGAGGTCCTTCGCCGGCTGCGCGACGTCGAGGCCGATGCGCCGGAATGCGCTCCGGCCCGGACGCCAGAGCAGGTAGATCGCGAGCGCCACCGCCATCAGCGAGAAGACGATGCCGAGCAGCTGATACGTGACGTCGAGCCACGGGATCGGTGACTGGGACGGATTGAGGGCCGTGCTCTGCCGGCCGAGCGGGGTCGACGACGCCAGACGCTGCACGATCGTGAGGATCGAGTACACGGCTGCCTGACCGAGTGAGAGACCGAGGACGATCGCGACCTCCCACCACAGGGCCGTGCGCCGACCGCGCTCGGCCGGCTGCTCGACGGGATGGGGCATGCGCCTGGGATGCGGGACCGCGGCGTCGCTCATGCTTGCATCCTGCCACCGTCGCGATGCCCGGCCCGTGCACGCCTCGACACGCGCCGGACGCACGGCCGCGGTCTGAGACTCAATCGCAGGTCTGCTGGGACTGCGTGCCAGATGGCCTAAAGAGGTCACCATCCGGTAACGGCTATGCGAAGTGTGTTGCAGGGGGGCAGGGGCGCGCTTACCTTGTATGTAACTCGCGTGGACGAAACCGAGGCTGGCTTCGTTCAGGCACACCCCACCAGGAGGAAAAGTGAAACTCAAGCGAACCGTCGTCGCCGTTGCAGCCGTGGCTGCAACCGGCGTCGTTCTCGCTGGCTGCTCAGCACCCAAGGGCAGCTCGATCAACGAGAAGACATCGCTGTCGATCGCATCGAACTCGGCGGTCACGTCGTTGAACCCGCTCGTGTCGGAGCAGTACAGCACGTACAACTCGAACCCCAACTACCTCATGAACGGCGTCGGGTTCAACTACTACGACAATTCTCCGAAGCTCGTCGACAACACCAAGTACGGCACGTACAAGAAGGTCTCGGCCAACCCGCTGACCATCGAGTACACGCTGAGCGACAACGCCAAGTGGAGCGACGGCGACCCGATCAACGCGGCCGACATCCTGCTCCAGTGGGCATCGAGCATCTCGAAGTACAACGCACCCAAGGGCGCCGTGAACTTCGACTCGGTCAACTCGGGCACGGGCCTCGACGGCATCACCAAGGTGCCGACGATCTCCAACGGCGGCAAGACCGTCACCGTCGTGTTCGACAAGCCCTACGTCGACTGGCAGCAGAGCCTGCTGACGCCGCAGCTTCCCGCGCACATCGTGTATCAGGAGGCATTCCCGGGCAAGAACCTGTCGAACGCCGACGCCGACAAGGCCGTCATCACGGCTCTGCAGAACGACAGCACGTCCGAGATCGCCGCGATGGCGAAGGCGTGGAGCACCAAGTGGGTCGTCGACTCGATGCCGAGCGACAAGAAGCTGCTGGTCAGCTCCGGCCCCTACCAGGTCTCGGCGTTCGTGAAGAACCAGTACATGACCCTCACGAAGAACCCGAACTACAAGGCGGGTCCTGAGCCGAAGGTGGACAGCATCACCGTCCGCTTCATCACCGACCCGACCGCGCAGATCCAGGCGCTCCAGAACGGCGAGGTCGACATCGTCTACGGCCAGCCGACGACCGACACCCTCGGTTCGATCAAGAAGGCCTCGGGCATCAAGTACACGCAGACCAGCGCCGCATCGTACGAGCACGTCGATCTGCGCATGAACAACGGCGGTCCCTTCGACCCGGCCTCCTACGGCGGCAACGCCCAGAAGGCGCTCGAAGTCCGTCAGGCCTTCCTCAAGACGATCCCGCGTCAGCAGATCGTCGACAAGCTGATCAAGCCCCTCAACCCCAAGGCCACGCTCGACGAGTCGACGATGTTCCTGCCGGGCGCCCAGGGCTACGACCAGTCGGTCCAGGGCAACGGCATGAGCGCCTACGACAAGGTGGACATCGCCGGAGCCAAGGCGCTGCTGCAGAGGGCGGGCGTCATGCACCCGACCATCCGCTTCGCGTACCCGACCGACAACCCGCGTCGTGTCAGCGAGTTCCAGCTGATCCAGAACTCGGCCCAGCAGGCCGGATTCACGGTCAAGGACGTCGGCTCGCCGGCGGCGACCTACTTCCCGGCCCTCGCCACGTCGAAGGGCTATGACGCGTCGCTGTTCGCCTGGCAGTACACCTCGCTCGCCTACACCGGCAACGAGGCGGCCTTCCAGACCGGTGGTTCCTCGAACTACCAGGGCTACTCGAACAAGCAGGTCGACGCGTGGTGGAAGCAGCTGCAGTACAGCACCGGCACGGCTGACGACAACAACGCGCTGCTGGCGAAGATCGACAAGCAGGTGGTGGCGGATGCCGCGACCACGACGATCTTCCAGTTCCCCGACCTGACCGCATGGTCGGCGAAGGTGGACAACGTCAGCGACAACCCCATCGGCGTCCAGGTGTTCTGGAACTTCTGGGATTGGACCTCGCAGCACAAGGCGACCTCGTCGTCCAGCAAGTGATCCGCACCGCCTGACCGGAAGGTCATGCCGCACGGAAAGTGGGGCGCCGAGGCAGCACATCTGCCTCGGCGCCCCACCCACGTGTCGGCGCAGCGATCCAGCGCTCGCGCCGACGCCTCAAAGGCCCCGCGATCGGGGTACGTTTATGGGCGGTATCCGCGACACGACACGATCGTCACTCGCCGATCCGCTTGATTCAGAAAGGCCCATACATGGTCGCATTCCTCACACGGAGGTTGCTGGCGTCCCTCTTGGTGCTGCTCATCGCTTCGTACATCGTCTACGTCCTGACGTGCTTCTCCGGCAATCCGCTGCAGGATCTCCTGCAGAGCAACGCACGCAACAAGGATCAGCTGATCGCGCAGCGAGTGCAGTACCTGCATCTGGACATCTCTCCGTTCCTGCGTTACTTCCTGTGGCTCGGCGGCATCCTCTCCGCCTTCACCGGACACTTCACCCTCGGGGACTCCATCAACGGGCAGCCCGTGACCGCACAGCTCGGGACGGCGGCAATGTCGACGCTGCACCTGGTGCTGACCGCCACGATCGTCGCGATCGTCTTCGGCGTGCTGATCGGCATCACCACTGCGCTGCGTCAGTACTCGTCGTACGACTACGGTGCAACGCTGCTGTCGTTCCTGTTCTTCTCGCTGCCGAGCTTCTGGCTCGCGGTCATGCTCAAGCAGTACATCGCGATCGGGTTCAACAACTTCCTGGCCGATCCTGCGATAGCCACCACGACGATCGTCGTGCTCGCGGTGATCTCCGGACTGGTGTGGCTCGCCATCATCGGCGGCACGCTCAGACGCCGGCTGATCGTGTTCGTCATCTCCGGTGCGGCCACCGGTGCCGTCCTCACGGCGCTGTCGCTGACCCGGTGGTTCACCGAACCGAAACTCGGCATCGTCGTGCTGACGCTCATGGGCGTGGCCACCGCGTTCCTGGTGACCGCTCTGTCCTCGGGGCTCGAGAACCGCAAGGCGCTCTACTCCGCACTGGTCGTGGTCGTCATCGGCGCCGTGCTGTACTACCCGCTGCAGTACGTGTTCGAGTACATGAACCTCTGGATCATGGCCGTTCTGGGCCTCGCCGCGGTGATCGTCGGCATCGTGGTGGGTCTGCTGTTCCGCGGCAACGACAAGTGGGTCTCGGCTCGCGGCGCGGCCATCACCGCCGCAGCCTTGGGTCTTCTCATGATGGTCGACCGGTACATGCAGGTGTGGAGCGCGTACATGAACGCGAGTTCGATCAGCGGACGCCCGATCGCCACGATCGGCGCGTCGACGCCGGGCCTGTCCGGTGACTTCTGGGTGGCCGGCGTGGACCAGTTCACGCACTATCTGCTGCCGACGATCGCGCTGATGCTGATCTCGCTGGCCAGCTACAGCCGCTACGCCCGCGCGAGCATGCTCGACGTGATGAATCAGGACTACATCCGCACGGCGCGGTCGAAGGGCCTCACCGAGCGGACGGTCGTGATGCGTCACGCGTTCCGCAACGCTCTGATCCCCATCGTGACCATCATCACGCTGGACTTCGGCGCCCTCATCGGTGGCGCCATCGTCACCGAGAACGTGTTCAGCATCCAGGGCATGGGCAATCTCTTCCAGCAGGCGATCAACCAGACCGACGTCAACACCGTGATGGGCGTGTTCCTGGTCACCGGCATCGCCGCGATCGTGTTCAACGTGATCGCCGACGTCGTCTACTCCTCCCTCGACCCACGAATCCGGGTGTCCGCATGACAGACAACAGCCAGGACCCGTCGGGTCTCCACCACGACGAACCGCGCTTCCGCAGCGACGCGATCCTTCCGCCCGCCGACACGACCGAGCCTCTGGGCCTCGATACGGAGTCGGTGCTCGTCGCGGAGCATTCCGAGAACGCGATCGAGATGAAGGAGGTCGAGGGCCTCAGCCAAGGCAGGATCATCTTCCGCCGGTTCATCCGCCACAAGGGTGCGATGATCTCGCTGGTGGTGCTCCTGTTCGTGGTCGGCCTCTCCTTCAGCGCCGAGGGCATCAACGCGCTCGGCCTGCACATCCCGGGCTGGTGGAAGTTCAACTACTTCCAGATCAACCCCATCGTCAACGACACGGCGCCGACTCTGCGACTGTGGCCGTTCAGCCTGGGCGACCACCCGTTCGGGCAGGACGAGGTCGGCCGCGACGTGTTCGCCGAGGTCATGCGCGGCATCCAGCAGTCGATCATGATCATCGTCGTGATCGGCCTGGTCTCGACCACGATCGGCGCGGTCATCGGAGCGGTCGCAGGTTACTTCGGCGGCCGCATCGACTCGCTCCTGATGCGTACGACCGACATGTTCATCATCGTGCCGCTCATCCTGCTCGCGGCCATCGTCGGCCACTACGCGCAGGGATCGGGCTCGTTCGTGCTCGCACTCATTCTCGGACTTCTGCTGTGGACGTCGCTGGCGCGACTGGTGCGCGGCGAGGTGCTCGCCCTGCGCGAGCGCGAGTTCGTGGAGGCGGCCAAGGTCGCGGGAGCGTCGAACACCCGCATCATGTTCAAGCACATCCTGCCGAACGCTGCCGGTGTGATCATCGTGTCGGCCACCCTGACGATGTCCGCCGCGATCCTGCTCGAGGCGGCGCTGAGCTACCTGCAGCTCGGCGTGCAGCCGCCCGACGTGTCGCTGGGAAGCCTCATCGGGCTGTACCAGAACTCGTTCGAGACGCGGCCGTGGCTGTTCTGGTGGACGGGCATCTTCATCGTGATCATCGCGCTGACGATCAACTTCATCGGAGACGGGCTGCGCGACGCGTTCGACCCGCGCCAGCGTCGCATCCTCAACCGCAAGGCGAAGGCCGCGCAGACCGCGGCGCGCGAGAAGCCGGCGACGGCTCAGCCGCAGCCCACCGCGTGACGGCGATGACGATCGACATGGCGGTCGCCGGGGCGCGTGCGAGCGCGCCCCGGCGACCCCGGCGGGGCTCAGACCAGGATGCCGGCCACCGTCGCGGCCACGAGGGCGCCGAGCACCGCCAGCTGCCAGGTGTGCCACGTGGTCACCGCGCCGGTGCCTTCCACGGTGGCCTCGTCCAGGCGCCCCGCGCGACGCAGTTCGTCCCAGTAGCGGCGGATGTTCAAGGCGGCGAGTCCGGAGTCGGAGCTCGGGATGTCGCCGATGCGCACGGTGCCGCCGGCGCCGTACGTCGAGTCCGGCAGATGCGCGACGTCCGACTTCGCGGCGCGGTACGTGGTCACGCGGCTCGGACCGGGAGCGGCCCATGCCGTGAACTTCGCGTCGCGGGTGCGGATCGTGAGCGAGTACTTGGTGTCGACGTCCACGATCGCGGGCCACGTGATGCGCACGGTGCGGACAAGGTTGACGAGCGTCACCCCGGCGGCGTCCACCCCGACGGCCGGCATCCAGAACAGCAGCCAGCAGCCGAATCCGGCGAGCAGGAACGCGGGCGTGTAGCGCAGCGCCGTTCCGGCGTCGCCGAGGGCGATCAGCGAGACGATGCAGACCGCGACGATCGCCCAGACGAGAATGCACAGAATCAGGCCGAATCTCGGCCGCAGGACGACGGGTTGAGTCACCAGTTCATGGTGGCACAGGGCCCGGCGAAAGGAATTTGAGCGTCGTGAGCGCAACGATTGACGCGGGCGTGAAGCCCGTTCTGAAGATCAAGGATTTCGGTGTCGACTTCTGGGTGGACGGCACCTGGTATCCGGCCGCCATCGACATGGCCTACGAGGTGATGCCCGGAGAGGTGCTCGCCATCGTGGGCGAGTCGGGGTCCGGCAAGAGCTCGAGCTCGATGGCGCTGCTCGGGCTGATGCCGCCCAACGGCCGCATGCACGGACACATCGAGTTCGCGGGCAAGGACATCAGCCGGGCGACCGCCCACCAGCTGCGGCGCATGCGCGGCGAGGAGATGGCGGTCATCTTCCAGGAGCCCATGACGGCGCTGAACCCGGTGTACACGATCGGGTTCCAGATCATCGAGATGCTGCGCGTGCACAAGTCGATGACGCCCGCATCGGCACGAGTACGGGCGATCGAACTGCTCGAGCTCGTCGAGATGCCGGCTCCGGAGACCTCTGTCGACAAGTACCCGCACCAGCTCTCCGGCGGTCAGCGCCAGCGCGCGATGATCGCGATGGCGCTGGCGTGCGATCCCAAGCTGCTGATCGCCGACGAGCCCACCACGGCGCTCGACGTGACCGTGCAGGCCGAGATCCTCGACCTGATGCGGGTGCTCCGCGAGAAGGTGGATGCCGCCATCGTGCTGATCACGCACGACATGGGCGTGGTCGCGGACATCGCGGACAAGATCATCGTGATGAAGGACGGGCGCATCGTCGAGGCGGGCGAGATCGTCTCGGTGTTCCAGAACCCGCAGCACCCGTACACGCGGCAGCTCCTCGCCGCAGTGCCCAAGCTGAGCCTCGATCCCGCATCCGAAGACGTCCCGACCCCCGAAGAGCGCACCGACCAGCCGGTGCTGCGGTTCGAGGAGGTGACGATCGAGTATCCGAAACGCGGTCGGATCCCCGCGTTCCGTGCCGTCGAGGACGCGAGCTTCGAGATCTACCCCGGCGAGGTCGTCGGCCTCGTGGGCGAGTCCGGGTCGGGCAAGAGCACGATCGGCCGCGCCGCGGTCGGCCTGCTGCCGGTCCACTCCGGGGTGCTCGCCGTGAACGGCCACGACATCGCGACGATGACCTCGCGCGAGCTGCGCACCGCCCGACGACACATCGGCATCGTCTTCCAGGACCCGGGCTCTTCGCTGAACCCCCGCATCCCCATCGGCGAGAGCATCGGCGAGCCCATCCTGCTCGCCGGCGACGCCCGCGGGCACGCGCTGGACAGGCGGGTCGAGAAGCTGCTCGACGACGTCGAGCTGCCGCGCTCGTTCCGCAACCGCTACCCGCACGAGCTGTCCGGCGGCCAGCGGCAGCGCGTCGGCATCGCACGCGCCATCGCGCTGCGACCGCCGCTGCTCATCGCCGACGAGCCGACGTCCGCGCTGGACGTGTCGGTGCAGGCGCGCTTCCTGACGCTGCTGCAGAACCTGCAGCAGGAGATGCATTTCGCGTGCCTGTTCATCACCCACGACCTCGCGGTGATCGACGTGCTGGCTCACCGGATCGTCGTGATGAACCACGGCAAGCTCGTGGAGCAGGGCACGAAGGACCAGGTGCTGCGCAATCCGCAGGACCCGTACACGCAGCGGCTCATCGCCGCGGTGCCGCTGCCCGACCCGGTGCTGCAGCGCGAGCGGCGGGCGCAGCGCGCGCAGCTCCTCGGCCTCGGCGACGCCGGGGAGGGCGCCCCGGGGGCGTGACCCGGCAGCCGCCCAGGCGTCCTTGATAGACTGGCGGGTGGCCCGCATCCGGGCCACCTCCCCGATCTCAAGGACACCGTCATGGCGCATGCCCTCCGCCCGGATCTTCGCAACGTCGCGATCGTCGCCCACGTCGACCACGGCAAGACCACGCTGGTGGATGCCATGCTGCGCCAGACCGGGTCGTTCGGCGAGCACGCGCACGTCGAAGAGCGGGCGATGGACTCGAACGACCTCGAGCGTGAGAAGGGCATCACGATCCTCGCCAAGAACACGGCGATCACGTACAACGGCGCGCACACCGACGTGCCGGTGACGATCAACGTCATCGACACACCGGGCCACGCCGACTTCGGCGGCGAGGTGGAGCGCGGTCTGTCGATGGTCGACGGGGTCGTGCTGCTGGTGGATGCCTCGGAGGGCCCGCTGCCGCAGACGCGCTTCGTGCTGCGCAAGGCGCTGGAGGCGAAGCTCCCCGTCATCCTTCTGGTGAACAAGACCGACCGGCCCGACGCCCGCATCGCCGAGGTCGAAGAGGAGAGCCACGACCTTCTGCTGGGGCTGGCATCCGACCTGCACGAGGACGTCCCGGACCTCGACGTCGACGCGCTCCTCGACGTTCCGGTCGTGTACGCGTCCGGCCGCGCCGGTGCGGCATCCCGCACCCGTCCCGCCAACGGGGACCTGCCCGACAACGACGACCTGGAGCCGCTGTTCGGGGCGATCCTCGAGCACGTGCCGGCGCCGTCCTACGACGACGAGGCGCCGCTGCAGGCGTGGGTGACGAACCTCGACTCGTCGCCGTTCCTCGGTCGCCTGGCTCTGCTGCGCGTCTTCAACGGCACGCTGCGCAAGGGCCAGACTGTCGCGTGGGTGCGTCACGACGGCTCGCACTCGAACGCCCGCATCACCGAGCTGCTGAAGACCCGCGCCCTCGAGCGCTACCCCGCGGACGAGGCGGGCCCGGGTGACATCGTCGCCATCGCCGGCTTCGAGGACATCACCATCGGCGAGACCATCGCCGACCCCGAAGACGTCCGCCCGCTGCCCGCGATCCACGTCGACGACCCGGCGATCTCCATGACGATCGGCACGAACACCTCGCCGCTGGTGGGCAAGGTCAAGGGCCACAAGCTGACGGCCCGCATGGTGAAGGACCGCCTCGACCGCGAGCTGATCGGCAACGTCTCCCTGAAGGTCGTCGACATCGGCCGGCCGGATGCCTGGGAGGTGCAGGGCCGCGGCGAGCTGGCCCTCGCCATCCTCGTCGAGAACATGCGCCGCGAGGGCTTCGAGCTCACCGTCGGCAAGCCGCAGGTGGTGACGAAGAAGGTCGACGGCAAGACCTACGAGCCCTTCGAGCACCTGACGATCGACGCGCCGGAGGAGTACCTCGGCGCGATCACGCAGCTCATGGCCTCGCGCAAGGGCCGCATGGAGACGATGACCAACCACGGCACGGGATGGGTGCGCATGGAGTTCGTCGTGCCATCGCGCGGCCTCATCGGCTTCCGCACCGAGTTCCTCACCACCACCCGCGGCACGGGCATCGCGAACGCGATCTCGCACGGCTACGAGCCGTGGGCCGGCCACATTGTGACGCGCCAGAACGGGTCCATCGTCGCCGACCGTTCCGGCGTCGTGACGCCGTTCGCCATCATCGCGCTGCAGGAGCGCATGTCGTTCTTCGTGCAGCCCACCGAAGAGGTCTACGAGGGCATGGTCATCGGCGAGAACACGCGCGCCGACGACATGGACGTGAACATCACCAAGGAGAAGAAGCTCACCAACATGCGCTCCTCCACGGCCGACACGTTCGAGTCGATGACCCCGCCGCGCACCTTGTCGCTGGAGGAGTCGCTCGAGTTCGCCCGCGACGACGAATGCGTCGAGGTGACCCCGGAGAAGGTGCGCATCCGCAAGGTGGTGCTCGACGCCACCGAGCGTGGTCGCGCCGCCGCGCGCCTGAAGCGCCAGGACGCCAACGCCTGAAAGGTCGCGGGCCACCGGAGAACCGGTGGCCCGCGCTGTCGTCTGCGTGCCTCGGTAGGCTCTTTCGAGTGACCGAGCCGGATGCGCCCGACGTCGGCGCGGCCCGCTTCGAAGCGGGCCGTGCCGTCCGCGCGGGGCTGGGCGTCGCGCTGGCGACGAGCGCGTACGGCGTCTCATTCGGCGCGCTGGCCGTGGCATCCGGACTGGACGTCTGGCAGGCGTGCGTCCTCAGCCTCGTCATGTTCACCGGTGGATCGCAGTTCGCGTTCGCCGGGGTCATCGCGGGCGGGGGACTGGCCGCGGCGCCGGCGGCGATCGCGTCCGCGGCCCTGCTCGGGGTGCGCAACGCGGCCTACGGCATGCGGATGGCGCCGGTCGTCGGCACGAGCCCCTGGCGCCGCGTGGCGGCGATGCCGTTCACGATCGACGAGTCGACCGCGGTGTCCCTCGCGCAGACCTCGAGCCGCGCCCGCACGCTCGGATTCTGGGTGACCGGCATCGGCATCTACGTCGGCTGGAACGTCACGACGTTCGCGGGGGCGCTCCTCGGTGATGTGCTCGGCGACCCGAAGAAGTACGGGCTGGATGCCGCAGCCGCCGCGGCGTTCCTCGCCCTGCTCTGGCCGCGCCTGCGCCGGCGCCAGGCGATCGCGGTCGGCGTCGCCGCGGCGGTCGTCGCCGCCGCGCTGACCCCTGCGCTCATGCCCGGGCTTCCCGTCCTCGTCGCCGCCGTGGTGGCGATCGTCGTGGGCTGGTTCAACTGGCTGGGAGCGCGGGACGGCGCCGCCCTTCGACAGGCTCAGGGACCGGAGGGGCGGCAGGGACCGGAGGGGCGGCAGGGACCGGAGGGGCGGCAGGGACCGGAGGGGCGGCAGGGACCGGAGGGACTGCCGTGACCCTGTGGAATGCCGTGGTGCTGGCATCCGTCGTCTGCGTTGCGTTGAAGGCGATCGGATACCTCGTCCCCGCGCGCCTCATCGAAGCGCCGCGCACCGCGCGCATCACCGATCTGCTGACGGTGGCGCTGCTCGCGGCGCTCGTGGCCGTGCAGTCGCTCGGAGCGGGGC
>Ga0308169_10005690_pt1 | contig 11219 bp, 7 predicted proteins | sample PhyBR1_2_FD_202139 | JGI IMG/M metagenome (GOLD analysis project Ga0308169, IMG submission 202139) | Phyllosphere microbial communities from UC Gill Tract Community Farm, Albany, California, United States - DLSLSB.R1 | ecosystem: Host-associated > Plants > Phyllosphere > Unclassified | place... | reverse complement strand
ATATCTTTATATGATGGGTCGAAGGGCCGTGAGTTTGCTCGTGCCACCCAAGATGGTCATCCCCGCGAAGGCGGAGATCCATATCCTCAGCCGTTCAAGACTCGATCGCAAGGTCAGCCAATATGGGTTCCCGCCTCCGCGGGAATGACGATCATGAGGTCGAGCCGTTGCCTCCGAAGTCAGGCCCGCCCCGTCTCCGCTACGAGCAGGCGCGGATCCACCCCGGCCTGCGCGAACGCATAGGTCCAGCGATCCTCCGCCAGCGTATCGAACACCAGGTCGGTGTCGCCGAGCACGTTAAACCATCCCGGCCGCGACAGTTCGCCCTCGAGCTGCCCACCGTCCCAACCGGCATAGCCCAGCGCCACCACCCATTGCGACGGCCCCTTCCCCTCGGCGATCGCGTGCAGCACGTCGACCGTGCTCGACAGCTTCCACCGCCCGGCGACGTCGACGCTATCTTGCCCGCCCCAGTCGGACGAATGCACCACGAACCCGCGCCGCGGCTCGACCGGTCCGCCGAAATGCACCGGCGCGTTGGGCGCCTCGCCCGGCTCGATCCCGAACTGTTCGAGCAGATCGTGGAAGCCGAGCCCGTCGATCGTCGCGCCGATTCCGATCCCGATCGCACCATTCTCGTCATGGCTGCACATCGCGATCACCGCGCGGGCGAACCGCGGGTCGCTCATCCCCGGCATGGCGAGCAGGAATTGTCCGGAAAGAAAGCGCGTCTTGTCCATATGTTGCACCATAGCGACGCACGGCACCCCCCGCCACGCTTGAAATACCGGCGCCTGCGTCCAAGGTACGGCTCGCCCGAGACCAACTCGCGGTGACAGGAGATTTCAGATGACGATCAGCGTCGGCGACCGGCTTCCCACCACCACCCTCGTCAAGGCCACCGCGGATGGCCCCGACCAGGTCGACACCGACAGCTTCTTCAAGGGCCGCAAGGTCGCATTGTTCGCGGTCCCCGGCGCATTCACGCCGACCTGCTCGGCCAAGCACCTGCCGGGCTTCGTCGAGAAGGAAGCCGAACTGAAGGCCAAGGGCATCGACGAGGTCGCGTGCGTTTCGGTCAACGACGCGTTCGTGATGGGCGCATGGGGCAAGTCGGCGGGCGCTGGCGACATCACGCTGCTCGCAGACGGTAATGGCGATTTCGCCAAGGCGATCGGCCTGACGATGGACGGCTCGGGCTTCGGCATGGGCACGCGCAGCCAGCGTTACTCGATGCTGGTCAACGACGGCGTCGTCGAGCAGCTGAACGTCGAGGCCCCGGGCGAGTTCAAGGTCAGCTCGGCCGAACACCTCCTCAGCGAGATCTAATGTGAGCGGGGCGGGAACGATGCCCGCCCCTCTTTACCACCCCGGCGAAGGCCGGGGCCCAATTGGCAAGGTCGGGGTAACTTTGGGCTGCCCGCCGTTACATCCGTTCCCCAATTGGGCCCCGGCCTCCGCCGGGGTGGTGCATTAACGGCGAGCGCTGACTGTGCCCCCCACCGAAGTCTTGCCACCGTAACCTCCGCCACCTAACACTGCCCGATGACAATCGCATCCGACCTCGTCGCCGACCTCGACCGCCTCTACCGCGCCTCCGTCGAGCGCCTCCAAGCCGCCATGAGCGCCTATATCGCCGACGGTACGACACCCGATCCAGCCAGCCGCACCGATGGCTCGTTCGCATACCCCGAAATCCGACTGACCTATAAGGGCGGCGTCGACCGCCCGACTCCGCTTCGCTCGTTCGGCCGCTTGGTCAACGCAGGCGAATACCGGATCAGCGTCACCAAGCCCGCGATCTTCGCCGAATACCTGACCGAACAGCTCACGCTGCTGATCGAGGATTACGACGTCACCGTCGAAGCCGTCGAGGGTCGCCAGGAAATCCCGTTTCCCTATGTGATCGAGCCCGGCCACGCGCTGAGCCTCGACGAGGTCTCCGCGACCGAATTGTCGCGCCACTTCCCCGCGACCGAGCTCGCGCACATCGGCGACGAGATCGCCGATGGCCTCTGGGTCGCCAACGACGAAACGCGCCCGCTCGCGCTGTTCGACGGCCTGCGCACCGATTTCAGCCTCGCGCGCCTGCGCCATTACATGGGCACGCCGGCCGAACACGCGCAGCGCTTCGTGCTATTCACCAACTATCACCGCTACGTCGACGAATTCGTCCGCTGGGCCGGCACGCAGCTTGGCGAAGGCTCACGCTTTACCAGCCTGTCGGGCGCGGGCGGGATCACGATCTCGTCGGGCGACGACATCGACAAGATCATCTCCGACAGCGCCTGGCGCCGTCACCAGATGCCCGCCTATCACCTGATGGCGGACGACCGCACCGGCATCACGCTCGTCAACATCGGCGTGGGGCCGTCGAACGCGAAGACGATCTGCGACCACCTCGCGGTGTTGCGCCCCGAGGCGTGGCTGATGATCGGCCATTGCGGCGGCCTGCGTCCCAGCCAGCGGATCGGCGACTATGTCCTCGCGCACGCCTATCTGCGCGACGACCACGTGCTCGACGACGTCCTGCCCCCCGAAATCCCGATCCCCGCGATCGCCGAAGTCCAGCTCGCCATGGCGAAGGCGGCAGAGATCGTCTCGGGCCAGTCGGGCGAGGAACTCAAGCGTCGCCTCCGCACCGGCACGATCGTCACCACCGACGATCGCAACTGGGAACTTCGCTACTCGAAGTCCGCACTTCGCTTCTCGCTGTCGCGCGCGGTCGGGATCGACATGGAATCCGCGACGATCGCCGCGCAAGGGTATCGCTTCCGCGTTCCCTACGGCACGCTGCTGTGCGTCTCGGACAAGCCGCTCCACGGCGAACTGAAGCTGCCGGGCCAGGCCAACCGCTTTTACGAGCGTGCGATCAGCGAGCATCTCCGGATCGGGATCGAGACCTGCGAACAGCTCCGGCTGGAAGGCTCGAAGCTCCACAGCCGCAAGCTCCGCGCGTTCGACGAGCCGCCTTTCCGGTAAAGCGGCCGCTAAAAATCGGAGCGGATCGCGCGAGAATGGGTTACGCATCCGGAATCATTGCTGAGGGAAGATAACCGTGGCCGACACCGACACGCCCGATACGGAAGCAAAGAAGCCCGTCACCCGCCGCCGCGCGCCGCGCAAGACGAGTGCGCCGAAGGCCGCGCCGGCGGCGACATCGTCGGCCAAGCCAGTCGCGGCCAAACCCGTGCCGGTCGCGAAGCCGGTTGCGGACAAGCCTGTGGCTGCGGCGCCGCCGAAGCCAGCCGCCAAGCCTGTGCCAAAGCCCCGCTCGACCAAGCGCAGCACACCGCGCCCGGTTCCCGCGCGTAATACGGCGACGTCGGCCCCGGTCGCCAAGCCCCCGGAAAAGACCCGCGGCAAATGGGGTGCCGCTGCGATCTTCAGCGGTGTCGCGGTTGCTGGAGCTGCGGTTGGCGCGCTGCTGACCTTGCGCGGGAGCACGCCCAAGGCTCAGCCCGCGCCCAAGCCGAAGGGCAAACACGCGCACCAGGCTGACGGAGCGGATTCGTCGAAGTCGTTCGAAGCGCGCATCGCCGATCCGGGGACGGTCCCGGAGTAAATATCCCACCGCATTCCCCAGATGGAGATACCACCCCGGCGAAGGCCGGGGCCCAGTTGGGAGACGTCGCTAACGGAGCGATGAGCTTAGTTACTCAAGACGTTCCAACTTGGCCCCGGCCTTCGCCGGGGTGGCGCGTTGTAAGTGTCGCCCCACGCCGCCTTGGTTCCCCCGCGGACGCGGGGGCCCAGCTAAAACCACGGAAGCGTTCGTAACCCTGGGCCCCCGCCTTCGCGGGGGAACTAGGTTTGGCGAGATCAGGATTTACCCCCTCACCACCCGGTCGGCTTTCCCTTGTTCTGCACGTCCAGCCACGCCTTCAACGGCGCAAAATACTCCACCAGTGCCTTGCCCGACATCTCGCGGCTCCCGGTGAACACCTGCAACGCGTCCGGCCACGGCTTAGACTGACCCATGCTCAGCATCGCGTTGAGCTTCGTCCCCACCGCCTTGTCGCCATAGAACGAACAGCGATGCAGCGGCCCCTTCCATCCCGACTGGTCGCACGCCGCCTTGTAGAACTGGAACTGCAACACCCGCGCCAGGAAGTAGCGCGTGTACGGCACCGCTGCCGGGATATGATATTTGCCGCCCGCATCGAACTTGGTCTCGTCACGCGCGACCGGCGGCTTGATCCCCTGATATTGGAGCCGCAACTGGTCCCACGCCGCCTGATACCCGGTCGCCGGGATTGCGCCTGAGAACACGCCCCAGCGCCATTTGTCGATCAGCAACCCGAACGGCAGGAACGCGACCTTGTCCATCGCCTGGCGCAGCAACAGCCCGATGTCCTTGTCCGCGCTCGGCACCTTCGCCTGATCGAGCAGCCCGATCTTCACCAGATAATCCGGCGTGATCGACAGCGCGACGGTATCGCCGATCGCCTCGTGGAAGCCGTCGTTCGCGCCGTTCTTGTAGAGGAACGGCTGCGCCTTGTACGCACGCTGATAGTAATTGTGGCCAAGCTCGTGGTGGATCGTGACGAAGTCGTCCGCATTCACCTTGGTGCACATCTTGATCCGGATATCGTCCTGATTGTCGAGATCCCACGCCGACGCATGACAGATCACGTCGCGGTCCGCTGGTTTGGTGATCTGCGACCGCTTCCAGAACGTCTCGGGCAGCGGTGCAAAGCCAAGCGACGAGTAGAAGCCCTCACCCTGCTTCACCATCTTGAGCGGATCATAGCCCTTCGCCTTGAGCAGCTCACCGGTGTCATACCCGACATCCCCCGCGCCCTTGGGTGCGACGATGTCGTAGATGTTACCCCATTCCTGCGCCCACATGTTGCCGAGCAGGTCGCTGCGGATCGGCCCGGTCTTCGCCTGCACCGCGTCGCCATATTTCTCGTTCAGCTTCCACCGCGTGTACGTGTGCAGCGCCATGTAGAGCGGCTCGACCTGCTTCCAGATCGTGTCGGTCAGCGTCGCGAACTGCTCGGGCGTCATGTCGTAGCCCGAGCGCCACAGCGCGCCGACGTCCTTGTACCCCAGCTCACGCGCGCCCTCGTTCGAGATCGCGGTCATCTTCGCATAGTCGCCGCGCATCGGCGCACCGACCTTGTCGTTCCAGCTCGTCCACATCTCAGTCAGCTTGGCGGGATCGCGCGTCGAGCCCATCGCCGCCTCGATGTCCGACCCGTTGATCGGCTTGCCGTCGAGCGTGCCCATCCCCTTGCCGTACGACGACGACATCTTGGTGGTCAGCGTCGACAGTTCGTCGGACGCGCCCGGCCGCGTCGGTGCCGGCAGTGTCAGCCCGCCGCGCAGCAAATCGAGCTTGCGCTTCGTATCGAACGACAGCCCCGGCAGCGACGCATAGCGCGCGGCGCCCAGCGCGTACTTCACCCCGAGATCGGTCATCTCCGCGCCCGACTTCGCCGCCAGCGCATCGGTGTCGTCGGTGATGTACGTCGCGTTGACCCACGCCACGCGGTTGGCGTCGAGCGAGGCCGCTGCCATCGCCTTCTCGGCTTCGGCGACGAATGCGTCGGCCTGCGCGACGGTCGGCTTGCCGGTCGTGGTGGGCATGGCGGGCGCGGCGGGCACGGCGACCTGGGTTTGCGCCGCAACAGGCGCGGCAATCGCGCACGCGAGCGCGATCAGAGAGACGGTACGGATCATGATCTTCCCCTGGATTATGCCTCCAGAGTGATGATCCGCCGCCGCCCGGTCAACTGTCTCTGGCCGACCTTGCGATCCTCCCTGCAAGGGGGAGGACCAAGGACAGGGTGTCAGCGCGCCAGAAAGTCCGCGATCGCCTGACCGAGTTCCGGCTTCACCACCGCGCTCATATGCCCGCCCGGCGTCTCGACATACGTCCCGTTTGGCAACGCCGCCGCCAGATCGGGGGCCGAGCCGTTATCCTGGTCCTGACCGCCGCACACCACCAAGGTCGGCTGCTGGATCGCCTTCACGGACTCCAGCGGCGTATCGACGAACGTCTCGAGGATCCCGAGCAACGCGACCGGATCGCCGCCGGTCGTCTTCAGGAACGCCTCGGCCAGCCACTCGGGCGTGCCCTGCACATGCTGCCCGAGCTTGGTCAGGATATTGCGGAAATGCCCGGCGCGACGCGACGTCTGCGTCAGCCCTTCGAGACCCATGCCGGAGAAGATCACTCGCCGCGGCGTTGCGCCGGTCGCCAGCATCCGCGACGTCGTCCGCGCGCCCAGCGAATAGCCGCCAAGGTCGTAGTCGGTCAGCCCCAGATGCGCGATCAGCGCATGGCCGTCCTGCGTCAGCGCATCCGCCGGATACGCCTCGAGCCCGTGCGGCTTCTCGCTGTCGCCATGCGCGCGCAGGTCCGGCATGATCACGCGGAAGCCCTTCGCGGCGATCTTGGCGGCGTGGCCGTAGCGGATCCAGTTGGTCTTCGCGTCGGAGAAATAGCCGTGGATCAGCACCACCGCGCGTCCTTCACCGACCTCGCGCCACGCCAGGCGCGTGCCGTCGAAGCTTGCGAAATATTGGGGATCGGAAGAGGGGGTGCTGGCCACGGTGTCGTCCTGTCAACTGCGTCGCCGTCAGTTCGCGGCCCCGGCCCGCGCTGTCAACCGTCCCGCAGCAAACGAAAACGGGCGGCCCGCAGGCCACCCGTTCCCGTCGTCTGGATCAGCGGATCAGAACTGATAGCCGATCCCGCCCGAGCCGCCCGTCCGGCCCTGCGAGTCGTACGTGCCGCTCAGCTTGACCACGGTATGCCCGTCGCCGAACGCCTTCGACAGGCCGACCGCGACCGCGGACTGTCCGGCATAGGTGCCGCCGCCGATCGCGAGCATGCCCTTGCCGGCTTCATACGCCTGCGGCAGCCCGGCAGCGGCGAGTGCTCCCGACGTCCCGGCATAACCGTCGCGTCGCACCGAGCGCAGGTCGAAGTCGAGCGCCGCGATCCGGCCGTCGGTATACGCCCTCGCCTGCGTCACCGCCGTATTCATGCCGGCATTCATCTGGCCCATATTGACCGCGTCGGTGTTCGACACACCGTTGCCGACATTGCCCAGCACGGTCGCCGTACCGCCGTCGTTGAACGTCACGGTGCCCCGGCCCGGGCTGTACTGGACGGAGTTGGTGCCCATTGCGAGCGCCCCATTCGCCGTCGTCTGGGCGGTCGCGACCGCCTGGTTGGTCGCATTGAGCTGGCCACCGTTCACGGCTTCGGTCGATCCGGCGGCGACGGTTCCTGCCGCGACGTTCGCGATCGTCACCGGTGCAGCGGCGTTGCCACCCGCGAGCGTGACCGTGTTGGTCCGCGTACCGTTCGCATCGGTCGCGTACGACACCGCGTTCACCGCCGTCAGCGCCAGCGCGTGGACCTGACCGCCATTGACCGCATCGGTCGATCCCGCGGCGATCGATCCGGCTGCGACATTGTGCAGCGCAACGGGGGCGGCGGCCGCCCCGACCAGTGTCAGGTCGTTGGTCCGCGTGCCGCCGTTCGGCACGGTGACACTGCCGGGGTTCGAATATTGCACCGGCCCGGCACCACCATTGGCGACCTGGTTACCCAGGTTGGCGATCGCGGTCGTGTTGTTGGCAACCTGCGTATTGGTCGCCGCAAGCTGCGATCCGTTGACGGCATCCCTCGATCCGGCGGCGATATTGCCGGCGGCGACATTGCCGATGACCGTGCCACCCGCGCCACCGCCGAGCGTGATCGCGCTCTTGGCGGCATTGTCGTACTGGACCGTGGTGCCGCCCAGCGCCGCGACCTGCGCCGCGACTCCCGCGACCTGACCGACATTGGCGGCATCGGTCGCGGCCGTGCCGGCGGCGACATTGGTGATCTGGCGTTCGGCACCGACCGAGCCGACAGAGACTTCGCCGACCGATGTCTGCACCCCGCCGAGACCCAGCGCGGCATAGCCCGCCGTCCCACCGCGCACCGCCACGGCACCGGTGCCGAGCGCAACGCTGTTGGCTGCGGCCGCCGTGGCTTCGGGACCAATCGCCACGCTATCGGTGCCCGTGACGCTGCCACCGGCGCGGGTCGAGAGCACGCGGAAATAGCGGGGGTCGACGCCGACGTTGATCCCGCCGTTGATCGCCCCATTGATCGCGCCGTTGACGGCATCGAACGCTGACTGGACGCTGCCATATTGCGCACCGCCGAAGCCGAGTGAGGCGGTCACGCCGTTGGTCGCCGGGTCATAGCGCGACGATCCGCCGAGACCGGCCGCGACCGAGGTGCCGAGACCGCCGAGCTGGCCGCCATTGACCGCATCGGTCGATCCCGCGGCAAGCCCTCCATTGCCGACATTGTGCAACGCGACTGCGCCCGTCGCTCCGCCGACCAGCGTCACGTCGTTCGACGGCACGCCGCCGTTCGGCGTCGTCGGGGTCGCCGCATTGGCATATTGCAGCGCACCAACCGCGCCATTCGTGATCCGGGTGGTCAGGTTGGAGACGGTGGTGTTGGTCGCGAACAGCTGGCTGCCATTGACCGCCTCGGTCGAGGTCGCGCCAAGCGCGCCCGCCGCGACGTTGCCGAGGGCGACGGGTGCAGCGCCCGCCCCGCCGAACGTCACGCGCGCGCGGGTCGCGTCGTCATATTGCACCGCCAACGGCAACGATCCGCCGAGCTGGCCCGACAGCAACGCGAGCTGGCCGCCGTTCACCGCGTCGGTCGAACCGATCGCGACGACGCCGTTGGCGACATTGTGCAACGCGACCGGACCCACCGCAGCGCCGACGAGCGCGGCGTCGTTGGTCGGTACGCCGCCGTTGGGCGCGGTCGGCGTCGCGGCATTGGTATATTGCAGCGCGCCGATCCCGCCGTTGGAAATGCGAGTCGTCAGGTTGGTGATCGTATTGCCGTTGTTCGTGACGTTGGTGTTGGTCGCGAACAGCTGGGCACCGTTGACCGCCTCGGTCGAGGTTGCCCCGATCGTGCCGGGTGCGACGTTGGCGATCGTCGTGCCCCCCACGCCTGCCAACGTCACGCGGTCGCGCGCTGCCCCGTTATACTGGACCACGTTGGTCGCGATCGTGCCGATCTGCGCCTGGACGCCGGTCAGCTGTGCGACATTGACCGCATCGGTCGGTGCCGAGCCCGCGGCGACATTGGTAATCTGCCGCTCGGCGCCGACCGCACCGACCGAGACCTCACCCGCCGAATTCTGCAACGCGGCGCCCAGCCCTATCGCGGTATAGCCCGTCACCGGTCCGCGTGCGGCGACGCTGCCTGCGCCGAGCGCGATGCCGTTCACGCCGGTGGCGGTTGCGCCTGTGCCCAAGGCGATCGCGCCTGTTGCGCCTGCATTTACGATGGCGTTGGTGCCAAACGCGATCGAGCCCGGTGCGGTCGCGTCGGTCGACGCCGCGGTGCCGAACGCGATCGAGCTCGCCTCGCCGGCGAACGCCGCCGTTCCGGCCGCGCCAAGCCCGGTGATCCGATTGCCGCCGATCGCGATCCCGGCGGGCGTGCGCAGCGTGAAGCCATCCGCCTGCGAGTCGCACCGATCTGCCGGCCCGACGATCGTCCCGTTTGTATTCAGGACCCGCAACGTGATCGGTGCCCCCGATGCAGCGGTGTCAAGAAGCCCGCCAGCATCGGTGTTGAGGTTGCTGATGGTCAAGGGTTGTACCAGCAACCTCACAACAGGCACGGAGATAACGGCGTTAACGCTTCCCAAGATCGGATTGACGGTTGCCTCAATCGGATCGACGACACCAGTTATCACCGGTCGCAAGATATCAGTCACCACGGACCGCGGCAGGCTGACGCCCGAACAGGCGCTCACAAGATTGGTCGGCGGCGGCACTAGTTGCGCCGACGCCGACTGCGTGAAGCCCATGGTCGAGGCAACAAGCCCGAGCAGCGAGACTCCCGCGCGCACGTGGCGGAGAGCCCTCGCATCGCGGTGACGTTGGCCAAAGCTTGCGATCGCGGTTTTTACGGTCTGTGGATCGAGCGCTTCCAAAGCATTCCGACGTGCCGACGCGGTAGACATGACAACAACCTCCACTAACGACTGCATTGCAGCCCGAACATTGCCGGCAGAGGACCTTCTTCTGGGTCCACCACTGGAACGAGTGAAGCTTCTTCCCGGAAAACTAACAGTAAGTTACCCAATAAAACCGTATTGATACCGGATCACCGACTATTGTTGCTTACATTATCAACCAGATTGACATATCCTTATGCCCACTATGGATACTTCTGCCTAATTTACTTAATCTATGTAAATACCATAGTGCGATGGCATATCGCGGAATGAAACCGTCGGTCGAATAGTCGCCAAACGGGACCGATCGTCAAATCGGTTCAAGTCGCGCTAGGAAAATTTTGCACCGCGTTCGCGATCAAACAAAAACCGCGCCGCCATCCTCGATGGCGACGCGGTCGATATGCGCGAACTCTTTGAAACCGGGGAGAATCACCCCGCGGCGTTACGCCTTCTGCAGATGCCTGCGCCCGAGCAGCTCGGCGATCTGCACCGCGTTCAGCGCGGCGCCCTTGCGGAGATTGTCGCTGACGCACCACAAATTGAGGCCGTTCTCGACGGTAGGATCCTCGCGCACGCGACTGATATACGTCGCGAAGTCGCCGACGCACTCGATCGGCGTGATGTACCCGCCGTCCTCGCGCTTATCGACCAGCATGATGCCGGGTGCCTCGCGGAGGATGTTCTGCGCTTCCTCGGCCGAGATCTCGTTCTCGAACTCGATGTTAATCGCTTCCGAATGGCCGACGAACACCGGCACGCGGACGCAGGTTGCGGTGACCTTGATCTTCTTGTCGAGGATCTTCTTGGTCTCGACGACCATCTTCCACTCTTCCTTGGTCGAGCCGTCATCGAGGAAGCTGTCGATGTGCGGGATCACGTTGAACGCGATCTGCTTGGTGAACTTCTTGGGCTCGGCCGGATCGCCGACGAAGATGTTGCGGCTCTGCTCGAACAGCTCGTCCATCCCCGCCTTGCCCGCGCCCGATACCGACTGATAGGTCGAGACGACGACGCGCAGGATCTTCGCCGCATCGTGCAGCGGCTTCAGCGCGACGACCATCTGCGCGGTCGAGCAGTTCGGGTTGGCGATGATGTTCTTTACGCGGTAGCCGTCGATCGCCTCGGGGTTCACCTCGGGCACGATCAGCGGCACGTCGGGGTCCATGCGGTAGAGCGACGAATTGTCGATCACCACGCAGCCGGCGG
>Ga0308169_10005689_pt1 | contig 11221 bp, 13 predicted proteins | sample PhyBR1_2_FD_202139 | JGI IMG/M metagenome (GOLD analysis project Ga0308169, IMG submission 202139) | Phyllosphere microbial communities from UC Gill Tract Community Farm, Albany, California, United States - DLSLSB.R1 | ecosystem: Host-associated > Plants > Phyllosphere > Unclassified | place... | reverse complement strand
AAGCCCGAGGACACCCGCGTTCCGCACCGTGACCGTGGCTGAACCCGACCGGCGTACTGTCCGCTGCATGCCCGCACTCATCGACACGTTCACCCTGTCCAACGGTCTGCACATCCCGAAGATCGGCTTCGGCACCTGGCAGATCCCGTCCGGCTCCGACGCGTACGACGCCACGAAGACGGCCCTCGACCTCGGCTACCGCCACATCGACACCGCCCTGGCGTACGGCAACGAGGCGAGTGTCGGCGACGCCGTCCGCGACAGCGGCATCCCCCGCGACGAACTCTTCATCACCACCAAGCTGCCGGCCGAGATCAAGACGGCCTCGGGCGCCCGCGACGCCTTCGAGGAGTCGAGCCGCAACCTCGACCTCGGACACGTCGACCTGTACCTGATCCACGCACCGTGGCCTTGGAGCGAGATGGGCTCCGACCACCGAGACGGCAACGTCGAGGTCTGGAAGGTCTTCGAGGAGCTCTACGACGCCGGCCGCACCAAGAGCATCGGTGTCTCGAACTTCGCCGTCGCCGACCTCGAGGACCTGCTCGGCCGCACGGACGTCGTCCCGCACGCCAACCAGATCCGCTGGTTCATCGGCAACACCCAGGACGAGACGACCGCCTTCGACCGCGAGCACGGCATCCTGACCGAGGGCTACTCCCCGCTCGCCACTGGCGGCCTGCTCGAGAACGAGCAGATCGCCGAGATCGCGGCGAAGTACGACAAGACCGTCGCCCAGGTCGCGATCCGCTACCTGCTCGAGAAGGACGTCCTGCCCCTGCCGAAGTCCACCACCCCGTCGCGCATCGCCGAGAACGCCGACGTCGACTTCGTGCTCGCCGCCGAGGACGTGGCCGCGCTCGACGCGCTCGAGGACACCGCGAGCTGACGCGGCCCCACCCCGGACTGGAGGCGCGGTGCCAGCTGGCACCGCGCCTCCGGTCTGCACGACGCGCGTGGTTGGGACGCGGGGAAGGAACCCGTCGAGCTGTTCGAGGGAGTCCGGCAGACGTGGAAGCCACCCGTCCGCGATCCACGCATCCAGCGGGCTCGTCCGGAGCTCGCGGTGGGTTCGAGCGTTGTAGCGGCGAATGAACGTGTTGATGGCGCTGTCGACACCAGCGAGATCCAGCGCAGGCGGCGGCGCCGAGGATCAGGGTGCGAGGTGGCCGGGGAGCGTTGGGAGCAGCTCGGTGTTGATCGTGCCGAAGAACCGCTCGATCTTTCCGCGCCCCTGGGGTCGAGCGACCTGGGAGTGGACGATGCGGAGGTGCAGCACGGCGGCGGTGTCGCCGAGGCGGTGGCTAGTGAAGTCGGACCCGTGGTCCGTGTAGAGGACGTCCGGGATCCCGGAGACAGGCCAGTCCGGCTCAGGCTTGTGCCAGATCGCTTGCCGGAGCGCGAGGGCGGTGTTCGCCGCTGATGGGGCGCCAAGGAACACCATGTACCCGCAGATGGAGCGGGAGTGGTCGTCGAGGATCACCGTGAACCAGGGCCGTGCGGGCTTCCCGTCGGGGCCGACGATGAGCAGGTTTTTTTCCCAGCATCGTGTGGTCCGCCAGCCAGATCGCATTGGGATGGTCGGCGCGACGTCGGAGCAGCAGCTCGTGCTTGTCTCGGTACGAGGCCGGCCCATCGAACGCGAGCGTCACCATCCCGGGGTTGAGCGCATTCACGATCGACCGCACGACGGAGTGCGACGGTGCCGGCTGTCCCCGTTCAGCGCAGTGGACGCTGATTTGACGGTGAATGGTGGCGATCGACGGTCTCGCCTGGTGAGCGCAAGCTCTTCAACTAGGCGGACGACTTCCGGTGCCGTCCGTCGGACGCCGTGATCGGTCCCGGTGCCGTCGGCGAGGGCGACGTACCCGCCAGTCCGGTAGCGGGCGAGCCAGCGTTGCAGGGTGCGCTCGGCGATGCCCATGCTGCGGGCGAGGGTGGCGAGCGGAATGGCGTCGTCGACGTGCAGTCAAAGGATCCGCCACCGCTCGCTCGCGTCCATGACTGGCTACATCGTGGGTGAGGGCTTCGGCCGCCTGGCAGCGACCGGTTCAGCGTGGCGGGCGATGGCCCGGTAGATGGTGGTGCGGCTGACGCCAAGGACGTCACCGATCTGCGCGACGGTCATGCCCTGCTGCTCGTAGAGCCGACGCGCGGTCTGCACCTGGTCCGCCGAGAGACGGGACGGCCGGCCGCCGGTGCGGCCGCGGGCGCGGGCGGCGGCGGCGAGGCCGGCGTTGGTGCGTTCTTTGATGAGGTCCCGTTCGAACTCCGCCAGCGCGGCGAAGACGTTGAACACGAGCCGCCCACCGGGTGAGGTGGTGTCGATGGTCTCCTGCAGCGACCGGAACCCGATCCCGCGCCCGGCAAGGCCATGCAGCTGGTCGATGAGGTGCCGGATGGATCGACCAAGCCGGTTGAGTCGCTAGACGACGAGGGTGTCCCCGGGGCGGAGCTGGTCGAGGAGGTTGTCGAGCTCGGGCCGGTGTTGGAGCGATCCGGACATGGTGTCAACGAACACGCGGTAGCAGCCGGCAGCGTTGAGCGCGTCGATCTGTAGCGACGCGTCCTGGTCGGTGGTGGACACGCGCGCGTACCCGAGGAGGTGACCCATGGGAAGAACGTAGCGAGACTCGACCGGTGAGGGTAGTAGCGGGACGTAGTTTTCGGGCCTGGGTTTCGCTACAAGACACGCCGCCGTGACGGATGTCTCACCGCGACCCCGGTCCCTTGCAGGGGAATCGGAGGTTTATGGGATCGCACTGACGGCGTTGGAGCACCTCAGTGTCGGGCGCGCTACTGATGATCTAAACCTGCGACTAACCACAGGATGGCCCGCAGCAGTCGAAATGGGCTCCGGCGACTTGTATGTTTTTGCGGAGTCGTCGTCGGTTGAAGGGGGTGCTCGCCGTTTGGGTACGAGCGCAGTACGTGAGAAGCATCCGGCCGTCCCTGTCACGGGCGACCGCAATTTCCGCAGGCTTTGGGCGGCGAATGCGTTCGGGGACATTGGTGAGGATGCAGCGTCGGTCGCGCTGAGCCTGACCGCGGTGACGCTTCTGCATGCTGAGCCGTGGCAGGTGGCGATAATCGCGGCATTGAATCGCGCCGCCTACCTGGTCCTTGGTATTCCGATCGGTGTGTGGGTTGATCACCTGCCGAAGCGTGGCGTTCTCATCTGCACTGATCTCCTGCGGGCGGTGATCGTTCTCAGCATTCCTGTTGCATGGGTGCTTCATGCGCTCTCTATCTGGCAGCTCATGGTCTGTACCGCGCTTCTCAGCACCGCTAACGTCTTCTTCGATGTCGCGCATACGGCGATTGTTCCGCTGATCGTCGGGAAGGACCACGTCAGTGAGGCGTCTGCGCGCCTCCAGTCGACTGACTCAACTACGGAAATCATCGTGCCGGCGGCTGCAGGGCAGCTCGCAACGCTCACGGCAGCTCCGGTGCCGTATTTCGCCACCGCGGTGACTCACCTACTGTCGAGCTTCTTCGCGTGGCGCATGCGTCCGGAGGAGGAACCCCGAAAGCCAGCAGCCGAGCGAGAACCCTTCTGGTCAGCGGTTCGGGCGGGCGTTGCGTTTACTCTCCAGGAGCCGACGCTCAGGGTGCTTGTCACAATCGGCGCCCTCGTCAACTTTGGTGCCGGGATGTACAACAGCCAGTACGCCCTCTACATCCTCCGGCACCTCGAGCTGCCCGCCAACGCGTACGGACTGGCTCTCTCCATCGGCGCAGTCGGAGGCGTCGTCGGGTCTCTGATCGGTGTCCGAGTGAAGAACGCCCTCGGCCCGCTGCGCGCCCAGGTCACCTGCTACGCGCTGCTCACGATCCCGTTCGTTGGACTGACGCTGGCGCCGGCACATGGCCTCGCCGCATTCCCGTACGTCACGATCGTGATCTTCCTGTTGAGCGTGCTGATCGTCGTCGCGAGCATCAGCTCAGTCGGGGTCTTCGCGCGGCTCACCCCGTCGTCACTTCTCGGCAGAGTCACCTCCGCCCGGCGCTTCATTACAATCGGCGCGGTTCCCCTCGGCGCTCTCGCTGGGGGTCTGATCGCTTCCGTGTGGTCCTCCGGCGTGGTATTCGATGTTGCCGCTGCCGCACCTCTCTCAGCGCTCGTGGTGTATCTGCTGTCCCCAATCCGGCGTATCCGAGACATCCCCACCTCCGCGTAAAGCCGGACCTGCAATGTTGAATCCCTTCGCAGGAAAAATGCATCGCAACTGAAACATTCCGTCGATAGCCTCTGCTTGGCGGCTCTGCTGCCAGGCAGAGGGGGGACCTGCCCTCCTCGGAAAGGAAACAATGGAGTCCAAGACCATCCGAGAAGCAGCGGCTGAGAGCCTCACCGCTGAGCGATTCACCGAGGTGCTCGACGAGCGCTTCATCAACGTTGCCGCGTCGGACGCCGACACGCAGGACTGAAGCCGTGGAGCGGTCGGGTCCTGCCCGGCCGCTCCACCTTCGATCCACAAAATGCTGCACATTTACACGGGGCCGACCCTCTCGCCTCGGGAAACTGCGCGCGCCGCACCTTCTGCGCGAGTGCATCCGCCGGTGCGCCACGGCGATCTGTTCTCCTCGGAGATCCGCTCCGGCGACACTGTCCTGCTCATTGACGGCCTGTACCACCATAATCCCGCGCTGCGACACAAGGAGATTCTTGACGCGCTCGCCCGTGGTGTGCACGTGGCCGGGGCTTCGAGCATTGGCGCGATGCGCGCTGCTGAACTCGACGACTTCGGAATGACCGGGCACGGAGCGATCTACCAGGACTACCGTTCAGGCACGATCGATGGCGATGATGAGGTCGCAGTCGCTCATCGGGAGGAAGGCGATCGCCGTACTGGCACGGTCGCGCTGATCAACCTGCGTTACACACTCGCGCCCGCAGTCACTCGAGGCCTCCTGAGCCAGAGCGCTGCGGACCTCGCGATCGTCCGTGCACGCCGGATCTATTACCCGTTGCGTACCCTGTCCGCGCTGCTCCATGACCTCACCGATGCCGGCCTCGATGACGTCGTCTTCTTGCTCTCCGGTTGTGACGGTCTCGTCGACCAAAAGAAGGCCGACGCCCTTGGCGCGATACGCACCCTCACTGTCGAGGAGACGGCATCCGCCGAATTCGACCTACCAAACACGGCTTTCCTCCGCGACTGGCGCAACGCCATCCAGTACGCAGACGAATTCCAACGGGTCCGATACCAGCAGATCTTCAACCCCGCGTTCGTCGACGTCTGGCCCAGCGTTCGCGACCGGCTAGTCCGAGCGCACGCGACGGCCAGCACGCTCAGCGCCCTGGTCGACGGGGAGCACGCGCGAATCTTCCGTCCGCGGTTCGACCTCGGCGATCGAACGACGCTCGCGATGCTGCTCCGGGAAGAGCGCGAGGATGACAGCGAACGAGCTGCCCGCTTGGTCGCCTCTACCAAGGCGTTCCGCGAGCAACAACCTCGCTGGCGAGCAACCGTCCTCCACGACCATGTCGCCGAAGGGCTGCTCACAGAACTGTGGGACACGTCGGAGTTCGACGAAGGGGCCCTTGAGCGAGGCTTTCGATACCCGCGCGAGGCGCTCGACGCGTTCAATGCATTTGCGCTCGGCTACGTACTTGAGGGGCAGCGATGACTACCCAGACGCATCCCGTCGTCACTGAAGGCACATGGCGGTCCCGAGCTCCCGAAGCGACGTGGGAACACATGCGGCCGCTCCTTCGGCGGTACGGCATCACTCGGGTTGCCGACGTCACCGGCCTCGACGACATCGGCCTGCCGGTGTTTCAGGCGGTGCGGCCAGCCTCCAGGACCCTCTCTGTCTCACAAGGCAAAGGGGTGACTCCCCTCTTAGCCAAACTCTCTGCCATATTCGAAGCCGTAGAGCTCTGGCACGCGGAACGGCCAAGCCTTCCCACAATCGAAACCACACTCTCAGTGTCGGCTACATACCCACCGTCGTGCTTCCAACTCCGCGTCCCAGACGAGATCGCACGGACGGTGCAGTTCAGATGGGTGCAAGGGGTGGGGCTGCGCTCGAAGCAAACCCAACTCGTCCCATTCGACCTCGTCCGCCTCTCGCACACTGCGGAGGAAGATGGGGAGCCGGCAATATTCAAGACCAGCAGCACCGGACTCGCATCGGGCAACACGCTCGACGAAGCGACACTGCACGCGCTCTTCGAGATTCTCGAACGCGACGTGCTCAGCGACCTCACCGAGTTTGGTGCAGACAGTCGGATCATTGTTGACCTGCACCACCTCACGGAACCCACGCTTGTGGGACTCGTTCACCGGTTGCAGACGGCGGGGGTTGACCTGGAGCTCTCGATGGTTCCCAACCGCTACGGAATACCCACCTCGACGGCGCATATCTGGTCACCCCAGTTCCCCGAGACGTGTGCCGGTTCCGGGGCACACCTTGACCCGGTGATCGCCGCAACGCGGGCTATCACCGAAGCGATTCAGACACGCCTGACCTGTATCTCCGGGATGCGCGACGATCTCCCCAGTATGGTCACCGCTTTCGACGGTTACCGTACGCCACCGACGTTTCAGCAGCATGGCGCGTCCTGGGGCGCGGCCGTCGAGGCCTTTGCCCACGCGCCATCGCCGGACATTGCGTCGGCCGTGGACTCGGTTGCGGATGTTCTCGGCGAGCAAAACGGCTGGGAGCCGGTCGTCGTGGACCTGTCCACGCGCCGGGAAGACTTCAGTGTTGTCCGAGTGGTCGCCCCCGGAGCGCGCTTCACGGCGAGAGGCTACGTTCCTCGTTGACTTCAAACAGTGACCACGAGGCGATTGGGTACCTGCGCGACCCGGACACCGGAGCCACGATGGCAATGCTCGAATCGGTTCCAGACGAGCGCACCGACCCGTATCTCCATGTTTTCCTCCATGGGCAAGCACGGCGGGAGCGATACTCGCCCCCGGTCTTCTATCGACGTTCAAGCAGTCGGGGACGAGGCATGCACCGGATTTTTCTCAGCGACCCCGTGCTCGACCTCGACGTGGATTGCTCGGTCGGCTGGTACCTCTGGGACGACGAAGCGTTGTGGCCCGTCATCGAGCACTTCGCCACAGCCCGTGTCGCAGCAGAATCCCTCAACGGTGTCGTATGGCACGGTTCTTCGGCGGGCGGATGGGCCGCAATCCGGAACGCGTTACGCTCCCAGCTCCCCGCGCTCGCGATTGCCGTGGCCCCGCAGAACGACCCGCGCCTGTACAAGGACTTCACCGAATTCTCAATGCTCGCGGGGGACCAACGTGCCGCGACACCGTTTCGACTCTCGGATTACATCCACGAGAACAGCCTCCGACCCCAATGCTGCATCTTCACCTTGACCAACGACCGTGATCACCGGCACCTCCGCGACCACATCTACCCACTTTGGTCAGCGACGAACCACTCGAAGGCCGTTGATCATCGGATAGTGCGAAACGGGCAGACTCACGGAACCATGAATAACGACGTCTACTGGCGCGAATACGGTGCCGCGACCCGAATATTCGACAACGTACTGACTCATCGGACATCATGACCTACACCTCGAACCAGCGCGTGGGACCCATCGCGCACATCGGCCCCCCTGTCGACGTGACAATCACGCTCGTGGGCGACATCGTGGCACCAATGCCGAGTGCGTCGGCCATCGCGCAATCAGCACCGCGACTCACTGAGGTTCTTCGAGCCAGCGACGCGACCATCGCGAACCTCGAAACGACGTTCGCCCGGCTCGATGAACCCGGTCTCCAGCCTGCTGCAGAATCAGGCGGGGCCTGGCCCCTCGCTGACCCGAAGTATGCAGCCGAACTTCGACAGCTTGGCATCCGAGGCGTCAGCCTTGCGAACAACCATGCCGCCGACTGGGGCCCTATTGGCATCGCAGCGACGTGCCGCGCACTCGACGAGTCGAACATCGCGCACGCCGGAACTGGGACATCGAGGTATCACGCTGCCGCCCCCGCGTACTTACCACTCGGAGCAGACCGAGTTGCTCTTGTCTCCGCGACGGTAACCGCGCCTTCTGGTTTCCGTGCGCAGGACGCTAACGGCTCCGTACCTGGACGCGCGGGGGCGCATGTGCTTCGTCGAGTCCGATCCGCCCGGGTAAGCGCAGTCGACTACGAAACACTCTCCTCGCTTGCCGGGTCGGCGCATGGTCCGAATCGGGTCTACGACGACGCCGTGCATCTGTTCGGCGGGCGCTACACCTCCGACGATCTCCTACCGCCAGGCCAAATGCTGATTGACGACACCGTCGCGGCATCGGACCGCCAACGGTTCCTCGCAAGTATTCAACTCGCGTTTGAGACCGCTCATATCGTCGTCGCTGCGATCCATTCACACGACCCCAGTAACGACGCCATCGACCCCCCGCCGTACCTGGTCGAACTCGCACGCGACGCAGTTGATGCCGGCGCGAACGTGGTGCACATTCACGGGCCACACCGTGTGCGAGGCATCGAACTGCACAACGGCGCGCCGATCTTGTATTCGCTCGGCTCATTCGTGTGGAACCACGCAGCCCAAGCGGAGGTGCCACGAGACCTGTTTGAGAAGCACCAAGCCGACGCGGAAGCGATCACGGGGCCGGAACTCATGGCCGCGCGCCAGCAGGCCTACTTCGGGTCCTCTGATTTCGCCGTAGGACTCGCGGCGACATGCACGTTCAATCGCGCCGCACTGCGTCGCGTCACGATCCGACCGTTCAGCCTTCAAGGCTTCCAATTTGGCGCAGACGCCGGGCTGCCGGCTGACGCTGACGAAACGACTGCAGCAACGGCGCTTCGAGATGTGGCCGATATGAGCGCCCTCTTCGGCACTGACGTCGTCATCGACGGCAACGCTGGGACCATCACCGTCCGAAAGGATCACACATGACGTCCAACCCTACGCCTGAAGCCGCGGATCAGCTCACAGAGCGGTACTCCAGGCACGCACTCCTGCGCGGTTTCGGAGAGCAAGGACAGACAAGCCTCAACAACGCACGGATCCTCGTGATCGGAGCAGGAGGTCTTGGATCTCCGGCACTTCTCTACCTAGCTGCCGCAGGTGTGGGGACTCTGGCGATCATCGATCCCGACACGGTGGACTTGAGCAACCTGCAACGGCAGGTCGTCCACGCGACAGCGTCGGTCGGCATGTCGAAGGTTGATTCCGCGGCCGCCACTCTCCGCGCATTGAACCCCAACGTCGCTGTCGTCACCTACAACGAAGCGCTCACTTCTGAGAACGCATTAGACCTGCTCAGCCAGTACGACGTCGTTGTTGACGGGGCAGACAGCTTCGCAGCGCGGTATCTGACAAGCGATGCTGCCACGATCACTGGTATCCCTCACGTCTGGGGATCCGTCCACGAGTACTCGGGCCAGGTGAGCGTGTTCGACGCGGCCGGCCCCAGTTACCGCGACCTCTTCCCGATCGCGCCGCCGCCCGAGTTCGCGCCGACGTGCAGCGAGGCTGGAGTATTGGGCGCGCTCTGCGGCGTGATCGGAGCCACCATGGCCATGGAAGCGATCAAGCTGGTTACCAGTGTCGGACAGACGCTCAGCGGTCGCCTGGCGATCTACGATGCTGAAACCGCCCGGTGGCGTGAACTCGCGATCCCGGTCGACGACGCTCGCGAACAAGTAACCGCACTCGGGGACTATCAGGATGTGTGCGCGGTCATTCCATCGCGGATTCTCACGATCGAGGAAAACGCGCTTCGTGCGCGGCTCGGTTCATCCGCGGTGGTGCTGGACGTCAGGACTCCCCAGGAATTCGCCGCAGGACATATTCCAGGCACCGTCAACGTTCCGCTCGACTCTTTTGCCGCGCAACTGGGCGAGCATGCTACACCGACCGACCAGCTCGTCCTCGTTTGTCAGCGCGGGCAACGCTCCCGAGCCGCGGGCGAGATCGCGGTGGACGCAGGTTTCACGCACGTCGAATCCTTCGCCGGCGGCCTCGACGCTTGGAGCGGAGTCACCATTCAAACCCACATGGAGACAACAGCATGACAACGACGATCCTGGTGCCAGCATCCCTCGCCGAGGTGCTCGGTGTGCGAGAGACGACGACGAGCGTCAGTACGGTCGGCGAGGCGTTACGGAGTCTCGTTGCCGGAAATCCGGCTGCGCAACGACGACTGTTCGACACGAACGACAACGTCAACAGATTCATCAACGTCTACGTCGATGGTCAAGACGTGCGCTCCCTCCAAGGGCAGGACAGCTCACTACACGGCGTAGCACTCCTCGAGCTCGTCTCTGCAATCGCAGGAGGCTAGCTAGAACTCGCCAAGGATGCGCACGATCGGCGGCCGCGGGAGGCGGCCGGGACACGTAGTGCAAAGAAATCAACGACGCTGAGCGAAGCTGCCCACACTTCGTTCCTCTCGGCGTCGCCGCGATGCTGTTGTTCCTCGTCGATTCGATGGCGGTCCTTCTAGCTGTCTCGCCACTCGCCATCGGCGGGCTGTACACGCTCACCTACGCCTACGCCTACGCCTACGCCTACGCCTACGCCGACGCAAAGTGGCGGCGACGTCGAAGTGACGGGCGGCGCGGCCGTTAGAGGATCGGCTATCGGGCACCGAGACCAGCGCTCCTGAGTCCGTCGACGACGCCATCCACCCCGCAGTCGGCCCTGTCTTGTAACCGACCTGGAGTGAACGGCATCAGGTCCTCGGGAGCGCAGGGCGGCGAGTTCGCTTGACGACGGTCATCGGATCGACAGATCGATCGCGACGACACCGAGCACGAAGATCAGGACGATGACCACGAGGCCGATCGTGGGTATCAGCACCTGTCGCCGCACCGTGGGAGCACCGGACGCCCCGATGACCCAGGTCGTGATCGCGACGACGAGTGCGAGGAGCGGCACGAGGAACTGTGCGGTCTCCCCGACGGCGTACGAACACCGCATCGTCTCGTCGGAGCCACACGGGGTGTACTGCAGCTGCGCGGCGAGCATCCCCGGCAGCGAGCCGATCGCCACGAACACCTCGAGGAAGACGAGGAAACAGAACGCGAGTCCGAGCAGCCACCAACCACGTGGACGGCGCTGGACTTCGTCGATGGATGACCGCTTCATGTGAGGCTGACCGTACCGCAGGGGTGACACGGAGCACGGACTCGTAGGGTCGAGTCGTACCGACCGCACACCCGGGTGGGTCCGTGCCCCACAGCGGACCTGACGACGGGAACAGATCGTCCCTGTTGCCGGTTGCACCACA
>Ga0308169_10005688_pt1 | contig 11221 bp, 17 predicted proteins | sample PhyBR1_2_FD_202139 | JGI IMG/M metagenome (GOLD analysis project Ga0308169, IMG submission 202139) | Phyllosphere microbial communities from UC Gill Tract Community Farm, Albany, California, United States - DLSLSB.R1 | ecosystem: Host-associated > Plants > Phyllosphere > Unclassified | place... | reverse complement strand
ATAGCATGCCTGAACCTGTTCATCCGCCCACAATCTCCTCAGCGCCTCAAGGTACTTTGGCGGGAAGACCTCGCCGGTATTGATGGCTGGTTCGCTGTCCACCATGGCCACGTATCGCCTGTTCTCTGTGGCGATCGCGAGACCGAGATCATCCATCGTGTCGATAATAGCCCGCATGCCGCCGACAATGTTCGCGAAGACGATCTTGCGGTAGTCTTCGATCTCGTCGGGCGTGAATGGCTGGTTATGTATGTACCTCATCTGTAGTGAGCGTGAGTCGCTGGTGGGCTGGGCGGTTGGCGACTTGGGCGCGGCAATCGCGTACGTGAGGGCCTTCCCCGCTGCGGGCGAACGGTGCACAGACGGCGAGGATGGGGTGACGAAGGGCGTTGCAGGATACAAAGTCACTCACCTGCTTCAACACTGTCGACTTTCCGGACGCTCCCGCGCCGAGCAGCAACAGCTTGATTTCCTTGGCCATCCGCTTCTCCTCCTCCTTCAACTGCTTGTCGATCTCCCTGCTCCTGGCATCCGCCGCGGGATCGCCCCCGGCAGGGGAGGACATGCAAGCGCCCATATTGCTGTGGTGTATGCGAGTTGATTGGCCTGGTAACCAAGTGATCCTATCGAGGGGTCGAGACGATTACCCAAGAGGTCGCTTTACAACGTCCCCGTCGCCAAGCTCGACACGGACGGGAAAAAGCCAGCGAATGGCGAGGTCAACGGGCCGCGGCACACGGGTCCGTGGTACCGTACCAGTCGAGCGGGGAGCGATGCGGTGTCTCGGAACTCAATTAGAAGGCTTGATCAATATAGCGATATGTGGTGGTCGGAGGCGGTCGAGGGAAGCGTACCGTGCGAGATAGTAAGTAGAAGAGGTGTTGACGTTGTGGCGCAAGCGCGATGTCGCTAGGAGCGTTTTCAGGTCTGAGCGGAGTGCAAGACGTTGGCCCCTTGGCACTGGCACACAACGCAATCGGACCGAACACGCGGGTCGGCAAGGTCGTAAGCCGTGACCTCGAGCGCGCGGCGCGATCGGACTCGGATGGCGCAAATCTCAGCTAACGGTAACTAGCTAACGGTAACTAGCTCCAAGCCGGCACGCCGTAGACCAGGTTGCTGAAGGGCTAGGTCGTAAGGAAGACGTTGGATGATTCTGCTTCCGGGCAGGTGAACCAAGCAGAGGAGTTGGGGGCGGTCCGAGTGGGTCGTCAAGGGTCGGTCGGGTCCGTGGGAGCGCACCGTCGATGATCGCCGATAGTCCAGCCTTGCGGGTGTCGAGCGTCAATGGCGTGGGATGAACCGAGTGTCTCCGACGGAGGAAGACGGTACGACTCCTGCCTTTACCGTTCTACGTCCTCTTAGAGACGTGGTCGTGGGGGTTGGATGCAGACGAAGAAGAAGCGTCGAGCGAGTGAATCTACTGTGAGGTCTATCTTCAAGAGCCGACCCAGTCCGGGTGGGTTTTCCGGTGTTCGATCTTCGGCACCGCGTTGCAAAGGACCCGAGTGAGGCTCGTGCTTGCTGTGAGTGCGTTCGACGGCCGCGTGTGATGGGCGTGTTGGGATGGATGAGACGCTGATGGTAGCAATGACGGGGAGCAGCTCTGTGCATAATGAATCGTTTGCTGGTCTGTACAATGTGCAAGGACAAAGTCAGGGCAATGTAAAATGGGTTCAAAACAATAAGGGGGATGAACATGGCGCAGGCACCATTTCAGGGGGCTTCCCAACCCGGGCCTCGGTCTTGCATTTCTCCGTCCGAGCCGCCTCACCATCATTGCTGCCAAGTCGCGCAGCTTCATACCTAGGTGCATACTGCGTACGACGTACCGCCAAGTGAGGCGAGATGGAGCGGGACAATCAACACGAATAGCTACAATACTACAACTATCTACTGCGGCCCAGCATAATACAACCCCTCCCGATAGTACAACTCCGTATGTGTATGTATCTCCTAATTGACCTACCGATCACTTGTATACCTGATGTAGCAATCTCGATCAATCAGCGAGCTCGGGCCCAACATCCCCAGCCGACTACCAGCACGGCCGCCGCCGCCACCGTCAGACCCCACTTCCAGCTCAGGCCAAACACCTTGATCCCATCCGTGCTACCCTTCCCAAAGATACCCTCCCAAAAACCGCCGAGACCAGCCGAACCACTGTTCCAGCCCTTGCCAGCACGTCCCGAGCCGCGCGGGAACAGGGGCCCACATCCTCTCTCCCTTTCCAGTCGTTTCGCCTTCTCCCGCGGACTGTCCCTGTCCCCTCGGCTGCTTCTACGCCCCTTCCTCTGCGTGTGTGCGTCATGCGTCGCGGCAAGTCGGCGAGACAAGTTCGCATTCCACTCGCGGCGGCCATGCGTGGCAGCCACTGTAGGCATAGGTGGCGTGTTGTACGATGATGTGGAAGGTGTAGTTGACATCGTAGTAGAGGAGTGAAGAGGTGTCGGGGCATTGTCGTTCTGTCGCCATCCGATGAATTTGCTGAATGATGCGGACGATACGACGTCCGGGTGCGCGACAGCTTCGAGCAGCAACTGAACTGCTCTCTCGGGGGCGGACAGGGGTGGGTCCGCGTCCTCGTCGATTGTAGCGTGGCTAGGCGCAAAGTACGAAGCCGCCCCGGACGCCGAGGGCATCGGAGTGGCCTCGTCGCCGAGTCGCGGTGGTGACGGAGTCGGCACACGACTTCCGGTTGGCGGCACGTCAGCACTTGAGCTAGTGATCTGGGATAGGGCCGATCCGGTAGATCCGGTCGTAAGCAGAGGAACCATGTCAGCCAAGGACGACATTTGGTAGTTGTCTGCCATCAGCCATGATTCTCGCAATATCATTCAACTGACCGTCCAAGACTAAACACAGATGAGTCCAGTCGTTACGCCTCGCATAGTCTCCAGCCATCTTCCTGATCGCCTCGCTCTTCTCCGAGGGAAGATCAGGGTTGAGCAAGGTATCGAAAGCGGAATAGCAGTCGAAGACCGTCCGTTGGACCTGAGGTTAGACGCCGCCCGAGCATCCAAGAAAGCGTTTTGGAGAGCCACGCACCTGCTCAACCGTCCTCGCCGTGACAAGCTCGGCAACAAGACTAGTTCCCTTGATAACGCCCACAGAATTGCCAACGTCGACCAGTTGCACGCCCGGCACGTCCGCGAGGGCGCGAATCATTTCGCCTGTCTCGCCTGAACCGCCCAACAGACCGATCTTCAGCGCTCCATCTCGGTCCTCCACATGCTTCGTCTCCAGCTTGGGCAGGCTCATGTGTAGACTGCTGCTTGGTAGGTCCAGCTTTGGCAGGACGAGATCGTCTGCTCCCCCCAACCCGAGCCCCACTGCCGACTGAGACCGGCGGTACCCTATGCCCGAGACGGGCGAGCTCGTCCGGCTGAGCGAGGAAAACGAGAACGACATGGACGCGGGCGAGCTCGGCACCGATTGGTTATCATAGTAGGCAGACATGGGAGTGTGCGGGTCAGAGCGAAGCGATGTGGTGTGAGTGAAGCTCGGGACGGTGGGCAGATCGGCGAGAGATAAGCGTCGTTGCAGTTCGACCCGGCGGTTGGTTGAGCTCTCTCTGACCGTCCCGAGCCGGTCTAGCGGGTGAAGCGTATCGTCAGGACTTGGCGGGACGATCTCGGAGGACTGCGAGAGAACCGAGGGGGAAGAGCTGTCGTCGCTAGAGATAGGAGCGGGTCCGGGCAAGGAGGCGTAGTCAGCTGTGGGTGTGATAGTGTGGTCGCTGAGAGCTTCAGGTGCGGATACCGGCGAGTCCGCGCTGTCAGAGCCAGCGCTCTCCGCTGACACCGTAGACGACGTCGCGGATGTGGCTGGTAGATCGTTGCAGACCGACCCCTCGAGGCTGCGCACGCCATAGAAGCTATCGCTGCCTTCGGGTGGAGGGGTGATCGACTCTTGTTGTTGCTGCATCTGTTGCTGATGCCGACGCGAGCGGCTCGCGGTGAACATGGCTGGGAAGTGCTGGTTTGAGGCTATGGACTACTAGAGCCAATCTCGAGATGAAAGAAAGGATGGGATGGGATGCTCGGCCGACGCATACGAATGGGCATTGGAGGGGGTGTGATGATGCCGGATGCCGGTGGCGATAGTAGTCACGCGCAAGGTGGAGGTGTGCGTTGGCCATGGCCGAGCGGGGGTGTGATAGCACGACATGACGATTGCGCGCGCTAGATTGCGATCGTTTGACTGGAATCAAATACTCTATTACCCCTTTACTTTCCTAATCAGGACATGGCCCCCGCCCCCCCCCCTTACGTTTCACCAGGGTGTGTCCTGCCACAACCGAGATATCGCCGACGACAAGGGTGATATCGCCGCAAGCTCGTTTGACGGGCCACCCCCAGAACCAGACTATGCGTTGGCGCGTACGAGGATTTAAGGCGCGTCTCAAAAGCTCACACCGGCTCAACAAGCGATCGAAGCATCCCCCCCACTGCTCGCCGAAATCACCCACGTTGGCACGCGTTACGTAAGACGGCCTGTCTCCCAACATTACATCGTCTCGGTGGAGGTTGACCACCTAGAATGTCTTTCCGGTGAGCCTCGACTGCATTGCCATGATACGCATGCACGACGCTGACGAGCAGCCAAGACAAGCTCATTCTCATCCTTCAGACGGGCACATCCGCCCAGGTCAGGCGAACCGCAGCGCAGCAGCTCGCCGAGCTCACCGTCAAAACATTTCGGGCGTCGACCACCGCTCGACCAGCCGAGGAGAACAAGCCGGATGTATCGGCTGATACGGTGACGCTGGCTTCCTCGGGGTCGGAGGAGGAAGCATGGAATGCGGTTCTCGAGACAGTGACGAAGCTGCTGCCGCTGCTGCAACACAAAACATCCGACACCCGCCATGCCGCCGCTTCAGCGCTTGGTCTGCTCGCGCAGCAACTCCCCTCATGTACCATCCCCGTCTCGGATCCGTCGTCAAGCACGAGTCAGCCGATTGACATTGCCTCACTCTTGCGGGACACCGATCCCCTGCTCGCATCAGCAGGCCGCGAATACATTGCCAAACCGCTCGCCGGAGATCGAGCGAAGAGACGGAAAGCAATGATGAGCAGTGTGGGGTTGGGCGATACTGTTGGCTGGGGCGACGATGTCGACAAGGTTATCGGGGACGCGGACGAAGAGATGGACGACCCGGCAGCGAAGACGGCGTCACCGGCGAACGGCAGCAACACAGCTAGTCCCGCTCCAGGGTCAACCGGTGACATATTCGAAGGATTGAGCGTACGGCAAATAGCAGTGCTGAAGCGTAAGAAGGGCAACATAGTTGAGGAAGCGAACAAGTGTGTAAAGGCAATCACGAGGCGGCCTCGCATTGACGGGCAGGATGAGACGACTGAATCAGCAGGCGGCAGGAGGGTCGAGCACGCCGTCCACTGCCGCACCCACACCCGTCGGGTCACCTCGACAAAAGGACGAGCCATTACCAATGCCTTCCAACTCGGTGACAATTGGCGGGGCAATTCAGCCTAAAGAAGATGTCGAGACGGAAGCGCCCGAGTCCTTGACCCTGTCGCCCAATCAAACACCGTGGACAGTCGTCTTGGACGCACTGGATCCAAACCTGCTCGACCCAGTTTGGCAAGTCCGGCACGGCGCCGCGTTGTCGGTCATGGAGCTGTTGCGCCACGTTGGCAATGACATATCACCCGCATTCCTGCTCGACCTCGCACGAGACCTGCTGACTCTCCTCGCGCTGGATCGGTTTGGGGACTTTGTCGGTGACTCGGTCATTGCACCGGTACGAGAGACTGCGGCTCAGGCATTGGGCGTACTACTCAAGTACTTGCCGAACGATGCCGTCGCGGAGGTGCACGCGACGTTGATGAGCATGGTCAAGCAATCATGGGCGGTAAGAGGGAAGGATGCTAAAGATGTCGGTCGAGGAGAAAAGTTTTCGTGGGAGGTGCGACATGCTGGACTACTGGGTCTCAAGTACGAGGTCGCCGTTCGGCAAGATCTGCTGGGCGTGGCGGAGCCAGTCGCTATCAATGGGCACAAGACGGAGGATGCGGAGGACATCAAGCCGGATGTTCAGGCAGTCTCGAACGGCGATACCACGAACGGTGCGGAGACGAGCTATCTGCGGGACGTGGTGGAGGCAGCTGTCCTGGCGTAATTGTGGTCCGACTGTTGGGGCGATCCCAGAACTGACGGCAGCTTGCGAGACGCTGACGATGATGTTAGGGGTGTTGCTGCATCGACAATGTTACCCATCAACGAGACGCTAGCCACAAAGTTGTCTACCGAAGAGCTCTCAAAACTATTCGACACCCTGTGGGACTGCCTTGCTGCCGATACGGATGAGCTTGGCAGTAGTACGGGATCAGTAATGGATCTGTTGGGTGAGCCGGTGAACTGTCTCGCGACTCAGGCTGACCTTTCTAGGCACATTAATCGGTCATAAGGAGGTCATCGAACTGATGTCCGGCGATCTGCCCGAGCAAGACCCGTGAGTCTTCTTCGATCAATGTGGCGACAGACCTGACGAGCAGCAAGTCACGCCACAGCAGGATCTCGCGGATATACCCTTACATCCGACACACCATCCCCACCGTCCGACTTGCAGTCGCCAAGGCCTTACGCACGTTCGCGACTGTCGAGATTGACCGCATGGACTGGATGTACGACAAATTCTTCTCACTGTTGTACCAGAACTTGGTCCTCGAGGAACGGCCCGATGTCCGCGCGGTCACATTCGACGCCTTTATCGCTGCCGTAAATGAAGTCGAGCAGAACGGCGGTCTCGATGGGACGGTTGGGTGCAACCTGGAGGACTGGTATGAGATTGCCATGACGCCAATCGGTTTGCCTCTGGATAACAACCTCTTCGTCCGTGTCGGCAAAGGAAGCTCGGGGTACAATGTCGACAAACCGATGCTCGCGGGGGATGTGTCCCTGGTACCCATCGAGAAGATGCTGGAAACGCGCATCTCCGCAGCCAAGGCGCTCGCATTCCTGCGGAAGTTCAACACGGAGAACGAGGTGTCGGACGTCGGTCTTCTGCGCAAGGCGATCTCGTCCCGCAGCGCCCACAAGATCTGGCTCGCGTCGGTCATCATCGAGGAATGGGCGAAGCGGGCCGACAGCGAGACCGAGGGCCAGCTGCAAGCATTGGGCAAGACCGACGAGGTTGGTCAACAGCTCGCGGACGTCTTGGTCAAGTTCGTGGAAGCCGGCCCACCGGGGACTTACGACGAGCAAACGATGATACTCCGGCGGATCATGTCGGAATGTCAGGCGCTGTTCAACGCTTTCGCCGTCGAGGGCAAAGTGTCCAAGGCCAAGATACCGACACTGCCGACAAAGGTTGACCCGCTCGACAGCTCAGACAAGGTCTTTACGATCCATACGGCGCAGATGGTCGTTGGCCCCCACTTTGACGCCTTGGCCAAGTCGTTGGGCAAGAACGCGGTGAAGATGCTGCCGTCGCTGCAAGACCGACAGAGGAGGGTGATGATTTCGATGGGGTACCTCGCGTCCATGCGGGACCGCCTGGACGTGCAGGTCTTCTCGGCGGTCTGTGGTGCGTTGATAGGCTTGCGGGTCATGCCTGCAAAGTTTGGCCCGGTGGTCAAGAGCGTCATGGATGGTGTCGAGGTGGGTGCCCGTCAAGCCATTCTTCTCGTGCTGACGGCAGAAACAAGAGAGCGAGGTGCTGCAGTCCCGCGCGGCGGACAGTGTCGCTGCGTTTGTCGATCTCTGCAATTCGCCTCTCTGGACCGGCAAGAACAATCCGTCTGGAAAGGTCATCAAGAACATCCTCGTCTTCCTGTGCCGGGACACGCGGGTGACGCCGGTGTTTGGCGCGCCGCAGAACGAGATCGACGGGATCATCTCGCTCAACGAGGAGAAGTCGGCCGCGACGCAGAAGAAGGGAGCAGGCGGGGCGAAGGACGTCGAAGAAGAGACGGAGCAGCAGTTGATGATGCGCCTCAACCAACGCGGAGCTTTAGCTACGTTCAAGGCTCTCGCAACGAGGTTTGGCGGGTCGCTCTTCGACCAAGTCCCGCAGTTCTGGCTCGGCATCAGCTCGGCACTGCTGGAGACGTTCCCGGACGGTAAGTACGGAGGCCGGTACCTATATCTCTGCTGATTGACAGGCATGAGTATCGACGACGTCGACGCCAAGCTGACTGGGGATGTGCCGTATGGCCAGACGCTCATCGATTGCCTAACAGCGCTTCGATTCGCTGCGCCCGAACTGGACTCTACGCTTCATCCTCGACTCATCTCGCTCGTCCCTGCTCTGATCTCCACTTTGTCCAGCTCGCATGCGGTCCTGCGATCCACTGCGGCTAAGTGCCTCGCGACGCTCTGCGACGTGGTCACGGAAGACGCAATGAAGGTCGTCGTCGACTCGGTCGTACCGCTAGTCGGCGATGCCAAGCGGGTGTCGTCTAGGCGAGGTGCTGTCGAGGCTATACACCGTGAGTGTTTCAGGTAGCGTTGGAAGACGACGCGCTGATAATAGACATCATCAGAGTCCTGGACATCAAGGTGTTGCCTTATGTGCTCTTCCTGATTGTGCCCATCCTTGGTCGTATGTCCGACTCAGACGAGGCTACCCGATTGCTGTCGACCTCTACCTTCGCGTCACTAGTCAAGATGGTCCCCCTCGAGGTGAGCTTCGCATTTCCTCTCTGACGCGAGCTCACACGCAGGCTGGTATTCCCGACCCGCCAGGCTTCTCTGCCGAGCTTTTGGCACGACGAGACGAAGAGCGCAAATTCCTGATGCAGTTACTGGACGGCAGCAAGGCCGAGCAGTACGAGATCCCTATCGAGATCAAGGCGGAGCTGCGGCAGTATCAGAAGGACGGTGTCAGCTGGCTGGCGTTTTTGGCAAAGTATCAGCTCCATGGCATCCTCTGCGATGGTGAGTCGAGTCAATGTTGACTCCCGTGCAGCTGCTTACCCGCAGATATGGGTCTCGGCAAATCGCTTCAGTCTATCTGCATCGTCGGGAGCAAGCACCACGAACGGGCAGCGAAGCACAAGCAGACCGGATCGGTCGACTCGGCCCATTTGCCTTCGCTCATCGTCTGCCCCCCGACTTTGGCTGGACATTGGTATTATGAAGTTCTCAAATTCACGGACGATTTGAGGCCGTTCCAGTACATCGGCACCGCGGCGGAACGAGCGGCGCTACGATCGCAGCTGCGGGCGGAGAATGTCGACATCGTCATTACTTCATACGAGACCGTCCGGGCAGATATCGCCGAGCTCGGTAAGATCGACTGGCTGTACTGCGTCCTGGACGAGGGCCACATCATCAAGAACCCCAAGACGAAGCTGTCCGCGGCGGTCAAGCAGTTGCGAGCGCAGCACCGGCTCCTGCTCTCCGGTACGCCGATCCAGAACAACGTACTAGAGCTATGGAGCCTGTTCGACTTCTTGATGCCTGGCTTCCTCGGCACCGAGAAGATGTTCAACGACAAGTTCTCCAAGCCGATTCTGGCGGATCGCGATGGCAAGGCTTCGCCTAAAGAACGGGAAGCGGGTGAGTGCGATCACCATACGACGGGGTGTGGCTGATGTCAGCCGCGACGGCATTGGAGTCGCTTCACAAGCAGGTGCTGCCATTCTTGCTCCGCCGATTGAAGGAAGACGTCCTGCACGACCTACCGCCGAAGATTATCCAGGATTACTACTGCGAACTGTCGACGGTCCAGAAGGCGCTATATGACGAGTTCTCGAAATCGCGGGCGGCGGAAGAAGCGGGCGAGGCGGTCTCGAGCGACGAGCAGCCAGGGGCAGGACATGTCTTCCAGAGTCTGCAGTACCTCCGCAAGCTGTGCAATCACCCTGCATTGGTGCTTGACGGTGAAGAGGGGCAAAGGAGGTGGGGCGAGGTGGTCAAGAAGGTCGGAGGGGGCCTGCCGCCCCTGAGCGATATTAGCCACGCGCCGAAGCTGGAAGCACTGAGGTGAGTGAGGTACGGCGATTCAGCGATGTTTTTGCTGACGCCAGGCAACTCCTGCAAGATTGTGGGATAGGTCTTCCGGAGTCCGAGAAATCCGCCAACGAGACGCCACAACATCGCGTGCTCATCTTCTGCCAGCTCCGCCCGATGCTCGACCTGATCGAGCGGGATCTGTTCGGCAAAGCCCTGCCGGGTGTACGATACATGCGCATGGACGGCTCCACCGACCCGAAGAAACGACACGCGGTCGTGCAGACTTTCAACGCCGATGCACGCATCGACGTCCTGCTGCTGACGACGTCGGTCGGGGGCCTCGGACTCAACCTGACCGGCGCCGATACCGTCATTTTCGTCGACCACGATTGGAACCCTATGAAGGATCTCCAGGCGATGGACCGCGCGCACAGGTTGGGACAGAAGAAGGTGGTCAATGTGTACCGGCTGATCACGCGCGGAACACTCGAGGAGAAGATCATGGGGTACGTCTGGCTTGAAATGCGGTCCGAGGCCTGTGGGAGCGTCGCTGATTCCAGTCTACAACGCTTCAAGCTGAACATCGCGAGCTCGGTCGTCACGCAGCAGAATGCCGGACTGGGATCTATGAATACGGGAGAGGTGCTGGACCTGTTCAAGGTGTCCTCCGAGCCCGAAGCGATCAAACCCGCCAAGGCGTCTTCAGGCTCGACATCGTTGAACAAGGTGCTGGAGGGGTGAGTCCGCCGGAGCGGGGGCCAATGCACAAAGTAGTCGCTGATGTCCAGGCTGGAGGATTTGCCGGCCGAGGACGAGTATGCCGAGTTGTCTTTGTCCAACTTCATGAGCAAGATTTAGCGGGGTCAAGGGAATATTTAGCCTCGGACATTGCATGGGTCAAGCGACCTCTTGGGGGTTTTCATGCAGTCCTCGTTTCCATCGCCATCATCATGCATCGAGCGTACCATGTCAGCCATCCTGGTGCTGCGCAGAGTCTGTGATGTGCGGCTGCACTCGGCGTCTCGTGGGGCGCGGGTGCACGTATGCGCAGTGGCCGTGACGACATGGAACATACTCATCTGGACCGAGTCTGAGACATCACGATACAGCCGCTTTCGACGTTATCGGTGAATATATCGCTGGCGCGTCTCAGCGAGAGTCGTGCCTTTGGTACATGCGTCGGAGTGCCGGGTGAAGATGCATCCCAGCCGCACGCCCTAGGCCCGCTCATGGTCACCCCTGCGAGCAGGCCACCCGATGACATTCCCGTCCTCTCCTTGTCCCCTTTCCCTTGTCATTC
>Ga0308169_10005686_pt1 | contig 11226 bp, 11 predicted proteins | sample PhyBR1_2_FD_202139 | JGI IMG/M metagenome (GOLD analysis project Ga0308169, IMG submission 202139) | Phyllosphere microbial communities from UC Gill Tract Community Farm, Albany, California, United States - DLSLSB.R1 | ecosystem: Host-associated > Plants > Phyllosphere > Unclassified | place... | reverse complement strand
CTCCTCCCGCCCACCATGGCTTCCGCCCTCCCGCAACCCGCCCAGGACGCCGCAAAGGCCGCCGTCGACCAGGCTCACGCCGACCACCTCAGGGACATCACCGTCCTCTCGGACCCGACAAACTTCACCGTCAAGCACCCGCTCTACTCGGCCTGGACCCTCTCGTTCGACTCGGCCTCGAAGCAGGACAAGGCCAAGTCGTGGGAGGACGCCATCGTCCCCGTCGCCTCGTTCGCCGACGTCGAGTCGTTCTGGTCCCTCAACTCGGCCATCGTCCCGCCCTCGACCCTCGGCCAGAACGCCAACTACTACCTCTTCAAGCAGGGCATCAAGCCCGCGTGGGAGGACGACGCCAACGCGCAGGGCGGCAAGTGGTCCGTCCAGCTCCCGCGCGGCAAGTACACCGACCACATCGACCGCTTCTGGCTCTACACCGTCCGTCCCCTCTCGCTCTGCCCTCTCGCTTTCCGTCCTTCCTCCGGTCTGACCCACCCGCCCCGCCCCGCAGATGCTCGCCGCCATCGGCGAGACGTTCGAGACGCCCTACGTCTCGCCCTCGTCCGACGACGCGCCCGCGCCCGCCACCTCGACCGCGCCCGCACCCCTCCCCTCGTCCTTCTCGAACGAGATCACGGGCGTCATCGTCTCGACCCGCAAGGCCTTCTTCCGCCTCAACATCTGGACCCGCTCGTCCTCGTCGTCGGCCCCGCAAGGCGCCGCCGACGCCGACGACGTCGAGCGCCGCATCAAGAACATCGGCCGCCACTTCAAGTACGGCGTCCTCGGCTTCCCCGAGGGCGGCATGGGCATCGCCCAGAACGACAAGGTGTCGAGCGACGTCGAGTTCCAGAGCCACGAGGACTCGCAGAAGCGCGTGCGTCCCTTCTCTCTCTCGCTCTCGCTCTCGCTCTCGTCGCCCTGCCTCGTCGCTCCTGTCGCTCACTCGTGCTCCTTTCTTGCCTGCAGTACGGGTCCAAGAGCGGCGGCGGGTCGACCAAGTGGACCGTCTGAGCGCATCGGCTCGGGCGACGAGGGGCAGTCGGCGGGTGGGCGAGAGGGCGGGCGAGCGCGGGGAGGCGCAGCTCGCAGCATGGGCGGGAGGAGGAGGCTTTGCTTGGCTTTCGAGTTCGAGTTCGGCTCGCTCGGGTGCGTCGGCACGACGAGACGGCGTCGTCGCCGCAGGGATCTGTCTGTACCATACCCTTCGTCCCTCTCTCTCTCTCGCTTTTCCCTCTCTCCTCTCGGGCTCCTCGCAATCGCAACCGCAAGTGCATGTATACACGTTGTCGACCTTGCGAGAGCGAGCAAGACAGGACAGCTCCTTCTACCTCGCGCCGACCGCTCTACGCTCGGACCTCGCCCGACCGCCCTCGTGCTCACGCTCGCCCAGGCCTGCGCGCTCCAGCGCCCGCTACATCCGCTTCTGCCGTCCGCTGCCGATCCCGCCACCCTTGAGCCGGTACTCGCGCCGCGACGCTGTGCTGTCGAGCCCGCCGAGCTTGCCCCACCCGGCGAGCGGCACGACGACGCACGTCAGGTTGTCCTCGCTGTACAGCCGGCGCGAGGTGATGCGATTCGAGGCAGGAGCGAGGTGCGGTAGCGAGGGAGTGTGAGGCGTAGAGAGGAGGTTCGGCAGGGCGAGGGCGAGTCGGAGTGGTCGAGCGAGGCGAAGAAGGTGAACCGAGGCGGGAGGTGGTGCAGGTCGAGGGCGACATGTTGAAGGACGGTATAGAGCGAGCGATGAGGAGGAGGAGAAGGTCGCAGACGAGAGAGTCAGCCGCCGACGAGAACGACGAGAGCGAGGAGAGGAGAGGGACCTGTCGACGCACGCTCCGACATCCTCGGCGAACGACACGACCTTCTTGGCCGCCCGCTCCGGGTCCTTGATCCCGCGGCACAGGTCGACGATCTCTTGGTCGCTGATCGAGTCGGTCACGCCGTCGCTGCACAGGAGCAAGAAGGCCCACTCGTTCCCTGCGAGCGAGCGAGGGAACGTCGTTTGAGGGGTCACTTAGAGCAGCACAGCGCGAGAGCGAGCGGCCGAGCACGCCGTAATGGAAGCGAGGGAGAGGAGAGCGCACCTCGGAGGACGCGCTTGATGATTTCGGGCTCGGCAATGACGCCGACCGGCTTGAACTCGCGGTCGCCGACGGCCCTCGTGTTGGCGACGACGCCGCCCCAGCGCGACTCGCCGAACGAGTCGGTGATGATGCCCGTCCCGCTCGTGCGCAGGCGCTCGCTCTCGGTGCGGCTGTCGGCGTGGTGCGCCTGCGTGAGGCGGTGTGCGCGCCCGCCGGCCGACGACGCGAGGAGCGCCGTCGTGTCGCCCAGGTGCGCGACCGTGAGCGACACGAGCGACGAAGCGTAGTACGGGTACGAGTAGGGAACGTCGAGCGAGTGCAGGAGCGCGACCGTCGCCGTCGAGCCCGACTTGGGGAACTCGTCCGGGCTCGACACAACGTGGTTGTCGGCCTGCGGGGACGTCGACGACGTCAGTTGAAGGGTCCGGAGGGATCTGAGCGAGCGCGAGAGCGGGACGGGACGCACCTTGAGAAAGGCGAGGACGGCCACCTCGTCGAGCGCCATGCCCTTGTGCTCGACGTACTGGTCGCTCTCGGGGCGGAAGCGGTCGAGGGGTCCGCCGCGGTAGCGCTTGAGGTAGCCGCCGAGGGCTCGGTACTCGTCGATGACGGGCGGGATCTCCTCGGGCGAGGTTGAGGCCTCGAGGAGCGAGTCGAGCGACGAGGCGAGGTACTTGGACGTGTAGTCGCCGCCGTGCCTGCGAGGTCAAGAGCCCGAGTTAGTCATCGGGCACAGGTAGCTTTGCGCGAGAGAGAGGGAGAGAGAGCGCACCCGTCAAAGACGCCGAAGTAAGCCACTTGGCGCCGCCGGCCGCCCTCCTCGCCGCCCTCCTCGCCGGGTTTCGGCTCCTCGCCGTCGAACCCCTCGCGGGTGGTAGGGGCCCAGCCGGTCCCGAGGCGGTCATCGACGACATTCCAGCGCAGGGCCGACTGCGGGAGGGCGAGGGAGCGCACGGCGTAGGCGTCTTCTTGGTAGCTGCGGGCGAACGAGGCGGAGTGAGCGAGCTACGGGGCCGAGAGGAGGAAAAAGGGGAACGAGGCGCACGGTCGCTCTCCTCGAGACTGAGCGACGCCGACTGCGCCTTTGGCCTTCTGCAGGGTGTACGCGGCGTGAGTCCGGGTGCGGCTCGGCAAGCGAGGCGGGGAAGGGGAGGAGGGAGGGGGGGGACGCACGAGGTTGACGCGGACTGCGCCGTGCTGGGTGCGAAAGTGCTGGTCGGTGCTCGAGTGTCGTCGCTGGTGGGCCTGGTGGCTGTGCGAGGCGGGCAGTCTGGCCAAGGCGGGACCGAGTGGGGACGACGAGGTCGAGGGGGACGAGGCGAGAGCGAGGGCGAGCGGGGCGAGGGGCGAGGGGCGCTTGAGCGGGCACGAGCAGCAGCAGCGCAGCATGTCGGACCTGGCCTCGCTGTGCTCCAGCAAAGAGCTGGTCGTCGTGGTCGAGCGAGAGCCGCGCCCGTTCGCCTCGTCGGCCGCGGACCAGGGCTCACGCGTCCTCGCTCGTCTCCCTCTTGCTCAGGTCGTGTGCTTGCACCTGTCAAGTGCTTGCAGCAGCTCATCATGTGCGTCCAGCTCCTCTCCACTACCCCCCGTGCCGTGCTGATCCCGCCTTCCCTCCTCATCTCCTCGTCGCTCGCTCTCAGGTCGACCATCCTCCCGCTCGAGCTCGTCGACCGCGCGACTGGCTCCCAGGTCTGGGTCATCATGAAGACCGGTCCGTCCATCCCACCCCGCCCCTGCAGCGCTTCGTCGAGCTGACCTCGTCCCCTCCTCCTTCTCCCTCCCCCTCGTCCTCCCGCAGAGCGCGAGTTCACCGGCACCCTCGTCGGCTTTGACGACTACGTCAACATGGTCCTTGAGGACGTCACCGAGTAGTGCGCCCCATTTCTCCTCTCCCTGTCCACTCTCTCTTCCCCCCTCGTCGCAAGCTGACCTCGCGCTCTCCTCCCGCTCGCAGCGAGAACACGCCTGAGGGCCGCAAGTCGAACAAGCTCGGCCAGACTCTCCTTAACGGCAACAACATCGCCATGATTGTCCCCGGCCGCGGCCCAGAAGACGAGGCGTGAGCGAGCGTGCTCGACGGCGGGCGAGGCTCGCGCCGAGTTTGAGGAGAAGGCGCCGAGCAGGTGTAACGCTAGCCCCGCCTCGAGGAGGGCGGGATGTACCAGATGTCCACTCGAGCTTGTGCGAGGCCGAGCGATCTCCATGGCCGAAGCGAGAGCAGCTCACGCGTGGTCGACGACCTACTCGCTCGCGGCGAGAAGCTCCCCGCTCGCTCGTTCCAGCTTCTCGATAGCTCCCCTCCCCCTCAAGCCTGCTCACTGCGGCTGTCGAAGGCTCGAGATGCTGCAGCGTGCTCGAAAGACTCGGTCGTTCTCGATGCAGCTTCTTCCTCCCCGACCCTCCTCGGTCCAACTCAAGCTACGCTGCACGCTCGCCCTCCCACATCGCAGCTGTCGTGCCGTAGTACCGCTTGGCGTATCGCGCCGAGATGCGCGGCTGCCGAGCCGGGTGCGAGAGCGAGTGCGCGTCGAGGTGCTGGCGAGGGTCCGTGCGAGGTCAGCGAGGCTCGCTCGAAGGTGCGAACGTTAGCGCTCCTCGACGAGCCCGAGAGAAGAGAGACGCACCGTGTGCGATGCGCGACCCTCTGCGTCGAAGCACGTGCCCCGGACCGCGGTCGAGAGGCGGGCGACCTGGCCAGGTGGGAAGGGGTCAGTGCGGCGCGCGACCGAAAGCGAGCGACGAGGAGGAGGTCGACGCACGAGAACTTGCGAGTCGGGGAGAGAGTGGCCTCGTGCGTCGAGCTCGCACACCTCGAAGACGAGCGCTCGCGCCGAGTTGACGGCCGAGATTTGCTCGCCGGGCGGGAGGCGCTCGAACAGGACGAGCCCCTTGCACACCGTCGCCGACCCGGCCAGGGCAGGCTCGGTGAGCTCGGCGAGACAGCGCGCCAGGGGCACGAGCTCTTGAGCGTGACGGGCCTCGTGCTGCCGGACGCTTTGCCGCGAGGCGCCGAGGAGGAAAGGGTCGACGACTTGGCGCGCCTCGAGCTCGCTCAGCGTGCAGCGCGCAAGCCGGAGCTCGTCGCTCGGCTCGTTCTCGACGGGAGAGAAGGCCTTGCGGTACAGGCAGTAGAGGTTCTCGACGAAGCCGAGGTAAATCTTGAACCGCTGGAGCGACGTCTGCACGGCGTCGTACGCGTCGGCGAGGGCCTCGTCTGCGGACGGCTGCGGGCGGCGACGACGGAGACTCAGCGAGAGCCGAGGTCGACGAAGAATGAAGGAGCGAGAGGCGGTGGTAGAACGCACCAGTAAGTCGTTCGGGCGGGTCGAGCAGTGCGGGTTTTCGAGCTCGGCGAGGTCGGCGGTCAGTCGGCCGAACAGGTGCGAGCACATCTCCGGGCTCATGCGCTCTAGCTTGCGCCTGGTGACGCCGATGTCGCGGGCGAAGAAGCGCCGCTCCCAGTGGGCAAACGACGACTTGCGCGAGGGGACGAGCAAGCACGCCTCGCGCAGGCTAGTGAGGAGGTCGAACAGCTGGATCCAGGGCGTTTTGTCGGGCCCAGTCGTGTCGTGATGCGCCTGTCGAAGGATCGGGATCAGCACGGCGTACGGCGAGGGGGAGGAGCTGCCGGGACGCACGAGCTCCTCCTCGGTCGGCTTGTCCTTGTAGCCGGCGGAAAGGGCCATGGCCGAGAAGCGCAACTGTCGCCGGACGGAGAGGCATCAGCACATGTCGCACGAGCGAGCTGGGCTGAAGGAGGGGGCGGTGCAGCGAGAGCAAGGACGTACGCCGGAGTGGTCGCTGCGCGTGGTGTAGATGTAGAGGGCGCGGCGGACAAAGTGGGCACGTTCGGCGGGGAGGAAGTTGCACCAGCGCGAGTCAAAGTGGTCGAGGGCCGACCTGACGTTGAGGAGGCGGTGCGAGAGCCAGCCGTAGACAGCCTTGAGCTGGAAGAGAGCGGCGGCGTCGGGAGGCGAGGTGTCGGCGAGGAGCGCGGACGTGTTGGGCGGGCGGCACACGCCGGTCGAGTTGGACATGCTGGGTCGCCGTCGACGGGCGCGAGGGAGCGGGGAGCGCAGCGCGGAGAGAGCGAGGGCGAGAGAGGCTGATGTGCTCGGGCCCGCGGACGGTCCGGGGTCTGTAGCCGGCCGCCGAGGCACCTCCGCGTCCGTACGGACGGACGAGCTCGTGATCCGGCGCAGCGGGGTGCTCATCGGGTCGCCGACGAGAGGAGAGGGCGGCCGAGACAGGCGAGCGAGCGGGGAGAGGAGGAACGAGGCGAGGAGCAGGCTCGCGCTGCCCGTGGTGGGACGAGGCGGGGCCCAGCTAGGGGCAGAATGTAGTCGAGCTGTCTCCCGCGCAGCAGAGGAGCGAGCGAGAGAGCGAGGGGCCGTCGAAGGGGAAAAAGCTCGGGAGCCGACGACGAGGAGGACGAGGAGGAGGAGCGCGAGAGCCTCGGTCCACACCTCAGCCACATCCGCACCTCTAGCCATGCCTGCCTTGTGAGCACCTGCCTCTGCATTCCACGCTTGCTCACCCGCTGACCGCCTGTGGCCTCCCTCGCGCTGCAGGCAATCGTGGGCCGACGACGTCGAGAACGGAGGTGAGCTCCTCCCCCTCTCCCTCTCTCCCCCCTCTGGGTGCTTCTGCGGGAGCTCGCACGAGCTCGATGGGGGCCTGCGATGCATCTGGGCCCGTCGTCGACCTCGAGAGCGGCGGTGGCGGCGAGATGGCGGTCCCCCTTCCTCCCTCTCGCCTTGCGTCGACCTCACCACGCGTCCGACGTCGGAGAGAGGACGGGCGCAGGGCCGGCTGGCGTCGCTGGAGCTGCTGGAGCGGGCAGGAGTCCGGTCGTGTACCTGGGTGGTCGCGCCGCCGGGCTCACCTCGCGCCGCCTCCCTTGTCTCGAGGCCGGCGGTTGGGCGCGAGAGCGACGACCCCATTTGCCGGTCGAGTTCGCTTGCGGGCAGCTTCGACCTCTTCACTCAGCACCGACGTGCCCGAGCTCAACCCTACGCAGGAGCTGACCCTCTCCCTTCGCTCTCGCTCGCAGACTTCCCTCCCCGCACCGAGACGACCGACAAGGATGGCGTGACGACCATCGTCGAGTACCGCCTCAACGACGAGGGCAAGAAGGTCAAGGTGACGCGCAAGATCCGCCGCACCCTCGTCAAGACGGCCGTCAACCACGTCGTCGCCGAGCGCATGGGCTGGACCAAGTGCGTCTCGCCCGCCTTCCTCCTCTGCGCAGATCTCTCTCGTCCTGCCCAGACATGCCAAGCTGACTCTCAGCCCTCTCCCTGCAGGTTCGGCCAGGAGAAGGGCGCCGTGAGCGGTCCCGGCGCGACCACGACGGTCGGCGAGAACGTCCGCCTGCGCATCCACCCGGGCGGCATCAAGGTGCGTCCTGCTCTCTCTGTCGAGGCCCTTCCACCTCGTAGAACAGCGTCGCTGACTCCCGAGCTCTCGCACGCAGGCGCACGAGGCGGCCGACAACGAGAAGGACGAGATGGAGGCGATGCGCTCGCAGCTGCGCGACAAGAAGGTGACGTGCCGCTACTGCCAGGGCGACCACTTTACCGCAAGGTGTCCGTACAAGGACACGCTCGGCGGCGCGCTCGGTGACGGTGCGTCCCTTTCTCGCCTCGTCGTCGCCGGCCTTCGTCCCCGAGCGCTCACGCTGACCCTCTCGGTGCGCTCGCTCGCAGCCGACACGGCCGGCCCCGACGGCGACGTCCCGTCTTCGGACGACCCTTCGGCGATGCGTGCGGCGGGCAGCAAGTACGTGCCGCCGTCGATGCGCAGCGGCAGCGCGCGCGGCGTCGGCGAGACGATGAACGGCGCGCGCGGGCGCGACGACTACCCGACGCTGCGCGTCACCAACCTGAGCGAGGACGCGACCGACACGGACATGTGGGACCTGTTTGGGCGGTTCGCGTCGCGCGGGCGGATCAACCGCATCTACGTCGGGCGCGACATGGAGACGGGCTTGTGCAAGGGGTTCGGGTTCGTCTCGTTCGAGGACAAGGCCGACGCCGAGGCGGCCATGAAGAAGGTGCACGGCCTGCCTTACGACCACCTCATCCTGCAGGTCCAGTGGTCGGTGCCCAAGGCGCCGACGGCCTAGAGTGTGCGTCGTCGTCGTCGTCGTCCCTCCCGCTGCAACCTACACCTCGTTCCCTCGCCTTTCTCTTGTGCCCTGCTTCTTCGAGAGAGCTCTTGCAGCGTGCCTTGGGGGAGTGCAACGTGCCTGCGAGCGAGAGGACGGCCTCTGTGGTCGCTGCACCGCCCGCTCTGCTCGCGCCTGCGACGACGGCGGCCTTGGCTCTTGGTCTCACCCTCACCCTCGCTCGACCGGGGCAAGCGGTTGCACGAGCATCTGTGCACGCTCTCGCAGCGCCATGGTCGCCGCCCCACACAGCGCGCGAGCGTCGCCGGCGCCTTCGCCCTCGGCCTCGACCTCGTCGACCTCATCGCCGTCGCAGCCGCCCCTGCCTCGCCCTCCGCCCATGCTGCGCGCCCAGCCAGCTCAGCAGCAGCCTTCTCGACACGGCCGAGGCTATATCCCGCCCTCGCAGCTCGCCCCAGGGGCCGCGCTCCCTCCCCCTCCTCGACCCGGCCCTCTCGTCCGCCCTCCGCCCTCTCGCCAGGGCCAGCCCGCGAGCCACCGCAACTTCGACAAGAGCTCGGCAGGAGGTGCAGTCAGCCATGTCGGCTACGCGGCGGGCACCCCAGACGGCTCGGCCAAGCACGGCGAGCGCGAAGGCGGGCTGAGCGGGCAGCAGGCCAGGAAGCGCCAGCGCTGGGGCGAGAGCTACGTGCGTCCTTGCCTGTCTCTGTCTCTTGGATCCTCCCTCCTGCGCCCTCTTGGACGAGCAGCGAGGCGAATCTTGCGCAGGTGCTGACTCCTCGCCTCTCTCCTCGCTGACAGGTGCCGGCCGAGGAGACGATCCGCAACGACTACTCGGGCCAGTACGTCCAGACGGGCGCGCGCCCGCAGAACCACCTCCGCAACACGGCCGTCGAGACCCGCTTCAACGAGTGCGTCCTCCTCGTTCCCCTACTCGACTGCGCTCAGCGGTGACCGGCAACTCACCCTCCACCGCCTCTCGCCTCGCAGGTACCCCAAGCTCGCGACGCTCCTCGTCCACAAGCACGCCCTCACCTCTTCGACCAGGCACTCGGTCCCGCCGACCTACCTCAACCTCCCCGCGCCCTCGTCCACCTCGACCGCCCAGCCCGACCAGCCTGCGCCGTCGCCCATGTCGAGCGCGCTCTCGTCGCTCGGCTCGTCCCGGTTCGACTGCATACTCCTCACCCCGCCCTCGTCCGTCACCTACGACGAGCTCGCCGCCCTCGACCTCCCCTCACGCGCGTCGACCCCGTCCTTCGTCTGGCTCTGGGTCGGGTCGGGCCAAGCGGGACTCGGCGGCGTCGACGGCGGCGGCATCGGCCTCGAGCAGGGCCGAGAGCTCCTCGCGAGCTGGGGCTACCGCCGCTGCGAGGACATCGTGTGGCTCAAGACGAATCGGCGCGACCCCGAGTCGGAGCTCGTCAAGGAGGTGCGTGCGGTCCCTCTCTCTCTCATCCACGAGCTCTGCTGCTCGGCGAGTCGTGTTGGGACCTGCCCGAACGTGCCTTGCTGACGCTTGCACTCCTTCGACCCCTCACAGCCCGTCTCGCTCTTTAACCCGACGCTCGAGCACTGCCTCATGGGCATCCGCGGCACCGTCCGACGCTCGACCGACTCGTTCCTCGTGCACTGCAACGTCGACACGGACGTCATCGTCTGGGAGGGCGACCCTCTCGGTGCGTCCCGCCCACCGCTCTCTCTGCGTCCTCCTGTGCCTTGCGCTGACCCTCGCTCTCTCGCGCTCGCAGACCCGGACCTCAAGCCGCCCGAGCTGCAGTCGCTCATCGAGAACTTTTGCCTCGGCACCCGCCGTCTGCACCTGTACGGCTCGTCGCACGCCTTGCGTCGAGGATGGCTCACGGTCGCCGCCGCCGCCGGCGAGGAGACGTACTCGGCGGCGAGCGACGTTCGCCCGGTCGAGGGCGAGGGCGAGCTCGAGGAGCAGCGCGCGAGGTGGGGCAAGCCGAGGGAGTGGAGCAGGGACGACTGGGAGGCGAGGTGGAAGCGGCCCGGGGCGGTCGAGGTACCGCCGGCGGGCGGTGTCGACAAGGTCGAGAGCCTGCTTCCGTTCGTCGACGGTGCGTGCGCCCGACTGCTTCACCCTCGGCAAGTCACACGCTAACGATGCCCTCCATCATGCGCGCAGAGCTCGACGCCCTTCGGCCCAAGTCGCCGCCGCCCCGAAACGGCCTCCCCTCGTCCGGCGGGCTCGGTCGTGGTCGCGGCGCCGGCCTCGGCATCACGCGCAGCGGCCTCGTCCCGAGCGGCTCGCTCGTCGGCGCTCCTGCGCCGCAGAACGGTATCGGCCGAGGCCGAGGGAGGGGCAGGCGCGAGGCGTTCGGGCCGGGCCCTGCGCTCGTCGGCGGACCTGGCGCTTCGTCACACGCTCCGCCACCTCGCGCCGGGCCCTTCCCGCAGGCGGGACACGAGTCGATGCCGCCGAGCATGGGCATGCAGCAGGCGCCGCACCTCGGTACGCCCGCGCGCGGCGCCCCTCAGCGCTTCCACCCGCAGCAGCCGCCCTACCTCCCTCCCCCTTCCGGCTCGTACATGCCGTACCAGCCCGACCGGTACCAGCCCAACCCGTACCAGCAGCCGCTCTGGCAGCAGTACCCTCAGCACATGTCGCCGTACGGCCCGCAGGTCGGCGCCAGCGGCTTTCCCGCTCCGCCGCCGATGTACCCGCTCCAGCCTCTCGCACCTCACCCGCACGCCTTTGCCCCCGCGGCACCTCCTCACGTCGACGCCATGGCCGTCCAGGCGCACCTCGCGATGCTGCAGCAGCAGCAGCACGCCCTCACTGCCCACCTGGCGGCGCTGCAGCTCGCGTCGCCGGCGCCGCCTCCTGCGTCGGTGCATGGCGCAGGCGGACCCGCCCAGATGGGGCCTCGAGGCGACGGAGGGACCGGCGGGCAGGGCTTGGTGTACCCGATCGGCGGGCCGAGGGACGCTTTCGAGGACGCGCGCGAGTAGGCTGCACTGCATCTTGCGCCCTCGGGCTCGCTCTTGCCT
>Ga0308169_10005683_pt1 | contig 11228 bp, 10 predicted proteins | sample PhyBR1_2_FD_202139 | JGI IMG/M metagenome (GOLD analysis project Ga0308169, IMG submission 202139) | Phyllosphere microbial communities from UC Gill Tract Community Farm, Albany, California, United States - DLSLSB.R1 | ecosystem: Host-associated > Plants > Phyllosphere > Unclassified | place... | reverse complement strand
GTCATGTAAAAATCAAACCGTTGGATTTAGGGAAGAACGAAATTCTAGCATCGTTTGCAGTCGAGTGGAAGCTTTAATCACGAAGTGGTGTTTTCAAGCGTCAACTATTTGCCAGCGCCAGACCGGCCGCCACGCCCGATGCCCAGGCCCACTGGAAGTTGTAGCCGCCCAGCCAACCGGTCACGTCGACCGTCTCGCCGATGAAGTACAGACCGGGCACCTTGTTGACCATCATCGTCTGCTGCGACAGACCCTTGGTGTCGACGCCGCCGAGCGTGACTTCGGCCTTGCGATAGCCTTCCGAGCCGGTCGGGACGATGGCCCAGCGGTTGATGGCGTCGCCCAGAGCCCGCAATTTCGCGTCAGCCATGTCGGCCAGGCGCGCAGTCGCATCAAACCCATTGGCCGAGAGCAAGCCTTCTGCCAGGCGCGCGGGCAACCACTGCGTCAGCACATTGCCCAGCTGCTTTTTCTCGGTTTTCTTCAGGCCGATCAGCGTGTCGGCCAGGTCCATGTCGGGCAACAGGTTCAGCACGATCGGCGTGCCCGGCTGCCAGTAGCTGGAAATCTGCAGGATCGCCGGGCCGGACAGGCCACGGTGCGTGAACAGCAAGTCTTCGCGGAAGTGGCCACCCCGTGCGCCCTTGCCTTTACTGCTGCCGGTACTGACGTCGACCTCGAGCGCGATGCCCGCCAGCGGCACGAACGGCTCCCAGCTGGGGCCGTCGAAGGTCAGTGGCACCAGGCCCGGGCGGGTCTCGATCAGTGGCAGGTCGAATTGCGTGGCGATGCGGTAGCCGAGATCGGTTGCGCCAATTTTCGGGATCGACAGGCCGCCCGTGGCGACCACGACACTACCCACTAGCAACTCGCCAGCGTCGGTGTCGACGGCAAAGCCATCCTCGGTCTTGCGCACGCCGGCCACCTTGCACGGCATGCGCCACTCGACGCCGCCCAGGTCGCACTCGGCGCGCAGCATTGCGATGATCTGCTCGGCCGAGTCATTGCAGAACAATTGGCCGCGGTGCTTTTCGTGGTGGGCGATCCGGTATTTCTTGACGAGCGCCAGGAAGTCCTGCGCGGTGTAGCGCGACAGCGCGCTGCGGCAGAAATGGGGATTGTTCGACAGGTAATGCTGCGGTCCGGCGTTGACGTTGGTGAAGTTGCAACGCCCGCCGCCCGAGATGCGGATCTTTTCGGCCAGCTTGGCCGCGTGGTCGACCAGCACCACGCGCTTGCCGCCCTGCGCCGCGACGGCCGCGCACATCATCCCGGCCGCGCCCGCGCCGATTACCGCCACATCGAATTGATTTGCCATGCCTGCCACCACCTTTGCTCAACCCGCCATTGTATGCGAGTGGCGCACTGGCGAACAGCTACTCGGCCGCTGGCAGGCTGCGAGCGCGGATCTTGCGCGAGACTTCGACGCAGTACGCCACCTGCGTGGCAATCGATGGCGGCACCGGCACTTCGCCACGCAGCGCGGCGCCGATCCAGGCGGCGGTGGTAACGGCATCGCGGCCGTCGGGCACGATCGCCAGGTCGTCAGTCGGCGCGTCGCGCTCCACCAACAGGGCGCGCTGGCCAGCGTGGAACCAGTCGATGCGCTGGGCGCGGTGCGGGTGGGCCACGGTTTCGCCCTCGGTGCCGCGCATCAGGAATGCGTCGCCACGGGTTTCACTGTCGACGCCTTCGAAGTATTCGCCCAGTGTGACCAGGTATTCAGGGTGTGTGTACGACACCAGGCGCAGGGCCGGACCATCGAATGGCTGCAGGATCTTGACGATGGTGTGGGTCGAATTGCGCACGCCCAGCACGCGGCGCAATTCGAGCATGCGCGCCAGTTCCGGGGCCAGGTGCTCGATCGGCATGAAGGCCACGCGGCCATGGACGAATTCGTTGTGCACTTCGGCGCCGGTGGTCACGTTGGTCACGCCCAGCTCGTGCAGGATCTCGGCGGTGGTGACGCGGCCCGGATCGTTGCTCACGCCATGCACCAGCACCGGCACGCCTTCGCGCGCCAGCAGCAGCGCCAGCAGTGGCGTCAGATTGGCCAGCTTGCGCGAGCCGTTGTAGGTGGGAATCGATACCGGCGCGAATTCGCCGCGCGGCGCGGGCAGCGGCGTGAACGCAGCGCTTGCTGCATCCATGAAGCCGGCCAGTTCATCGACCGACTCGCCCTTGATGCGCATGGCAAGCAGGATCGCACCCAGTTCGAGGTCGGACACGCGGCCCTCGAGGATGGCCGCGTACAGCCGGTGCGCGTCGTCGCGCGTCATGCTGCGCGCCCCTTTTACGCCGCGGCCGATTTCCTTGATGAAGGGGGCTGCGACAAAGCGTTCGATATCGGTAGTCATGACAAAAGGATACACGGGAACGTCGCACTGCGGCAGCACGCACGGGTGCAGAGCGCAGCGAGACGCCGCCCGACGCTGCCATTTGGGGCTGCGCATGTGCACATACAGCAATTTCCGCTTACACTGATCCATCCCCCAAAAGAAATATAGATCGCATCATGACCAGTACGCCACAAATCGAAAATACCAACGTCAGCTCGTTTGCCCGCATGCCAACGCCGGTCGAGCTGCATACCACCCTGCCGCTGAACGACCGCGCCTATGCCACCGTGATGCAGGGCCGCGAAACGCTGCGCAATATCCTCGACCGCAAGGACAAGCGCCTGTTCGTCGTCGTGGGCCCGTGCTCGATCCATGATCCCGAAGCCGGCCTCGACTATGCGCGCCGGCTCAAGGCGCTGCAGGATGAGGTGAGCGAGACGATGGTGCTGGTGATGCGCGTGTACTTTGAAAAGCCACGCACGACCACCGGCTGGAAGGGCTATATCAATGACCCGTTCATGGACGATTCGTTCCGTGTCGAGGTCGGCATGGAGCGGGCGCGCCAGTTCCTGCTGGACGTCTGCGAAATCGGCTTGCCGACCGCGACCGAGGCACTCGACCCGATCTCGCCGCAATACCTGGGCGACCTGATCGCCTGGACCGCCATCGGCGCGCGCACGACCGAATCGCAGACGCACCGCGAAATGTCGTCCGGCCTGTCCACGCCGGTGGGCTTCAAGAATGGCACCGATGGCGATGTGAGCATTGCGATCAATGCGGTGCTGTCGTCGTCCAATCCGCACGCGTTCCTGGGCATCAATGGCCAGGGTTCCGTGTCCATCGTGCGCACCAGCGGCAACGCTTATGGTCACGTGGTGCTGCGCGGCGGCGGCGGCCGGCCGAACTATGATTCGGTCTCGGTGGCCATTGCCGAACAGGCGCTGACCAAGGCCAAGCTGCCAGCCAACCTGGTGGTCGACTGCTCGCACGCCAACAGCTACAAGAAGCCGGAACTGCAGCCGCTCGTCATGTCCGACGTCATCCAGCAAATCCGTCATGGCAACCAGTCGCTGGTCGGCGTGATGATCGAGTCGAACATCGTCAGCGGCAGCCAGTCGATTCCGAGCGACCTGTCGCAGCTGGTCTATGGCTGCTCGGTCACCGATGGCTGCATCGGCTGGGAAGAAACGGAAACCATGCTGCGCGAAGCGCACAAGGAATTGCTGCAGCGTCCGTAAGAAACCAAGCAACATCCGCAGGGTGGGCGGCGGCGCCCTCCGCCCTGCGGTAGAATGCCCGGTTCCGCTCAATCTACCTGGCTTTCCTCATGATCGTTCTCGGCGTCGAATCCTCCTGCGATGAAACCGGCTTTGCTCTGTATGACACCGAGCGCGGCCTGCTGTCCCACGCCCTGCACTCGCAGGTCGCGATGCACGAAGAATATGGTGGCGTGGTGCCCGAACTGGCGTCGCGCGACCATATCCGGCGCGCCATTCCGCTGCTGGACGAGGTGCTCAAGCGCGCCAATCTGCCGGCGTCGAATATCGACGCCATCGCCTATACGCAAGGCCCCGGCCTGGCCGGTGCGCTGCTGGTCGGCTCGTCGGTGGCGTGCAGCCTGGCGCTCGCGCTCGACAAGCCGGTGCTGGGCGTGCATCACCTTGAAGGGCATCTGCTCTCGCCGCTGCTTGCATCGGAACGGCCGGACTTTCCATTCATCGCCCTGCTCGTCTCGGGCGGTCACACGCAGCTGATGCGCGTCGATGGCGTGGGCAGCTACACGCTGCTGGGCGAAACGCTGGACGATGCTGCCGGCGAAGCCTTTGACAAATCGGCCAAGCTGCTGGGCCTGGGCTATCCGGGCGGCCCGGCGATCTCGCAACTGGCCGAGCGCGGCGACCCGGCAGCCTACAAACTGCCGCGGCCAATGTTGCACAGCAAGGATTTCAATTTCAGCTTTTCGGGCCTGAAGACGGCGGTGCTTACCGTCGTCAAGAACCACGACGTCAAGGTGATTGCGAATATCCCTGAACAGGACAAGGCGAATATCGCGCGCGGCTTCGTCGATGCGATTGTCGACGTGCTCACCGCCAAGTGCGTGAGCGCGATGAAGCACACGGGTTTGAGCCGGCTGGTGATCGCCGGCGGCGTCGGCGCCAACAAGCAATTGCGCGCGTCGCTCAATGCGGCGGCGGCCAAACGCAAGTTCAAGGTCTATTACCCCGAGCTGGAATTTTGCACCGACAATGGCGCGATGATCGCGTTTGCCGGCGCGATGCGTCTTGAGCGCAACCCGGCACTGGCGCAGCGCGATTACGCGTTCAATGTGCGTCCGCGCTGGCCGCTGGATGAACTCGAAGCGGCCTGAAAACACAGCGGCGCCACCCTCCAAAAAGACTGCCGCCAGCAGTGAACTTGCCTCTCTGACACTGATCCTACGGTGTGACCGTTGCCATTAAAACGGTGGCAATATCCGTCGATCAAGTTTTACGGAGGTGAACAATGCGCGTAGTCAGCTGGAATATACATTGGGGTTGTGGCAAGGACGGCCGGATCCGCATTCACGCGATGATCGACGTGCTGCGCCGCCTGAACCCCGATGTGATTTGCCTGCAAGAGGTGGCTGCCAATCACCCCGAGCTCGAAGGCAGTGCCAGCGCCAACCAGTTCAAGCAACTCGCCGGCGCCTTCGGCGGCTACCACGCGATGGAACACGCGCCGAGCGAGATTTACCAGAACAATGTCCCGCGCCTGTTCGGCAACCTGATCCTGTCCAAGTACCGCATCTCGCAAGTGCACCGTCATCTGCTGCCGTGGCCGGCCGACCCGGATCACGCGGCCGGCATGCCGCGCGGCCTGCTCGAAACCGTCGTCGAAGCGCCTGGCGGCAAGCTGCGCCTGCTTACGACGCATCTCGAATATTATTCGCCCGTCCAGCGCATGGCACAGGTCAACCGCATCCGCGAACTGCATGCCGAGGCCAGCGCACGTGCGCTCTTGTTCCAGCCCGATCCGAACCTGGACGCGCCATTCCAGCTGGGCTTTCGGCCCGGCTCGGCAATCCTGTGTGGTGATTTCAATTTCGCGCCCGATGCGCCGGATTACGCGGCGCTGCTGGCCGCGCCGGAAGGCAGCGCGCTGGCGCTGGTCGATGCCTGGCGCGTGGTGCACGGCGACATGGCGCGCGCGCCGACTACCGGGCTGCATGGCTATCCCTGGCCCGAGCGGCCTGAATGCTACGATTATTTCTTCGTCACCGACGATCTGGCGCCGCGCCTGACCGCCCTGGACGTGCAGTCCGAAACTGCGGCGTCGGACCACCAGCCGGTGGTCCTCGATCTGACTTAAACGGCGGCGTCGGCCGGCGCTTCCAGGCCTGGAATCTCGCGCAGTGCGCGCTCGAATACCTCAGGCAGCTGGCCGCCGGAGATCAGGTGTTTCTGGTTGATGATCACGGCCGGCACCGACTTGATACCGGCGTTGAGGAAGAACTGCTCGCGCTCGCGCACTTCGTCCTTGTACTCGTCCGACGCCAGGATGCGCGCGGCCGTCTCGCGCTCCAGGCCCACGCTCTCGACCGCGCGCAGCAGCACCGCATGGTTGCTCGGGTCTTCACAGCGGGTGAAATAGGCTTCGAGCAGCACAACCTTGAGCTGGCGTTGCTTGCCTTCTTCTTCGGCCCACGACAGCAGGCGGTGCGCGTCGAAGGTGTTGTAGATGCGGCCACGCCGCTCCATGTCGAACGTGAAGCCCACAGCGGCGCCGCGCTCGCGGATCATCTCGCGGCTGGCTGCTTGCTGCTCGAGGCTGGCGCCATATTTTTCGGTGACGTGCTCGACGATGTCTTGGCCTTCCGGCGGCATGTTCGGGTTCAGCTCGAACGGCTGAAAATGCAGGTCGACGCGCACGTCGTCGCCCACTTTCAACAGTGCCTGTTCGAGGGATTTGAGACCGACCGCGCACCATGGGCACGAGACGTCCGACACGAAATCAATCCTGAGTTGCTTGGTCACGGCGTATTACCTTTCTGTCCGGCGCGGCGCGAATGTGCCGCTATTGCCGATCATGGTAACGCCTCTGTAAAAACCCCGCGCACGCTGCCTTATTTTGCCTTGCCTGCGCCGCCCGACTTGCTGCCGAGCTTGGATTCCTTGCCCGCGATCAGGTTGCCGATATTGCCGCTGTGACGCCATACCAGCAGCGCGCTCATGACGATCACGGCCAGCAGAATGGCATCGGCGCCGAACAGCATGCCGTAGTACAAGGGCGCGAATACGGCCGCCACCAGCGCGGCCAGCGACGAGTAGCGAAATGCGTAGGCGATGATCAGCCAGGTGGCCAGCGTTGCCAGGCCCAGCCATGGATTGATGCCGAGCAGCACACCGAGTGCGGTGGCCACGCCCTTGCCGCCGACAAAGCGGAAAAACACGGGCCACAGGTGGCCGATGAACACCGCAATGGCCACCAGCGCGATGCCGGTATCGTCCAGCCCATAGTCGTAGCCATAGCGCACCGCCAGCCAGACGGCCAGCCAGCCCTTGGCCGCGTCGCCAATCAGCGTGGCAATCGCTGCCTTCTTGCTGCCGCTGCGCAGCACATTGGTGGCGCCGGGGTTTTTCGAGCCATACGTGCGCGGGTCGGACAGGCCGAACGCGCGGCTCATTACGACGGCAAAGGAAATCGAACCGAGCAGGTAGGCGGCAATGGTGGCAATCAGGGTGTTCATCGTGTCTCTTTCGTGGGCGCCAGTGTCGGGCTCATTTTTCTACCGGAAATTGGTGCGTGAATATACACCATCGACTGCATGCAGCGAAGCTACTCGGCGATGGCGCACGCCACCGGGCGCGCCTGCAGCACATCGACCAGCACGCGCGGATCGATGCCGACCAGATAGCCACGGCGCCCGCCGTTGATGTAGATTTTTTCGAGCTGCAGCACGCTCTCTTCGACATACACCGGCAGCGCCTTGCGGATGCCGAACGGCGAAGTTCCACCAACCAGATACCCTGAATGGCGCTGGGCCACATCCGGCTTGCATGGTTCGACCGACTTGCAGGGGATGGCGCGGGCCAGATTCTTGGTCGACACCTTGCAGTCGCCATGCATCAGCACGATCAATGGCCTGGCTGCTTCATCCTGCATGACCAGGGTCTTGATCACGTCATGTTCCGGCACGCCCAGCGCGCCCGACGACACCGATGTACCGCCATGCTCCTGATACGCATAAGGATGCTCGGAAAACACGACGCCGTGCTTGCGCAGGAATTGGGTCGCGGGGGTCTCGGAGACGTGCTCTTTCTTGGCCATGCGTGTTACGCTAAAGACGAACAATAGGGGTTTCTATTATGCAGGAAGAACTTCGGTTTGCCACCTTCAACACTTTCAATCTGGCACCGCCTGGCGCACGCTTGTACGACAATCTCGCGCCCACCACGGCCGCCGAATACGAAGCCAAGCTGGACTGGACGGCGCACCAGCTCGACCTGATCAACGCCGACGTGATCGGCTTCCAGGAAATTTTCTCGCAGAGCGTGCTGGCGGAAGTCCTGCGGCGCACGCGGCGCTACCATGACGCGCACCATATCGGCTTCGACCCCGACCCGGGCGCAGCCCGCCTGACGCCCAGCGTGGCCCTGGTCTCGCGCCTGCCGCTGGCCGAGCCGGGCACCGAGCTGGGCACCTTCCCGGCCAATGTCACGATGCCCGCCGGCAGCCGCGACCCGGACCGCTTCACGCGCGCTCCGCTGCATGCGGGCGTGATCGCGCCATCGGGTGTGGTGATCGATGTCGTCGTCGTGCACCTCAAGTCGCGCCGCCCCGATTACCGCTCGAGCGACAGCGGGGCCGACCCGCACCTGTATGCGCTGGCGTGCCTGCGCTCGCTGATCCGGCGCGGCACCGAAGCCACCGCGCTGCGCGTGCTGCTCACGGATATGGCGCACACCCACCGTCGCCCGCGCATCGTGCTGGGCGACTTCAATGACGTGGCCGATTCGGTGACGACCGAGATCGTGCTGGGCGCGGGTACGCCGCTGGACGAACGCCTGTACGACGCTAGCCAGGTCCAGCGCCGGCTCGATCACCAGCGCCATGTGGGGTATTCGATTCTGCACGACACGCGCCATTCGACGATCGACCATATCCTGGTGTCGCCCGAATTCAATCCGGCATTGCCCGGTGCGATCGGGGAAGTGATCGATGTCGTGTATCTGAACGATCACCTGAACCTGGGGTTGCCGGAAGCGTCGGACCACGGGCAGGTGCTGGCCAGGATCCGGTTGTTTGACTAGGCTTCGCTGCTCACAGCCGGTGCGGCGCCAGGTTTGGCCGGGAACTGGCCGCGCTGGCATAAAACCCCTGGTAATCGTCGCACCCATGCTGGCGCAGAAAGTCGAGCTGCGCGGCAGTCTCCACGCCCTCCCCCACCACCCGTAGCTGCAGGCTGCGTGCTACCGCAATGATGGCCGGCACCATGGCGGCATGCACCGGATCGTGCGCCACGTCGCCCACGTAGCTGCGGTCGATCTTCAGCTTGGTCAGTGGAAAGCGCCGCAATGCTTCCAGGCTCGACAGGCCGGTACCGAAACGGTCGACATTCAGCTGTACACCGCGCGCGCAGCGCCAGCGCCGTGGCGGGAAACGCCGGTTCGCCCCGGATCAGCGCGTCTTCGGCGATCTCGAGTTCGAGCGCGCTAGGTGGCAACCCGGCGCTCTCGAGTGCGGCGTCGATTGCCGGCAGCAGGCCGTCATGCGCAAGCTGAACGTCGGACAGGTTGACCGCCACCGTAATGGCGGCTCCGGCATGGCGCCATGCGCGTGCGCGCCGGCACGCTGCGCGCAGCACCCATTCGCCGATCGGGACGATCAGCCCGGAATCTTCGGCCACCGGCAGGAATTCGTGCGGCAACAACAGCCCCCGCTGCGGATGGCGCCAGCGCAGCAACGCTTCGACCGACGTCACACGTCCCGTCGCCACTTCGATTTCGGGCTGGTATTGCAGCATGAATTCCTTGCCGTCGAGCGCCTGGCGCAGGCGGTTTTCAAGCTCGACGCGCTCGATCATGTGGGCGTTCATGGCGGGGCTGAAAAAACGGAAGGTGCCGCGGCCGTTCTGCTTGGCGTGGTACATCGCCACATCGGCATGGTGCAGCAGGGTTTCGACGTCGGCGCCATCGTCGGGACACAGCGCGATGCCGACCGACGCCGACAGCGTCACTTCTTGCGCGCCAATGTCGATGGGCAGCGCCACGGCCTGGGTGATGGCGACGGCCACGTGCGCCGCCTGGTCGGCGCCCTTGATGTCCGACAGCAGCACGACGAACTCGTCGCCGCCCAGGCGGCTGATGGTGTCGACCTGGCGCACGCACGCACATACCCGTGCGGCCACTTCGCGCAGGACGACGTCGCCGGCCTGGTGGCCGTAGGTGTCGTTGATCGCCTTGAACTTGTCGAGGTCGAGGAACATGACGGCGGAGCAGCTGCCCTGGCGCCGCCAGGTAGCCAGCGCCTGGTGCAGCCGGTCCAGGAACAGGATCCGGTTGGGCAGGCCCGTGAGGGCGTCGTGCTCGGCCTGGTGGCGCACTTGTTCCTCGATGCGCTTGCGCTCGCTGATATCGGAGAGCATCGCCATATAGCTCGAGACGTCGCCATGCGCATCGCGAATCGCCGTGAGGGTGACGCGTACCGGGTAGCGCTGACCGTTGCTGCGCGCGCTGGCCAGTTCGCCTTCCCAGTGGTCGGTGCCTTCGAGCTCGGCCCAGATGCGCTCGTAGAAGCCGTCGTCGACGCCCCAGCCGAGGCTGGCCAGTGTATGGCCGATGATCTGCTCGGGCGCATGGCCGGTGATGCTGGTGAAGGCGCCATTGACGGCGCGCACGCGGTACTGCGCATCCATCATGATGATGGCGTCGCGCGCATTCTGGAACACCTGCGCAGCCTGCGCGAGACTGGTCTCGGCTTCTTTGCGCGCCGTGATGTCGACCTCCATGCAGAAGATCTCTTCCATTACGTGGTCGTGTTTGACGGGGTAGTAGCACGAATACACCCAGTGGCGCCGGCCGACGGTGGACTGCACCAGCCAGTCGCTTGCCTGCGGCGCCTGGCCGGTACGCCAGATGGTGGCGATGACGTCTTCGAATTCGGTCTGGCGGCCGGGGTGGAACACCACGTCGCGAAACGCCCGGCCGATGGCATCGGCGGCGCGGATGCCGTAGAGTTCTTCGCTGGCGTGGTTCCAGAAGCGGATGATGCCGGCGCGGTCCATCGAGTGCACGGCAACGACAGGCGCCAGTTCGAGGGCCGTGACGAAATGGTAGAGCCAGCCAAACGCATGCGGGGTGTCCCCGGCCCCGTCGTACAACGGGTTGAGGGCGGCCGGGCCGGTCTGAGCAGGCAGCGCCTCGTCGCCCCCCGCCTGCCTGGCTGCCGCACGATCCGGGGGGTCTGGCAATAGCTTGCTCATGACAGCGCCTTTCGCTTGGGCAGTGACAGCAATCAGGAAGACAAGCCTGTCATTGGCATGCTGGAGACACGCTTCGTTTGCGAGGCGGCGCTGCGCGCTGGCAGCGAGGCAATTGCACCCTGCCATCAGGTCGGGCAGCCAACTGACCGCTTGTCGCATTCAGATGGCTCAGACTGCAATTACTGCGGTTAGTTCAATGATGAGATCAAGCGGGGCTGGCAGGCAGGGCTGCCGGGGCCACGGCTTCGCTGTCGTTGCTGCCGTCGCCGTCGCTGTCGTTGCTGCTGTCTTGCACGATGAGATTGCCATCGGCATCGACGTCATTCTTTGGTTCGAGCTTGCGCTTGGCCTTGTCGTCGGCCTTGCGCTTCTTGTCGAGTTCCCGTTGCCGTTTTTCGTATTGAAAATTATTCCGTGCCATAGTCACC
>Ga0308169_10005681_pt1 | contig 11232 bp, 10 predicted proteins | sample PhyBR1_2_FD_202139 | JGI IMG/M metagenome (GOLD analysis project Ga0308169, IMG submission 202139) | Phyllosphere microbial communities from UC Gill Tract Community Farm, Albany, California, United States - DLSLSB.R1 | ecosystem: Host-associated > Plants > Phyllosphere > Unclassified | place... | reverse complement strand
ATCTCCGTGTGCATGGCCGGGGCAAAGAGTACCGGACCGTGCGCCATAAGCAGCGTGTTGGTCAGCAGATCGCCGGCTTGGCCGGTTGCCGCCTTGGCCAGGAGGTCCGCAGTGGCCGGCGCTACGATCACGAGGTCGGCCTCGTGGCCCAGGCGGACATGGTTTACCAGGTGCACGTCATCGAAAACGCTGTTGCTGACCGGGTTGCCGGACAGCGCCTCCCAGGTGGCGGTACCGACGAACCGGGTGGACGCCTCGGTGGGAATCACCGTGACGTCATGGCCTTCTTCAGTAAAAAGCCGGAGGAGCGATGCCACCTTGTAGGCGGCAATCCCTCCCCCGACTCCGAGGACTATGCGCACGTGATCTCCGTCAACAGCAAGTCAGTTCGGCTGCAGGACTACTCTGCGGCTTCGATCGGCGTGGAAACCAGCTTGCCTTCGTTGATCTCGCGCAGGGCGATCGAGAGCGACTTCTCGTTCAGCTTGGTGTCGACCAAGGGGCCGACGTATTCGAACAGGCCCTCGTGCAGCTGGGCGTAGTAGGCGTTGATCTGACGAGCACGCTTGGCACCGAAGATCACCAGGCCGTACTTGGAATCCGCTACCTTCAGCAGATCGTCGATCGGCGGGTTGATGATGCCTTCAAGGTTCGTAGACACGAATTTCTCCAAATTCCTAGCGGGCTGACGGTTCCGGCAAATGCGGGTGCGGTGTCAGCCCCATGAGTGAAACAAGCTCGTCCGCTGCCCGGCGGACGTCATCGTTGATGACGGTATGGTCGAACTCCGGTTCAGCAGCAAGTTCCAGTTTAGCGGTTTCCAGCCGGCGCTGCTGTTCCTCCGGGGTTTCGGTCCCCCGGCCCACCAGCCGCCGGACCATCTCGTCCCAGGTGGGCGGGGCCAGGAAGACGAACTGCGCGTCCGGGACGGCTGCCTTGACCTGGCGGGCGCCCTGGAGGTCGATCTCCAGCAAAACCGAACGGCCCTCGGCGATCGCCTCGTTCACGGTGCTCTTCAAGGTGCCGTAGGTGTTCTGGCCATGGACCACAGCCCATTCCAGGAGTTCACCGTCGGCGATGAGCTGCTCGAACTCTTCCTTGGACTTGAAGAAGTAGTGGACGCCATCTTCTTCACCCGGCCGGGGGGCGCGGGTGGTGGCCGAGACGGAAAGCCAGACTTCGGGGTAGTTGTCCCGGATGTAGGTGGACACGGTGCCTTTGCCAACAGCCGTCGGACCTGCGAGGACTGTCAGTCCCGGTTTCTTGCTCACGTATTCCTTTGCCGGAGGTGGGGGAAGCGCAGGCGCCCGGCCTGCGCTAATGCTCGTCTATAAAATCTACCAGCGCCCGCCGCTGGTGGACGCCCAGCCCGCGGACCCGGCGGGACGCCGCAATGCCCAACTGCTGCATGATGGCTGCGGCCCGGACCTTCCCGATGCCGGGAAGTGCTTCGAGCAGTTCGGAAACCTTCATCCGGGCCAGGGCGTCGTCCTCATGGGCCGAGCCGATGATGTCCGCCGCGGACCTGTTCCCGTTTCGAAGGCTTTCCTTGGCCGCCGCCCGGGTGGCCCTTGCCGCTGCCGCCTTGCCCAGGGCCTCAGCCCGTTCAGTCGCAGATAGAGGTCGAAGGACCATCACGGACACCCCCGGAGTCGGCGGATTTCATCCAAGGGCGGCCGCCCTTGGACCTGTCCTGAAAATACCCTGTGGTGCAGCCTGAAGCAATGCATCCGCGCAATTGGCGGACTAATGTCCCCGCAGCCCGTCCAAGGTGCGCTGCGCCGCCTCCCGCAATCCGTCCGGCCGGGGCCCTGCCGAGAGGATGTCCCGGCTTGAAGTGCCCAGGACCAGCGGGTATGCGTCGCCGAAGGTGGCCCGAAGGTCGGCCGGGGTTGCACCCTGGGCTCCCAGGCCGGGCGCAAGGATGGGCCCGCGGACCGCAGCCAGGTCCAGGTCCAGGTCCGTCAGGGCGCTGCCGACTGTCGCCCCCACCACCAGGCCCACCGACCCCAGGCTTCCCGCGTAGCGGGCGTTTTCCGTCGCCGCGGCGGTGGTAATCCGGCGCGCCACCGAATCTTCGCCGCCGACGTGCTGGACGGAAGCGCCCTCCGGGTTGGAGGTCAAGGCAAGGACAAACACGCCCCGGCCCGTCTCCGCAGCAAGGTCCAGTGCCGGCCGCAGGGACTCGAACCCGAGGTAAGGGCTGAGGGTGACCGAGTCCGCTGCAAGCGGGGAGCCGTCGCGGAGCCAGGCGTCAGCGTAGGCGGCCATGGTGGAACCGATGTCCCCTCGCTTGGCGTCGGCGATGCTGAGCACTGACTGGTCCCGGGCTGCGGCAAGGACCTCCTCGAGCACCGCAATGCCAGCGGATCCGTGCCGTTCGTAAAGCGCCACCTGGGGCTTCACCGCGGCAGCGAGCGGAGCCACGGCCTCCAGGACCGTCAGCGAAAACCGCCTTAGCCCCGCGGCGTCGTCGTCCAGGCCCCAGCTCTTCAGCAGCGCCGGGTGCGGGTCGATGCCCACGCAGAGCGGGCCACGGGATGCCATGGCGGCGCCCAGCCGGGAGCCAAAGGACTCCCGGCCGGCGCCCGGTACCTGCTCAGGCATGCTGCAGGGCCGCTTTCTGCTGCGACTCGGCAAGTGCTGCCGCGTGCTCCTGCAAGCTGGTGACGGACCACTCGTAGGTGCGCATGGCTTCGATGGCCTGGACGGCGGCGTTGAACTCGGCCACCGTGGTGATGCACGGAATGCCGATGGACGTGGCCGCGGCCCGGAGCTCGTAGCCGTCGCTGCGGGCTTCGCCGCCGGACGGGGTGTTGAAGACCATGTCGATCTCGCCCGCGACGATGAGGTCGGCAATGGTGCCCTCGCCCTCGGCGCTGCTGCCCTCGGCCACCTTCCGTACCGGGGTGGCCTGGATGCCGTTGCGGCGCAGGACGTCGGCGGTGCCGCCGGTGGACACGATCTCGAAACCGAGGTCAGAGAGCCGCTTCACGCCCATGATCACGGAACGCTTGTCCCGGTTGGCCACGGACACAAAGACCTTGCCCTCGGTGGGCAGTGCGTTGTTGGCACCTGCCTGGCTCTTGGCGAACGCGGTGTCGAAGTGCTTGTCGATGCCCATGACTTCGCCCGTGGAGCGCATTTCGGGCCCGAGCAGAGAGTCCACCACCTTGCCTTCAAGGGTGCGGAACCGGCTGAACGGCAGCACGGCTTCCTTGACGGCAACGGGCGCGTCCAGCGGCAGGGTGGAGCCGTCACCGGTTTCCGGCAGCATCTTGTAGGCGCTGCGCAGCTGGTTGATGGTCACACCGGTACCGATCAGGGCAGCCGCTTTGGCCATCTGGACGCCGGTGGCCTTGGACACGAACGGCACGGTCCGGGAAGCGCGCGGGTTGGCTTCCAGGACGTACAGGACGTCCGAAGCCAGCGCGAACTGGATGTTGATCAGGCCGCGCACGCCCACGCCTTCGGCGATGGCGCGGGTTGCCACGCGGACCCGTTCGATGACGTTGCTGCCCAGGGTGATGGGCGGCAGGACGCAGGCGGAGTCACCGGAGTGGATGCCGGCTTCCTCGATGTGTTCCATGATGCCGCCCAAGTACATGTCGGTGCCGTCGAAGAGGGCGTCGACGTCGATCTCGACAGCGTCCTCCAGGAACCGGTCGATCAGAACCGGGTGGTCCGGGGTGATCTCGGTGGCGTTGGCGATGTAGCGGGAGAGGTTGGGCTCGTCGTAGACGATTTCCATGCCGCGGCCGCCCAGCACGTAGGACGGGCGGACCAGGACGGGGTAGCCGATCTCGTCGGCGATCTTCTTGGCGTCCTCGAACGAGACGGCGGTGCCGTTCTTCGGCGCCACCAGGCCGGCTTTGTCCAGGACACGGGAGAAGGCGCCACGGTGCTCGGCGAGGTCGATGGCCTCCGGCGAGGTACCCAGGATGGGCACGCCGGCGTCGGCAAGCTGCTGCGCGAGCTTCAATGGGGTCTGGCCGCCGAGCTGGACGAACACGCCCATGACGCCGCCGGTGCGTTCCTCGGCCGCAATGACCTCCAGGACATCTTCGAGCGTGAGGGGCTCGAAGTAGAGCCGGGTGGAGACGTCATAGTCGGTGGAGACGGTTTCCGGGTTGCAGTTGACCATGACGGTCTCGTAGCCGGCCTTGCGCAGCGCCATGGACGCGTGGACGCAGGAGTAGTCGAACTCGATGCCCTGGCCGATCCGGTTGGGGCCGGAGCCGAGGATCAGGATGGACGGCTTGGAGTGCAGCGCAACCTCGTCCTCCTCGTCGTAGGCCGAGTAGTGGTACGGCGTGTACGCGGCGAACTCTGCGGCGCAGGTGTCCACGGTCTTGTAGACCGGGCGGATGCCGAGGGCCTGGCGTACGCCCCGGACCACGGCCTCCGTGTTGTGGGTGAGGGAGCCAATCTGCTCGTCCGAGAATCCGTGGCGCTTGGCGCGCTTGAGCATGTCGGCCGTCAATGCACCGGCCTGGCGGATTTCGTGCGAGATCTCGTTGAGCAGCTGGAGCTGGTCGAGGAACCAGGGATCGATCTTGGTGGCCTCGAAAAGCTGCTCCACGGTGGCGCCGCCCAGGAGGGCGCGCTGGACCTGGTGCAGGCGCTCGGTGGTGGGGCGCTTGGCCTTTTCGATGAGTTCGGCCACTTCCCACTCCGGGACGCTGCTGAAGTCCAGCTGCGAGCCCTTCTGCTCCAGGGAACGCAGTGCCTTCTGCAGGGCTTCGGTGAAGTTGCGGCCCATGGCCATGGCCTCGCCCACCGACTTCATGGTGGTGGTGAGGGTGTTGTCCGCCGCCGGGAACTTCTCGAAGGCGAAACGCGGGACCTTGACCACCACGTAGTCCAGGGTGGGTTCGAAGGACGCCGGGGTCTTCTGGGTGATGTCGTTGGGGATCTCGTCCAGGGTGTAGCCGAGCGAGAGCTTGGTCGCGATCTTGGCGATCGCGAAGCCGGTGGCCTTGGACGCCAGCGCGGACGAGCGGGACACGCGGGGGTTCATTTCGATGACCACCACGCGGCCGGTGGCGGGATCGATGGCGAACTGGATGTTGCAGCCGCCGGTATCCACACCCACTTCACGGATGACCGCGATGGCGACGTCGCGCAGCTTCTGGTACTCACGGTCCGTGAGGGTCAGCGCCGGAGCGACCGTGATGGAGTCGCCGGTGTGCACGCCGACGGGGTCGAAGTTCTCGATGGAGCAGACGACAACCACGTTGTCGTTCTTGTCCCGCATCATTTCGAGCTCGTATTCCTTCCAGCCGAGGATGCTCTCTTCGAGCAGCACCTCGCTGGTGGGGCTGTACTGCAGGCCCTGGCCGACGATGCGGCGCAGGTCGCCCTCGTCGTAGGCGAGGCCGGAGCCCAGCCCGCCCATGGTGAAGGAGGGCCGGACCACCATCGGGTAGCCAAGGTCTTCGGCGGCGGCGAGGGCCTCATCGATGGTGTGGATGATGTGGCTGCGGGCGGATTCGGCGCCGCAGCGCTCGACGACGCCCTTGAACTTTTCCCGGTCCTCGCCCAGCTCGATCGCGGCGATGTTCGCGCCGATCAATTCGACGTTGTACTTCTCGAGCACGCCGTTCTTGTCCAGGGCGATGGCGGTGTTCAGCGCAGTCTGGCCACCCAGGGTGGGCAGTACGGCGTCCGGCCGTTCCTTGGCGATGATCTTCTCCACCACCTCGGGGGTGATGGGTTCGACGTAGGTGGCGTCGGCGAACTCGGGATCGGTCATGATGGTGGCCGGGTTGGAGTTCACGAGGATGACGCGCAGGCCTTCCTCCTTGAGGACGCGCAGCGCCTGCGTGCCGGAGTAGTCGAACTCGGCGGCCTGGCCGATAACGATCGGGCCGGAACCAATGACGAGGACGCTTTTGAGGTCTGTACGTTTCGGCATTACTTCTTGTCCTCGGTCTTGTTGTCGGTGGCGGTCTTGGTGTCAGCGTTCTTGGTGTCCGCCATCAGGTCGATGAAACGGTCGAACAGGTACGCGGCGTCGTGCGGGCCGGCCGCCGCTTCGGGGTGGTACTGCACGGAGAACGCCGGGATGTCCAGGCAGGCGAGGCCTTCCACTACGTCGTCGTTCAGGCTGATGTGACTGACTTCCACCCGGCCGTACCGTGATTCCGGCGCCTGGGTGGCGCCTTCGAGGGGGGCGTCCACGGCGAAGCCGTGGTTCTGGGAGGTGATTTCCACTTTGCCGGTGCGGCGGTCCATGACGGGCTGGTTGATGCCGCGGTGGCCGTAGCGGAGCTTGTAGGTGCCAAAGCCCAGTGCGCGGCCCAGGATCTGGTTGCCGAAGCAGATTCCGAAGTACGGCAGCTTCTGGTCCAGGACGGAACGCAGCAGGGCGACCTGGGCGTCCGCGGTGGCGGGGTCTCCCGGGCCGTTGGACATGAAGAAGCCGTCCGGGTTGACGGCCTTGACGTCCTCGAGGGTGGCCGTGGCCGGAAGCACGTGGACGCGGACGCCGCGTTCGGCGAACCGGACCGGGGTCATGGCCTTGATGCCGAGGTCGATGGCGGCGATGGTGAAGCGGGGATCGCCGTCCCAGCCGTGGTCCTTCGGTTCCACCACGTAGGCTTCGTCCACGCTGACTTCCTCGGCCAGGCGCGAGCCCTCCATGGGAGCGCTGGCCAGGACGGCGTCGAGCAGTTCCTTGTCGGTTGCCTGCGCCGCGTCGCCGGAGAAGATGCCGGCACGCATGGTCTTGTGTTCGCGCAGGTGCCGGGTGATCGCACGGGTGTCCACGCCCTGGATGCCCACGATGCCCTGGTCGGCCAGCTCCTCGTCGAGGGAGCGCTCGGAGCGCCAGTTGGACGGCCGGCGGGCGGCGTCGCGCACAATGTAACCGGCCACCCAGATGCGGCGGGACTCGGCGTCCTCGCTGTTCACCCCGGTGTTGCCGATGTGCGGTGCCGTCTGGACCACCAGTTGGCGCGCGTAGGAGGGATCGGTGATGGTTTCCTGGTAGCCGGTCATGCCGGTGGCGAAGACGGCCTCGCCCAGGGCGGTGCCGGTGGCGCCATAGCTGGTGCCGCGGAAGATGCGCCCGTCTTCGAGGACCAGCGCAGCTGGGGCCGGTACAGGAGCGGAGGTGGTTGCTGTCAACGTATTCGCTTTCATTGTCTTACTTTCCACTGGTGGCACCAGCCGCTGGGGCTGACGAGATCAATTGCTGCAGGGCCTGGTAGAGCACGTCTTTGTCCGCGGCGCGGCGGGTACGGAACCCCGTGTCCAGCGCGTGCGCGCCAAGGGTCCAGGCCAGCACCAGCAAGCCATCCTTTTCGACGAACTTTCCTGCCATGCCGCTCTCCTGCCGGACCTCCGTAAGCGAGGCGGCGGGGATGTAGAGGGCGGGCGCCCCGGATCGCTCATAAAGGACGCCGTGCGGGTAAACGGCCACGCTGGAGTTAGTGCGGATGCCCAGCCCGTGCACGGCGATCCGGTCCAGCCAGTCGCCGGCCGTGGTGGTCGCCACGTACTGGCCCTCGGCAACCGTGACGGGCTCGCCGGGTGCGGCGGGCACCTCGGGCAGCTGTTCGACGTCGGACTGGCGCTTGAGGCGGTTGCGCCAGCCGATGCCCAAGAGGACAAAGACGACGGCGACGACCGCCAGCATGGCAAGCCCCGGGAAGATCTTGTCCATCAGGCAGCGCCTGACGGGGTGGCTGCGGCCTCGGGGTGCGGCGTGTTGAGCGCACCGTCCAGCACGGTGGGGTGTCCCTTGAAGAACGTAGCCACCACCTTGCCGGGCAGTTCCCGGCCCTTGAACGGGGAGTTGCGGCCCATGGTGGCCATCTTGAACGGATCGACGGTCCAGCGGGCTGCAGGATCCACCAGGATGAGGTTGGCGGGTTCGCCTGCTTCGATGGGCCGTCCCTGGTCAGTGAGCCGCCCGATCTTTGCCGCGGCCGTGGACGTGACCCTGGCGAAGTCTGCCCAGGTCATCAAACCGGTCTCGATCATGGCGTGCTGCACGACGGAGAGTGCGGTTTCAAGCCCGGTCATTCCCATGGCGGCCTGGGCCCATTCACATTCCTTGTGCTCGCTGGGGTGCGGTGCGTGGTCGGTACCCACAACGTCGATGGTGCCGTCTGCCAGCCCGGCGCGCAACGCCTGGACGTCCGCGTCGGTGCGCAGCGGCGGGTTGACCTTGAAGACGGGGTCGTAGCTTCGCACGAGGTCGTCGGTGAGCAGCAGGTGGTGCGGGGTCACCTCGGCGGTGACGTCGATGCCCCGTTCCTTGGCCCACCTGATGATCTCCACGGACCCGGCCGTGGAAACGTGGCAGACGTGCAGCCGCGAGCCCACATGCTGGGCCAGCAGGACGTCCCGGGCAATAATGCTTTCCTCCGCGACCGCAGGCCAGCCGGTCAGGCCGAGGACCGCTGAGACGTCGCCCTCGTTCATCTGTGCCCCGGCGGTGAGGCGGGGCTCCTGTGCGTGCTGGGCCACCACGCCGTCGAACGCCTTGACGTACTCAAGGGCACGGCGCATCAGGACGGGGTCGTGGACGCAGATGCCGTCGTCGGAGAACATCCGGACCCGGGCGCGGGAATCGGCCATTGCGCCGAGCTCGGCCAGCTGCTCCCCCGCCAGGCCCACGGTGACCGCTCCGACCGGGCGGACGTCCACCCAGCCTGCGGCGCGGCCGAGAGTGTAGACCTGTTCAACCACGCCGGCGGTGTCCGCGACAGGGGTGCTGTTGGCCATGGCGTGGACGGCGGTGTAGCCTCCCAGCGCCGCTGCGCGGGTTCCTGTTTCGACGGTTTCGGCGTCCTCCCGGCCGGGTTCGCGCAGGTGGGTGTGGACGTCCACCATGCCGGGCAGGGCCACGAGGCCGGCGGCGTCGATGACGGTGGCTCCGCCGTCAGCGAGGCCGTGGCCGATTTCGGCGATGATGCCGTCGCGGACCAGCACGTCCGAGGCTTCGCCGCCAAGGATGGAGGCGCCCTTGATGAGGTAGGTTCCGGTGGTGGTCATCAGATGCTCTCCTTGATGGGCGGGGCGGTGTAGGCCGGGGCCCGGGTTGCGGCTGGTTCGCGGGAATCCCCGGAGAGCAGCAGGTACAGTGCGGCCATTCGGACGGACACGCCGTTGCGGACCTGCGCCAGGACGGTGGACCGGGGTGAGTCGGCTGCTGCGGCGCTGATTTCCAGGCCGCGGTTCATGGGCCCGGGGTGCATGATGATGGTGTCCGTCATGCCGAGGTCGTCCAGGGCACGGAGCCGGTTGTCGTCGAAACCCCAGCGCCGGGAGTATTCCCTGGTGCTGGGGAAGAACGAGGCGTTCATGCGTTCGCCCTGGACGCGGAGCATCATGACAGCGTCCACGCCGTTGGCCAGGGTTTGGTCGAGGTCGTAGCTGACGCTGCAGGGCCATTGTTCGACGCCGACCGGCAGCAGCGTGGGGGGCGCCACCAGGGTGACCTCCGCGCCCAGGGTACGCAGGAGCCAGACGTTGGACCGGGCCACGCGGGAGTGCAGGACATCGCCGACGATGGCCACCCGCAGGCCCTTGAGGTCGGTTCCCTCCGAAGGCGTGCCTGCCAGCCGTGCCCAGTGCCGGCGCATGGTGAAGGCGTCGAGGAGGGCTTGGGTGGGGTGTTCGTGGGTGCCGTCCCCGGCATTGATGACACCGGCGTCGATCCAGTCCGTTGCGGCGAGCCGGTGCGGTGCGCCGGACGCCCAGTGCCGGATGACGACGGCGTCCGCGCCCATGGCGGACAGCGTCTGGGCCGTGTCCTTGAGGGATTCGCCCTTGGACACCGAGGAGCCTTTCGCCGCGAAGTTGATCACGTCGGCGGACAGCCGCTTGGCTGCGGCCTCGAAGGAGATGCGGGTCCGGGTGGAGTCCTCGAAGAAGAGGTTGACCACCGTGCGTCCGCGCAGGGCCGGGAGTTTCTTGACTTCCCGCTCCCCCACGGCAGACATTTCCTCGGCGGTGTCCAGGATGCGGATGGCGTTCGAAAGGCTGAGGTCCTGGGTGGACAGAAGGTGTTTCATGCGCCGCCCTCGATCACGACTTCGTTGACCGGAGTTCCGCCCTCCGGAGTGTCGGTCTCCTCGAGCCGGACCCGTACCTTTTCGGCGGAGGACGTGGGCAGGTTCTTGCCAACATGGTCGGCGCGGATGGGAAGTTCGCGGTGGCCCCGGTCGATCAGGACGGCAAGGCGGACGATGCGCGGACGGCCGAGGTCCACGAGGGCGTCCAAAGCGGCACGGATGGTGCGTCCGGAGTACAGGACGTCGTCGATCAGCACCACGACCTTGTTGTCGATGCCTGTCCGGGGCAGTTTGGTGGGGTATGGCGGCCGGGTCCCCTGGTGGGAAAGGTCGTCACGGAACATGGTGACGTCGAGTTGCCCCACGATGGCGGCGGCGTCCACGGTTGCGTCGGCGGCGGCTATTTTGTCGGCCAGACGGAGAGCCAGGGGGTAGCCGCGGCGGGGAATACCCAGCAGGACCAGATCCCGGGACCCCTTGTTGGCTTCGAGGATCTCATGGGCGATACGAGTGAGTGCCCGGTCTATGTCCGCCTGGCTGAGGACAACCCTGGCTGGAACCGGTGCGCTGGTGACTGATGTCAACGCTCGTCTCCCCTTTCCCCGCCTCACAGGACGGAATTAAAAAAGGAACATTTGCTGTTCAAAATTACCACACAGCCTCCCGGTGCCGGCTCCCCGGGAACGCGTTGCTGGTCACACCGGACGGCTCCAGTTTGCGGTTCCTTGGCCGTCCGGCAGCCCCCGCCTAGGCTTTCGGGTATGCCGACGTATCCGCAGCAACCAACACCGGGGCTCCCCGACGACCCGTACCGCGAGGCGGCCGGGCCGGTGCCCCGGCAGGCCAACCCCTCCTGGATGGGCCAGGTCCACCCAGGACATTACCGCTCGGCACCGGGTCACGGCGGCCTGCCACTGGCCACGGTCGGGCCCCAGGCCCAGGGAACCGGGCTGCGGCCGTCCCGGACGCGGAACGGGTTGGCGGGGCTGTCCATCGCAGGCGGGCTCCTGGCCTTCCTAAGCCTGTTCCTGGTGGTCCCGTTCCTGCTGTCCAATACGGGCGCGGGCGGATTCCTGATCGGGTTCCTGGCGTCATTGGTTCCCTTGTCGGTGGTCCTTGCGGCCGTCCATATCATCGACAGGTGGGAACCGGAGCCCAAGCGGCTGCTGTTGTTCGCCTTCCTGTGGGGTGCCGCGGTATCCGT
>Ga0308169_10005679_pt1 | contig 11233 bp, 9 predicted proteins | sample PhyBR1_2_FD_202139 | JGI IMG/M metagenome (GOLD analysis project Ga0308169, IMG submission 202139) | Phyllosphere microbial communities from UC Gill Tract Community Farm, Albany, California, United States - DLSLSB.R1 | ecosystem: Host-associated > Plants > Phyllosphere > Unclassified | place... | reverse complement strand
CATAGACTGGACATGGATGATACTGGATCGCACCCTTGCTACACGGGGTATTCCCGGATTTAGCAATGTTGCGACGATAGTAACCAACCTGATGAACGATGGAATGGTAGATACTGTTTATAACGAAAACTCATCAAAGCCAAGGTATCGCGTATCTGAGCGAGGACACCAGTTATTGGGACAAATCGGCAAGGTTATAAACCCATCCGATATCCCATGATTTGTGGCTAATTATCATGGATACGAGACATCTCAGGCTTTGCTGTACGGGCCTTCATATAACCATGGCTACGAAAAATCTTTCTTCCGGGTCATGTGCAGGTAAAACCTTATCGAAACGGGATGGACCCCAAGATCTGCCTGCATCCATTACCTGATGGGGGTTGAGGCAGGTTGATTCAGGCTTTGGAAGCATAAATCCCAGACACAAAAAAAGCCGCCCTTAAGCGACTTAAATTTGCATACTTGGTGCGAAGTCCGGACTCGAACAATCATGTATCTTATTGTTTTATAAAAAAACATAAAAATATAATTTGTAAATGCCCCTTTTTATGCCCCCAATATGATTTTATTAATTGCTCTGGAATTCATAAGGTAATCAACTTGGTGTGAATTTTACACAGCGTGACATCGTCAAATTTTACTCCCTCAGGTGCCTTGCTTTGACTGACACACTCTATCAGCTAAAATATAGTCAATCTGGCCTTGAACAAATGATAAATTTCCGATGGCGGAAGATATTGGTCGCACACCTTAAAGTCTAGTGAAAATTATTTAAAAAAACGCTATCCATTGAGGCCAACGAATATAACCTGTCGGTTAAGGCCATTTTTGATTATTTGAACTTACCACTTAGATAGATTTTTCAATATTAATTTTCTCTCCGATGTTAAATCCTTATACATATCCTCACTAAGAGAGTCATCTAACTTAAACCTCCCCTTCCTTAAATTTAGCCCATCAACACCTTCGTGAAGCGATTTTGATATGGATTCTCTATCTTGCTGGTCTTTAAGGTTGGCATCTAACTCTGAAATAAATTTATTGAGATCTAGCATGTCATTATAAATAATGAATGGCGAATTATCTTTTCTAATTAATTTATTTTCAATCATTGTCATTTTGTTGTGTATTTTTTCAAGAGATCCAACAATCCCCTTTCTAGCTTCAATCCTGATTATTTCACCTTTACTTCTTGACTTTGTTTGAAATAAAACCTCAGAATTAACAACATTACCAACCTTATAAACATCAGATATGATAGTCTTAATACTCTCTCTATATTGAGGGTAATTAGCTACCACATGCCCGACAGGAGTAAGAGCGCTTAATAATACACAAACCTTTCCATAAGCAGTTATTTTTGCCTTAATAGATCCATCTTCAAATTCAACCTCTATGTTGATATCATCATAAAGGAAAAACTTTAATCTTTGCTGTGCATATTCAGTAATACTATCTTTAATCCTCTGAAGCTCTGCTTTCTTTTGTTCATCAGTAAACGATTTTAGCCATGTTGGCTCAACGTGTACGTATGATTGAGTTAGTATATTACTATCTATATAATTAGCCATAAATTCCCTTATTTTATAAATATAGATTGCTTTGTGTGCAGAATCACAATATATCAACCAAGATATCTGTTAGCCAAACATTTTCTTAACACTTAACAAAAGGCGCCCCTAGGCTGCCTTTCACACTTGAATGCACAATATGTAGTATTAAACATGCTATGCGGCAACAAACTAATGAGAGTGATGAAACTCCGAAAAAAAGATTTTGTTAAAAATCCTTCACACTCTACACCTTTAATTATTTATCTTAATATTCAGTGTGTTAGGTGGTGAATTGTGGGTGTAGAATTGATTATAACCTTCACCACTGGTGTACATTAGGCGTAAAAAAACCGGCTTTCGCCGGTTCCGGGTGGTTCAGATTGCTGCCGGGTCATCACATTTTGGCAGCCAGTCGGTGTTGCTTTCCTCCGTCAGATCCAGATTGGTCTGGATACCCAGTTTTGTTCGCCGCTTCAGGTAGTTCAGTCCGTATTCCCGCAGGATACCGTCCAACGACAGCCCGAACATCTTCATGCTAAGCGGGTTCTTGAAACCATTCGCTTCCATGTATGCCAGATAGGCGTGGTACAGATAACGCCCCTAGTCCGGCAGCGCTTCACAAACTTCGCGTTCAGCGTGAGCGGGCCGGTAAGGAAAAGGCACAATGAATAAACCACTGGAAGCACTGAATCAGTATCTGGCCGCCGCGCAGGAATGGCAGGCGCTGCGCAACAGTCGTGAGGCAGCAAAACAGCAGCTGGCAGCATTACTGACATCCGGAGTGAAGCCTGCTAACTATGCAGGTCAGCTTGATGCGGTACGTGAACGGCTGGAGGTGCTGGAGTGGCAGATTAACTGCGCGGCGCGCGAGGGCGTGTATGCGCAGGGTATGGTGCTGGGTGCCTGCGTGGAGGACGGACTGAATGCATTCATGGCTGAGAACGGAAGCGCGCTGACAACTGCCCTGGCTCCCTTCCTCAACGGACGCGGCGGATTGGAGGTCGCGGCAAGGGTGTTACGCACGGCTCTCGCCCGTCAGGCAGAGGCAGGCACACCGGGGCCGGCAGAAGCCTACCGGGATATCATTGCCGGGCCGGGACTGTTCCCGGACGCCACCATGTCTGAAGACTGCCAGCAGGGCTACACAACAGCGCAACACTTTCGTTTCCAGCGACGCTTTTCAAAGCTGGATGCCTCTCAGGGAGACGCATGACATGGCGCTGAAATGCCCGGAGTGTGGCGAGGTGGCCCATACGCGCACCAGCGCCTATGAGTCAGCCACGGTAAAACGGACCTAGTATCAGTGCCAGAATATTGAGTGCTCATGCACCTTCACCGCGCTGGAGAGCGTGGAGAAGATAATCATGAAGCCCGGACGGGCAAACGACGCCGGACAGCTGCCTGAGCCACCGGAAAGAAAGCCGCAGGTTCTGGGGCGCTATGGTTCAGGCAGTCGCCTTTCAAAGCGCCAGCAGATCCCCGTCTGAACATTCAAAACTTACACTCCCCCCGGCCACCGCGCCGGGATTTTTATGCACTTTCTCTGGCTGGCCAGCCTTTAACTGGCAGTGCATGACTATGCCGCATGAAAACGCATGACTTTATGCGACTGGTTTTTCCCACTTCAGGCCTGTGGCAGCCTGCGCTGAGACTGTTCATGCAGGCGCATGAAAACCACTCCATAAAGCGGGCAGGCGTGGCGGGGGTACGAGAGCGCGCAACGGGATATATGTTCAATCCTATCGCAAAATTTAAAAAGTGAGAAGGTAGGAAAATTGTATCTCGCGAACATGCGGATTAACACTCAAGAAATGAGTGATGAAAAAATAGGAACCCTCACAAAAAAAGTTTCGGTCATATAGCTCCACTTCAATTGCAGAACGGAAAAACATAAATCTAACTTAACTTATAAAAAAAGTTACATAATCTAACGCTATCAATAAAAGAGATTAAAATCAATCTATTGAAATGGAAATGCATACTATTGCAAATCAACCTCACAACATATATATCTATAAATTATCAAATTTAGATTATGGATAATCCGATGATTACTTATGATGAATATCAAAAAAAAGTAGCCGAAACAGATAAACTCACTTCTAAAAGTTCTGGTTTTATTGCATTAGGTTTAGTCGGTGAGGTCGGTGATTTACTCAGTTTAATAAAAAAAGAGCAAAGAGACTTTTTCGTAATTGGTTCTCTCGAAGATCACTTACACGAAGAATTAGGTGATGTGCTTTGGTATGTTACATCCCTTATCAATAGGGAGGAATATGATATTAGAGAGGTTGTTAGGAATTCATTTGAAATAATAAAAGATGAATATTCAGAATTAGATCCGTTATCATTGAAAAGTCTTAATGAGTTAGATGATTTGTCAGCATCTCATAAGCTTAACCTGGACATTTTAGAAAGTGCATTAGAAGTCGCAACTTCCTTATCATTACTTTTAAATCTTTATACAAGCAGGCAAGTAGAAACGCATCAAGAAAAATCCAGTGTAATTTCAACATTCCTCAGCAAGCTAATAATTTTTAGCCTATCTAAAAGATTGGTCATTTCAAAGGCTATTAGTTTCAATCTAAAAAAAATAGAAAGCAGATGGCCTGAAAATGAGGCATATCCAGAACCTTTTGATAAGTCTCATGAAGAATATGAGAGATTCCCTGATAAGGTCATTTTCATTTTTAAAGAAATTGACCTTGGTGAAAAAAAATTTGTGATACAGCAATGCCAAGGTGTCAACATTGGGGATCGATTAACAGATAACAAAAAAGATAAAGATGATTATAGATTCCATGATGTTTTTCACATTTGCTATGCGGTACATCTAGGTTGGTCACCTGTATTACGAGCATTGTTGCGTTTGAAAAGGAAAAACATCTCATCTACAGATGAAAATCAAGATGGTGCAAGAGCAATTATAATTGAAGAAGGTGTTTCAACTTTTGTTTTTAGTAGAGCATTAAATCAGTCCCTTTTTGAGAATATTGAAAGACTTGATTACGACCTGTTAAAATTCATACAAGAATTTGTCAAAGGATATGAAGTTGATAAGTGCAACCTCTGGCAATGGGAAAAGGCTATTATTGATGGCTACAAAATATTTCGCCAGATGAAAAAATCAAGAAAAGGAAAAATAGTAGCCGATTTCGTCTCTCACTCAGTCACTTTCGAAGAGCTCTAAAGTGAAAGATAACGATACATCAGAAAGAATTATAAGTTTCATAAATGAAATTAGAAACTACTCATCTAAAAATGTATTCAATCCATATAAAGATATATGTCAGACTCATGATACTCCAGACTCACCGGTGTTAAGATTACTTAATCTCGAATTGTATTTATTGGCCCAGACAAGCATTAAACCTAAACAATTATGGGTTGGCAGGGACCTCGGCTATAGAGGCGGAAGAAGGACAGGTTTAGCCCTTACAGATGAACACCACCTACAACGCGCATCCGAGATTATCGGATCAAAACTTTTCAATAAAAGCACTCATACAACGAGCGTAAAAGAGAGGACGGCTACGGAAATATGGAATGTGATAAATCATATCGAACACATCCCTTTTCTATGGAACATATTCCCCTTTCACCCGTATGAAGCAGGGAATCAAATGTCAAACAGGCGCCATACTACTGAAGAATTTCTTATTTCTGCCTGTTTTATTCAAAATTTATTAAAAATTTATGATTTCGAAAAAGTAATAGCGCTTGGGAATGATGCATCTAAAAGATTATCTGATTTAGGAATAACTCACGAAAAAATTAGACATCCAAGTTATGGAGGTCAAAATGAGTTTAAGAGGAAGATATTCTCTCTTAACACAATTAATACTTATTAATAGAAATTATACTTATTCTAGTAGAGGTCACTCATGAGAAAAGCATGCGTAATTTATATTGAAGAGACTGAACACTTGCTGCCTGCAACTGAGCAGAAACTTCAGGATAGTGGTTTTAGTATGTGTTCTGTCAAATTAGAGAAATCATGGAGTGAAGAAAAATCGACTCCAGCGGTAGAGGGTTGTCAACGTAATGCTGAAGTTTGTATCTTTCTATTGGATGATAAATGTAATGAGTATCCATCATTTGGTGGATCTGTTGGATGCGCGGCAGCTGGCGGGATAAATATAGTTGGAGTTACAGAAATAAAAGTTAAATTGCCTGCGATAATTGATGAAAAAGCTAATTCAGTAATCTCTATTCAAAGTCCAAAGTTTCAAAATGCGGTGGAAGGTGAAAGCATATGGGAGGATTCAGATGGAAATAAACTACCGAGAAGAAAAATTGATCGAGTGAGGTGCCAATGACTATAAGAATGTTCTCTTACAAAATAGTCCGGGATTATGGTTTTGCACCTAATCCATTCCATGGATATTGTACATTAGCCACGTGTAAGCCACAAATCCGTAAACATGCAAAACCTGGGGATTTGATATTAGGCTACGGCAGCAAAGGTATGGGACATAATGAAGAATTAGTTTACATTATGCAAGTTGATGAAAAGCTGAAATATCAACAGTATTGGGATGACGTTAGATTTTATAAAAAAAGGCCTAATCTATACAGTAATAAGATAAACGCTTATGGAGATAACATTTATCATCAAGATGAATTCAATAACTGGATACAGGAAGATTCGCATCATAGCTTTGAAGATGGAGTTTTGAACCAGGATAATTTAGCCAGAGACACCTCGAGTCAGGATGTTTTGATTAGCCAAAATTTCATTTATTTTGGCAATGACAGCATCCCCTCCCCAAATTTTGTAGGAATAAATGATAATGCGTATCCAACGGGCAGAGGTTACAGAACAAACTTTAGTCAGCCACTTGTAAACAACATGTCTCATTGGCTCCTAAATCACTCTAAAAAAGGTTATGTTGGACGCCCAATATCTTGGTAAAAACATTTGAAAACCCTGTCATATTTTTAAAATTACATACAGGGTTTCTCTTATATATTTCTACGTCTTTACTCTGGCAAAATCGTAGGGTGAAATAGCGTCATCGCCATTAGCCTCTAGAAAATCAGCGCACCATTGCACCATCAATCTGCGTTCATCCAGGTGCTCAGAAGTATGAATGTATGCAGCACGTACATTATTACGCTCGGAATGGCTTAACTGCCGCTCTATCGCATCATCACTCCATAATCCTGACTCGCCCAGCGCACCTCGTGCCATTGTCCTGAAGCCATGTCCACAAACCTCGGTCTTCGTGTCATACCCCATTGCTCGCAGGGCATTGTTAACCGTGTTTTCGCTCATGACTTTTTTGGGATCGTGATCGCCGGGGAAAAGTCTCTCGTTATCACCGCTTAACTGCTTCAACTTTTCCAGCAGGGCTAAAACCTGACGGCTTAGCGGTACAAGATGCTCCTCTTTCATCTTCATGCCACGATAGGAGTAACGAACTCCTTCTATCTCTTTACGCTGAGCAGGAATTTTCCACAAAACCCTTTTGAAATCGAACTCATCCCAACGGGCAAAACGCAGCTCACTAGAACGGACAAAAGTCAGTAATGAAAGCTCGACGGCTATACGCGTCATGACACGCCCACGGTATGCGGAAAGGTGCTCAAGAAATTCAGGTAAACAGTTAAAAGGTAATGCGGGGGTAATGACGTGCCTTAACCGTAGAAAGTGCCACAGCCATATCAATAGCGGGATTCAATTCAATGTAATCGTTTTGCACGGCATAGCGCATTATCGTAGTAACACGCTGCTGAAGACGCTGAGCGACATCATGTCTGCCACTGGCATCAACGGCCTTAATAGGTGCTAACAGCTGGCTGGTTTTCAGTTTACGAACGTCTGCCAATCCGATATGAGGAAAAATGTATAGTTCAAGATAGCGCAGGAGCCGTGAACGATGGTCATTACTCCAGTGCTTATTACTGGCATGCCATTCGCGGGCAATAGTTTCAAAGGTGTAAGCCCCTGCATTTTCAGCCTGGGCTTCTTTCTGCTCAGCTTTGGGATCAATCCCCTGCCCTAACATCTTTTTAGCTTCGTCACGCTTAGCACGTGCCTCGGCAAGCGTCACTGTCGGCCAGACGCCGAAGGCAAGTCGGTCTTCTTTTTTGTCAGCTGGACGTCGGTACTTCATGCGCCAGTACTTTGCTCCTTTAGTGGTGACCTCAAGATACAAACCGCCACCATCAGCCATTTTATAGGTTTTTTCTTTAGGCTTGGCAGTGTCTATTTGGCGAGCATTCAGCTTCATTTTTGGCGCACATTTCTTATCGAAGTGCGAATGCCCCCCAATTAGGCCCCCAGCGGGGTCTGGATTGTAACGGATGTGCTCGGACGATGCTGGACGAAAAATCATCCTGCACAATGATTTTTAAGGTTTTTTTGGAATTTCCCGGACGGGAATGGACAGGATACTGGTGCCGAAGGCCGGAATCGAACCGGCACGCCTCGCGGCGGTTGATTTTGAATCAACTGCGTCTACCGATTTCGCCACTTCGGCACTGAAGGGTATGCGGAAAACGTTGAGGATTATACCGTTACCCCCTGTTTCCGCAACCCTTATCCGCAGGCAGTGGTGCAACTGCTGAAAAAACCGTCTTTTGGGTTCTCCGGGACACTGCGTGACATCCTTGTCAGAAATTCTTCACTCACCCTCGCCCGCCGTAAAGCAGTCGCTTCAGAACTCATGTTTCATTAGCAAAACAATAGCTCTAACCCGAAACAGCCTTCACGTCCGTTACCAGCGTAGGCAGATCCCAGGTGCCGCCCGCATGGATATAACGGCACATACCAGTCCCACCGTCATAACTTTTGCGGAAAGCCTGGCCGTCCCATACCCAGCTTTCCTGACTCATGCAATCCCCGATACCCCGACCTTTCTGCACACTGGTAATCTCGCCCTTGTCGTAATCCGACCCGGAAATCGTCACCAGCACCGGCGTGCCTTTGAGTTGGTTATCAATGACCCAGTAACCATATCCTTCGTTATAAGCGGCACGCCAGCAGAGCGCCGAAAGCAAAGCGTGTGTTTCATCCAGCGGCGTAAGAGTGAGTCCGTCGGTTTCCGGATCGCTGTTTTCTGCAGGTGAATACAGGCTGTCGCACGTGTCATCGTCATTGTGATTGACCGTAGAAAGCAGTCGGGTTTTCAGCGCGTCGATTTCTGGTGCGGTCAGCAAACGGGGTTCGCCGCTGAGGGTTTTTGCCGCCTGAATAACCGGTGCGGGCACAGCCTTAGCCACGCTGCTTTCCGGTTTACTGCCCTTTTTGGTGAGCGCGCCTGGCGTACCGATACGGCCCTGCACATCGTCCGCTTTCAACAGCACGGCATAAGCACCTTCGCCGGAAAGCAGGAATGGCTTTGTACCGCCTTTAAATTCAACTTTACCGCTGCCTTTGACGGCGCTGATTACCGCAGCGGTCTGGCTGGCCGACATTCGCCAGTTGTCATCAGCCGCCACCAGATCGCCAGCTGATTTTCCGTTGATCCACAGCGTTAACTTTTCCGCCGGTTTGCTGTCATCTTCGGTGTCGCCCAGCGTCACCTCTCCCACAGTCTCCGTTCCAGGTCCAGCGGCACGGGTGAGCAGGATGGAGCCGGAGGGATCCTCTTCTTTGGCATAACCCGCAATGCGACAGGTCAGGGTGTTATCACAGACCACTTCCCAGTCTTTGTGCTCAAGCGTTTTTCCGCTCTGGGCGGCCTGAGCCGTCAGGGAGAACACCGCCAGTACGAAAAGCATCGGTTTACAGTTCACTTTATTCCCTTATGTTTTATTTCTGATATCAGCACAGGTATCACTCTGCCACCACGGATGCGAGGAAATCAAAAGCTAGCGTTATTTGATGACATTGATCAACGCCAGTATCTGCGCTTCTGACAACAACCAGTGATTAGCCTTTTGCATCGCATCGCTTAGCCTGCAGGCTCGCCATTAAGCCACAGCGTAAGTTTTTTTACCGGCTTTTCGATTTCACTGTCCTGCGGCAGGATAATTTTGCCAGGGCTACCTCTCTCTGCGTCAGCCGCATGCCTAAGCAACACGCCGCCAATATTCTCTTATGTGCTCTGGCCGCCGATACAGTAGGTGAAGGTATTATCGCAGACCAATGGTCATGTCTTGTGATAAAAGGATAAGTCGCTTTCCTGGGCGAAAGATGGAGCGGTAGAAATAGCCAGTACAGTAAAAAATTTATAAAGAGGATGCTCATAGTTATTAACAGGCTGCGTTGTTATAACCCTATTCTATTGACAGGGCTTCCGATTGACAGGCGCATAACCAATTAATGATAGGTTTATAATTCTATTAATATCAACGCCCATCCCCCTGTTTTCTCTCGATCCTCACGAATAGATCCTTTACACTGTGATATATAAGTTTTCCTTGTCATTAAGCGCACATATCGCTGATGGACCTATACACTGCCTCAGGGACGGTTAAAGTGGATAAGCAACAAGCATTACGCATTCTTAGCAGCTGGCATCTTATTGAATTCTTTCAAACCTATAACGTTGAAGAAGAAAACAGCATTCAGATCCCTGCATCAGAGCTGGAAAGCTGCAGCGACGCTTTATTGCCGTGGTTGAATGAAGCACAGCGCGAAAGGGCCGGAATAAAAAATGCGGATGTGCGTTATGTTCTCCATCTGGGACTGTTTCCTAAAAATGAGGCCGAGTTATTAAGCGAAAAGCTTTTTGGTGAAGAGGCATCTCCACTTGCCAGCTACGAGCAGGAACAACGACTGGATACGGAAGGTATGACCTGCTTCGCTAAACTGACTGTCGATAAAGAAGGAACGCCTGATTTTAAAGGCCTTTCAGTCAGCACCTTGCCCTGGGCGCTTGGCAAGCTTTCGCAGGGGTCTGCGGCTAAACTCTCCCTTGAGGCTTTCCGCAACAGGAATACGTTGTTAACTGAGCAGTTGAACCGGCTCACTCATTTGTTACCGGTTCATCCACAGTCCGGTAAATCTTATCTGAATGCCGCCGCCCTGACAGGGCTTTTGGAGATTTTATGTCAGTGGGCGCAATATTCTCCCTCTTCGCCTTTTGCTTTGCAGCTTGACTGGTATCCCTTAAAAGCTTCTCGCTCAACAGAGAAAAATACACCGCGCCTGACACTGGAAAACACCGAACAGAATCGAAGCGAGCAAAGCGACCTGACAGTCATCGGTGAGGCAGAAGAAGAACTGGAAAGTAGTACTGAAGTCCTGCCTATACTCAACAGTTTCTTTCTGGAAGATTTAGAACGAGCTATGCTAGCCGTGGCTCAGGATGAAGGCGGCAAGGCGTTGCATCAATATCTTTCAATTCGCCAGAATCGTCACAGCGATCTTTATTCCTCCAAAGGGCTGGAAACGATTATTCGCCATCTGGCACCGCAGCATACACCGCATGGTCGCTGGCCTTCCGATCCCCGCTTCAGCCTGTCGCTGATGCAGCAGTTTTCCATCAATACAGTCCTTCAGGAGTTGGATGAAGGCGGCCTGCTCTCGGTAAACGGCCCTCCGGGAACAGGGAAAACCACCATGCTGCGTGACCTGATGGCGCACAATGTGGTTGAGCGCGCCAAAGTCCTGACTTCTTTAAAACAGGCAACCGATGCCTTTAACGAAGACGGATTTTTGATCAAAAGCCTGACTGGTTTTGAAATGGTGGTAGCGTCTTCTAATAATGCAGCAGTAGAAAATA
>Ga0308169_10005677_pt1 | contig 11236 bp, 13 predicted proteins | sample PhyBR1_2_FD_202139 | JGI IMG/M metagenome (GOLD analysis project Ga0308169, IMG submission 202139) | Phyllosphere microbial communities from UC Gill Tract Community Farm, Albany, California, United States - DLSLSB.R1 | ecosystem: Host-associated > Plants > Phyllosphere > Unclassified | place... | reverse complement strand
TGCCGAGCAAGAGCCTCTTCAGCGACCCCGACACCGGCATGCAGGTGATGATGCTCCGCTACGCGGCGGGCTTCACGAACACGTGGCACACCCACCCTCATGCCCACGGGATGTACGTCCTCGACGGAGTGCTGAACACGCACCGGGGGCAGTACGGGCCGGGCAACTTCGTCTGGTTCCCCGAGGGTGGGTGGATGGAGCACGGGGCGACCGCGGACAACGACGTGACGTTCCTCTTCATCACGAACAAACCATTCGGAATCGTCTACGCGAGTGACGATGATCAGCCGTATCCGATGTTCGACGCCTGAGCAGATGGGGCGGCTTCCGCGGAGTCTTCCCGCCCTGGAAGCACTCGGGCGGGGCATCGATCCGGTCGCGAGTCTGCAGCCGGTGTCTCTGTCTGCGGTGACGAATCCCTCTGGCTGTCCGACAGGCGGTCGTTCATCGGGACGCCTTCGCGAGGCCTTGTTGGCTGGTCGAGTCCAACTGGCGCCTGGCCTGCGGATTCGCGTATGCCTGTCCCGCAAAAATGCCCGGTGACGGGGGTCTAAACGCTACAGTCGGCAGATGCTCATCGGATACGCCCGCGTCTCGACCTCGGGACAGGATCTCGCAGCACAACGTGATGGTCTTGCAGCACTGGGTGTTGACGATCAACACGTGCATGTTGACCACGGTCTCTCGGGGACGACTCGAGCGCGACCGGGGCTTCGCGAGGCACTGGCGGCGTGCCGTGCCGGCGATGTCCTGGTCGTCACGAAGCTCGACCGTCTCGCCCGGTCGCTGCGCGACGCGACCGACATCGCGGACGAGCTGACGAAGAAGGGCGTCGCGCTGAACCTCGGGGGAGCGGTCTACGACCCCACCGACCCGGTCGGCCGGCTGCTGTTCAATGTCCTCGGTATGGTGGCCGAGTTCGAGGCGGACCTCATCCGCGCCCGTACCCGGGAGGGCATGGCGATCGCGAAGGCAGCAGGCAAGCTCCGCGGCCGCAAGCCCAAGCTGACTCCTTCGCAGGAGAAGCACCTCGTCCAGCTGCACCGCACAGGGGAGCACACGACCAGCGAGATCGCGGAACTATTCGGCGTCGCTCGCTCGACCGTCTACCGAGCCATGCAGCGAGCGGAGTAACTCCGACACGCACCCCTCCACTAACGTGACAAACGATCAGTCACGTTGAACAAGCTTGGAGCGTTTGCGCATGACCTTCGGTTTCGGGGCGGTTGTCGATTCAGTGGCTACCATCGTCGCTCTCGTCGGTGTGGCTGTCTCTTTTTGGCTCACAAGACGCGGTCAAAAGCAGGACTTGACTCTTGCGCGGGAAGAAGCCGATCGAGGTGAACGGGCCCAAAGAGCCAGCGAAGCAAGTGCCGAAAGATCTGAGGCCGCTTCTAGCCTGACGATCGATGCGCTCACCCGCATGGCTGATGCTCTTGAGTCGCTAGATCTCGTGGGTGCTGGTGCAAAAGAGACGGGCCCAGAAGTTGCGTGGAGCCTGACGCACTTCAATGGCGACACGTACCAGCTTGCGAACACCGGGCGCCGAGCGGCTACAGACGTCAAGGTGTCCGCTCACGAATCCTTGATAATGCTGGATCCGGCCGTAGAGGAAGCGGAGATCGGACCAAGCGAGGCTGTGACCTTCATGGCCGTCCGAACAATGGGGACAGTGGATTCAACCATCACAGTTGAGTGGACCAACTCTGCTGGAGATAGGGGGCGATGGCGCTACCCACTACCGCCGAGGCCGCCCCGCCGCTGACGGCTGCGTCCGGTAGCCGATCCTTGTCGGCGACCGTTCAGGCGACCTTTTTCCAAGTGCCGCAACTTGATGAGTTGAAGGCGTAATCGGAGCTACGAATAGTGACCTCAACGCGAAGTGCGGCGTTCAGGAAGTTATTGGCGATGGTGCTTCCTGAGCTGTCTTGACGCTCCCAGTAGCAGCCGTCCAGGTTGCCCTCGGAGACGTACGTTCCGGGTTGGATGTCGGTCCCTACGCGTTTGACGCCGGCTCCGAACTGGGTGCCGGCTGCGACAGCTGCTTGTTCTGCTTGCGAGGCCGCCAGTCGCGCCTGGACGTCGGGAACGCGGGGGTGGTCGGGGCAATGCGCGATAGCTGCCGACATCTCAGGAACCTGGGCAGAAGAGTAGGTCGGAAGACTCGCGTAGGAACTAAAGCCAAGGCTGGCGCAGATGGAGTCGAGAATGCCGAGGTTGGATGCGTCTGTGACGCCTCCGGTGTCGAGGGCCTGCTGCTGATCATGGCTGATGAAGTCGCCTCGTCGGCTTTCGGCTTCGCAGTCGGTGAGCCCGAGGGTCGTGGCGCTTTCGGCCCACACGCTTCGGAACTGTTCGAACGGGTGTGAGATACCAGCGGTATCGGTGCACTCCAGGGTCCAGTAGTAGATCTCTGGACGATCTCCGATAGACGAAATGAGGGTGGCAACTCCTCGGCGCGCGTTGGCGATGGCGTCTGCGTCGTTCGAGTCGGCCACGTCCTTGAGCGTGTCCAGAGCGCTCTCAAGATCGCTGACGTCTGCCGGGTCGGCGTAGTCGAGACCCGAGGCAAGGAAGACTTCTGCATCTTCGATCAGGGCGTGCGCGCGCTCTTGTCCACGAGTCAGCTCCCGAACAGCGTCCTGGTGTGCTTCCTCAGCTTCGATCGCCTTAGCAATCTTGAGGTCTGCTGCCTCTTGCCGTTGGTGGATGACCGAGGGGACAACAAATGCAGCAACTACAGCGACGACCAGTACTGCCAAAATCGCCAGACCGGCTCGGGTCTTTACGAAGCGAAATCCGGCAGAAGCGAATGAGCGCGTTCGGGCAGTCCACTGCTTGAGATCATGATCATTTCTCGAAGGTGCTGGCACGCTTTGATCCTAAGAGTAGGTTGACCTCCTTCAGTACTGCCACCGGCATAGTGCTCGTCGACTTGTCTGCGCAACGAATGCGTCTTGTCTCGATAGGGGATCGGCTATCGGGTTGCCATCTGGTGGGCGGATTTCTCATCGGGTCAGGGCTTCGGACTCTGACCAGAGGCGCTGAGCCACGTCGGGGTCGAGGGCATGGCGCATGACTCCGTGGGTCCCGTCGATGATGTGGTCCACGACGTCGGCCGGGCCGCAGTCTTCCCAGTACGCCGGGGCGCCGACGCCGAGCTCTGCCCGTGTGGCGACGAACACCGATGTCGCGGCGCCCTGCTCGACCGTCTTGACGCGGTGGGAGTAGCGGCGCTTCATCTCGGCCAGCACGGCGGGGTCCCAGTGGCGTTGCAGTCCGGTCCAGATGCCCCCGGGCATCACGGCAGCAGCCGTGATGCCCTCGTCGTGCCATCTGTGCGTGGCCTCGACGCCGAACAGTACGTTCGCGGTCTTCGATTGCCCGTACGCGATCCCTGCGTCGTAGGGCGTCCGACGGAAGTCGAGGTCGTCGAAGCGAATGCCGCTCGCACCGTGGCCGCTCGATGACAGCGAGATGACGCGCGCTCCCTGAGCCTCGGCCAGCGGCTGGTGGAGGCCGTTGGCCAGGGCGAAGTGCCCGAGGTGGTTGACGCCGAAGTGCCATTCCCGACCCTCGGGCGTGCGTCGTTCGGGGACGTGCATGACGCCTGCGTTGGCGACCAGCAGGTGCAGGGGTCCCGACCACTCAGCGGTCAGTCGACGCACGGAGTTGAGGTCGGCGAGATCGAGTTCCATCACCAGAAGGGTCGCGGCCGGGTCCCGGGCTCTGATCTCCTCGACCGTCCTCTCGCCGGCGTCGATGCTGCGGACCGCCAGGACCACCGTCGCGCCGGCCCGGGCAAGAGCCCTTGCCGTCTCGACGCCGATCCCTGAGCTGGCACCCGTGACCAGGGCAGTCTGGCCGTGCAGGTCGATGCCCTCCACCACGTCGAGGGCAGTCGAGGACGCACCGAACCGTCGGGCGTCCTGGAGTGTCGGGTCGGTGTTCATGCGAGCGTGACCGCGGCGATCCCGCCGTCGACGTCGACGGTGCTGCCGTGCACGAACGCCGCCTCGCCCGAGACGAGCCAGCGGACCGCGAAGGCGACGTCGACCGGGCGGACCGGTCGGCCCGCCACGGTGCCCGCCGTCATCGCGGCCAGGGTGTCGGCGCTCTCGGCGTTGCCGGGCGTGCTCGTCGCGCCGGGAGACACGGTCGTGACTCCCACGCCGGAGGGTCCGAACTCGGCCGACCAGGTGCGGGTCATCTGTTCGAGGGCGGCCTTCGAGGCGGTGTAGGCGGCGCCGAAGGGGACTCCGACACGGGCCATCCACGAGCCGATGTTGACGATCGAGCCGCCTCCGCGCTCGACCATCGCGGGGGCGAGTGCTCCGACGAGCACGTGGGGCGCGCGGACGTTGACCGCGAGGACGGCGTCGAGGTCAGTGTCGGAGAGGCTGGCGGTGGGGCCAACGGGGTAGATGCCGGCGTTGTTGACGACGACGTCGACGTGGCCGCCGAGCGCGTCCTCAGCTGCCGCGGCGATGCGGCGCACCTCTGACGCGGTCCCGCCGAGGTCGCCGACCACGGCGTGGGCCTGACCGCCGGCCTCGGTGATGCTGCGCACGACGGCCTCGGCGCGTCCGGCGTCGCGCCCGTTCACGACGACCTCGGCGCCGGAGGCGGCGAGGACGCGGACGATGGCTTCGCCGATCCCGCTGGTCGAGCCGGTGACGAGCGCGGTCGTGCCTGCTAGGCGGGTGTCGGCTGTCAGGGTCTGCAGTTCCTCTTCATTGGACTTCATGGTCCATTACTAGCACACGAATGGACCCGGTGGTCCAGAGGGCTAGGATCGGGGCGTGGAAGAGAAGAAGCTCACCGCGCGCGGCCGAGCAACGCGGCAGCGCATCATCGAGGCGACGGGCGAGCAGATCCTCGCGTCGGGCATCGGCGGGACGACCCTCGACACCGTCCGGGCGGCGACCCTGACGAGCAAGAGCCAGCTGTTCCACTACTTCCCGGGCGGCAAGGCGGAGCTCGTCCGCGAGGTCGCCGCGTGGGAGGGCGGGCAGCTGCTCGCCGCGCAGCAGCCGCATGTAGACGACCTCTCCTCGTGGGAGTCGTGGAGCGCCTGGCGGGAGGCGCTCGTGGACTACTACCTCGGCCTCGGTCGGTGGGCCTGCCCGATCGGGTCGCTCGCGACGCAGGCGGCCATGACCGACCCTGAGCTCGAGCGCGTCATCGCCGAGAGCATGGGCGCGTGGCGCGATCTGCTCGCCGCGGGGGTCCGCAAGATGCAGGCGTCGGGCGACGTCGACCGCGAGGCCGACCCGGAGCGGATCGCGATGGTGATCCTCACGGCGGTGCAGGGCGGACTCGTGATGAGCCAGCCGCTGCGTTCGGCGTGGCCGCTCGAGGCGGCGCTGGACTCGGCGCTCGACCCGTTGCACCGCGTCCGCGTCTGAACTCCGGCTCGACCGTTCGCGCGGCGGCCGCATACTGCGACCTGCTCGTCGCCCTCATCGCGGGGCTGCTCCTGGCGGGTTGTCACACAACGATGCATCTCTTGTCCGGCTGTCGGAGCTGGAGCGTCCCGTAAGGGGATCGCTCGCTATCCAGCCGCCGCCGGCGCGGGTGCGTCGAGGGCGAGTTTCACGCCCACGGCGCCGAGGAGGGTTCCGGTGGCCCACCGCTGCCAGCGCATCCAGCTCGGCTTGCGGCGGAGGAAGACCGCGATGGACCCGGCGGCGACGATGATGGCGGCATTGACGGTGAGGCTGACGGCGATCTGGACTGCGCCGAGCTGGAAGCCCTGGGCGACGACGCCGCCGGCGTTCTGGTCGACGAACTGGGGGATGAGGGCGAGGTACATGATCGCCGCCTTCGGGTTCAGCAGGTTCGTCACGAGCCCCATGCGGAAGAGCTTGGCCGTGGAGTCGCGCGGCAGATCACGGGTGTCGAAGACGGAGGCGCCTCCGGGTCGCAGCGTCTTGTAGGCCAGCCAGAGCAGGTACGCGGCGCCGGCGACCTTCAGCGCCGTGTAGAGCCAGGGCACCACGAGGAACACCGCGGCGAGGCCGACGTTGGCCATCGTCATGTAGACGACGAAGCCGACCGCGGTGCCGGCGAGCGAGACCAGGCCCGCGCGGCGGCCCTGGCTGATGCTGCGCGAGACGAGGTACATCATGTTCGGGCCGGGGGTGAGCACCATGCCCAGCGCGACGAGGGCCATGGCGGAGGCGGCGGTCAGCGAGATCATGCCGGTGTCTTTCTCGAGGGGGTGAAGGCGGCGTCATCGGCACCCGTCGTGCTCCCAGCTTGGCGCACGCTCGACTACATCTCATGACGTTCCGGTAGGGGATCGGCCACTGGTCCACTTCTAGACTGGCGCGGTGACGCGAGTGGGTGCGGTCGGCTTCGACCTCGACGGGACGCTGTTCGATCACCACGGTTCGGCCCGCTCCGCCGCGGTCCACTTCCTCGGCTCGCTCGGTGTCGTCGCGTCGGACTCGACTCTTGATAGCTGGTTCGCCGCCGAAGAGCAGCACTTCGAGCGTTGGCGGTCGGGCGAGATCAGCTTCTCGGAGCAACGCCGCGAGAGACTGCGCTCGGTCCTCCCGCCGCTCGGGGTCCACGTCCCCGCCAGTGACGTCGAGATCGACGAGTTGTTCAGCGAGTACCTGCGGGCGTACGAGTCGTCGTGGCGGGCATTCCCTGATGCGCTTCCGCTTCTTCGGAGCCTGCGCGCGTCCGGTCATCGCATCGGGCTGCTGACGAACGGGGCGGAGGCTCAGCAACTAGCGAAGGTCCGGCGCACAGGTCTCCTCGTCGAGTTGGATGTCGTCTGCACGTCTGAGCGCATCGGTTTGTCGAAGCCCGACGTGAGGGCCTTCTCAGTTCTCGCCTCTGAGCTCGCAGTCGAGCCGGGGGCATGCCTGTTCGTCGGCGACGATCTCGTGAAGGACATCGACGGAGCCAGGGCAGCCGGGATGCAGGCGCTGCTGGTGGACGGCCACAGGCGCCGCGAGCTTCCGATCGGTGATTTGGTCCGGTCCGTGATCGCCCGGTCTGCGGATGCCCGATAGTCGATCAGCATCCGGGCACGTGGTTCGACCCTGACGGCGGGTCCGAGGCCTTGGAGCCATAGGAAGCGCATATGTGGGTCATGGGGATCTGAGGGTGTCGCTTCCTAGCGTGTTCCTCGTCCTGATCCCCGCACCGAGGAGAACCGTGTTCCTGACCTACCTGCTCAGAGAGCTGAGCAACAGACGCAAACAGACCGTGATCGTCGCAGCGGGCCTCGCCCTGGCCATCGCCCTCGTGATCGTGGTGAGCGGGGTGGCGGCCGGCGTGAGGAACGCCCAGTCCTCCGTCCTCGAGTCGATCTACGGCGTCGGAACCGACGTCACCATCACTCAGATCGCCGAGCCGGGTACCGGTGGACCTGGCCAGCAGTTCGCCTTCGGCTCCGGTGACGGCACCACGACCGACGACGGCAGCACCGAGGTCGCCCAGAGCACCCTCTCCGCCGCGCGCGGCACTGCGACCTTCGACTCGTCGGCCCTGACCACCGTCGAGGGTGTCGACGGCGTCTCCGCCGCGACCGCGACCCTGAGCCTGCAGAACTCCAGCTTCTCGGGCACGCTGCCCGACTTCTCCCCGGGGGGCGCAGGAGGCGCGGGTGCCGACGGTGCGACCGGTGACGGTACCGACTCAGGCACGGAGGCCGCGCCTCCCTCCGGCGGGGCCGACGGCGCGGGCGGCAGCGCGTTCGACGTCGACCAGTTCTCGGTCACGGGCCTCGACCCCGCCACGGACGCGGTCGGACCGCTCAGCAGCGCATCGCTCGTCGACGGCCGCAGCTTCACCGCCGCCGACGCGGGGACCGACGTCGTCGTGCTCGACCAGACGTACGCCACGAGCGCTGAACTCGCCGTCGGTGACACGCTCGCCATCGGCGGCACCGACTTCACGGTCGTCGGGATCGTGGCGTCCACGTCGTCGGACGCCGCCACCGCCTCTGACACGTACGTGCCCCTCGACACCGCTCAGGCGCTCAGCGGTCTGACGGACCAGATCAGCAACGTCTACGTCACGGCATCGAGCGCCAGCGGCGTCAACGCGCTCAAGACCGACCTGCAGGCGGCACTGCCGGACGCCACCGTGAACACCCAATCCGACCTCGCGTCGAGCGTGTCGGGTTCGCTGTCCACTGCGTCCGACCTGATCGGGAAGCTCGGGACGTGGCTCTCGGTGGTCGTCCTTGCTGCAGCTTTCCTCATCGCGATCCTCTTCACCGTCTCGGGAGTGAGCCGCCGGACGCGCGAATTCGGGACGCTCAAGGCCATCGGCTGGAGCAACTCCCGCATCACCCGCCAGGTGGCGGGCGAGTCGCTCGTCACGGGTCTGCTCGGCGGCGTCGTCGGTGTCGCGGTCGGCCTGATCGGAGTGCTCGTCGTGAACATCGTGGCGCCGACTCTGTCCGCGGCAGCCACGACCGACGCTGCAGGCCCCGGCGCCGACGGCCCTGGCGCCGCTGCGGGCGGAGGTGGCTTCGGGCAGCAGATCGCCCAGGCGACCACCGACGTCGCTCTGAATGTTCCCGTCACCGTCCCGGTCGTGCTGCTCGCCGTCGGCCTCGCCGTCGCCGGCGGTCTGCTCGCCGGCGCCGTCGGGGGCTGGCGCGCCTCCCGCCTGCGTCCCGCCGAGGCCCTGAGGAGCGTCGCGTGAACACGTCCCGCCCGACCTCGACCTCTCTCCCGGCTCCGGCCGGAACGACCCGACCGACCACAGCCTCTGGAGCCACCGACCCCATGTACACGCTCACCGCCGTCACGAAGACCTATCAGCAGAAAAAGCGCACCGTGAAAGCACTCGACGGGGTCGATCTCGTGATCCCTGCAGGGCAGATGGTCGCGATCCAGGGACCGACCGGCGGTGGCAAGTCCACCTTGCTCCAGATGCTCGGCGCGCTCGACCGGCCCACGAGCGGCACGGTTCGACTCGGTGACTCCGAGCTCTCGGCGGCGGGCGACCATGCCCTGGCGGCGGCACGGGCACGCGAGATCGGTTTCGTGTTCCAGGGCTTCAACCTGATCCCCACCCTCACGGCCGCGGAGAACGTCGAGACGGCCTTCGCAGACGGGTCGACGCCCCGGGCGGAACGCCGGGACAAGGCGAAGGCGGCACTAGCGTCCGTGGGTCTCGCCGAACGAGCTGACCACCTGCCGAGCGAACTCTCCGGAGGACAGCAGCAGCGCGTCGCCATCGCCCGGGCGCTCGTCAAGGAACCGAGCGTGTTGCTCGCGGACGAGCCCACGGGCTCTCTCGACGAGGCCACCCGCGACGAGATCATGGACCTGCTCGAGGGCGTCTGGCGTGATCGAGGGCTCACCCTCGTCATCGTCACGCACGACTCGGCCGTGGCCCGGCGGGCACAACGTCGTCTCCGCATCGCGGGCGGCGAACTGGCCGAGCTGGGTCCGGCTGCCTGACCCGGCAGGCCGTAGCCGGCTCCGTCACGGCGTCGGGGCGGATGATCGTCCAGGCGGGCCCGCCCGCACGAGCTCGTCGACGACGAGGCTGCCGGTTCGACCGTGGGCGCCCACGACGAGGCAGGCGGTCATCGGAGCATGACGGTGCCGCCGTCGACGGCGATGGTCTGCCCGGTCACCCAGCCTGCCTCCGAGCTCAGCAGCCAGCGGACGCTCGCGGTGATGTCCTCCGGCTGACCCACTCGACCGACGAGGGTGCGGGCGGCGGCGGCGTCGATCATGGTCGAGCTGTCGCCGAGCCCGGCCGCGTCGAAGAAGTCCGTGTCGGCCACGAAACCGGGGGCGAGGGTGTTGACGGTGATGCCGCGCCTGCCAGCGCGGATGGCGAGGTCGCGGCCGTAGCCGGCGACGGCGGCCTTGGCGGTCGAGCAGGGGCCCCCGCCGCCGTCGAGTCCGGCCGTCGAGCCGATCAGGACGATTCGTCCTTCCGTGTCGAGCACCTGAGGAAGAAGACCCTCGACGGGCAGGACGACGGTGAAGAGGTTGACCCGGAGAGCGTCGGCCCACGCGCTCTCGATCGCCGGGAGGTCGGTTCCCGGTCGACGGAATCCGCCTTGCCCACCCGCGGCGGCGACGACGCCCGCGACGCGCCTGTCGCCCACGGCATCGACGATCCGGCTGACACCCTCGACTGTCGAGGCATCGGCGACGACGGTGAGGATCTTCTCGGGGTCTGCCGCGGACCGCTGCGTCTCTGTGAGCGGGCCCTCGCGTCGACCGGCGATCAGGACATCTCGCCCGAGGCTCACCTGGTCCAGGGCGATGTCGCGGCCCATGCCCGTGCCGCCGCCGATGACGACGACCAGTGGGGTCATCTGGGAGGGGGAAGAAGTCATGTCAGGTCCTTTCCGGGACTGTCAGGGAATGGCGTGCACGCATCGAGCGCATGCAGGAAGGCCAGTTGCTGTTCGGTCGTGAGGGGGCTCAGAAGCTGTTGCTGAGCGCGTTCGACTGCAGGCTCGGCCTCCCGCACCACCCGTGTCCCGAGGGGTGTCAGCGCCAACGGTCGGCGTCGGCCGATCGCTTCGTCGGCATCTCGGACGAGGAGGCCTCGGACACCGAGCTGCGCAGTCACGCGCCCCAGCGCCTGGGGCGTGATGAGGAGGAACCGGGCCAGATCGGCGTTGCTCGTTCCCGGGTTGCGGTCGACGAAGACGAGCGCTCCGTACTGGGCGCCTGAGAGCTCGAAGGGCTCGAGCGCAGCCTCGACCGCCTGCCGCGTCGCACGATGGAAGCGTGATGCCGCCAAGCCGAAGTCGTGGCCGGGCAGCGCTCGGGACGTGTTCATGTAACCCAAGGTTACATCAAGGCGCCGGGCTGCGACCCCGCATGAAGCCGAATCGGTTCAGACACGAGCAAGAAAGCCTTGGGTTGCAATGCCTTGTATAGCAAGGTTAGAGTCTCGGCATGGGCGATGAAGAGGACAGGATCCTCACCAACCTCCGCAAGGGCGTGTTGGAGTTCTGCGTCCTGTCCGCCCTGACCTCGGGACCCGGTTACGGGCGGAATCTCGCACAGGCGCTGGGGGAGCGAGGCCTGCTCGCGAGCGAGGGCACCCTGTACCCGCTGCTCTCCCGTTTGCGGGACGCGGGCCTTGTCGATACCGAGCTCACGAACCCGGCGGACGGTCGTCAGCGCCGGTACTACACGCTGACGAGTGCCGGCCACGCCCGTCTCGCTGCCTTCCGGGCAGCGTGGGCACCCTTTCGCGACACCGTCGACGACCTATTGGAGACTCC
>Ga0308169_10005676_pt1 | contig 11239 bp, 11 predicted proteins | sample PhyBR1_2_FD_202139 | JGI IMG/M metagenome (GOLD analysis project Ga0308169, IMG submission 202139) | Phyllosphere microbial communities from UC Gill Tract Community Farm, Albany, California, United States - DLSLSB.R1 | ecosystem: Host-associated > Plants > Phyllosphere > Unclassified | place... | reverse complement strand
CAGCGCGCGGCGCACGCCGGGCTCCATCTTGCGCCACTTGCTCGACTTGGCCAGCACGCCCTGGGCGGGCACCAGCTGGTAGTCGATGTGCAGGCCGTCGACGCGCACGGCGCCGGCAAAGCGCAGGAACACGCGGCCCTCCAGCTTGACCAGCGCGATGCCGCGTTCGTGCAGCCCGAGGTCGCGTTCGAGGGTGGCGTCGTCGTCGCCCGGGTGGATGGCGGGATCGTTGTCGTCGTGGTGCTGGGTCATGTGGCTGCCGGAAGAAATCTCATTGGCAGCACTATAGCGGATACGGCGCGGGAATCAGCGCACCGGCGCTGCCTGCGGTTGCGCCTGCGGTTGCGCCTCCAGCTCGCGCACGCGGGCTTTCAAGGCCCGTTCCTCGCCCCAGCGCACGGTATCGTCGCGCACCGCCGCGGCGATCGCCGCCACGCTGCCGTCCGGCGCATGCAGCAGCGCCACCGTAAACGCGATCGACAAGGGCTTGCCTTCCTTGTGCAGCGCCGGCACCCGCAATACGTCACTGCCGTAGCGCGTTTCGCCCGTCGCCATCGTCTTGTGGTAACCGTCCCAGTGGCGCTGCTGCTGGCGTTGCGGGATGACCAGGTCGAGCGACTGGCCGACGGCGTCGTCCGCCGTGAAACCGAAGATCCGCGTCGCCGCGGCATTCCAGAACACGATGGTGCCGGCGGCATCGCAGACGACGATGCCGTCGCCCAGGTTGTCGGCGAGCTGGGCGAAATCGAGCGGGGTGTGCATGGGGGCCTCTGAATGGAAAATGCGCGCCGGCAGTGCGGGCGCGCATCGGAAACGTCGAACGGCGCTCAGACCACGCGCTGCTCGTGCAGGGACTTGATCTGCTGCTGGCTGTAGCCCATGCCTTCCAGGATCTCGTCGGTATGCTCGCCCAGCAGCGGCGAGCCGGTGATCTCGACCTGCAGGTCGGAGAACTTGATCGGGCTGCCCACCGTCAGGTACTTGCCGCGCTCCTTGTGGTCCACTTCGGCGATGGTGCCGCTGGCGCGCAGCGACGGGTCGTCGGCCAGTTCCTTCATCGTCAGCACCGGCGAGCACGGGATGTCGAACTTGCGCAGGATGTCCACCGCCTCGAACTTGGTCTTGTCCTTCAGCCAGTCCTCGATGATGCCGAAGATGGCGAAGATCTTGTCCTGGCGCGCCGCCGCCGTCATGTAGGCCGGATCGTCGATCCATTCTTCCTTGCCGATGGCGCGGCAGATCGGCGCCCAGGCATGGCCCTGGATCGTGAAGTAGATATAGGCGTTCGGATCGGTTTCCCAGCCCTTGCATTTCAGGACCCAGCCCGGCTGGCCGCCGCCGCCCGCATTGCCGCCGCGCGGCACCACGTCGGAGAAGCTGCCGTGCGGGTATTGCGGATACTCTTCCAGGTAGCCGACGCGGTCCAGGCGCTGCTGGTCGCGCAGCTTCACGCGGCACAGGTTCAGCACGCTGTCCTGCATCGACACCGCCACCTTCTGGCCCTTGCCCGTCTTGTCGCGCGCGCGCAGCGCGGTCAGGATGCCGATCGCCAGGTGCATGCCGGTATTGCTGTCGCCCAGAGCGGCGGCGGAGACGGTCGGCGGGCCGTCGTCGAAGCCGGTGGTCGAGGCGGCGCCGCCGGCGCACTGGGCCACGTTTTCGTACACCTTCAGGTCTTCGTAGTGGTGGCCGTCGCTGAAGCCCTTCACGGAGGCCACGATCATGCCGGGATTCAGTTCCTTGATGTGCTCCCAGGTGAAGCCCATGCGGTCCAGCGCGCCGGGGCCGAAGTTCTCGACCAGCACATCGGATTCCTTGATCAGCTTCGTCAGGATTTCCTTGCCTTCCGCCGTCTTGGTATCCAGCGTCAGCGAGCGCTTGTTGCTGTTCAACATGGTGAAGTACAGCGCATCGACGCCGGGAATGTCGCGCAGCTGCGAACGGGTGACGTCGCCGGCGCCGGGGCGCTCGACCTTGATCACGTCGGCGCCGAACCAGGCCAGTAGCTGGGTGCAGGCCGGTCCCGCCTGGACGTGGGTGAAGTCGATGATCTTGATGCCTTCCAGTGGTTTGCTCATGATGCAGGTCTCCTTGTCGATTGTCGTCGAACGTATCGGGCTTACTTTTTCGCTGCGCTCTGGGGGTTCAGGTTGGTGAGGCGGCCGCTCTCGGTGCCGGCCGTCTCGTCGATCACGGCATTGATCAGGGCCGGCTTGCCGGCGGCGATGGCTTCCTGCAGCGCGCCCGCCAGTTCTTCCGGCGTGGTGGCGTGGTAGCCGATGCCGCCGAAGGCTTCGATCATCTTGTCGTAGCGGGCGTTCTTGACGAATACCGTGGGCGCGACGTCGGCGCCGCCGGTCGGGTTCACGTCGGTGCCCTTGTAGACGCCGTTGTTGTTGAAGACGATGGTGGTGACGGGCAGCTGGTAGCGGCAGATGGTTTCCAGCTCCATGCCGGAGAAGCCGAAGGCGCTGTCGCCCTCCACCGCCACCACCGGCTTGCCGCTGACGACGGCCGCGCCGATCGCATAGCCCATGCCGATGCCCATGATGCCCCAGGTGCCGGAGTCGAAACGCTTGCGCGGCTGGTACTGGTCGATGATGCTGCGCGCATAGTCCAGCGTGTTGGCGCCCTCGTTGACGAGGTTGATGTCCGGATGGGCCTTGAGCACGTCGCGGATCGCGCGCAGCGCGCTGTGGAAATTCATCGGCACCGGGTTCTGGTCCAGCAGCGCCGCCATCCTGGCCTGGTTCTGTTCCTTGCGCTGGGCGATGGCGTCCGTCCATTCGGCGTCCGGCTGCTTGACGCCCGCGCCGTCCAGGCCTTCCAGCAGCGCCGCCACGCAGGAGCCGACGTCGCCGATCAGCGGCGCCGCGATCGGCACGTTGCTGTCGATTTCGGTGGGCGCGATGTCGATCTGCACGAACTGCTTCGGCTTGCCCCAGGTCTTGCCCTTGCCGTGCGCCAGCAGCCAGTTCAGGCGCGCGCCGATCAGCACCACGACGTCGGCTTCGGCCAGCACGTAGGAACGCGCGGCGGACGCCGATTGCGCGTGGGTGTCCGGCAGCAGGCCCTTGGCCATCGACATCGGCAGGTAGGGAATGCCGCTGCGTTCGACCAGGGCGCGGATGTCGGCGTCGGCCTGGGCATAGGCGGCGCCCTTGCCGAGCAGGATCAGCGGCTTCTTCGCGCCCTTGATCAGGGCCAGCGCGCGCGCCACCGAATCCGGCGCCGGCAGCTGGCGCGGGACCGGGTCGACCACCTTCACCAGCGAGCGCTTGCCGTGCGCCGCCTCGATCGTCTGGGCCAGCAGTTGCGCCGGCAGGTCGAGGTAGACGCCGCCCGGACGGCCCGAGACGGCGGCGCGGATCGCGCGCGCCACGCCGATGCCGATGTCCTCGGCCTTGTTGATGCGGTAGGACGCCTTGGCGTAGGGTTTCGCTGCATTCAGCTGGTCCATCTCTTCGTAGTCGCCCTGCTGCAGGTCGACGATCTCGCGCTCGCTCGAACCGGAAATCAGGATCATCGGGAAGCAATTGGTGGTGGCGTTGGCCAGCGCCGTCAGGCCGTTCAGGAAGCCGGGGGCGGACACCGTCAGGCAGATGCCCGGCTTTTGCGTGATGAAGCCGGCGATGGCGGCGGCATTGCCCGCGTTCTGCTCGTGCCGGAAACCGATGAAGCGCATGCCTTCCGCCTGCGCCAGGCGCGCCAGGTCGGTGATCGGGATGCCCACCAGGCCGAAGATCGTGTCGATGTCGTTGTGCTTGAGCGCGTCGATCACCAGGTGGAAGCCGTCCGTGACTTCGACCGATACGTTGTTTGTCATGGTTTTTGTCTCCTGTTATGGGGCTCGATGAAAGCCGTGCATTCCCGTTTCGCCCTCAAATCATCATATCCAGCGCGCCTGATTTGAATCATTGACCCCGGTCAAGATTCGCCAGATGATGTCGGGACTCCCGCCACCCGCCCGGTATGCCATGACGCTCATCGCCAATCACCCGGAACGCAACATCATTCGCGTACAGCTGAAGCAGAACGTCGTGCTCAAGGAATTGCGCGACAGCGAAATGGCCGCGCTCGAGCCCTATCTCACCGTCGTCAACCACCAGAAGGGCGACCTGCTGCTGCACCAGGGCGTGCACGAGATGGAGCAGTACTTCATCCTCGACGGCATCCTGAAACGGCAGGTCACCAACCACGAGGCGAAGGAGATGATCCTGCGCTTCTCGTCCGAGCGCGACATCGAGACCAGCTACGCCGCCTGGCGCCTCAAGACGCCCACGCCCTACAGCATCGTCTGCGTCACCAAGGCGCGCGTGGCGCGCATGCCGCTGGCGCAATGGGTCGATTTCCTGCAGAGCCACAGCAGCGTCAAGAACGCGTTCGAGTACGAGGTGATGAGCCTGATGAGCGCGATCATGGCGCACACGATCACGCTGCACCTGCTGGATGCGCCGGGGCGCGTGCACCGTTTCGTGCGCAAGCAGCCCGAGCTGTTCGAGCGCTTGCCGAAGAAGGAACTGGCGGCTTACCTGAACCTGTCGCCCGAGACGCTGAGCCGGCTGAAGCACCAGGGAAAAATCTGAAAACAACAGTTTTTGCAGCGCAGCCGAGAAAAATTTCTGCCTGTTTTTTAGGCGCTTTTTCATAGCCAGTCATTCGCCGGGGGAATACCAACTATCACGCGCTTCAATTGGACGCGGGAATGCCTGCCTTTACAATCAAAGGCATACCTCTTCCCAACCTTCCAAAAGGAGCAGCACCATGAATGGCTTCAGCGACACCGCAACGCAACAAAACGGCTCTTCTTTTTCCTTCGCAGCATTGATCGCGGCACTGTTCCAGCTGAACCTGCGCGACAAGCTGAGCGCCGCCAACCGCGACGACGGCGCCAACACCTGGGGCATGTAAGCCCCCGGCGCGGCGTCTTCCACGGGGCGCACGCCAAGGTACACCGACGCACCGGCCGGGCCCACGCCCCGCCGGTGCGTTGTCTTTTTCAGGCCGCCGCGGTGGCCTGCAGGCGCACGCCGCCGCGCGCCTCCGTCATCGTCTGCTCGAGCAGCTTCACCAGCGCATAGGCCGAGTCGATATGCGGCGTGGAGGTGCCGGTCATGCGCGCCAGCTCGATCACCGATCCCACCAGCGCATCGATTTCCGGCCCGCGGCCCGCTTCCACGTCCTGCAGCATCGAGGTCTTGTGGCGGCCGACCTTTTCCGCGCCCTCGATGCGGCGCTCCAGGCTGACGCGGAACGCGATGCCCAGCCGCCCCGCCACGGCTTCCGCCTCGCGCATCATGTTGGCCGCCAGGTCGCGCGTGAGCGGATGGCGGCAGATGTCCACCAGCGTGGAATGCGCCAGCGCGCTGATCGGGTTGAACGACAGGTTGCCCCATAGTTTCAGCCAGATCTCGGCGCGGATATCGTCCAGCACCGGCGACTTGAACCCGGCCCGTTCCAGGCTGCCGGTCACGCGCACGATCCGTTCGCTGGTGCTGCCGTCGAGTTCTCCCAGCGGGAAGCGGATGCCTTCGATGTGGCGGATCACGCCCGGCGCCACCAGCTCGGCCGCCGGATAGACGACGCAGCCGAGGATGCGTTCCGGCGGCACCAGCCGCGCCAGGTCGCCCTGCGGATCCACGCTGCGCACGACGCGCCCCTCGTACTCGCCGCCATGCTGGTGGAAATACCAGAACGGGATCCCGTTCTGCATCGTCACCACTACGGTATCGGGCCCGAACAGCTGCCCGATGCGCCCGGCGACGTCGACCACCTGGTGCGCCTTCACCGCCAGGATCACCACGTCCTGCGGCCCGGCCGCGCGGTAGTCGTCGGTGGCCGTCACCTGCGTGGCCACGCGCTCCTCCCCGTCCGCTTCCAGCAGCCGGATCCCGTTGTCCCGGATGGCCGCCAGGTTGGCGCCGCGCACCAGGAACGTCACTTCTTCACCCGCGAGCGCCAGCCGCGCACCGACGAATCCGCCGATGGCGCCCGCCCCGATCACTGCGATCTTCATGACACACCCCTCGTTGTTTACTCGAACCGGTTCACGAGCTTGCCGATGCCGTCGATCTCCACCTCGACCGTACTGCCCGGGCGCATCGAGCCCACGCCGACCGACGTCCCGCACAGCAGGAGGTCGCCCGGCTCCAATGTCATGTCTTGCGAGATCATGCTGACCAGCTGGGCCACGGAAAACACCATGTCGTTGACCGGATAGTCCTGGCGCACCTCCCCGTTCAGCAAGGTGCGCACCACCAGCATCGCCGGGTCCAGCCCGGTGGCGATGACGGGGCCGAAGGGGCAGAAGGTATCGAAACCCTTGGCGCGTACCCATTGCGGGAAGGTCGGATCGCGCGCGATGATGTCGCCCACCGTCACGTCGTTGGCGCAGGTGTAGCCGAACACGTGGTCGAGGGCGTTGTCGACGGAAACGCCGCTGCAGGTGGCGCCGATCACGATCGCCAGCTCGCCCTCGAAGGCGACCTTGGCGTCGACCCGCGGCTTGCGGATCGTGGCGCCCGGCGCCAGGTAGGAGGTCGGCGGCTTCATCAGGTACAGCGGCTCGGGCGGCGGCGCCAGGCCCAGCTTCTGGCCCAGCGCATGAAAATTATTCCACATGGCCAGCACCTTGCCCGGCACCACGGGCGTCAGCAGCGTCACCTCGGCCAGGTTGAGCGCGATGTCGGTGCGGCTGGGGGCGTCGAACATGTCGCCCTTGAAGACCCGGATCTTGTCGCCCTCGAGCGTGCCGAAGCGGACCGTGTCGAGATGCAGGAAGCGTATCCAGTGCTGGACCATGGGAAGCCTCTTTCAGGAGGAATTATTCTGGTTGTCGGTGCGCGTGCGGCGCCGGGATGGCATGCGCCGCACGCGGGATGCAACGTCGCCGCGTCAGTGCGTCATGCGCGCCGCCGTGGTGGTCCCGGCCGGACCGGCGGGACCGGGCACCGGGGCGCCCTCGGCGACGCTGACGGCGCCGATCGACTCTTCGATGAAGCGCTTGCGCATCGGACGCAGCACCCACCAGGCCAGCACGGCCGCCACCGCGTTCATGCCGCAGCCGATGAAGAACACCGCTTCCCAGCTGCCGCTGGCCGCCATGATCACGCTGGAGATCGGCACGAAGATCGAGGCCGTGCCCTTGGCCGTGTACATCAAGCCCGCGTTGCCGGCGGCGTTGCGGGTGCCGAAGGTGTCGGCGGTGGTGGCCGGGAACAGGCTGTAGATCTCGCCCCAGGCAAAGAACACGAGGCCGGTCAGGATGACGAACATGATCGGGTCGCGGCCGAAGTAGTACAGGGCGATGATGCCGACCGATTCCAGCGCGAAGGCGATGAACATCGTCTTCTCGCGGCCGATCTGGTCCGAGACCCAGCCGAAGAAGGGCCGTGTCAGGCCGTTCAGCACGCGGTCGATCGCCAGGGCGAAGGTCAGGGCCGGCAGCACCATGCCCATGACGTTGAATTTCACCCCGTCGATCTGGAAGTCCTTGGCGATCGGGCCCATCTGCGCGGTCGCCATCAGCCCGCCGGCGGCGACCAGCACGAACATCAGGTACATGACCCAGAACACGGGCTTGCGCACCATCTGCGAGGGCGTGAAGTCGGCCGTGGTCTGCAGCACGTTGGGGTTCTTCTTCTTGGCCGACTTGGCGGCCTGGTGCGGCGGACGCGCCATCATCAGGGCCAGCAGGACCACGATCAGGCCCTGGCCGATGCCGAAGTAGAGGAAGGTGTCGGCATAGCCGCGGCTTTCGATCATGTTCGAGATCGGGATGATGGTGGCCGCCGACCCCGCGCCGAAGCCGGCCGCCGTCAGCCCGGCCGCCAGGCCGCGCCGGTCCGGGAACCATTTCAGCGCCGAGCCCACGCAGGTGCCGTAGACGGCGCCCGCGCCGATGCCGCTGATGGCGGCGGCGACGTACAGCACGAACAGGGTGGACGCATAGGAATTCATGATCCAGCCGATGGCGCACAGCAGGCCGCCGAACAGCACGACCGGGCGCGGGCCCCATTTGTCGACGGCCCAGCCTTCGATCGGCACCAGCCAGGTCTCGGTGAGGATGAAGATGGTGAAGGCGACCTGGATGGCCGCCTTGGACCAGCCGTGCGCTTCCGCCAGCGGATTCACGAACAGGGTCCAGCCATACTGCAGGTTGGCGATCATGGCCATGCAGACGATGCCCATGATCAGTTGTAGCCAGCGGAACGATGCCGGCCGTTCGACGGCGAGTGTCTCGGTTTTCATGCAATGTCTCCCTTTGCTCTGATTATTTTTTGCGCGTGGACGTGCTGTTCGCTTCAGGCCCGTGCTTCCCTCCGGGCCGGGCCGCTGGAAGGGAGGGGAGGACCGGCCACGTGCGGCAGGGGGCTGGCGGCATTGCGGTGGAATGCGTTGCATGGCTTGCTCATGACCTTGTCTCCAGATAGGGGTTCACGAAGGCTACCGATAGGATGTCTGGAACCGTTTGTTGTCGGGGCCGCCGGTTGGTCCGGTCTGTGGCACCGCTTGTGTGAAGTTCAACAGATGGCCGATTGTGGAAGAACGGTTTTGGCATATCCTTGACCGCGGTTAAGATTCGAAAATCTCGCGCGATCGGCCGGCGTTCACACGCCCACCTGGCGCTGGCGCAGTTCGCGCCAGTCGATCGCGCCGCCGGCGTTCGACAGCTGCGGTGCGCAGCGCTCCTTGGCGGCCAGGATCGCATCGACCAGGAAGTCGGCGTCATAGGCCGTCAGCAGGTGCGGCTGGTGCTGCGCCAGGTAGCTGCGCACGCAATCGCGCTCGCCGGCGCCGCACGGGACGTCGAAGCCGGCATCCCAGTACCAGCTCAATCCCAGTTCGTGGAAGGCGGCGTTGTAGGCATTGCGCCGGACTTCGGCATCGAATCCGGTATCGCTGTCATTGAGCTTGGTCATGAAACCCTCCAATAAATATTTAGCTGCCTGCAAACGAGTTTAGGCTCGTTCGACGATCACGAAAATTCAAAGTTTTTAGGGATAATCATCAGGTATCGTTGATACATTGGAGGAGGGATGAAAAATGCCACACTGCGCCAGCTAAAGGTTTTCGAGGCAGTTGCTCGCCACCTCAGTTTTTCGCGCGCCGCCGCCGAACTGCACCTGACGCAGCCGGCCGTTTCGACGCAGATCCGCACGCTGGAAGACCATGCGGGCCTGGCGCTGTTCGAGCAACTGGGGAAGAAGACCTACCTGACGCAAGGGGGCGCCGAGCTGCTGCTGCATGCGCGCGCGATCATCCGCCAGTTCGGCGAGGCCGAGGCGGCCATGGCGCAGCACCGCGGCATCGCCGGCGGCCGCCTGGACGTGGCGGTGATCAGCGCGGGCGATTATTTTTTCCCGCAGCTGATGGTGGCGTTCGCGCGCCGCCATCCGGGCGTGCAGCTGAACCTGATGGTGCACAACCGCGAAGAACTGCTGGAGCAGCTGGTCGACAACCGCACCGACCTGGCCGTGATGGTGCGCCCGCCGACGCACGACGACACCCGCCACGACGCGTTCGCACCGCACCCCTACGTGATCGTGGCGGCGCCCGAGCACCCGCTGGCGGGACGCGAAGGCATCGGCATGGACGAACTGCTGCGCCACCCGTTCGTGATCCGCGAGCGCGGTTCCGACACCTGGCACTCGATGGCGGATGCCTTCGGCGCGCACATGGAGGCGATGCAGGTGGCGATGGAGATCCGCAGCACGGAAACGATCAAGCAGGCCGTCATCGCCGGCATCGGCCTGGGCTTCCTGTCGGCGCACACGATCGGGCGCGAGCTGACCGACCGCAGCCTGGTGGTGCTGCCGGTGGACGGCTTCCCGCTGATGCTGCACTGGTACGTGGTGCACCGCCGCGAAAAGCGCCTGCCGCCGGTGGCCCTGGCCTTCCACCGCTTCCTGCTGGACGAGGGGGCGCAGCGCATCGCGGCGCTGATTCCGGCGCCGGCGAACGTGTAAAAGCCGTCTGGTGCGCAGTGAGGCGGGCTACATGCCCGCCTCACGAAGTGCGCACCCTACGTGGATGCGTCAGCCCGCCGCGATCGCGTGGTTGGACATGCGCTCGATCGCCTGGCACAGGGCCGAGTGGTCCAGCTGCGCCAGCCCGTGCGCGGCGCAGGAATTCATCAGCTCCTGCACGACGGCCGTATTCGGCAGCGACATGCCCAGGCTCTTCGCCCCCTGCAGCGCCAGGTTCAGGTCCTTCTGGTGCAGCGCGATGCGGAAGCCCGGCGCGAACGTGCGCTTGACCATCCGTTCGCCATGCACTTCGAGGATGCGCGAGGCGGCAAAGCCGCCCATCAGCGCCTCGCGTACCCGCGCCGGGTCGGCGCCGGCCTTCGATGCGAACAGCAGCGCCTCGGACACCGCCTGGATCGTCAGCGCCACGATGATCTGGTTCGCCACCTTGGCGGTCTGGCCGTCGCCGTTGGCGCCCACCAGCGTGATGTTCTTGCCCATCATCCGGAGCAGCGGCAGCACGCGCTCGAACGCTTCTTCCGAGCCGCCCGCCATGATCGTCAGGCTCGCCGCCTTCGCCCCCACCTCGCCGCCCGAGACCGGCGCATCGAGGTAGTCGCAATCGCGCTTGTTGATCTTCTTCGCGAATTCCTTGGTGGCCAGCGGCGAGATCGAACTCATGTCGACGACGATCTTGCCCGGCGAAAGGGCCGCCGCCACGCCGTTCTCGCCGAACAGCACTTCCTCGACCTGCGGCGTGTCCGGCACCATCACGATGACGATGTCGGCGCGCTTGGCCACTTCGCCCGCGTTGGTACAGACGGTGGCGCCGCCCTCGACCAGCGCCAGCGGCGGGTTCTTGGTGTCGTGCAGGTACAGCTTGCAACCGCCTGCCTGCAGGTGGCCGGCCATGGGGCCGCCCATGATGCCCAGTCCGATGAATCCTACCTTGGTCATGATGGTCTCCTGTGAAAAATGGATAAATCGTTTAGACGCCGTGCCGCGCCAGCCAGTCCAGGCCGTCGTAGGTCGTCGTGCGCGGCTTGTATTCGCAGCCGACCCAGCCCGCATAGCCGATGCGGTCCAGGTGCGCGAACAGGTAGCGGTAATTGATCTCGCCGGTGCCCGGTTCGTTGCGGCCCGGGTTGTCGGCCAACTGGATGTGGCGGATCGATGCCAGGTTCGCTTCGATGGTGGCGGCCAGCTCGCCTTCCATGCGCTGCATGTGATAGATGTCGTATTGCAGGAACAGGTTGTCGGAGCCCGTCTCG
>Ga0308169_10005675_pt1 | contig 11243 bp, 11 predicted proteins | sample PhyBR1_2_FD_202139 | JGI IMG/M metagenome (GOLD analysis project Ga0308169, IMG submission 202139) | Phyllosphere microbial communities from UC Gill Tract Community Farm, Albany, California, United States - DLSLSB.R1 | ecosystem: Host-associated > Plants > Phyllosphere > Unclassified | place... | reverse complement strand
CCCTCTATAATGATGATAGTAGCGGGTTAACCACGGCTTACTTCAGCGGCATCCGGGTGCCAGCGCATCGGAGACCGTGAAATGGGGAGGTTGATCTTGCAGAGGCTTGTTCTCGAAGGCACTCTGGGAATGCAGAACGCGGCGGACCTCGCTGGCCTACTGGCGACGGCGCTTGAGGCCAGCGCAGGCGCGGCGATCGATCTGTCGGCCGTGCATTCGGTGGACAGTGCGGTCCTGCAGGTGCTGATCGCCGGCCACCGCTCGGCCGCCGAGTCCCGCGCGCCCTTCGGCTTCCTCGATCCCAACGCCCCGGCGCTGCGCGATGCGCTGGTCGCCCATGGCATGATCGCGGCCGATGGGTCGCCACTGACCCCCGAACATGATTTCTGGACCCGCGCGGTCGCCCTTCTGGAAGACGAGGCCGTATGAGCAAGACCATCCTGACGATCGACGACTCTCCCTCTATTCGCCAGATGGTGAAGATGACGCTGTCCGACGCCGGCTACAATGTGCTGGAAGCGGCCAACGGGCTGGAAGGTTATAACAAGGCGACCACGAACACCGTCAACGCGGTGGTGGTCGACCTCAACATGCCCGTGATGAACGGCCTCGACTTCCTGCGCAAGTTCCGCACCCATGCCGCCGGCAAGGGCGTGCCGGTCGTACTGCTCACCACCGAATCCGACGACGACCTCAAGCGCCAGGCGCGCGAGGCGGGCGCGACCGGCTGGATCATGAAGCCATTCAACCCCGCCCAGTTGCTGTCGGTGATGAAGAAGATCGCCGGGGCATGAGCGGCCTCGATCCTGCCGCAACCTTCCGTCAGGAGGCGCAGGAACTGCTCGAACTGCTTGAGCAGGTGCTGCTCGACTTAGGACACGACCCCGCTGACCGCGAACTGATCGACAGCGCGTTTCGGGCGCTCCACACCCTCAAGGGCTCGGGCGCGATGTTCGGTTTCACCGACGTGGCCGAGTTCATCCACGATTTCGAAACCGCTTTCGATCGCGTCCGCAAGGGGAAGGCCAGCGCCTCACTAGAACTCGTCACGACGGCGCTTCACGCCAAGGACCATGTCAGCGGCCTGATCTTCGGCGACGCGGCGCCAGTCGATGGTGCCGCGATCCTCCAGGCACTGCGTTCGGCGGTCGATGTGTCGGCCGCTTCCGGCGCTCTCGTGGAGGCACCGCAGCGAGCGATTGCGGCGCCTGCTGCCGAGAACTCGCGCTGGCGGGTGCGCTTTCGCCTTCCCGGCGACGCGCTTGCCTATGGCACCAACCCGGCGCTTCTGCTGGAGGAGATGGCGACGATCGGACCTGCGACGGTCCGCGCACTGACCGCCGATATCCCGCCGCTGGCCGCCTTTGATCCCGAGCAATGCTATCTCGGCTGGGAAGTCGAGTTGACTGCCGCCGATCCGCACGAGGCGATCAACGACGTCTTTCTGTTCGTGGGTGACATGGAGCTGTCGATCGAGCGGCTGGTCGAATCTGGTACGATAGCCGTCGAGCCGGCGGAATCCACAGAAGCGCCGCGCGTCGCCGCTGCCCCAGCCCGGTCCGAACCGCAGGCGAAGTCGCGCGACAGCGCTACCGAAGCCGCATCTTCGCTGCGCGTGCCCGCCGAGCGGCTGGACGCGCTGATGGATCAGGTCGGCGAACTCGTCATCGCCCAGACCCGGCTGACCCAGATTGCAGCGGGCGCGCGCGATCCTGCGCTGGTCGCCATAGCCGAAGAGCTAGAGCGGTTGTCCTCAGGCCTGCGTGACACCAGCATGGGCATCCGGATGGTGCAGATCGGCACGCTGTTCGGCCGCTTCCGCCGGCTGACGCATGATCTGTCACGCGAGCTGAGCAAGGATATCGATTTCGTCACGACCGGCGAGGATACTGAGCTCGACAAGACCATGATCGAGCGGATTGCCGATCCCCTGGTCCACCTCATCCGCAATGCCATCGACCATGGTCTGGAGGACGCTGCGACCCGCGTTGCTGCCGGTAAGCCCGCCCGCGGCACGGTGCGGCTGGGGGCGGCCTATGTCGGCGCGGAAATCGCGATCACGCTGACCGACGACGGTGCCGGCATCAACGCCGAGCGCGTCCGCGCCAAGGCGGTAGAGAATGGGCTGATCGCGCCGGACGCGGTGATGAGCGACGATGAAACTTTTCTGCTGATTTTCGCGCCGGGTTTTTCGACCGCGAAGGAGGTCACGGCGGTGTCGGGCCGCGGCGTCGGAATGGACGTCGTCAAGCGCACCATCGAAAGCCTGCGCGGCAGCATCGACATCGCCAGCCGGGCGGGACAGGGAAGTACCATTACGCTTCGTCTGCCGCTGACGCTTGCGATCCTGGACGGAATGCTCGTCCGGGTGGGCGACAGCCGCTACAGCATTCCTTTAACTGCCGTGGAGGAATGCGTCGAGCTTTCCGTCGCCGAAGCCGTCGGCAGCCGTGATCGCACTTTCCTCGACATCCGCAAACGACTGGTCCCTATCAAAAGGTAATCGTGGTCTCGTCCGGGGACATACGGGTCGGGCTCGTCGTCGATCAGATACTGGGCAACCACCAGATCGTCATCAAACAGCTTTCGCGCTTCCATGCCGGCGTCCGCGGTTTCTCGGGCGCGACGATCCTGGGGGACGGTAGCGTCGCGCTTATCCTGGACGTTGCGCAGCTGATCGGTACCGGGCAGCTGCGCGACGATCGGCCCGGTCAGGTGGCACTGCGGAAGGCCGCATGATGGACGCGCTTACACTGCGACTGCACGACGAAGTGTTCGCGATCGACGCACGCCAGGTCCGCGAAATCCTCGAGCTGGTGCCCGTGACTCGGGTCCCCGGTGCGGCTGCCTGCATGGACGGCGTAATCAACGTGCGCGGCCGCATCGTACCGTTGGCGGACCTGCGGGTGCTGTTCGGCATGGCCCGCGCCGACGCCGGCGTGCACACCAGGATCGTCGTTGTGGAACTTCTGCTCGACAGGAATCCGGTGGTGGTCGGGATTTTGGCCGATGCCGTCAACGACGTCATCCGGATTGCCGCCGACACGGTCGAGCCGCCGCCCCGCTTCGGCATGCGCTGGCCGGTCGAGTTCATGACCGGAATCGCTCGGCACGAGGAGCGTTTTGTAGTGCTCCCAGATCTCGTCCGCATCTTCGAGGTGATCGCCGGGGACGAGACGCCGCAGACGCCTTGTGCACGGGCGGCGGCATGAGCGGGCCATCCAACTTTTCCGGATCAAAATCGCGTTGGACGCGGCCTGCCGGTCCGCGGCCGTCCCCCTCTCCTTGGCCTGACGACCTCCGCGGGCTCCAGGCGCATCTGAAAGGAAACATTACCGTGGGCTGGTTCAAGGCAAACGCTCCCATTCGTAAGAAACTCACCGTGGCGTTCGGCACCATGACGCTGCTGCTGTTGGTTGCTGCCGTCGCGCAGATCGTGCTGGATCAGCACACCAGCCTGATCGTCACGGGCGCCGCCGTTCTCGTCTCGGCCGTACTCGGTTACGCTTTCCGCGAGGCGGTCGCAGCCCCCTATGTCGCCACCGTGCTGCGCATGGAGGGCCTGGCCCGGGGCGACCTCGACAGCCCGATCGAGTACACCGAGTTCACCGACTGCGTCGGTCGCCTGACCAAGGCGATGGAGAGCTTCCGCGAAGCTGCGATCGATCAGAAAAACGTGGTGCAGACGCTTCGCACCGCGCTGGAGACACTGTCGCGCGGCGATCTGACGCATCGTATCGATCAGGACTTCAGTGCCATCTACGCCGAGCTGAAGAGCAACTTCAACAACGCTACCGATCGCCTCAGCGACGTGATGGGTAAGGTCGCGGTCGCAGCGCACAACGTCGCCTCCGGCGGTCAGCAGATGTCCTCCACCGCCGAGCAGCTCTCGCAAGGCGCGACCGAGCAGGCCGCCTCGACCGAGGAGGCCTCCGCGTCGATGGAGGAGATGGCGGCCACCATCAAGCAGTGCGCTGACAACGCCATCCACACCGAGAAGATGGCCCGCCAGTCCGCCGAGGATGCGCTGGAGAGCGGCAAGACCGTGGATGCGGCGGTGATCGCGATGCAGACCATCGCCGAGAAGATCATGGTAGTGCAGGAGATCGCCCGCCAGACTGACCTACTGGCCCTGAATGCAGCCGTCGAGGCGGCGCGCGCCGGAGAGCATGGCCGCGGCTTTGCGGTAGTGGCCTCGGAAGTGCGCAAGCTCGCCGAGCGCAGCCAAGCGGCGGCGGCCGAGATCTCGACTCTATCCACCACGACAGTTAGCGCTGCGCAGAAGGCCGGGCAGATGTTGAGCAAGCTGGTGCCCGACATCCAGCGCACTGCCGAGCTAGTGGAGGAAATCTCCGCCGCCGCGCGCGAACAGAACATCGGCGCAGTGCAAATCAACACCGCCATTCAACAGCTCGACAAGGTGGCGCAGCAGAACACCAGCTCTGCGGACGAAATGTCCTCCAGCTCGGAGGAATTGGCCGGTCAGGCCGAGCAGTTGCAGGCGACGATCTCCTATTTCAAGCTCGATCACGTCGCACCGTCCGCAGCCACCGCGGCTGCCGGCCGGCCGGCGCGCAAGCCTGCACGCAAGACGATCGAACGCGCCCTTCGCGATCGTGCACCGCACATGCAGGCCACGTTCGAGGAGCTGGACTCGTTGGACCTCGATATGAACGACGGATCGGACGCGCTCGACGCGCAGTTCACCCGCCGCAGCGCCGCCTGACGCAGTGGACAGGACCGTGACCGTGAACGCCCAATATGTGACACTGGGTGCTGCGAACGAAGTGTTTGGAGCACCGGTCAATACGGTGCAGGAAATCCTTGACGTGCGTCCGATCACGTGCCTGCCGCAAATGCCGCCGCACATGCTGGGCATCATCGACGTGCGCGGGGAGACGATCCCGGTCATCGACCTGCGCCGTGCGCTGGGCTTCGCGGATGTCGAGGACGATGGCAACACGCGTATCGTGGTGATCGCCGTGGCCGAAAATGGTCGCGTGGCCACGGTCGGCGTACGTACCGATCGCGTGTTCGAGGTGACCGGTCTGGACTCCGACACGCTCGAACCGCCCGCCTCGCTCGGTGGCTACTGGTCTCCGGGGTGCGTCGCGGGTGTCGGGCGTCGCAACGGCAGCTTCGTCACCGTGCTCGATTTCGATCAGCTGCTCCAGAAGGCGGACTCGCTCCGGGTAGGAAGCCGGGGCACGCCCTTCCCCGGCCCTTCTTCGTAAACACGCAGTCATGAGCGATGAAAGCTGGACCCTTACCGCAACACCGTCCGCTGATCAGCTCAGCCCGCGCGACTTTCAGAAGATCGCGGCGCTGGTGACGCGTCACAGTGGCATCAAGCTGCCGTTGAACAAGCATTCGATGTTGGAAGGGCGCGTACGCAAGCGGGCACGCTCGGCAGGATATGTCTCGATCCGCGATTATTGTGACTACTTGTTCGAAGGCGGCGGCGTGGCGGCCGAGTTGCCGCATCTGATCGACGTCGCCACCACCAACAAGACCGATTTCTTCCGCGAACCACAACACTTCCAGTTCTTGGAAACGCGGATGCTGCCCGATCTGCTGCTGCGCCGGCGAGGGCAAACTCGCAACAAGCCCACTATCAAAGTATGGAGCGCGGCCTGCTCCAACGGTGCCGAAGCCTATACGATCGCCATGGTTCTCAGCGACGTGGCGGCCGCCCGTGGCGACTTCAACTGGTCCATCCTGGGCACGGATATATCCCGACGAATTTTGGTCCAAGCGCGGCAAGCGGTGTACTTTGCCGATGTCATCCAACCGGTGCCCGCACCCAAACAATCGCGCTACGTCATGCATGAGCGGTGCGTCACGCCGATGCCGCAAGTGCGGATCGTTCCCGAACTGCGCCATAGCGTCCGCTTCGCGCCATTGAACCTGATGGACGCGACCTACCCGTTTGACATCGACTTCGACATCATCTTCCTCCGCAACGTGCTGATCTACTTCGAGAAGACAGATCAGAAGGCCGTGGTGACGCGGCTTTGCAGCCATTTACGATCGGGTGGCTACCTGCTGCTTGGTCACGCCGAATCCATGATCGGCATCGAACTCGGCCTTCGCCAGGTCGCCCCCGCAACGTTCCAGGTGCCATGATATGCCGCTGATGACTTCAGGCCCACGTACCGCATCCGACCGCATCCGGGCGATGATCGTCGATGACAGCGCTTCGGTGCGCATGGCGCTGACCGAAATTCTCCAGGCGGATTCGGACATCGAAGTGATCGCCACCGCAGGCGATCCTTACATCGCGGCTGAACGGCTTCGCAAGCAGGTCCCCGACGTCATCTTCCTCGACATCGAAATGCCGCGCATGAACGGGCTGACCTTCCTTCGCAAGATCATGGCGCAGCGACCAATCCCGGTGGTGATCTGCTCCACCATCGCGATCGAGGGGTCGGATACATTCATGGAGGCGCTGGAGGCGGGCGCGGTGGAGATTGTTCCCAAGCCCGCCGCCAACACAGCGCACATGCTCCAGGAAGCGGGCGAGCACATCCGCCAAGTGGCGCGCGCCGCGGTACATGCCCGGCTGCGCGGCCGGGCTGCGCCGAAGCCCGTGACAATCGAGGCCAAGCTCACTGCCGACGCCCTGCTGCCCTGCAAGGCGCGCGGCAGCGAGGCCCATGTGCCGAAGACTGACCCGATCGTATGCATCGGTGCATCGACCGGCGGGACAGAAGCGATCCGTGCAGTGCTCGAGCCGCTCACCCCGACCTGCCCTGGCATCGTTATCGTCCAGCACATGCCGGAGAAGTTCACCAATGCCTTCGCCCGGCGGCTGAACACGATCTGCACGATCAACGTCAAAGAGGCGGAGAACGGCGATCCGGTCCTGCGGGGCCAAGCCCTAATCGCGCCCGGCGGCCGGCACATGACGCTGGTGCGTGCCGGCACGCATTATACAGTCCGCATTGTTGATGGGCCGCCCGTTTCACGCCACCGCCCGTCGGTGGACGTGCTGTTCCGCTCCGCCGTTCAGCAGGCGCGCGACAACGCGCTCGGCATGCTACTGACCGGCATGGGCGACGATGGTGCCCGGGGGCTGCTGGAGCTGCGCGACACTGGTGCCTTTACGATCGCGCAGGACGAAGAAACCTGCGTCGTTTTCGGCATGCCCAAGGAAGCTATCGTGCGCGGTGCGGTCTGCAAGGTGCTGCGGCTCGATCAGATGGCGCGGATGATCATGGGACATGGCCGTGGCCCTGTCGAGCAAAGAAGTGCGGTTCGATGACACAGCAGAACGTCGCCATCTTTGGTTCGGGTGAGGCGGGGACGCTGCGACAGCTCGGCACCCGGCTTGCCAAAGGCCGTGAGGTGAGCGACTCGCTGTTCACTGGCATCGGCGCCCGCATGCAGGCGTGCGCGACTGTGCTGAACGGGATTACCCATGCTTTCGAAGCGCTGCCGCGCGAGTTGCAGAGCGAGGAACTGACCGACGCCACCGTACGCCTAGCCGATCTTGGCGGTCGCGCGAGTGCGATCACTGCGGCATTCGGGCTGGAGAGCGCCAGCCTTAGCGAGCTTCTGGAGACGATCGCTGCGGTAGCCGATCCCGTTATCGACCTCGACAAGACCACCCGCCTGCTCGGCATCCTCGCGCTCAATGCCCACGTCGTCGCGGCTGATTCGGATTCGCGCACGACTGGTCTCGCCACCATTGCGCAGGAAGCAAGCCACCTTTCCTACAACGCCGCCGAAAGCATCAAGGTGTTCCGTTCGGCCTACGCGCGGCTGGCCGAAACGGTGAAGAAAGCGGTTCGGCAGCAGGCCGAGTTCGAAGGACGGCATCGGGGTACGCTTACCGATCTCGCCGCCGGTATCGAGGGCAAGCTCGGCAAACTGGAGCGTCACCGGGCAAAGTCGGTGGGTGCGCTAGGCCAAACGGCGCTGCTGACTCGCGAAGTGTCTAGCGGTGTGGCCCAAGCCGTGATGGCGCTACAGATCGGCGACGCTACCCACCAGCGCCTGAGCCACATCGAGCAGGCTCTCGACATGGTGGAGCAGATGATCGTAACCGGAGCTTCCGGCGGTCTAAGCGTTTCGTGCGAGAATCGCCCACTAGTTGCAGGCCAAGTCCTGTTGCTTCAGCAGCGGCAGCTCGACGACGCACGAGCCCATCTCGACGGTAATGGCGACGCGCTCAGGGCAGCCCTCGACCAACTGGCGATCCGCACGGCCGAGATCGTTCAACAGGGAAAGGCGGTCGGCGACGGCGACGGCGATCAACAGGGCTCGGTCCTTGCCGACTTGAGCGCCGAGGTGCGGGCCGCGGGCACCGTGCTGCGAACCTATGAGCGTGAACGGCGCAAGCTCGATAGCGTCGCGTCCACGGTTCGCTCCACCGCGGATGACTTGCTGAAGCAAGTGGAGACCGTCCGCCGGATCGAGCACAGCATGCGCTTGCTCAGCTTTAATGCCACGGTCCGCTGCGCCCAGCAGGAGGTCGATACCGGCGGCTTCGACGTTATCGCCCAACAGCTGCGCGAGATCACCATGCGGCTGGTCGGCTCTGCCAATGCCGCGATGCAGGGCTTGGCGCGCGCGGCGGAGCTGGCCGCGACGTTTATCCGGAATTCCTCCTCAGCGGGCGCCGACCGTGTCGGCGAAATGGAAAGCGAGGCCGGGCACGCGATCGGCCTGCTTGAGAGCGTGGAAGGGCGGCTCGACGGCGCGCTCGCCGCCCTCGCGCTGCAGGGTCCGCGCGCGGTGCAGGACCTGAAGGCGGCAGCGGCCGCCTTCGGCGAAGCAAAGGCATTGTCCGTGCTGATGGATGAGGCAGCCTCCGAAATCGCGGCCGTACCGTTCGTGAAGGCCGCACCGGCGCTGACGGCAAAAGGCCCATCGGCGGACGTTCTGGCCGCGCTGCGCTGCGCCTACACCATGGGCGCTGAGCGAAAGGTGCATGACGCGATGGTAATGGCGGATAACACCGTGCCTGGCGAAGCCGAGACAATGACGGTCAGCGAGCGATTGGACGATGAGGTAATCTTTTTCTGAGCGCTCGCGGCGCCGCAAGTGCCCGGATCGGCATGACCGTCTAGATGTTTGGTCCCGGCGATTGATGGCGCGGGTTTGAGATGAACCGGCTTGGGTCGTCTGTCCATGCTTTGCAGGTAGCTTCGTAGGGTTTCAGGCTCCGCAGGGTCTTGAGCCGACGGATGAAGTTGTAGGCGGCGACGAAGTCGGTGAGTTGCTGCCCCAATTGGCCCCTGTGCATTATTCGGACACAGATTCACGGTAGGCGTGCTCTGGTTGATGCCTGCCGTTTTTTGCCGGCATCGAAGCGCTATTTTCGCAGCGTCTCGATCCCGAGTTCGCGCCACATCCAGGTAAAGTCGTAGGTGGCCATCGGATCGTTCGGGTCCGGCGCTGCGCCGCTGCGGTTTTCCAGGTGCTTCAGCCATGCCGATAGCCGTTCACGGCCTGCCGCGGTCCGAGCGGCCGCGCGCGGCGTAATATCGCCGAGCATGCCGACGCGTTCGTCGAGGGTCGCGCGATACTGACGATCGAGCATGGCGTGAACGAGCGGGGTCGCCACTTCCGGCGCGACGGTCGGGGCAGGTTCGGACGCCGTCAGCCCCTCCCGCCGCGCGGCCATGGCCTGTTCGACGGTCTCGATGGTGGTGAGCGGTGTGCCGACCAAGTCGCCCAATGTGTCTGCAAGGAGGGCGGTGCCGCGTCCCGCACGCTCGGCGGAGGTAACGGCCAGGATCAGCGCGCGCCCTTTCAGCTCGATATTGCCCAGCACCGGCGTGCCGTCCATCATCGTCACACCCCAGGCCATGCGGCCTGTGCCCTTCCGGACCGATGTCGGCTTGTCGCCGAGCCAGTTCCAGAAATGCGAGGTTTCGCGCTGCATGGCTGGCAAAAGATCGAGCCGGTCGCCGATCAGCGCATGGGTTGCGCCGCGCGCAAAGGAGAAGCGGACGCGGTGGAACACCACTTCCTCACCATCGCCGTTGTGCAGCGTCGGTACGGTCATCGCACCCATCGTCCGGGGCACGACGTCGAACAGCCATGCGGTACTGAGGAGAGAAGGAAGCGCGCGCAGCTTGCCGTCGGTGAGCGTCAGCTGGCTGCGCGGACTGCGCTTTCCCTCCACGCGCCGAAGGTCGGCCATGAGAGCGTCGGCTGCCTCCATCGTAAACGATAGCACCCCGCCCGACAGGAGATGCTTGCCGCCCACAATGACGACCCGCGTGCCGATCCTGTCCCATTGTTTGAGCGTCTGCGAGGCGCTGCGTTCGATGACGCGAACCGGGTCGCCGCCCCGGATGAGATCACGGACAAGAAAGCCGCTGCCGGGCTCGACTTCGCTGACCTCGTAAAGGCTCATGACCGAGGATTGCAGCGCACGCATATAGAGCTTGGCGGGGCCGGCCTCGTTCCAGCCGCGACGCCGGACATAGTCGTCGACGAGATTCAGCGCGCCGGGTTCGACAGTCCTCGTCAGGAGGTCTTCGAACGCACAGCCCCACAGTACACCGGCCCAATGGTCGCCGACGATCCCTGCAAGGTCTTCGAACTCGAAATCGAACTCGTCCATCGCTGGGCCGAGATGATCGCCGAGCGCGTCGCGCAAATGGTCGGCCCAGGCGGGCGACGTAGCGAACTTCATGAGACCCGAGAGATCATGGCCGCGCTTCATACTCACTCTCCCTGCTGCTGGCGGTGCGCGGCGACGATCCGCGATACGGTGGGTTCGCTGACGCCGTAGAGCCGGGCCATCTCGGCGCCGGACTTGCGGCCGGAAACGACAGACTCCGCAATCTCGCGGCGCTGCTTGTCGGCAAGTTTGCGTCGCCTTCCGCCAATCCGTCCCTCTGCGCGGGCCTGAGCGAGGCCAGCGCTGGTGCGCTCGCGGATCATCGCGCGCTCGAACTCGGCGAAGCTGCCGACCATCTGCATCATCATGCGCCCCGCAGCCGTGGTGGTGTCGATCGCTTCGGTTAACGAGCGGAAGCCCGCGCCTGCAATTTCGATCCGCTCCATGATGTGCAGCATGTCCTTCAGGCTGCGCGACAACCGGTCGAGCTTCCAGACGACAACCACGTCGCCGTCGCGCAACTGGCCGATCATCTCCAGAAGCTTAGGCCGGTCCCAGCGACCACCGCTGGCGGTCTCCTCGAATACCCGCTTACAGCCGGCCGTATCGAGCGCGCGGCGTTGGGCCGCGTTCGACTGATCGTCGCCCTTCGACACGCGGGCAT
>Ga0308169_10005674_pt1 | contig 11244 bp, 13 predicted proteins | sample PhyBR1_2_FD_202139 | JGI IMG/M metagenome (GOLD analysis project Ga0308169, IMG submission 202139) | Phyllosphere microbial communities from UC Gill Tract Community Farm, Albany, California, United States - DLSLSB.R1 | ecosystem: Host-associated > Plants > Phyllosphere > Unclassified | place... | reverse complement strand
GTCCTCGCCGACGTCGATGGCAAGCTCGTGCCGATGCCGATCAACCGAACGACGTTGAATGCGCTCTACGATCTCGATCTACAGACCGACGAGGACGTGGAAGCGTTTCTGGCTGATCGTGCCGAACCTATCGATCCGATCCGTACGTCGGCCGACGTGGTCATGTCCAAAGTAGGGCGCGAGCTCTACGAGACATTCTTTCAAGGCTACACACGCAAACAATGGGGCATGGATCCGTCTGAGCTGGACAAGTCCGTCACAGCCCGCGTGCCGACGCGGACAAACGTTGACGATCGCTATTTTACGGACACGTTCCAGGCTATGCCACTCAATGGCTATTCTCAGATGTTCGAGCGCATGCTCGACCATCCCAATATCGATGTTCTTCTCGGCGTAGAATACAGTCAGGTTCGTGAGGCATATCCTCACGACCATCTCGTTTTTACGGGACCGATCGACGAGTATTTTGGCCATCGTTACGGCAGACTGCCGTATCGATCGCTCCGTTTCCAACATGAGACACTAAGTCAAAGTTCGTTGCAGCCCGTTGCTGTTGTTAACTACCCAGACGAGTCCGTTCCATACACACGGATAACGGAGTACAAGCACCTTACGGGGCAGGCTTCCGACAAGACAAGCATCACCTACGAATATCCCAGCGATGACGGTGATCCTTACTATCCTATCCCCCGTGATGAGAATCAGGTTCTTTACAAGCGCTACGAGGCACTTGCGATAAAGGAGGCCGGCGTCAGCTTCGTGGGGCGATTGGCGACCTACCGTTATTACAATATGGATCAGGTGGTAGGCCAAGCACTTGCCACCTATCGCCGCTTAGCCTTAGCATGGAACAACTCCAGCGAACTGGTAGCCGCGACGCCAGCCAACGCCAGCAAAAACGCGGCGTAAAGGAAGACGGCTAATGTGCAAACCAAGCCAACAACCGCCGTAATAGGTGTTGATACGTTTGAAGCGAACTGCATTCTCCATGGTTGGATTCGTGTTCAATCGTTTTCATGCTGAAGCCGACCGGTCAAGCCAAGCAACGTTACATAATACGATCCCTTTCTGGATAACTACATAACTTCATCAATGTCGCTTCGAGCTTGAGCACTCGCTCATTATCATCTTTGTTTGTCATACCAGCTAAAATGATAAATAGCTATTTGGCGACAGGGTTTCGGTTCCAACCAAACCCTTCGCCGCTTACCGAGTTGCTGATTTGGCATATAAGCACTTAATCCAAATAATGCGCCGATTAAGGATATTATCAGTAGAAGAACCTGAACTTATCGATGCAAAACACACTTAGCCGCTGGCAACCACGTTCCAAGGGTCGGGCGGAGGGCCCCATACGACGTACGAACATGTATCGGTCGGCAGTCGACAGGATTACCCTCCAATGCCCCTGCAATACGGGAGGAGTCCGCGCACGAACCTGAGCGATTGTTACGGCTCCAACCAGACTGCAGGTGCGATCCGCGGCCTGATGGCCGGCAAACGGCACCGTCAACACGTCATGGCGCAGCAAAGGCAGTAATGGCCTACGTTACCATTTCCAAATCAGCACTGGAGTGGTCAATCGGGCAATGCCATTACGGAATGTGCCATACTCGGCGACGAACAGCTTTGTACTCACCACAACCGCCACCAGCTTGTTACGCAAACGTGGCAGCAAGGCCTTCGCTTCGATTACCGCGCAGGCCCGATCATGCAAGCTCCGTCATCGCAAAGGGCCGCGCCGATATAATCGGCCAAACCCCCTGCGTCTTGGATCGTGAGCACAAGTTTACCAATAATAGGCTTGCTGGATGCTTCCATAAGCGTGCAGCATATTGAACCATCGCTTGAATATTGACCTGGCGCAATTCAATAATCCAATTGCACACCGCAAGCCTAGAAATCGGCTCTTATTTCCATTAATGCCCAGTTCAAAGTCATAGCGCTTGTGCCGCGTGTAGCCATATCTCCTGATCATTATTAACCGAGGTTATCACGAAGATCGGTCTACTTGCGGATCTATTATGGTGCCGAGAAGTTCCCAATGTGGCTCATAAGCGTTGCACTCAATGTCACGAGCTTCTACGATCACTGATTGGCTTTTCATGACAAACCTACTTCTCCTTCCGCACCGCCTCAGCGAAGAGAGTCTGACCTGCCGCGCAATAATCGAGACGCCGCGGGGCTTCCGTTCAAAGTTTGACTATGACGCTGAAACCGGACTTTTCGAGCTTGCGGGCGTTCTTCCGGCAGGCATGGCCTTTCCACTTTCATTCGGCTTTATACCGGGAACGAAAGCAGAAGACGGTGATCCCGTTGATATTCTGGTTTTGTCGGATGAGGATCTGCCGGTCGGAACGCTGGTCAAAGTCCAGCTTCTAGGCGTCATCGAGGCTGAACAAACCGAGGACGGCAAGACGTGCCGGAATGATCGATTAATCGGGAAAGTCGCGCAGTCTCATACGTACCGGGATATCACCAGTTTGAAGCCGCTTGGCGAGGCGTTCACCGATGACCTGGAAACCTTCTTTCGGACCTACAACGGGCTCCGCGATCGCGGTTTCGAGGTCATAACCACTGGTGATGCGGCTCGGGCGGCATCACTTATCGTCGAAGCAGAACTGGCAGAATAACACTAGCGGCGGCGACCGAGGTAAGCACAAAATGACGGATCTATCGGGCTGGGTAGCGCTCGCGGCGACATGTATCGCGGCGTTGCTGACGGCATCAAATCTCGGCGCTCGGGTTACCGGCTGGGGCTTCGTGATCTTCACGATCGGCGCTGTGGCCTGGATCGTCGTAGGAGTGACGACCGGCCAGACCCAGTTGCTGTATTCGAACATCTTCCTCGGCGTAGTCGATGTGTTCGGCATTTGGCGCTGGCTGGGTCAAAAGGCCCGCATAAGTGACGTCACTGTCGCCGAGGTGGAGCGTAGCAAGCAGGACGCCGGCGAGGCCCTCTTTTCCCTTGGCAGTCTCGATGGCCTACCCGTTAAAACGCCTGACGGTGAAACGGTCGCCTATATGGTCGATGCCTTGGCAGCATGCGCTGCCGGACAGATCGATTATTTTATCGTTCGTACGGGGGGCGTTGGCGGCCTGGGGGAAACTTTGCATAGGCTACCTTGGAACAAGGCAACGATCGGGGAAGGGTACATTTTGACGAAGCTTTCCGCTCAAGACGTTGCTCGTTTATCGCGCGCAGCCGAAGTTTAAGCTGCTGCCGGTTGCGTGGACACCGAGATAAGGTGTTTTGGAACCGGAGGATGGAGATGCAACGACGGAAGTTCAGCCGCGAGTTCAAGCTCGAGGCAGTGAAGCTCGTGCGGGAACGCGGCGTATCGGTATCGCAAGCGGTTCGCGATCTGCTTCATCTCCAGCTATCGCACCTACGGCGCGCGGCGCGTCTGGCACGACCTTCTGGTCGAAGGCCTTTCATGTGGTCTGCATCGCATCGAACGGCTGATGCGTGTCCATAGCCTGAGGGCCCGTCCGCTGCGTCGTGGCCTGCCCAAGGACGACGGCCTGCGGTCGGTCATCGCCGACAACATCCTCGACCGCCAGTTCACCGCCGAGGCGCCCAACCAGAGGTGGATCGCCGACTCCACCGACATCTGGACGGCCGAAGGGTGGCTCTACGTCGCTGTCGTCATCGACCTGTTCTCGCGCCGCGTGGTCGGATGGTCCCCTTCGACTTCGCTCCGGACAGGGATGAGCGACACCATGACCGCTCAGCTCGTGACCGATGCGCTGATGATGGCGATCTAGCGACGCGGAAAGCCCGACGCCCTGCTGCATCACTCGAACCAGGGCAGCCAATACACGAGCGAACAGTTCCAGCGGTTGATGGCCGACAATGGCGTCACCTGCTCGATGAGCCGATCGGGCAACGTCTGGGACAACGCGACAATGGAGAGCTTCTTCTCGTCGATGAAGACCGAACGGATCGGCCGGAAGACATATCGCACACGCAATCACGCCAAGGCAGACATGTTCGATTACATCGAGCGCTTCTACAATCCCACACGCAGGCACGCGACCCTGGGCTATCTCAGCCCCATGGACTTCGAGCGGCAGGCGCAGGTATCTTGCGGCAAACTATGCCGACCGCGCGTCGATCGAGGACGACGTCATCAACTTTTTGCTCCGGCGATCGCATCGGTAATCCAGAACGATACGAATCTCGTCACTCCGCAATTGCAGCGTAACGGCGTCAAAACAGCAGGCAACACATCGGACACTGGGTCCGCCCTTTACAGCTCGATTCCGAACACAGCGGCGCATCGTTGCTGGCGACGACGGTGGGCGCGGCTCCCCTGACGAGACGACGCAATAAGGCTTTGCGGAACGTGAGACAGTCTCGCCTGTTAGTTATGTGAGGAGAGCAAACGATGACCGATCCGATCAAGCCGACGACAACGACGGAAGAGCCGAACCTGTCCACCGAACACCAGAATGACGGTGACGCGCGCCGCCCAAGCGATACCCTCAACAAGGACACGCCGAGCACCGAGGGTCAGAATGCCCCGAAGGAAAAATCAACTCTCACCTAAATGATCAGAGATCGCTCACCCGGTCGGCTAGCCGACCGGGTCGCGCACCGTCTTTTCGCAGATGATGCTCTCGAACAAGAAGTGGCACAGACTGCTCCGCTTCCGACGGTTCATGGGCAGCCGCGTTCCGGTATGACCCGGTTTGAGAGGGATCCATACAGAGCCCTTAACCGACAGCTCAGAAACGAAAACCCCACGACGCTTGCGATCTTGCGGTATCCTTATTCGACTGAAACGGTTCGGGCGCAAACCGGCTCGCCCGATATACAACGCGGATCCGACGATGTCGGCCCCTGTGAAACCAAAGCTTGCTCCAAGTGCAAGGTCGTCTTGAACAGATTATCCGCGAATGCCCATACGCTTGGCTTATCCTCGACAGCATTTGCCGACCTAGAATCGCTTTAACCTACCGCAAAGTGAGGAACCTTAGGGTCCGCTTGTCCCTTTTGAAAGAAAACGGGGAAGACATCCTGTCATTCGCTAATGCTAAGTTGAACCGGAGCAGCGTATGCTGGCAATGAATTATCGTGGCCCTTACCGGGTTCGTGTCGACGAAAAGCCGATGCCGGCTCTTCTTCATCCCGAAGATGCGATCGTTCGGGTTACACGATCGTGTATCTGCGGGTCCGATCTCCATCTGTACCATGGCATGGTACCCGACACGCGGGTCGGCACGACGTTCGGCCATGAGTTTTGCGGCATTGTCGAGCAAGTTGGGCCCGAGGTTCGCAATCTGAAACCGGGCGATCATGTCCTGGTTCCATTCAATATCGCGTGCGGGAAGTGCGAGTTCTGCCAACAAGGCCTGTTTGGAAATTGTCACGAGTCGAACGCGCAAGCAACTGCGGTCGGCGGCATCTTCGGCTATTCGCATACCGCCGGCGGCTATGATGGCGGTCAAGCCCAATATGTCCGCGTACCGTATGCCGATGTCGGGCCGATGGTCATTCCAGACTGGATGGACCCAGACGACGCCGTGCTTCTGACGGACGTAGTACCGACTGGTTACCAGGCTGCCGAGATGGGCGGCATCCGCCCCGGCGATACCGTTGTAGTCTTCGGTGCCGGTCCCGTCGGACTGATGGCGGCGCGATCGGCATGGTTGTTCGGCGCTGGACGGGTGATCGTCATCGATCATATCGAATACCGGCTTGATTTCGCCCGCACCTACTGCCCGGCGGAGGTCTATAATTTCCGGGAAATCGACGACATGGTCGTTTTCCTAAAGAAGCAGACCGACTCTCTTGGCGCAGACGTTTGTATCGATGCCGTAGGTGGCGACGCGGCGGGGAATGCTCTCCAGACGCTCGTCGGTACCAAGCTGAAACTGGAGGCGGGCAACGCGATCGCGCTTCATTGGGCCATCAATTCCGTCAAGAAGGGCGGCGTGGTGTCGATTGTCGGAGTTTATGGTCCGACCGGCAACATCATTCCGATCGGTAATGTCGTGAACAAAGGCATCACGTTGCGCGCGAATCAGGCATCGGTGAAGCGCCTTCTACCGCGCCTCGTCGAGCACATCCGGGAAGGGCGTATCGATCCCAAGGCGATGATTACGCACCGGGTGCCATTGGCCGATATCGCGGACGCCTATCACCTTTTCTCGGCAAAACTCGATGGCTGCATAAAGCCGGTATTGTTGCCGAATGGCGCATAAGGGAGAACGGCAATGAACAAGAATCTTGTCGATACTTCGACGATCCGCGGGTGGGGCGCAGATGCGAATGCGGACAACGACCCGACCTTTCCCATTCGGCACCGCGAAGCTCGAGAAACGGACGGACTGACATGGACTCGGCCAACGCAACAAGATGTCGACATTGAAATCCTCCAGTCGATCGAACACAACCGGCGTCCGGCCGTCATCGGCACATCGACGCCGCCAAGCGGCCTAAGCGGGATGATCCGTCGCTACGCCTTTCGTCGCAGCGAGTCCGACTGGTTGCACTGGCTGCTCTTGATGGGCGCGGATCGGCTAAACGTCGTCGAAGGCGTGATCGAGGATCTCGGTAAGGGCCATGTGCCGAACATCCCGGCCGAGATGGGCGCACGGGCTGAATGGAAGCACAATAAGAGGGGGCTCGTCACGAAAGCCGCGGTCCTGGCGGGACTCACGACCGCGACCATACTCGTCTTATCCGCGAGACGTTCCAAGGATGAGGCGAAACCCGGTGACGCCGATATGCTCGCGTTGAGCGCCCCGGAAGAATAGTACTAGAGAACATTGGTCATTTATCATCCGCGAGTCAGATCGACTCTTCGCGGACGGCTGCAAATCAGACGGAAAATAGGATGGCGAAGAAAAACGATGCCCGACCCCAACGCGGAATGCTGATCGGCCTAGCAATTGGATCCATGCTGATAGCGATCCTTCTTCTCCTCTTCTATGAACACGTACACCAGCCTGCCGTGCGGACGAAACCAAACCAAGCACCATTGGCAACACAGAACTGATACACGATTTCCTGTCGTCCGTACTGTATCTGATACCCTTCCACTGAGGAAACGATGGTCGCCAATCACGCGAACGTACTGAGCACGATAACCGATAAACTACAAAGCCTGGGGATGCTCGATCAATCCGATCGAGACGCTTTGGGCTCCTTGGTGTTTACCGTAAACACGGCCCCAGCAAACCATGATCTAGTAAAACAAGGTGAGGTGTCAACCGACCTTCAGGTTCTACTGGACGGCTACGCATGTCGATACAAGATCACTGCCGAAGGAGCGAGACAGATCGTTTCGTTCCATGTCCCCGGCGACATTCTAGACGCACAGCAACTGTTGCTTGGATGTGCTGACCACTTCGTTCAAACCATCACCAGTGTGACCATCGGTGCCGTTCCCCTAGCCGAGTTCCGCCGTATCATGAAGCTCAGGCCCAATGTCGCAGAGGCATTGTGGCGCGACACGTTGATCGACGCGTCGATATATCGCGAATGGGTGCTGAACGTGGGCAAGCGCGATATGACGTCCCGGATTGCGCACATGCTGTGCGAATTTGCGTTCCGACGCGAAAACGCAGGGCTGGGGCCGCCGGGGCGGTGCGAATTGCCGATAAATCAACACCAGATCGCCGACGCCACCGGCTTGTCTGCGGTCCATGTAAACCGCGTGCTCCACGAACTGGCGCGCAATGGTCTTATCGCTCCCGACAAACCGGAAGTGACAATCGTCGACTGGCCGCAACTTTGCCGGATCGGAGATTTCGATCCGAGCTATCTGCACGGAGCGGCCTAGTGGTGCTCACTTTCCAAGTCGTGACCCTCGACAGCAACTCGCCCGATCAGGAGGGCAGCCTGGTCTTCCGTGACGGCCGGCTTTTGGCCGTGATCACACGCCTGAGCGATATTCATCCCGAACTTGCCGGGCGGTGGTTCGTCGAAGCGACATTCGGGAGGGTCCCGATCGTGTATCCGCCCCCATTCGAAACAATTGATGAATTCGAAGACTGGGTTACGAATGCCGAATAGCCCGACCGTTCAGCACGGCCCGAAGCCATGACCTCGCCACGCTGGCCATCGCGCCTCTGGATCATCCGCCATGGCGAGAGCGCGGGGAACGTCGCCCGCTACGAGGTGCATGCTCACGGGGCAGATCGCATCGAATTGTCGGCAAGGGACGTCGATATCGTCCTGTCCCAACAGGGTGAAGAGCAGGTACAGGCTCTGGACGCATGGTTTGCAAAGGCCGAACCGGACAATCGTCCCGACGTCATGCTGGCCTCCCCCTATCCCCGTGCCTGCGCGACGGCGATGCTGTTCCGTGACGCGAGCGGTGCCGTCGGCGACGAGCCGATATATGTCGACGAACGGTTACGCGAGAAGGAGTTCGGCATTCTCGATGCGCTGACGGTAAGCGGCGGCGCGTCGATCTATCCGGACCAAGCCCAGTTTCGCCGGCTGCCGGGCAAATTCCATCACCGTCCGCCCGGTGGTGAAAGCTGGTGCGGCGTGATCGTCCGGTTGCGTGCGCTCATGGGTACGACTGGATACGATCGCGCTGCATTACGCGAGACGGCGCGTGATGATCGTCGCGCATCAAGTCGTCGTTCTCTGTCTGCGCTATGTGATCGACGCCAATTCGGAGGAACAGGTTCTCGCGATCGACCGCGAGGGCGGCGTCGCGAACTGCGCGATCACCAGGTATCGCTTCGATCGCGATGCGGGACCCGACGGCGGCATGACGCTGGTGCGGTACAATCTGTGCCGCAACTGGGGGACGAGAGGGAGGATGCCATGACGGCCGAACCGTACGGCGCTGCAGGAGTAGAAGGATGAGAGACGAATCGATCGCCCTCGACAGTAGCTGGATCGCTGCCAACCCGGTGCCGGTCCATGGCCAAGGAACCACGAAAAACAGTCGCGGACGCGTACTCGCAGTCGGCGGGTCGCGGACGGTACCGGGCGCGCTCCGGCTGACCGGCGAAGCGGCTCTGCGCGTTGGTGCGGGCAAGCTTCAGATGGCAACCGTGACTTCGGCTGCGGTATTACTTGGCGTGCTCGTTCCCGAGGCGGCATCGATCGCGCTGCCCGAAGATGACGCCGGTGAAATCGGCGATGCTGCCAAGGCGCTAGAACAAGCCGTGGACGCCTGCGACGCTCTCATACTCGGCCCCGGGATCGGCGATCCCGAGGTTGCCTTGCGGCTTTTAAGGTTGGCGTTGGAAACCTCACGGGACGATGTCGTGCTAGTGATCGACGCGATGGCGGTCGGCTGTCTGAAGGACCTGCGTCGAGAGGCGACGGCGGCTCACGGTCGCCTGATCCTGACGCCGCATCACGGCGAGATGGCGATACTTACCGGTGTCAAGGAAGAGCAAATCGCTGCCGATCCAAGACACTTCGCATGCGACGCGGCCGACGCATATGGTGCGATCGTTGTACTCAAGGGCAGTGACACGATCATCGCAGCCCCCGGGGGCGCCACCCTACATTATGGCGGCGGCGGGACTGGGCTCGCGACCGGAGGCTCCGGCGACGTACTGGCGGGCGCGATTGGTGGCCTGTTGTCGCGCGGGACGCAGCCCTTCGAAGCCGCCGGCTGGGGGGTATGGCTTCATGGCCAGAGTGGTCGACGCGTTGCGACGACGAGCGGTCCGATTGGCTTCCTTGCGCGCGAGATACCGGCGGAATTCCCCAGGCTGCTGCCACAATAGCCGCCCTGCTCGCGTATCGAGGCCGACGCCGTCGATACGCGGGCCGGTCACCCCGACGATCGCGCGCGCCTCAGGCGTAGTCGCACGCGCGCATCACGGAGCAGCGACACAGGAATTGCCGTCGCGCTTCGTAAACCGGCGACGCTGGAGATGTTTCGAATGCGGCGGCGTGTATCGTCGAGCATCCTGCCCATCAATTCGCGTCGCTCGATCTCGCCCTGTTCCTGCACGAGAGACAGCCGGTGGATCGCGTAAAGGCCGATCAGCCCGGCGACCAGGAAATAGAAATCCCAGTTGGTCAGCACGAGCGGCAGGCCGAGACTCCGTTCCGGGTTCGACCATCGCACCAGCACTTCTAGTTTCCGCTTGGCGAAGAAGTCCGCCAGCAAACCACCGATGATGGGGGCCATGCCCGCGGCGACCGCCGTGACGGTCGCACTCGCCGCGACATAGGCCGTCGCGCTACCGCGCGGCGACAGTTTGAGCGCGATATTGGTCGCGGTAAGCGTGACCCCGGCAACGGACGCGCCCATCAGCAGATGCAGTGCGATCAGCCACAGCTTGACCAGTTCGCGGTCCCCGAGCTGCGATGCGCCGATCATGCCGACGATCGAAACAATGTACGCCGGCGCACAGACTGCCAGCACCGACTTGTTCGCGAAGCGGTCGCTGAGCAGCCCCCAATAGCGTAGCGCTCCGATATTAGCGATCTGGCTCACCACGCTCAGGACAAGCACGAAGCTCACGTTGAAATGAAGCTGCCGGACGATAAACACGGTGAAGAACGGCGTCGCCAGATTTACCGCAAACTGCCAGCTGCCGACGAACACCAGTAGCCGCCGGAAATTCCCATCGCGAAGCGGCTGGCGAAGCAGCTCGACCAACCGCACGTCGCCGACCGGCGCCGGCATCATGGGTTCCGGCATTGCGCTGACAACTCGGGCGCTCATCAGGCCGGTGATACAGCCGATCGCGAACATGCTGGCGAATACCAGATTGCGTGCGCGCGAATGCTCGGCGGTCAGGTCCAGCGCAAACGCCGCTGCAAGCCCCAGAGCGAGACTGATCGCGGTCAGCCAGATGGTCCGCCTTGCAAATATCTGCCCGAGCCTGTGTTCCGGTGCCAGATCGCGCAGCCACGAGTTCCACGCGCACGTGCCGACGGCGCCCAGTCCGCAGAGGATCCACTGCGCGAAGAGAAACGTGAACAACGCGCCGGTACCGGCAAAGAAAGCGGTTGCCGCCATGACGCCCAGCATGAGGCGCCCGGCGATACTGGTGAGAACCGAGATCCGTTTTCGCGTGCGCCGGCGTTCGACCAGCAGGATCGACGGAAGCTGCAACAACTGGGCGAGGAACGGTGCGCTCGCAAGGATCCCAATCATAAGATTGGAGGCGCCGAGATGCAGTGCGAAGGCGGTCAGGATAACACCGGTCGTCAGCGCCGCGGCGCCACCGGAGAACGCGGCCTCGACGATCAGCAGCGATAGCCCGCGCTCACGCTCCTGCTCGCTTACATGAGGTTGCGGATCA
>Ga0308169_10005673_pt1 | contig 11245 bp, 10 predicted proteins | sample PhyBR1_2_FD_202139 | JGI IMG/M metagenome (GOLD analysis project Ga0308169, IMG submission 202139) | Phyllosphere microbial communities from UC Gill Tract Community Farm, Albany, California, United States - DLSLSB.R1 | ecosystem: Host-associated > Plants > Phyllosphere > Unclassified | place... | reverse complement strand
GGGCCGACTGGCGGCAGTTGTTCAGGGCGGCAAGCTGGTCGTAAATAACGAAGCCTGAGGCATTGTCAGGGATAGGGTGAGCGGGTCTCGGAGCCAACCGGGGGCCGCTCACCCCTGCCTTAAACAGCTGAAACTGTGGATCCCAGGGACCGGCTAAGCCTGGGCTAAGCAATCCTCGAACAACCTCTCGCCGGCATGCCACCGGGACTCTTGACACGAACCTCTGTATGTCAGCGGAACCTGACGACTGCGCTCCCACTTCCAACGAGAAGTGTTTCGATGCCAGCTGGGGGGCGAATCCTGCGGATCGCATCCCCGCAGCGAATGTCAGTGCTCATCTATCTTGACGCAGGCTCACCGATCGTGACGTAGCCCGCGGTTTTGTCTCATCCGATCTCATCCGATGTGACGCAGACTGCTGAAAGAGAAGCCGGGCCCGCCTCGGCACAAGCTGGTGAACAGCAGGGGACCCCGCCCGAAGGCGCAGGCCATCAAGCGTCCGGCGCTCTGCCCAGCCCAAAAAGGCGCACTGCGGCGGTTGCGTCATGGTGAATGAGACGACCTTGCCATGATTTCTCATCCGACATGGCGTAACCCCCGAAACCACGCGCCATCTGCGTCATCATGGATGAGAAATGACAGCGAACCTGATTAGAGTGAGCCCCATGGGTGGACCATGGAAGGCCATTACGCGCCGACTTCCATAGCCACCCGCTGCGTCAGTGCGTTCTCCTCGTCGCTTTGCTCTCCCCCACCGGTGGATTACTTATGCTCTCCAGCTATTTCATCAGCGGCAGCCCGCACCCCCATCACAGTCCTTGGCTTCGGGTTCCTGGCAGCTTCGGCACTTCCCTTCGCTGGATCCTCTTCGCCGCAGCCGAAGAAAGAAACGAACCCCACGGTCCGCAGTGCACAGCCGACCATATCCCAGTGGTGCATGTGGATCCGGACCTTCTGTCCACGGAGAAGTGTCTCACTCAGTATTCGCGTGCGCGGCCGCCGCAGCCACGTTATCGACCCCCTGCCGCTGTGCCAGGAGCAGGCAGACGACATCGAGAGCGATGTGGGTGACCTGGTCAAAGAGGCTGGAGAGCGGCTGAACGGTCTCGGATTCTCCCGGGCGGCGGTATTTTGTGGCTGCGGGAAGCAGTAGGACCGTCGCGGCAAGAGTGGCGAGTGGCGAGTCAGGATCGGTCGTGACGGCATGCACCGCCGCGCCGACCGTAACGGTCTGCTGCGCCACGCGGACCGTGCCCGTCGTCGTGCCTGATCCCGAGATGGCCACCAGCACGTCGCCGCGTTGTACCGAGGGCGTGGTGCTTTCTCCGATGACGTGGACCGGGAGGCCGAGGTGCATCAGGCGCATGGCGAAGGCTTTGGCCATAAAGCCGCTGCGGCCCTCGCCGGCGGCGAAGATCCGCGGCGCGCCGGCCAGCACGTCGGTCAGCCGCCGGATATCTTCCCGCTCGACGCGCTGCACTACCCCGGTGATCTCCGAAAGGACCACGTCCAGCAGATCCGCTTGCTGCCCGCCGGAAGGAGCAGAGTTTGTTCCACTCATCGCGATGCCACCCCATCCGCGGCGGCCCGGACCGCCTGTGCGGCCGCGAGGGGATCCTCGGCTCCCGTGATTGCGGAGCCTACGATGGCCCGGACGTTTTCTACTCCGCTGAGCGCTGCCAGATCGTGCGGCCCGAGACCGCCGGCAACGGCCACGAGCCGTCCGGAAGTCCATGGCCCGAGGAGTTGCCCGGGGTTCGCACCGGATTGCTGCGCGTCCTTGCCGATGTGCGCGGCCAGGACAACGTGGGACGGCAGCCGGCCCGCGAGGGCAGAACGCCTCCCCTCCGGAACGATCATCAGGTCGACAACTGCTTCCCGGCCCCTTTCCGCGGCCGCACGGACGGCCGCGTCAACGGTGACATCCTCCGCGAGGGCCAGCACGGTGGCCGATGATGCGCCGGCATCGAAGGCCAGGCCGAACTCGAACGCGGCGTCATCCACGGTCTTCAGGTCGGCCAGGACAGGCTTACCCCCGGCGGCCTCAACGATCTGCGCCACCGCGTCCATACCGTAGTGCTTGACGAGTGATGTGCCTACCTCGATCCAGTCCGCGTATGGTGCGGCGGCTCGGGTGATGTCGATGGCCCGCGGTAGCGGCATCCGATCAAGTGCGATCTGCAACTGCACTGGTTACTTCCTTCTGCTCGATGGAGCTTTCATGGTTCGGTCTTGCTGGTTGGTTCTCGGCGCAGGCCTGCGCCCGGTCCTTGGTTGCCAGGCGCTGGTCTGCCAGGAACGCTGCGAGGGCCGGACGGTCCGGAAGGCCGTCCTTGTCGCCACTGCTGGTGGTGGCGAGGGCGCCGATCGCCGCTGCCCTCTCGAGCGCAGCCTCGACCGGCAGTCCGTCCAGGTGCGCGCTGATGAGGCCGACGGCGAATCCGTCCCCGGCGCCCACGGTATCGACCACCTCTACCGGGAAGATCGGACGGTCCCAGCGGCGCGCTGAGGTGTGCAGCGAGGCGCCCCGCACCGCGGCCTTTACGACGACGCGTTGGGCACCGCGGTCAAGGTAGAACCGGGCCACCTGTTCCGCATCCGCATCGGGCAGCCCGACCAAGAGCCGTCCCTCGGCCAGGCCAGGCAGTACCCAGTCAGCAGTGGCGGCAACACTATTGGTCACCCGGATCATTTCTTCCGTCGATGCCCACAGGCCGGGCCGCAGATTGGGGTCAAAGGAGACCGTCATTCCGGCTTCCCGGGCTATGGTGATGGCCCGAAGCGTGAAGGCGCGGGTGCTGGGCGAGAGCGCGAGCGGGATTCCGGTTACGTGGAGGTGGCGCGCTGCACCGATGTAGGAGTCCGTGGCGGGCGAGGGCGCCAGGCGGCTGCCGGCTGAGTTCTTGCGGAAGTAAGCGACCTCGGGGTCCCCGCCGTCCGCGCGGCTCTTCAGCTGGAATCCCGTGGGGGCCTCGGTGTCGAGGGAGACGGCGGCGGTGTTGACGCCGTTGCCGGCCAGTTCCGCCAGCGCGAAGCGGCCAAAATGATCCGCACCCACGCGGCCCACCCAGCCGACGCGGTGACCCAGCCGGGCGAGGCCGATAGCAACATTCGTTTCGGCTCCAGCCAGGGCCCGGTTGAAATTGGTGATGCGTTCCAGCGGTCCCGACTCGGTCGCGACGAACATCGCCATCACCTCTCCGAAGGTGACGACCTCCAGGGCCGGGCCGTTCACGACGCCGCCGCCCCGGGGCCCGCAAGCACGGGTTCCGCAGCCACGGTACTTTCCAACCGGCCCAGCGACGGCGAGCTGACCGAGACCCGGTCCCCGGGCCGAATCCGGCCGACCGCACCGGGCGCGCCGGTGAGCACGACGTCCCCGGGTCCCAGGGTCATGAAGGAGGTGATGTACACCAGCACCTCCAGGGCGCTGCGGGCCAGATTCGCGGTGCTTCCCGATTCGAGCGGCACGTCGTTAATGCTCAACGTGAGCCGCACGTCCGAGGGATCAAGCCCGGTTTCGAGCCAGGGTCCCAGCAGCGTCCAGCCGTCGAAGCCCTTGGCCGTGGTCCAGAGCGGATCGCTGGCCTGAAGGTCGCGCGCAGTGACATCGTTGGAAAGCGTGAAACCGAGCACATGCTGGAACGCGTTCTGTGCCGTCAGGTGCCGGGCCGTCCGGCCGATCACGACGGCGAGTTCGGCTTCCGCGTCCACCCGCCCGATGTCCTGCGGCACCGGGATTGCGCTCCCCGGACCGGCCAGCGCCCGGGCCGGTTTGAGAAAGGCCTGCGGGCGCATTTGCCGATCGGCGGCCCCGGTGTTGTGCGCCATGCCCACCACGTTCAGCGGCATGGCCGGCGCCAGCAGCCGTGCACCCTCCAGCGGCAACCTCTCACCGGTGGCCACCGGTCCGCCCCGCCACAGGTTCTCAATCAGTACGTCCTCGATCAGTACCAGGGTGGAACCCTCGACGACGGCCCAGCTGGGCCCGCCGTCGTGGTCGACTCGGGCGAGCCGCATTCAGGCCCTCTTCGGGTCACTGGATAGGGGCAGTTGCGCCCCGAGGAGCGTGCGTGAGGCCGCGGCGGGACGCACCCACAACATGATCGCGGCGGCAGCGGCCAAGGATGCGGCCATCAGCAGAAAGGATGCCGAGGAAGATCCGGTGAGGGAATCGAGCCAGCCGACCAGATAGCTGCCGATAAACCCGCCGATGGCACCGAAGGAGTTCACCACGGCAATGGCAGGGGCAGCGATCGCCCGGGGCAGGAACTCCGAGATGTTCGCGAAGTACGGACCATACGGTGCGTACATTGCGGCCCCGGCGATAATCAGCAGCGGGAAGGAGAGCCAAAAGCGGTCCGGTCCCAGCAGATACGAACCGTAGAAGGCAACAGCCCCCAGCGCGAGCCACGGCCAGACGAAGCGGTTGCGGTTCCCCGAGCGGTCGGAGGCACGGCTGTTTAAGACCATGACGATGACGGCCAGCAGGTAGGGCGCGCCGGAAAGCAGACCCGTCAGTCCGATGCCCTGGCCGGATCCAGCCTTAACGATGGTCGGGAGCCAGAAGACGAACCCGTAGACGCCAAGGCTCCAGAGCAGGTACTGGATGGAGAGCAGGACGACGTTGCGCGAGCGAAGCGCAGCGGCCAGGCCTCCCTGGACCGGGGCGATCGACTTTTGTTCGGCTTCCAGCGCATCGACGACCTGGTCCCGCTCCGTGGGGTTGAGCCACTTCGCGTCATGCGGCCGGTCGGCCACCAGGCTGCGGAAGACGAAGGCCCAGATGATAGCCGGAATGCCCTCGAGAATGAACATCCAGCGCCATGAGGTCGCTTCGATCAGGAATCCGGACACCACTGTCAGCCATAGGACCGTGACGGGATTGCCGAGGATCAGGATGGTGTTTGCCCGGCCCCGCTCGGCCTTGGTGAACCAATGAGCCAGGAAGATGACCATGGCCGGGAGCACGGCGGCTTCGACGACGCCGATGAAGAACCGGACGATGATCAGCAGGGTTACATCCTGGATCACCCCCTGGGCAGCCGCCAGGACGCCCCAAAGAATCAGGCTCCAGAAGATCAGCGTGCGGACGCTGCGCTTCTCCGCGTACTGCGCTCCAGGAACCTGGAAGAGGAAGTAGCCGATGAAGAATGACGCACCGATCAGAGCGGAAACGCCCCCCGTGATCCCGAGATCGTGCTTCATGCCACCGGCGACGGCGATCGAATAGTTCGACCGGTCGAGGTAGGCAAGGCTATAGGTGATGAAGGCGATCGGCAGCAACCGTGCCCACCGTTGATGCCCCAAAACGTCGCCGACGCTGGCGCCGGGATTGGCCGAGCGGCCGCTACCGGTAGGTCCGTGAGACTGGTGCGCCCCTGATTGAGTGTCCATATCGGCTCCTTTGCCATCTTTGAGGAATTTCTCAACTCCCGTATAATGGGAGTACCTCCCATTGAATAGGAATAGCTTCCCTCCCCTCCGGCCAGCATGTCAAGGATTGTTCACTACCGATTTGCTCAACCCCGGCAGGTATTCTCGTATGGTGGGAGTAAAAATGGATGACAAGGCGGAGATGACCGAAACTCATACCGAGGATCCGGCAGACGCCCCGACGAGCAGTGGCCGGGACGTGGTGGCCAAAGCACTCGGCCTTCTGAGCCGGCTGGCCGACCACCCGCACGGCGCCGCGGCAGCGGAGTTGGCCCGTGAATGTCAGCTTCCACTCAGTACCGCACACCGGCTGCTGGGGTCCCTTGTCCGGGACGGTTTTCTGGAATTCGAACCCAAATCGCGCCGCTACAGCTTGGGCCTTCAGGTGTTCGTGCTCGGGCAGTCCGTAGCCCAGGCCCGCGGCCTGACCGGGATGGCGAGTCCGATCCTGGAAGAAGTATCAGCGCTGACGGGCGAGGCTACGCTGATGGCGGTCCGGGACGGGGACCAGCAATTGTATGTGCACTCCGTCCAGGGACCGCAAGGAGTCAGTGTTATCGGCAGGCCGGGTGCGCACGGCCCGCTGCACTGCACAGCCCAGGGGAAAGTCCTCGTGGCCATGGCGCCGCGGGCCGTCCGCGAAGACCTTTTGGGCAGCCTCCAACTGACTCCCAAGGGCCCCAACTGCATCACCGACCGCGAGCATTTCCGTGAGGCAATCGAGGAGGTGAGAAACCGCGGCTGGGCTCTTGCCGACCAAGAACACGAGGCCGGCATCCGCGCCGTAGCGGTCCCCGTTCTCGGACCGGACGGCGTTGCACTCGCCGCGATCTCCACCGCTGCGCCGGCCTATCGGACCAGCATCGAGCAGCTCATCGAATACGTGCCGGCGCTCACGGCGGCGGCGCGGCGCATCGCCGTCCGGATGCCGTCCCGCTGAATCCCCTGTGAGCGATGAAGCCACGGATGGTGGAAGGCTCGGAGGATGGCTCCTGGTTCCTGCGAACGCTCCACCCCCGCAGCAGGGACGAAACTTCGGCGGCTGTGCTGGTGGCCTTCTCGATGCGCTTCAAGAGATCATTCTGACGAGAGAGGCTTGGCATGCTTGATCCCATCGCGACGACGGCGGCTTTGCCGTCCGGCTGAGGTACGCACCCCAACCTGACCTTAGATGCCCGCCGAATAGGCGGCCGGATAGACTCCACTTTCCCGTGTGACTGTTAGTTCAGAATGGCGGTTTTTTCACAGCTCAATTTGGCGGTTTCGAGGTCTTGTAAGCCTAGACTTTTGAGGCACTTAGGTTATGAGACACAACTACCCATGCAAGGTGAAGCAGCCGGAGAAAAGGATGCTTCCGGGGTGGGATTCGTCCTCGCGGTCTCGATCGGCTTCTACACGATGGCCGGGGCCCAGGAGCGCTCCTGGCCGGCCTTTTCCCGACAAACGCCGGCTACACGGGTATCGCGGTACACCGTGGGCTCGGGCTCCTTCGATGCCCAGCTCCGCGGCCCTGGCAGTGAGGACCTGTCCGATGCCGTCCCGGCCGTCGAGGACGACGAGCGAACCGGTATCGACGACGGTCTCAGCAGCGGTCACCCGCCTCGTTGCGCCGCTTTGGATCCGTGCGACGTGCCACGGCAGACGGAGCATCCCATGAGAGGAATGGCCTGGGCCAATCGGGTTTATTGGTGCCCTGTCTTTGTTATTCGAGGTCGGCGATGGTGCGTCCGGTGCGGTCGGGGGCGAGGACGGAGAAGAGGACGCCTGCGAGGGGGCCGATGATGCCCAGGGCAAGGGCGAAGGGGACGGCGCCGGCGATGGTGAGCGCGAAGAGGGGGAAGACGCCGGCTCCGAGGCCGCGGCCGACGTAGTAGCTTGCGCTGGCGCCGGTGGAGCGGATGCGGGTGGGGAAGAATTCGGACATCCAGACGCCGAGGACGCCGAATCCTCCGGCGGCGCCGGCGCACATCATGAGTGCCCAGAAGGCCGGTGCGGCCCAGAACGCGGCGGTGATGTGGGCGTTGCCGGTGGTGAGCAGCCAGAGGAACCAGGCGAAGCCGATGGTGCCGAAGATGGAGGCCATGGTGAAGGCGTACTTGCGGCGGAGCCGGTCGGAGATGATGCCCGTGGTGGAGTAGGTGATGATCGTGGAGATGTAGCCGAGCAGGACGATCAGGCTGACGGTGGTTAGGGGCAGTTTCTGGGTTTTGAGCAGGTAGGTGGACAGGTAGGCGCCGACGGAGTTGGTGGTCAGGAACATCGCTGTGGACAGGACCATGAAAACGACGGTGCCGTACAGAAAGCGGGGCCGGAAGATGTCGATCACGGGGACTTTGGAGCGGCGCAGCTCTTCGGGGAGGGTCCCGGCCTTGCGGTGCTGCTGGTAGGCCAGCCACTGTTTGGATTCGGGCAGGAGCTTCAGCGATGCCACCCCGACGACGAGGCTGATCAGCCCGATGGTGACGTATCCTGCCCGCCAACCGAGGTCATGGCCCAGCGTGGAGAGGAAGAGGAAGATGATGCCTTCGGTGAGGATTTCGCCGACGAAGTACATCGATTGGATGATCCCGCCCATGGTGCCGCGTTTTTTGGTTTGCCAGCATTCGGTGAACATGGAATACGAGAGCCCGAACAGCCCGCCCATGCCGACCCCGGCCAGCAGCCGGGAGAGGAGGAAGGAATCGTATCCGGTGGCCAGTCCTCCCCACGTCGCGGCGATGCCGAAGGCGATGACGCAGAGGGCGAAGGTGCGTCGCCGGCCCAGGATGTCCCCGAGGGCGCCGAAGACGAACCCGCCGAGGATGGACGCGAAGCCCTGTATGGTGGCGACGGTGATCAGGGCGATGGTGGAGACGTGCAGGCTGGCGGAGACGTAGGCGAGCGGGTAGCCGATGAGGTTCAGCTCGGCGCCGTCGAACAGGGTTCCAAGCAGGGCGAAAGCCAGGATGAGCCGGACTTCCCTGCGGGTGTAAAGCATGGACAGGACGCCGGACGGTGCGGCGCTTCCGTTGTTGACCGTGTGCCCTGGCTGGTCCTTGAGGGCATGGGGGGTCGTGTTCGGCTCGCTCATTGCGAGTCCTCCTTCTCCAGCGGCGGGGCTGGGGTCGTCGTTGACCGGATTTGGAGATTGGAAGGTGGGGAAGGGATGGCGGGCGGCGGCCCGCCATCCCCTGGTGTTATGCGGTAACGGTGACGCTGCCCAGGTTGGCGGACTTGAGGGCCAGGGCGATTTCCTCGCCGGCACCGGGTGCCAGGGGAAGCAGTGGCTGGCGCACGGTGGCGTGCTCAAGGATGCCACGGGCGACGAGTCCTTCCTTGAGGGCGACGGTGCCTTCCATGTGCGAACCGCGGTGGTAGACGGTCTTGGTCACCGGCAGGAGGCGGTCGTGGATGGCTCGGGCAGCGGGGTAGTCTTTGGCCTTGCCTGCCGCGATCAGCTCGACCAGCGGCTCGGGGGCCAGTCCGCCGTAGCCGACCAGGGCGCCATCGACGTCGAACATGGTGTGCAGCAGGTACTCGTCATGGCAGGTGAGGATCTGCAGGTCGGGGTAGGTTTCGCGCAGTACGGGGATTTCGGTGTCCCAGCGCTTCATGTTCCGGACGCCGTTCTTGGTGGCGAACACGCCTTCCTGGCCGGCGATCTCGAGCTGGGTGTCCAGGTCGTAGGTCGCCTTGGTGGCGTCAGGGTACTGGAACAGGATGAGCGGCAGACCCGAGGTTTCGTGGATTTCCTTATAGCGGGTCTGGGGTGCGCCCTTCTGGTATCCGAAGCGCAGCCACCCGTGAGAGGGGTAGACCAGTCCGGCAGACGCGCCGGCTGCGACGGCCCGTTCGGCTTCCAGCGCAGCAACCTTGTTTCCCTCGCCCGTGATGCCGGCGATGATGGGCAGATTGCCCTCGACCGAGTCGCGGAAGGCCGAGATGACGAGCGCCTGCTCATCCTGGGTTAGGAAGGTCCCCTCGCCGGCATGGCCGAGGACAACCAGACCCTTCACGCCGTCAACGCCGGCCAGCCATCCACCGAGGCGGTGGATCGCGTCGACGTCGACGCTGCCGTCCCGGTTGAACGGCGTTACGGGAGCGGGAACCAGCCCGCGGAGATCGATGGTCATTGCAAGTACCTCTGTCTTGTTGATCGTAGTCCCGCTAGAATGTGAGAACGTTTGCGGGAACGATTTCATTCTGCAACGTGTCCCAACTCACTGTCAAGGGCAAATTTGGCCGCAGGAAGGAAATAGAGTGTCTTCTAAGACAATCCCGAACAGGAGTACCCGGATGGAACCTGCTGCCACAGGCGCAAGCGTCACCCTGAGGGACGTAGCGGCAGCCAGCGGGGTGAGCCTTTCGACGGCCAGCCGTGCCCTTGACGAGCGGGGTAATGCCTCGCGCTCGGCGGCGGCCGAGCATGTGCGGAAGGTCGCGGAAAAACTCGGTTACCGCCGCAACACGTTCGCATCCAATCTGCGCAGGGGTGAAACACGCACCCTCGGTGTGCTCGTGCCGCGCCTGAGCGACACGGTCATGGCGTTGTTGTTTGAGGAACTGGAGCGTGCCGCTGCCGACCGCGGCTACTTTGCCATGGTCGCCACCAGCGGGGATGACCCTGATGATGAACGCCGTACCGCCGAAACACTGCTGGACCGTAACGTGGACGGCCTGATCCTGGCCACGGCACGGCTCGACGACGACCTGCCGCGCCGCCTGCGCGAACGCGGCGTAACGCATGCACTGGTGCTGCGCACCGACGGCGTAAGCCCGTCCTCCCTCGGCGACGACGAAGTAGGCGGATATCTGGCCGTACGGCATCTGATCGATCTGGGACACCGGGACATCGCCGTCGTGACCGGGCCTTCCTTCACCTCCAGCGGCGTTGCCCGTCTTGCCGGCGCCCAAAAGGCGCTGAAGGAAGCGCACATCGCCGCCCCCGAAGAATGGCTAATCGCCGCCGGCTACGGCATAGAAAACGGGTTCGCAGCCGGCGAATCCCTGCTCCGTGAAGCTACCGGTAAACACCCCACAGCTGTGTTCGCCGCCAACGACAACATCGCCATGGGAGTCATCGCCGCGGCCCACCGCTTCGACATCACAGTCGGGCAGGACCTGGCACTCGTCGGATACAACGACACACCCCTTTCTGCCAGGCTCCCCACCCCCCTGACATCAGTCCGGGTCCCCCTCAACCAGATCGCCAGCACAGCCATCGACCTCATCGTCAATCCCGGCAGGGAACCGCATATCCGAAAAGCCATGCCTACCCTCATCCCCAGGGAATCCAGCGGATCCCCCCGGCACTTCGCCCGAACTGACCCCCATTAATTGGAAAGGTAACGGGGGTACCGTCGCATAGCACTCTTGCAGCGCCTGGAGTCGCTACGGATCCACCGGACGCCCCGGGCGCCTCCGTTCAGACCAGCCGGGACGGCCGGACAAACCGGCAACGGCCCTGTCCTTCTCCTCAGTCAGCCGGTCCCGGTCTGCGACTAACGCGCCGATCTCGCGTCCTCGGTCCTTGCATTCCGGCACCGACGTCCCTTCGAGAGGGACGTACTGCCGCTCATCGGCCGAGGCATGGACCTCAGCCGAGGCAGTACCGGCCGAGCTCACCGCCGCATCCACCAAGATTGGCGGTGTAGAAGCGAGCACACTGCCCGCGGCCTGCCTCTCCTCCAGCCGCTCCCTTCGGTAAAGGGGTTGCATCGGCACTGGCCCCGACCGCGACGTCGACGGTCGACGCGCCACGCGGCCTTCAACTGGTCTGCTCGGCCGCGGCCGACACGGCATCGGCAACGTCACTCCCAGAAACCCTTTT
>Ga0308169_10005672_pt1 | contig 11247 bp, 18 predicted proteins | sample PhyBR1_2_FD_202139 | JGI IMG/M metagenome (GOLD analysis project Ga0308169, IMG submission 202139) | Phyllosphere microbial communities from UC Gill Tract Community Farm, Albany, California, United States - DLSLSB.R1 | ecosystem: Host-associated > Plants > Phyllosphere > Unclassified | place... | reverse complement strand
ATCGGATGCAAAGAAGACAATCATCAACTCCACTCCCGAGCCGTACAAGAAGGCTCGAAGGTCCCAGCTGGGCGAGTGGTGCGCCTTCGTGGGCAAATGACTCAAGCGGTAATGCGAAGTGGCCTTTTTCAGACACCGGTAATGATGCCCGAATTCGGGCAGGGCATGCGGCCTCGTGTGACCGCCCCGGATAGGTCCCACCTTGTTTGTGCAGCCCAAAATTGCCGCTAATGGTAACTTGCAGCCGGAGTACTTCAGTGTCGTGGCATGATGATTATGGCACTTTCGCGTGATCAGCCTGCAGCGCGAGCAGGCTTTTCGGTATATAAAGTCGCGTACGCAGGCGGCTCACAGCTCAGCACCCTTCCTTGACATGCTTCAGCAAGACCTTCCCCCGTCAAGCGGCGCTCTGCACGACGAACGCTCAACCCCACAAGTCAACGTGCATTCGGGCACCCGTACTGCCGTGAGTGAAGAAAGATTGAGTTGAGCTCATTCCTCAGGACAAACCGCTTCAATCGATCTCGAACAGTCGCCTGGCCCTGTCATGGAATCGACTCTCGGTGCGGGGACTGGGCACGGCCGACGAATATGTCTTTCACACCGATATGACGAGCATTCTTGCTCCATGGACAACTGCTAGGGCAAAGAAGGAGGCTGCCAGACGAGCTTCACAGCGCGTCGAAGCGGAAGGCGGGTTGCCGAAAGAAGACATGGCGTGGCATAAGGGAATGAATATGCCAAGCAAGGCGGAACCAGGCTTGCGACCCGGTCAGCGATACATCCTCAAGGATTTCAGCGGCCTTCTTCGACCAGGGGAGATGATGCTGGTTCTCGGTCGGCCTGGCTCCGGGTGCTCCACCTTTCTCAAGACGCTGTCTGGCTTGACTGGTGCGTACGCAGGCGTCGAGGGAGAGGTGAAATATGGCACTCTCCTTTCCGGGAGCAGAGATTTCAAGCCGTACCGATCGCTGGTGTGCTACAACTCTGAAGAGGACGATCACGACCCGAACCTGACAGTGGGACGAACCATGGATTTCGCCACGCGGAATGAGCTCGTCAGCAAGTCTGCCCGACCAGTCGAAGCTCAAGCCCTCTCCGATGACGAGTTCCGTATCGAAACGAAGAACCGCCTGCTCGACACTTTCGCGATCGGACATACACACGACACCAAAGTCGGAAACCAATATGTCCGAGGTGTCTCGGGTACATTTGTCATGCCGAAACAGAGATGGGATGCTGACAACAGGCGGTGAACGGAAGCGAGTGTCTTTGGCGGAGGCACTCTCAACCAGCGCGTCCATTTACTGCTGGGACAATGCCACTCGAGGTCTCGATGCGAGCACTGCGCTCGACTATACCCGCGCATGTCGGGACATGAGCGACGCGGACGGCAGAATAAATGTGATGAGTCTGTACCAGGCCGGCAATGGGATATACGATCTTTTCGACAAAGTCACGGTGATCGCAGATGGCCTCGTGCTGTTTTACGGTCCCCGAACGGAGGCGCGCAGCTACTTCGAATCGCTCGGGTTCGAGCACATGGACGGTGCAAACACCGCCGACTACTTGACTGCAGTGACCTCGATGACTGAACGACGCATTCGTCCCGGATATGAAGGGAAAGTTCCTTCGACGGCACTGGAGCTCTCTGCGATCTACGCGCAGTCAGCGGTGTGCCGCAGTATGAATGCAGAACTTGCCGCTCACTTGATGAACGCGGACGATAACACTCGAAGCACGGAAGCTGCATTGGACAGAGTCCGCAGTGCGAAGCGCCGGGGAGGTGCCAGCCGCTCGCCGACTGTGACTCCGTTCGGAGCACAGATCAAGGCTGCGCTCATCCGCGAGTACCAGCAACGATGGGGAAGTCAATTGTGAGTGGCTTGAATGTAAGCGACGCGCTGAATACAGTGCATTCTGGGGTCGTTATGTATCGTCCTTCTTGCTGGCTTGGATCACAGGTTCTGTCTTCTACGACATGCCATTGAACACCGGTGGACTGGTAAGTGACATCCACGCATTAGCGAGCTTACTTCAGTTCCTGCGGGGTGGTTCAGTGTTCTCCGCGCTCGTTTGTGAGTCTCACCTCGAGCTTTTTTAAGAGGGCTGATCCCCAGTGCCCGTCATTCTCACGTTTGCCGACGTGCAAGTTGCCTTCGAGGGACGTTCGGTTCTCTCGAAACATAAAGGATACAACATGTTCCGCCCTTCCGCCCTCTTTCTGGCCCAAACTCTAGCCGACCTGCCGCTCAACTTGATCCAACTCGTCGTTCACAACGTTATCATCTACTTCATGGGCGGTTTCCAGTCCGGTGCAGGCCTCTTCTTCGCTTTCCTGTTGTTCTCATTCACCTTGACCGGTACGATCACCGCTCTGTTTCGAGCCGTTGGCTATGCCGTGGCCAACTACAACGACGCGACGAAGATTACTGGTGGGGCGTTCACCGCTTTCGTCATTGTGAGTCGGCTCCAAGGCAGCAGTCCTATTAACGTGCAGTACAGCGGTTACGTCATTTACCAGCCCGCAATGCACCCGTGGCTATCCTGGATCCGCTGGCTCAACCCTCTATACTACCTGGTCGAGGCGGACCTCGCGAACGAATTGGATGGGTTGACATTTGCGTGCGCCCCGCCCCAACTCGCTCCGTATGGTGAAGGGTACGAAGGGGGACCGCAAGCTTGCGCAATCACTGGCGCAGGGCCCGGCAGCACGTTTGTTACCGGAAGTGCATATCTCGACTCGGCGCTGGGATTCTCGAAGAGCCATGTCTGGAGGAATTGGGGTATCGTGCTGGCGTGGTGGGCATTTTACATCCTATTAGGCTGCTTGGCGGTCGAGAGTATTCCTGCAGCAGGAGCAAGCAAAGGTGTCCTGCTTTACAAACGGGGGTCGGGGCCACATACCCATGATGCCAAGTCTTCCGACGTCCGTGAAGACGACGACACTGAAGAAACCACCGGAACGTGAGTGGACGCGGGCGAGACTAGAAATGCTAACGTGGAAAAATCTGGACTACACCGTCAAAGCCGGCGGGGAAGATCTCCGACTCCTGAACAAGGTGTCAGGATACTGCCGGGCTGGCACGCTCACTGCACTAGTAAGTGAGCGCGCTCCCGACATACACGAAACTGATGTCAGATGGGCTCGTCTGGTGCTGGTAAAACAACGCTCATGGATGTCCTTGCAGCACGCAAAGACGAAGGGGTAATAAGCGGCGAAGTCCGTCTCAATGGGCACAACCTCCCGTTATCCTTCCAGCGCACGACAGGCTACTGCGAGCAGGTCGATGTGCACCTCCCCACCGCGACGGTGCGAGAGGCCCTCGAGTTCTCCGCGTTGATCCGGCAGCCCCGTCGCTACTCGAGAGAAGAGAAACTGGCCTATGTCGACACGATCATAGACTTATTAGAGCTTGGACCATACTCGGACGCCATCATCGGACGGCCAGGAGCCGGCCTCGGCGTCGAATTGAGAAAGCGTCTCACCATTGGTGTGGAGCTGGTTAGCAAACCGTGAGTGCAGGAGGAAGAAGATGTGTCGTGAAAACTCATCGCAGATCTTTGCTGTTCCTGGATGAGCCGACTTCTGGACTCGATGGCCAGAGTTCCTATGTCATCATGCAGTTTCTCCGCAAGCTCGCCAAGCACGGCCAGTCGGTGCTTTGCACGATTCATCAGCCTAGCGCAGCGTTGTTTGCCGAATTCGACGAGTTGTTGCTGCTCAAAGGCGGCGGAAAGGCAAGTCGCTTAAAAAGTCGACCCCGCTCATCATACAGACCGTGTACTTTGGCGCCGTGGACAAGTTGGCCGAATATTTCGGCGAACAAGGGTGTCCGTTTCCTTCCGACGTCAACCCCGCCGAGTTCATGATCGATGTGGTCTCTGGATCACGCTCGCGCGATCGAGACTGGGCAGAAATCTGGCTGTCGTCGCCGCAGTATGCCGAGCGGATGGAGACGCTTGAGACGCTCAACAACGAAGCCAAGGACAAGCCGGTTCACTTCGAGGAGGACGAATATGCTGCAACGTTCGGGGAGCAGGTACGCCTTGTCTGCGAGCGTGCGTCCGTTCAGGTGAGTTTACGAACCGAGGCGGTCCCACGGGCCTCCCAGCAGATGGACAACCCACTAACACTAGCTCTGGCGCGACACAGAGTATGTCATGAACAAGATAATGCTACACATAAGTACGTGTTCTGTATTGGCGCCCTATTGACCACAGCCGTCGCTCTACTCATCGGCTTCAGGTAAGACAAACGTCCATGAGGTTCTGCACAGAGCTGATACTAGCTACTGGAACATCGGAAACGCTTACGCCGATCTCCAAAACCGGATGTTTGCTCTGTTCAACTTCATATTTGTTGCTCCCGGCGTCATGGTGCAAACGCAACCGAAATTCATCGCAAACCGAGACATCTTCGAGAAACGAGAGAAAAAGGCCAAGCTTTACTCGTGGAAGGTGTTCTGTATCGGAGAGATCGTCGCTGAGCTGCCTTGGCTTGTGCTCTGCGCCGTACTGTTTTGGTGCTGCTGGTGAGTGTGACGGCACAACTCATACTCAGCCCAGGTACCCGACAGCCGGTCTCGACCTCTCACCTGGTGCCGCGGGTCCTGTGGTCCTCACCATGTTCTTCTACGAGATGCTGTACACCGGCATGGGTGAGTATCTGTACGCTGGTACGCATGGCACTGAACAGCAGCACAATTCATCGCCGCGTATGCGCCGAACCCGCCGGCCGCAGCGCTTTTCATTCCGGTTCTTATAGCCACCCTCGTAACGTTTTCTGGCGTCTTGGTGAGTGCCGCGAGAGGGACGAGGACTCATGGCAGGTACCCTACTCGCAGTTGAATGTCTTTTGGAGATATTGGAGTAAGCTCATCGCTCAGAGACGTCGCTGAACGCACAGTGTACTATCTCGACCCATTCAAGTACCTCTTAGGTGCGCTCATGACGTTTACCATTTGGGACGCCGAGGTAGAATGCAAAGACAGCGAATACGGAGTATTCGACCCGCCGACCGGGATGACTTGCGGGGAATACATGTCTGGTTTCCTCGCTCAGGCGACGGGCTATCTACGAGATCCGGTGAGTGCAGGGCCATCCCGCCCCTCTCCTGCTCACTGTAGGAGGCGACCGACAACTGTCAGTACTGCGGGTACCGAGACGGCCGCGAATACCTCAACAACCTGAACCTTACCAAACACCTCTTCGCCTACCGGGATATGCTTATCACGCTGTAAGTCGAGCGGATACGAGCGCAGCTGACCGCACAGCCTGTTCTGCATCTCGTCGTATGCACTAGTATTTCTGTTGCTGAGGCTGCGCAGCAAGCGTTCGAAGACTGCTCAATGAGTATCTTGATTGCCAAGAACCGACGATGAGAGATGGGTACCGTAGATATAGATCTAGAGGTTCGAAAACGAAAAAAAAAAACGGAGTCCGGCCCAATGCATCATTCACAAGCCACGAGTGGCCTCTCCGCTACGCCGCCGGTGATAGCCCCTTACCACTACAGATCGCAAGCTACGCAGATACTGCTCCCTCTGGAAGACGGCGAAAACTCGATTGTGGGCGGCGTGTCAGCCACGGAGGCCACGAGACGATTTGAAGCCGCGCTTCGGCGCGGATCCTGGGGCTGCCCTGTGGGAGTGTCCGTGTCCGTAGATGAGCACTTACCTGTGATCGAGTCCGATATATCTATGTGATTGACGTTAGCGACTCCCCCCGTCCACGTACCTGCACAGCTGTCACCCTGGGATCACAAGACGGCCACAAACCTTCTCCATGTGGCGAAAGATTCTCCGCAGAATTGGATCCCTCATCGTGTTGCATCGGAAAGTGATAAGTCATCCGCATTGCCGGGAACGCAGACGGTGCTATCCAAAGGCCCAGTCCAACAGGTCCAGCGAAACTGTTGCATCGGTACTCAGCGACGACTTGGTAGCACTGCATGTAAAGAGCGCATGTGCATTTTACACCGCGCTAAGCGACACTTGGTGATGACCTCACACGTTAACTTCCGCCTGCTCTTCGCTCGTGTCCTGGAGCGCCCCCTGTCGTCGAGAGGCGTCTCGTCGGAGTTGGAGAGTGCGGAAGAGCCAGACATTGGCCGCGATGAGCAGCACGGGGATCACGCTGACCAGCTCGCCGAGTCCGGCATAGTTCGGCGGAATGCGCCAGTTCACGAAAGCGCCGCTGGAGAGGAGGATCGCAAAAACAAAGTAGAATCCGCACCACACCAACGCGGCGATGACATGTGTGTTGGAGATCCGAGCCAGATCGAGTGCTGCCGACATCCCATGTTGTATGTTCGACCCAAGCAACACGACTTGCGCGAGAGACACCGCAGCGTCGGTTCCGCTGCCAAGGGAGATGGCGACGTCAGACGACGCGAGAGCGATGCTATCGTTAATGCCGTCGCCGACAAATGCAACCGCGCCATGCTCGCGTCGGAGCCCGGCGACGATCTCGCCTTTATGTGCTGGTGAACATCCCCCATGCACGTTGTCGAGCGGAAGACCGACACGGGTTGCAAAGCGGTGCGCCGCTCCCTTGTTGTCACCGGTGATCATGACGACGCGGTTCGAGCTGTTGGACAAGTCGGCAATCAGGCGCTCGGCTCCGGCGCGAGGTTCGTCCAACAGGCCGTATGCTGCGACAAGCTGAGAACCGAGCGTGACAACAAAGACTGAAAGGCCTTGGTCGAGCAGCGAGACGACACGCGGATGTCCGAGAGTACTGGTGAAAGCCGGACTACCACCTCGGAGAGTATAACCGAGCCATGAGGTTTCGACGCCAGCGCCGGGAACGTTGATGAGCTCCAGCTCTCGATCCGCAGTTTGACATTGGTCGCCATCAGCGATGTGCTCGTGAACTGCCAATGCGACTGGATGCTTGACCGAGTGCGAGAGCGTGTGGGTAAGATCATGGGCGAGCTCAGAGCTGTTGTCGTGCGCGACAGGGTACCCGTCTTGTCAAACGCCCATGACTTGATAGTGGAGACTCGGCGGAAAGCGTCGGCCGATCGGAAAATCACTCCTTCTCGGACAGCGATGGCAACAGATACAGACACTACAGAAGAGACCTGCCATCAGCAAGAGACTCGTTGAAGGTTTTTGACGGACGCACCGCAAGTGCCAAAGCGCAGGGGCACGATACAGCCAGGACGGCGATGGCGTATGTGAGTCCATCGACAACTGACGCTCCCCAAGAACGATTCCTGACAAATCTATTGACCATCGTCCAGACAAGCAGAGACATAATGGCCGCGGACGCCGCAAAAGGCAGGAGGTACGATGCAAACTGGTCGGCGAGATCGGCGAAGCGAGCATCCGAGCCTTGCGCAGTGTGGACTGCCGCCTTCATTGACGCGATCGAGTTTTCGTGGACGAGATGGGTGACCGTAAGGTCGATGTAGCCATCGATGAGGGTATTGCCGGCAGAGACAGTATTGCCCGTCACCTTGATCACTGGCGTACCCTCGCCGCTCACAGCAGACTCGTCGAGGGTAGCTCGGCCGGAGATGACGATACCGTCGGTAGGCACTATGCCGCCCGGCCTGACTCGAATAGTATCGCCGATGTGAATCAGCCTGGTTTGAGTGCGATCCCGTTGACCGTGCGACGGCCGGGACCACTTACCGAATGTCTATTACCCTCTCATGTTCTGCCCCCTTTTCGAGGAGTCCCGCCGTCTTTGGCTGAAGATTGGTCAGACCCTTAAGCATTGAGCAAGCCAGCCGCCGGGTAAGAACCTGGATGGTTCGGCCCATGAAAATCAACGTGATCAATAGAGTCACGGTCTCGAACAGAGTGTCGCCGAATTTACGATCTGCCATCTCGAACGCGTAAGCCACAGCGGAGAAAGCATAAGCGGAGAGGATGCTGACCGAAGCCAACAGGCCTAGGTCGATTTCTCGCAGATACCAAATTAGCGATATCGAAGAACGGTACAGTGGGTATCCGACAATGACCGCCGCGGTCGATAATACCATCGAAGCTGTAGCATACGGCTTGACCGGCCTGTTGCGAATGGGTGACCAGACGAAGACGAGTACGGGCGCAGTCAACGCCGCACAGATGAGCGTGCGCATCGCGATGTCGCGCAGATCTGCCTGGATGCGATCTTCGACCGAACGCACGGAGCGTTCGAGCACAGTCGGCTCAAACGGCTCGAGGTATTTCATGAGTTGTCTCGGCATAAGGGCGCCTGGGTCGCGAGGGTGTAAAGTCACCTTCAAGACGTCGCCTTTTAGAGAGTGATTCACGACTTGGTCCAGTGCAGCGATTGTTACATTGCTCGGTGGTCGGGCCAGGCGGATTGCGAGTCGCAGCGGAAGACTGCCGGTGACTCTGTCCTCGGACTCGAGCGAGACGCCAAAGCCGGTCACGCTGGCGACGAAGCGGCAGACCGTCTGAGGATCCACGGTCTCTACATGTCAGAACTGCGGCATGTGCAGATAGCGTACCGTCGGTGATGCCAAACTCAAACAGGCCTTGAACAAAGTCCAGACGAGACGCTTTCACACCACTCAACTTGGTGATAGCCCTCCTGACCTTGGTCAAACAGTCCGGGCAATCTAAACCCGAGAGCAGGGCGGTATAGTTCTTGGACGTCGCGACATTGGCCGAGAGGCGATGGGTCGCTGTGCCGATTTGTCCTGTAGCCGCCATATTGTTGGCTGGCAAGGTCGAAGGAGAGGTCGAAACGGTATGATCGTCGCAGTCGGTGCCTTTGCCGCAGCAAGTATCGTCCTCGGTTGTAACAGGGCAGCAGATGCCCAGAAGCGCCTGACAGCACCGGCGAATGCGTTCGGTTTCCGACTTGACTTGTTTGAGCAGCTTTGTGACAGCTACAATCAGCACTGGGCAGCAACGCCAATTCAAAGCACCATCAACCCACCGGCCATAGTGTGTTCCTTGAGCATTGTGTCGACGCAGCATCGGCACAATTCTTATGTAAGCTACAGGCAGGCAAGCGACCCACCCGGAGCACACACCTGGTTTATCCCGCCGGGATCGTTCCGAGACGACCACCTTACTGGCCGAGCTCGCCCCTTTGCCCGAGCAGCAGGTGTCCACCTTGCTGACTTCGGCGCATGGGCCTGTGCCGGCGGACGCGCCAGAGCACAAATCATCCGATGTGTCTGACATCGACTCGTCTCCAGCGCAGCACTGACCCACCTCTCCTCCGCATGCGCCGATCTCTTTGCTTCCGCAGGAAGAGTCCTTCGAGACAGCAATAGCGTTATCTCCAGCTCGGGTGCCACCTCCGCAGCACGGCTTTTCGCAGCCCATGGTCTCGACATCCCCGCATGACGTTTTTCTTCCATCGTCGCCCGTACCACGGCAGCACGTGTCCTTCGTGTCCCCTCGCTGGTAGGATTGGCGGACTCGACCGGAACCGCATCTGTCCGGTTTGTTATCGTTGACAATTGTCTTGCTCTGGCCGCGGCCATACTGCTTCGCCGACAAGGTGATGCGAGCCGGCAGAGACTGCCGAATGAAAGGAAGATTGTCCGGGGCTGCCGGGACGCCCGAGAGCGGGGCGGCGGATGCTAGAGCGGAGCACATCTGGCTGTTCGTGAGCTAAGATCTAAGGACAATGGTCATCGAATCGAGAGCGTACGACTTGCGTTCTCCCTGACAACACTGGCTGGCATTTGGTTTGGCGGCAGTGGTTTCGCAGACGGGCTGCGACGATGGGCTGACTTTCAGTGTGGTTTTCTGAAAGAGGAACTCTTCGTCACTCACAGCGAGGCTTCCGCAGAGGGATTTTGTGCTTGACCGCAACCTGTCGCGGTGGAACAAGACGAAGGTTCGGGCGACGCGCTGAACATCAGTTCGGATCCCAAGCTTGCGCCCGTGCCAGGCTTACATGTGGACATCTCGAGCATCCTGTTCCTCTTTGCACTTTGACCCGCACTGCGAGACCCGCGTCTCGCGTGTGGGGCTCGCTTCCGCATGACTGGGGAAGTCCTTGTGTCGCGCAGGCGGAGAGGATGTCAGAGCCACGATTGGCGTATTGGGAGGGCACATGTTTCGCTCGATAGTGCGGCGAAAAATGTCGATGCAGACTGGCTTGATGCTGAGCCGAGTGGTGGGTAGAGGTTAGGATGCAAAATGCAAGGATGGACGAGTCAGAGGTCGGACCAGTACTCATGCCAAGCAGAGGCGGATAAAGATGAATTACTCGATGTAGTAGTTTCTTCCTCCTCGTGCGGCATTTCTGATGCAGTGGTGCTGGTGACAGTATGACGGTAAGGGACGAAGGCTGGGATACCGACACAGACTAGAGGCTGTTTAGGCCCAGTAGTGAACCATAGCGAACGGTTGTAGTACTACAAGATCACCTGCAGCGTCAGGCCCTATTCGTCATTACATTGCAGCCAGAACCTTACGTTCGATAAGGGGTGAGTAGCACACTGTCTTTTGTTCTAGGTGCTGTGGTTGGTCTAGCACAGTGACGTATCACTTCGCAGATCAAGTGTCATCAGACCTCCACGCGTTCGCACACTTCTCACGAGACCCTTCTCTACTTCTCTTCCGTAAAACACTCGGTCCATGTCCTAGCTGTCTCAGTATCCTCATTCCGGTTCCGCTACCCTGCAATATCACAAGATACGTATGAGATGACTCTGCTTCTCCTCCGGCGGATTGATCGTAAAGCGTAAAACGACTCGGAATGGCAATGCGCTTTGCGGTCGGTGCGGGAGGGTCATATTCAACTATTGATCCCAGGTGACCCGCCTCAACAGCCAAGCACTGCAAGAACGAGGCACATTGACAAGATGTTATTCGCGACACACATCCTTGATGCTTTGATCAATGTTGTGCAGCGAAGAAACTTCCAGGCAAGCGGCGGATTTGCAGGAACGCTTGCTCGCATGGGCCGCTCACATCCCCCTATCACTACAGACGGTACTGCAGAGATGGAAGTGCTTCGACTGGCGCTCTAACAGGCCGCTCTGTTTCTGCATCGGCTGAGCCGAGTCCTGGCTTCTCGACGCCTACCACCCAAGTGGCAGAAGCTTGTCTTGGTGCTGTTCGAGGCATCGTTCCACTCGCATACGCTGCTGTACAAGCTGGCAACATCGATGGCATCATGCCAGGCTGGCACGGCTTTTATTGCGTCTTCACCAACGGCCTCGTGCTCATGTACGAGTCGTGGTGAGTCGCTCATTCCGGTTCTGCCAGGCAGTGAATGGTCGACTGATGGAAAAGGGCGGCTTCCACCGTGCCAAGT